>Ga0326727_10004148_pt1 | contig 44273 bp, 32 predicted proteins | sample MB2enrmetagenome_FD_207643 | JGI IMG/M metagenome (GOLD analysis project Ga0326727, IMG submission 207643) | Lab enriched peat soil microbial communities from McLean, Ithaca, NY, United States - MB29MY | ecosystem: Environmental > Terrestrial > Soil > Wetlands > Peat | place: USA: New York... | reverse complement strand
GCCTGCGCGCTGCCTCGGCTCTCTTCTTCCCGATAGAACCAGCGGCGCTTTTTGCTCTCTTCAGTCACTGGAATCTGGCAATCGGGCCGTTCCAGAAGTGTGCGATACTCCGCCGCGTCCAGCACCACCACCCCCTCGCACATGGCTAGGACCTGCTCCCTCTCGAAGGCCGAGTCATCCAGAAACAGCAGCGAGTCCGTACCGATGTTGAGCGCCTGCGCGATCCGCTGCACGCCTTCGCTCTTGGGGCTCCAGGATATCTGCGGAAACAGAAAGTATTCATCGATGCCAAAGCCCTTCAAGATGCTCATCGCATCTTCATGATTATTCTTGCTCACGGCGGAGATCAGTATGCCGCGCGCGTCGAGTCCCTTTAGAATCTCGGCAACCCCTGGCTTCAGCCGCAATTTTTCCGCACCGTCCTCCATGAGCGTGCCATCCCACAAGGTGTTATCCAGGTCCCAGACCACGCACTTACACAGATGCCTCCCTGCGCTGCTAACGCCGGAGTGCGATGGGCCCGTCTCGCCGATAGCTCGATACGCCGTGTCGATCACAAAATCCAGGGCGCCAAACAGCAGCGTGCAACCGTCGCGAACCTCGTTCGGCGTCAATTCAATTTCGAAGCCCGCGGCCGGATTGAGGCTACGCACAATTTCCGAAACCGCCACGCGGTGACGATTGAATCCCGGTTGCATCGGCAGCGAGGCTTGGAATGGAATGCCCGCTCCTTTGCACCGAATCGTGAGCGTCATTGCAATCGCATCGCGATTCGGGTTGTAGCACTCGACCAGCAAGCAATCCGGAAGCTTGCCGCCCACCGCGGCGCGCCTCACTTGCCGCCTTTTGTGGAGATAGCGAGCCTTGGCAAGTACCCCGGGCAAGCCTGGAATGCGCACCAGTTGGACCGCTTTGGCCACTCGCAGGTCGTCGCGTTCCAACCGGTCGGCCTCCGCCACCGTGTAGAGCCGCATGTTGGCCTCCGACCAAAGCTTCGCCCAGCGTTTGAAGCTGATCTCCAATAGGTAATGGTTCAGGCTCCCGGGACAGTCAAGCCGCACCGTGCCGTTGACAAAGCGGCGGCAGCGCCCGTCGACTCGCGGGCTGTAGAGGTCGCACGTCGAGTAGCAGGTCGGCCACACGCATTCGGAGCAGTGCTCGCCCCAAGGAATCACGCTGCGCATGGTCACGCTTTGGCGTGACTCGGCAAACTGTGCCACGATCTCCGCGGGTAACTCCTGCTGCTTGTGGCTGCTGCCGTAGTTCGCTTCTGACTCGTACATCGAACCTCTCCGCAAGACTGCGAAACGAACTATCGACCGCAACCGCGCCCACGCCGGGATGCGGCCGAGTCCCTCTCGTCTCGCGCCACCGGATTCGCCTCGCACAGGATGCGGTTGGCTGCCTCGCCAACCGTCAGTATCTCCGCGCCTGACTGGATTGCACAGCGCAGCGCATCACGGAAATACCCAGGCGTGCAGCCGTACGGCGATGGCTGCGAAACGATATCGTGCGTATAGAAAATCACCCATCCTGGTTGACCTGCGTTGTCATCGAGGAGACGTTGCAAGTGCCCAATATCCAGATGGGAATATAACTGGTTGGCGCGAAGGCTCCCGAAGTCCACCAAGCCGCGATGAATGCCGGGACGGATTGTCCGGCAGGTTTTATACACCGGGGCAAGTGCCTGCTTCGCCGGCAGGGTCTGCTCTCCATGCGGGAACGAAAAGTTGCAAAGCTGGTACCCATCCAGGGCCGCCACTACCCTCCTGCGATTCTCTTCGCAAGACTGCTTCAGGGTCTCCGCCGCGATCTGCCGACATGACACATGGCCAAAGGTATGGCATCCCAGCTCATGGCCATCCCTCGCCAACTCCTGCAGATCGTCCAGCTCAAACATTGGCCCAACCTCCGTTACCTGCAGGCCCATCAGGCCCATCGCGCAATAGTACGTGCCACGAACTCCCTGGTTCAGGAGCATGTCTCCGGCAATCTTCAACGCGGACTTCGGAAAGTCGTCGAAGGTGAACGAAATCATCGGCCGCTGCAAGCGCAACGAAACGGTTGTCTTCGAGAAACTGGCGGCCAGTTCCCCGTGTAACCGGTTCAGCATTTCATGTACAAGCTGTTTCATCGCACTGACTCCACCCATCCAGATGTCTTACTCCGTAACCCGCAAAGCCACCTGGTGGTAGAGCTTTCCCGCATGTCCCAGTACGGCGAACTTCCGGTAAAAGCACTGCGCGTAGTCGAGATACCCGCGAAACTCGGAATTAAAACTACAGAACTCATCGAAGAGCACGATGGTTCCCGGTTTCAGGAATGGGTGCAGCACGGACAGTACATAGAACGTGGCGGAATACAGGTCCGCATCCATGTGCACCACTAACTGATTCTTCGGCGGCGATTGATGGAGGAAGTTCTCCAGCGTAGTTTGAAACAGACCCTTCACAAACCGCACTCGCGTATCTGCAAGGTCGGGAGTTGAGCCGCCGGTAGAGAAAAAGCCGGCCGAAAGCGTCCGCGTGGCATGTTGCCAGCGCTCCGGCAGGCCCTCAAAACTATCGAAGCCGGTAAAGCGCGAATCCCCGTTCTGGTTAAGCTCTGCCCATTGGCGGATCGACGCTCCTTTGTATACTCCAAACTCAAGGTAGTCGATGGCTGCCGAGCCGATGACCGTCTTCTGCACATGGTCATACAGTAAAAAGCGCTCCGCAAAGCCGGGAGCCTGCTTCAGTCCCGAGAGCTCTACATACTCGCCAAATCGCAGGAATTGCGAAAGGCTCTCCAGAAAGTAGGATGGCCGCAACCCGCGGGCAATCAGGAATCTTTTAGCGGCTAGATTGATATCCATGATTCCTTGAACCGGGTATCTCTTTCTTTCCGGCTGAACTGATTGGCTTGACCTGGGAGTATCGGCCTTGTGACGCGTTGCATGGGTTATCGCTCGGAAACATTACACTTACGTGCTTCCACCAGCAGCGGGCTTTCCTTCCCAAGGCTGATAGAGAGAGTGTTGCTGGAAGCAAATCGGGTCGTCAGTTGGATGCCGAGGCTTCCGGGGCGCAGCGAACCGCTGATTTTCCCACAAATCTCAGCGTAGTGACCGGGACCGTAAGGCGCGCCTGGGTCGCTCCACTTTTCGTACTGCGTAAGTGGCGCCGCTCCCACGGAAAGCGTGGAGGGACCGCGTGCCGGGCCGAAGTTCATGCCATAGACACACCCGGACCCGCACTCTTTTTTTTCTCCCCGGCCATCGCTGCAGCCCGCTCCAAAGTCACTGTAGAGCAGAACCGGATCTGCGGTGGAAACAGAACTGCCCTCTGCTTCCGCCGGTAACCCGCAACAACCTGCCGTTAGCGTACTGGAGAGGTACTGCGTTTCGGTTTTGGTTAGAGTCATTCCGTGCGAGTGAAAGAAGCCCGCAACCACGCATCGGGGGCGTGCAAGAATGGCGCCGTCCTCCACGTACAAGGCCATACATGCAATCGGTATCAGTCCCCAGCAGTAGGTACGAAGCAGCAACCTGCGCAAGGATCGGTGCCGCCCGCTTTGCATTTCAAGCATCGCCTTCCTCTCGATCTACCAATCAGATTTGCCTGGCTGCGGCCGCCTTAGTTCTTCCGGTTCGTATAAGTCCGCCCGCTTCCCGTATAGTCTGTTGCCTCCCGCGAATGCCGCTCCTCGTTCACTGAGCCGATGACCCGGCGGTCCCCTGGGGTGCCGCGCCCGGCTTTCGCCCGAATGCCCAGACCGCTACCAGGAACTGGGGTTCATGCTTCAGGCTATGGAGCATCGGGTGGTATAAGGTCCATTTCATTCCGGGAGTCATATCGGCGATCACGCACTTACGGTTTCCCCACGAGCCAGTTACAACTTTCGTAAAGCCTGCCTCCTCCAGCAAAAGCCTGAGGCCATCCTCTGTCCAACGGTACAGATCCTCGGGAAAGGGATGAACCTTGACCAGGAATGGAGTGGTAAGCAGGACAGCTCCGCCTTCGCGCAGCATGGTAAATGCGTTTTCGATCGCCCTATGCGGGCTTCGGATGTGCTCGAACACCTGTTCCGCAATCATCAGATCGCACACGCCAGCCCCGAGCGGGCGTTCGCAGATATCGTAATCGGGATACGATAAGCTTTGATACGAGGAGAAGTTCAGCCGTGATTCACGCCAATCCGTGCCGCTGATCTCCAACACGTCCAGTCCGGCGCAGGGCAATGCGCCAACCAATTCCCGGGTCGCACGATTCATCACCACGCGGTTCCAAGGCACGCTGGTCGTTCCCAAAGCCCGAGCCAGCCGCCGCCCAGCAGGCCCAAACAATCTCTTGAGTTTCTGCCACACCTGAATACCCCTTCAGAAGCTTTACCCGCTCTTCGATCAGCCGGCGTCTGCTTTCCGCACCGTCTCCCACACTACGTACTTGCGCCCGCGGAGCAGTTCGAAGACGCTTACCAGCGCCGCCGCATTCAGGGTGCAAAAATACAGTGGAATCCCCAACACTTTCCAGGGACGGTGGAGTGGGACTACTACGGCCAACAGCGCCGCCGAATAGAAAACGCATTGTAGTACGAGCGCCGATTGAACCCATGCCTGTTCCCCGCCGAACGCGCTTGACGCAAACGCGCCCAGCAAAAAGAACGGCGCCAGCCAGCGTAACACTTTGTGAGAATAGAGTTGGATTGAGACCCATCCGTACCTCCACGGCTTAAGTAACTCCGGCACGCTGAGGAGGCCACGCATTCCGCGGGTTACCACCCTTACGCGCATCGCGAACTCTTCAGCCGTTGAGTTCGTAGTTTCCTCGTGGGCGATTGCGCGGCCTTCAAACACTACCCTGTATCTTTTCTGGATGACCCACAACGGCTGCACCAGGTCGCTGATCACATCATCGGCCAGCTCCGTGTAAACACTTTTGCGCACCGAGTAGAGACATCCCACGCACCCCGTCAGGGTGTGAATGCGTGACTGCATGGTTTTGATTACGTTCTCATAGTTCCAGAACGCCACGGTTCCCAGGCCGGTTGGCGAGTCGGACCCAGGATCGAAGTACTGGTTACGGCCGGTCACGGCCCCCACTCTCTCGTCCGCATAGTTACATGCCAGGTAGCGCAATGCTTGTGGGTGGTAAACCGTGGTAGCGTCGGAGAAAATTAGAACCTGTCCCTTCGCTTCCTTCACTCCTTCGTTCTGCGCGTGGGTTTTGCCCCGCCGTCTTCCCATTCGCAGCAGCCGGACTCGAGGATCGCCGAAGTTACTTACGATTTCGTCCGTGCCGTCCATGGAGCAGTCCGACAATACCAGCACTTCGAGTTTGTCCGCCGGATAGTCCAGCGCCAGTGTCTCCGCGAGTTTTTTCCCAATGTTATTTTCTTCGTTGTACGCCGCTATCAGCACGGAGATCGCCGGACAATAGTTCGGGGCCGGATTCCGCCGCCGGAAAAGTCCGCCAGCCATAAGCAGAAGTGCAGGATATCCAACATAGGTGTATGCCAGTACCGCGAGGCAGATTTCCAGCAGAAGGCGGAAGCCTGCATTCCAGTGATGCATGGCCATTACGTGGAGACTTGTCACGTTGCACCGCTTGGTTTCTTCCAAACAGCCTTTTGGTTAAGAATTTTCATTGCAGACGATCCATCGTGCGCCGGTGCGGGCGCATGTTCTCACAACTGCATCTCCCTCGAAGCGCCAAGAAGATAGCTGAACGACAGGCGTACTCTTTTCATCAAGAGGCCGTTGAGCCGCGGAATCGCTCCATTCAAAGCCTTTGGCCACCAAAACTGACGCGGAATTGCGCATCCTCCGCGGAGAAGGTCCGCGCTGAAACCGTGCCGGGAAAACTCCTCCCGGACGTCTGTGGGCCGCGGAATCCGCCGGTGCCTCAAACCGAAGCCGTCCAGGAAAAGGTAACCGGGATTCCGGTCCCAGAGGAGCACGCGGCTACGGCTGCTCAATATGCTTGAAACCTTGGCCACGGTTTCCTGCAACGGTTGAATATATGCGAGCGCCGACATGCTGAATAACGCGTCGCACTTTCCGCCCAGGGAATTCGGGTCTGCCTTTAGGAAGTCGATCGCAACAAACTGCATCGCGAGTTCGCGTCCCAATCGGGCTTCAAAGTAGCGCTGCCGCTTGCGGCAGAGTGCGATGCACCGGGGAGCTACATCGACCCCGACCACTTCCCATCCCAGTGCCGCAAAGATAATAGACTGCATCCCCAACCCACATCCAAGATCCAGAAGCCTCTTCGGATGCGTGCCGCCCCTACTCAAATACTCCACGGCGGCGGAAATATTAGACACTGCGTTCTGCAGCGCGTATTCCCGAGTCTCCGGATTAAGGTATCTACCATAGTGGCGGATCGGGTCCTTGAACATTGCCACTTCCCCGGCTTCATAGTGCGAACATTCGAGTTCGTCGAGCATCATCGCGTACAGGGTTTCAATCAAACCTCCGTTTGGATCGAACCTTATCAACGATTGCTGTTGCTTCGCTCCCATTGGGTCGGGGCCTCCGTAGAGTTCGTCGCGCTCTTAGCTCTCTGTTCTTCCGTTACCACGGCAAAGCCTGATCCTGCATTGGGAATCGAGCCACTCCGCCTCCGCGGTTTTGCTGCGTTCACATGCGAGCCGCTAACAGCGTGTCGTAAATCTCGACTAACTGGCCGATTGTTACTTCGGGGGTAAAGCGCTCGCCAATTGCCTTCTGTCCGCGTTCCCCCATGCTTTGGGCCAGCTTCTTGTCGCGCAATAACCTGCAAATCTGCGCGGCCGCCGCTTCATGATCTTCGCTCTCCACTAGAAACCCGCTGCTCCCGTTGCCGAGCGCCTCGCCGTTCCCGCCGACGCGCGTGGCAACGCATGGGATCCCACATGCCATGGCTTCCAACAGTGCGTTGGAGAACCCTTCGCTGCGTGAGAGCAGGCAAAATGCATCGCTGGCTCTTAACACCGCCTCTACGTTTTCGACCGGACCGAGAAACTTAACGTTGGCTGCGATACCACACTCCGAACTCAGCTTCTCCAGTTCGCGTCGGTACTGCGGCTCTGCTGGGTCCGCGCCGCCGGCAATCGCGAGTACCGTCTCCGGGAACTCCCGGCACACCATCGCGGCCGCACGCACCAGTACGTCGAACCCCTTGATGCGGCGGAGATTCCCCACGCTTGCAATTACCCTGCAAGCTTCGCTCACGCCAAGACGCCTGCGTACTTCGCCGGTGTCGACCGTAGCTGGAATTCGCGCCGGATCCACTGCGTTGTAGAGAGTTCTAACCTTCGAAGGTGCCAGCCGGTCTTCTTCCATGGAGAAACGCCGTACCTCCTCCGAGACGGTCAGTACCTTGTCGAAGTTTGGCGCAAGTATGCGATACCCGATGCGATGCTTTGCCTGACGCATGATTCCCATATCGCGGCGGCTTGAGATTACGATTGGACGCCCGCTCAACCGCGCCACCATCCCGCCCCACAAATCCGCCGAAGGGAAGAAAGTGTGGACGATGTCCACCCTTTCCCGGCGTATGAACCCAGCCAGTTGCACACCGCGCTTGATCGCATTCCAGTCGTACACGCAGGTCAGCGGCAGTAGCTTCACTGGACAGGGAAACTGCGCCAACAGCGGCAACTCCGGGTCCATCCTGAAGGTAATCACCGAGCACCGGAAACGCTTCGCCGGAAGCCAGCGTACCGTGTTCAGCAACGCCACCTCGGCGCCGCCCTTCCGGCATAGCTCATCGATTAAGAAGAGTACGTGCGCGCGGCAGAACTCGGCTCCTGGAACAGCCGCTTCCGTGGGCACGGCGTCCACCCTAACCTCCGGCCGTGTACCCATGGCTTCTTCTCCCGTCACTTGGAAGCCGCACCTACCGCCCGACTTGCACACCGTTCTGCGCAGTGTCCTCTATCTGTTTGCTGGGAATCCGGAGCTCTCCAACCCTCACGGTCTTCTCATCCCCGGCTTCTATGAAGTACAACGTACAGAGCAATACCAGCACAAAGAACCAGTAGTAGATGGAGATAAATCCTGAAATCCAGAGGAAGTATGCATAGGTAAACGCAGCCACCCGTACAAACGTCCCATAAGAGACATCCTGCGACCGCAGATACAGTAGGCCGATCACAAACACTCCAACGGCCTGCATTGGCAACCGTGCCACCCCTAGTCCAATCCGTTCCAGCCCGCCGCCCATGGATAACGCATAGAGTGGCTGCTGCCATCCGCCCTTCGCCGCCAACTCCACGAACCTTCCGAAGAATACATACCGGAAACGCGCGATTCCTGCATTCGCAAACGGTGCAAGCAAGGCCACGAACATGCCAACCGCGATGAGCGCGTGAACGGCAGCGCTCCGCCGGCCCCGGCGCTTCCACACATAGATCAGATACAGCCACAGAACCGTAAATGCCGGCAGCCGCATCGCTGCCAGCGCGGACACCGCGATGGCCGACCAGGTCCATTTCTCTTGCCACAGCAGCCATACGAACACCGCTCCCAGAAGCCAGTAGAGCGAGAGTTGCCGGTAGAAAACACTGAAGACCATGTCTGGCACAAGAATTAGAAATACCAGTAAGAACGGTTTCCAGCCCTCTGCGCCGCGCCTTCTCATCAGGCTCCAAAGGAAGACGTACAAACCGGTCTGTGCGAGCAGGTTCAGCCACCGGATATCGATGCCAACTGCCTTGAACGGCAGGTATGGCAGCCATAGCAGCGGAAAATAGATCAGCGGAAAACTGTCCGTCGCCGATGCGATGAATGTCTGGCTGTATGGGTTGGCGCCGCGCAGCAGGGACTCGCATGCGCCATTCACGGCCACCAGCATATCCGCCGCGTCCGGAGTATATGGAACCTCCACCAGGGCAACAATCCGTATGGCAATGCCCCAGGCAAGGGCCAGAAGCACAATCGGCGTACTGGTGCGTGTTGGCCGCAGCGCCAGAAGCAATGCAACCCCGGTAAACGCGGCATACATGCCAAGCGTGCCTCGATTCACCGGCAAGCTTACGATCCTCGCCTGAAGATACATATGATGAGCCATCAGAATCTGGTTCAGTTGGCTTACACTGGCGAGTAACAATAGCAAAGTGAGTAACAGCAGCCTGGCGATGGCCGCGCGATGCCTCAGCAAGGTAGCAGCCATTTTTGCAAAATAGCTTTCAAAGCATAACCCGGAGATCAGGAACATAAGGGCAAAGCTCAACCCGAACATGCCCAGGTATTTGACGTTGCCAACCAGGTAAGCAGGAAACTCGAAGCAGGCGTAGATCAGCAGTACGGCGGCCAACCAGGCTGGCCTGGAAAGCCTCAGCCCGGCCTGGAAACGTTCCTCAGGCCCTGGCCAACCTGCTTCCTTGGGCTCGGAAATCATCTCAACTCCCTCATACGGCGGCCGCTGGCTCCAGCCCCGGCGCATCCTCGTGCGCCTCTTCCGCGGCCTCCGTGCCCAGCAACTGCGCGCGGCCGGTTACCGCCAGGAGAATCCACCAATAACTTGCAATCTGTTGATAAGTCCACCGGTCGCCAAAGATATTCGCCACCGCAGCTCCCACCATGCACGCCGCAAAGCCCAGGCCAAGTGACGAGAGAAATCGGTCGGAGCTGGAACGAAACAGGATGTATCCCCGCCGGATCATTTCCCCGAGTACGACGATAAAGAGCAGCAGCCCCGTTGCGCCTTGTTCAAGACAGACCTTGAGGTAGTAATTGTGAGTGTCCTCCAGCGAACCGACGCGGTGCATGTACCGGTACGAGTCGAATCCCGTCCCCAGCAGCAGGTGCGTTTTGATTAGGTCAATCGCGTCCTGCCATACCACCAGCCTCGATTGCGACGAGGTGTCCAGTGCTCCTTCCGTCGATGTTTCCTGCTGTGTATAGGTCCCCGAAACCCGGTCCGCAACCCCGGGAATTGCCATGCACACCGCCAGAATCGAGGCAATCAGCAGGGTCGCGACGATGCTTCTTTTCGCCAGTCCAACAAACAGCGCGCCGGCTGCAAACGCCAGGTACGCTCCGCGCGAAAACGAAAACAACACTGCGTAGAGGCAGGCAGCCAGGACCACTGGAAGCATGATCTTCAGAGGCCGCGGAAGCCGTGGGTTGTAGAGGCCAACCAGCAGAAGTCCGAAACTTGCCGCGAATGCCGCCAAGCCATTGGCGCCTGCGTAACCCATCAAACCGCTATAGCGCAGCGTGTAGGAGTAATGCGATAGGTCGCGCACGCTCATTACCTGGAAAAAATCGAATGCCACGTAGAATGCCGAAACACACATCAACACCAGCACAATTTCGATTTGTTTTTTTGTCTTGATTACGGCGAATGCAACAAAGGATAAAACGATCATCTCCGCAATGCACTTCCAGTCGCTGAACCGCGTGTCGCTTATGGTGATGGGCCACGGCAGCCCCCATAGCAAAGACCCATACCACAACGACCAGTACCAGCAGGCCGCAAGCCATACAAGCAGCCATTTCATCGGCATCTCGCTGAACAGCGGCGCCCTGCGGCCCAGGAACATTCCGGTCACCACCCCCAGCAGCACGAGATCGATCAGTTGTGATCCAAAGGGAAAGGCCCACGTATCGTAGCGCAGCGTCTGTAAGGGGAATACCAGAATAAGATAGTAGATGCCCATCTGCGGCCGAGCCAGTGACCATGCCCCTGAAACAATTGCCCCGAAATATATAAGTAAGTCGAACGGCATATGGGTCCGCGTTCGCGCAGTGGCGCGTTACCTCGTTTGCCTCGTGCTGGCGCCGGTGAGTCTCCTGGCTGCTACCGCCCGGGTGATTTCCCTCAGCTCTGCCGAGCGCACGCTCCAGTCAAATTCCGCGCGCGCCCGTTTCAATCCGGCTGTTCCCATCGCCTCGGCCATCCGGGGCTGCACCAGGAGCTTGCGAATGGCGGCTGTCAATTGGTCGAGATCGGCCGGATCGACCAGCATGCCGGATATCCCATCGTTCACCGCCTCGGATGCGCCCCCCGAGCGACCGCCAATCACCGGCTTGCCTGCCGCGCTGGCCTCCAGGAACGTCATCCCGAAGCCTTCCATGTCTCCTTCCTGCTCGCGGTTCGGCATCACCATGGCATCGCAGAGACGGTAATAGTCAGGCAGTTTCTCCTGAGGGACGTAGCCAACGAACGTAACCAGTTCTGGGATCTCCAAGTCGGCAGCCAGCCGCCGCAACCTCGCTTCTTCCGGCCCCAGGCCGGCTATCACGTATCTCAGGTTAGGGAACTCATGCCTTAGTCTGGCAACGGCTCTCAACACAAAGTCATGGCCTTTGCGGGGGACAAGCCGTGCAACGGTCAGCAACACCTGGGCGTTCTGCAGCCCATAGCGGCTGGCCATGTCCTTATCCCCTGGCATCGGGCTGAACTCCGCGCAGTCCACGCCTGGAGTAATCTTCCGGATCCGTTCGTCAGCCACTCCCAGGTCGAGCAGCAGCCGGCGAGAAAGCTCCGAATTTGCAATCACTACTTCCGCGGAATGGTAAATGCGATTCCGTAGCCGCGGTTGGAAGCGGTAACGCGCGCTTTGGGATATCTCTTCGCCATGGCAAAACGCAAGGAAGGGAACTTTCAGCGACCACTTCAATAACATGGCGATTACGCCGGGAGGAAAAAGATCTCCGCAGTGCACTACGTCGATCTGCTCCAGTAAGGCCCTGGCGAATGCTTCAGTCATGGGTAACACAGCTTTGGGAAGCTCGCCGTACTTGGTTGTACGCAGCGGCGTGAAGCGGCGCACAATGCGAAAGTGTTCATGCGATTCCAGGCGGTCGAACTCCTGCCAGCCGGTTACTTTCTTGGTGAGCACAGTTACCCGGTCCGGCGCCCAGTTCCGGTAGAGATGGTAGTAGTACACCCTGGAGCCGCCTGCGTGAGGCAGAAACGAGTCACTCAGTAACAAGGATCGTGTTGCCGCCTCCGTGCCACCCACTACGCCCGCCCTGTCTTCCCGTTCCTTATCGCACCGGCGGTTAGTTCCGGGGCGCCTGCCGCACTTACACCGGAACAGAGTTTTCCAGCATTGAGATTGCCCGTTTTCAGCCAGCTCTTCCAGCATCTCAACCGCTTCAACCATCCCTCCGGAACATAACTCCCAATCAGGGTTTGCACTGCGCTGCGGTTGCTCCAGTCATGTTTCAAGCTCGATCGCAGGCTGCTCCGGCACTCATCCATTCGGCGTTGGCTCAGGCAGTAGGCTCCCCGTTTGAAGCAGGCAACCGACAATTGGCGGTGCACTTCCCGGATACGTCCCGGCGACAGAGCCGGCAGCGCAAGCGCCTCTCCGTAGAACCGCATCGCGTATTGCGTTCCCAGTTCCTCGTTCGAGGTTAGATTGCCGGCTCTCTGACGGCGGTGAACCAGCGCTTTGGACACCAAAGCTACTTTGTATTCGTAGCAAAGCCGCAACAGCAGTTCGCAATCTTCCAGTGAGAGCATAGACTCATCGAAAAGCCCGACGCGTTCAAGGCACTTGCGGCGCACCAGCACGCTTGACGTGAGGATGAATCGGCTCCTGAGGTACTGGTCGAACACATATCCGCTTGCGGCCAGGGGCCGGCTGCTGAGAAACGACGGAGTTACCATCCCGTCATCGGACAGCACTTCCAGATCGCTGAAGACCAGGCCGGCGGCTGTGTCTTTTTCAAATTCCGCAAGCTGCTCGTCAAGCTTCTGCGGCACCCACCAGTCGTCGGCGTCGAGGAACGCGACATATTCGCCATCCGATGCCTTGATTCCGCGATTGCGGGCTGCGGCGGGTCCTTGGTGGCAGGTATTCAAAAGACGGATGCTCGCGGCGAATCGCCGCAATACGGATTCCGTATCGTCCGTCGAGCCATCGTCCACCACGACAATTTCAAAGTCGCGGTAACTCTGCGCCAGCACGCTTTCAATCGCCGAGGACAGGTAACGTGCGCAGTTATACGCCGGAATAATAACGGATACCTTGCCCATCAGTTTTCTCCTGCTTCTTGCACGCACCATGAGCGGAGCAACCTGGCGGTACGTTCCGGGGCATGTGCAATCAGCCCTTTTAACTGTAGTTTCCAGGAGCGTCGGTGGAAGGGTACATAGGCGAGCAGCTCACGGGTCTTCGTAAAGTCACCCACCGCAAACGCGCCGGCCACGGCTTGCTCTCTTCTCAGGGCGATACTTTCGCGGATGGCTCCTATGAATTCCTCGCGAAGAGCATGATTCTCGAGTGCGTATTCCAGTATCTCGATCTGATCCAGAAGCGTCCGGTAGGGATCGGCCGAGTAACTCGCGCGATGCTTGCGTATCCCCACCACGGGCGCTGTGATAACTCCAAATGGAGGCCGGGTGACGCAGCGCAAATGAAACTCCAGGTCTTCGGAGCGGTTTCGCCCCAACCGTTCCTCCCACCGTCCAACCGTTTCAAAGAAGCTTTTCTTCATAACCAGCGTCGAAGGAAAGATCGGCTGATGCCGCAACAGCCGGAGAAACATGTCGTCTTCAACCACGAACATTCCAGCGCCCACGTTTCTTCGCGGCATATCCCAGTACCCTTGCGGCGAGGTGTCGAACTTCGTGCCTTCCGACCACACTCCATCGGCAACAATGCGGAAGTTGGTAAAGCAATATTTCACCTCGGGAGCCTTGCGGCACAGCTCCGCCTGCAAGCTAAGTTTCTGGTAACTCCAGAGGTCGTCGTGATCGCAAAATGCAATCCAGGGCGCGGTGGCCAGCGCAACTCCCGCGTTGCGCGCCGCATCCACTCCTCGGTTGACGGTGCGCAGGTATTTCACCCTGCGGCCATGTCCGGCCACCACGTCCGCCGTGTTATCTGTTGACCCATCGTCAACCACAATGATCTCGGCCGCCGGATACGACTGCCGGAGAATGGAGTCGAGGGTCTCGGCTATCAGGTCCGCCCGGTTATAGGTTGGCACGATAACGGCGATGTCCATAGTTAGCGTTCGTTATGCTTTCGGTCCATGCCCGGCTAGCCTGCGCCGGAAATTGCTTTCGTAGCTCGAACTTGGCATTGGCCTTGTATTTGTTCCTGACCGTAATCCCGGCAGCCAACTACCGCGCGTACAGGATTACGTTACGTTTCAGGAGATGTCTCAAGTACTGCGTCAACTCCTGGCGAAACAGCACGGCTGCGGCCAGCAAGGATAACGGTAGAATCGCTGCAATTTGCAGAAAGTACGCAGGTAGGCTGTTAGCCGTCAGGTGCCGTTCTTCCCAGTAACATGCAATGCCGAATGGAACGGATGCCAGGGTTGCGGCTCCCCACGCTTTCCAAATGTATTCACCGGGCGAGATCCGGACGAGTCGTGCGACGTGGCGTGGCCAGAACATCAGATTGCAAATCACCCCGGCGATTGCCGTGCCCCAGGCCACGCCATAGATTCCAATCCGGCGGGCCAGCAGAATGCTCAGCGTCAGATTTACCCCTGCTTCCACTAGCGCCCAAACCATAATCGGACGGTGTTTCGCCAACCCGTAAGCAATGCTGCAACTGCTTCCATTGGCCGTTGTCAGTACGCAATTCAGCAGAAGGATTTGCAGGACTACCCCGGAAACCGCCGCATAGTCGTGCCCCATCCATAGCCCTATAAAAGTCTGGCCCCGGAAAAACAGGGCACAGCTAATAGGCAGGAAGAGGAGCAGGCTGGCGCGAGTGCCCTGGACCAGCAGCCGCCTGAGTTGTTCACTTTTTCCCGCGGCGTCCAGGCTGCTGGCCAGGGGAGCAAAGGTGCTCGACAGTGCGGCTACAACCTGTCCTGCCGATGAACCAAGGGTGCCCGCGATGGCATAGAACGTTACTGCTGTCGAACCCAGTATGGCCCCCACCACGATATTGTCGGAGTAATAGAGAATTGCGCCGGCCAGTGTGATCACCGAGGCATACGAGCCGTACGCCCAAATTTTGCGGGCCGTATCCCAGTCGGGCCTGCCGCATCCCTCGCGCAGTCCAGGATACTCGCGCAGACATATCCAGCTCTGGGCCAAGCCAACCAGCAACGCTACGCTCAGCTCCCACAGCGCCATCGCAACCAGACCATGCCCCCGGCTCAGCAGCCAGACAATTCCTCCCGCCCGCAGCAGCACGCGCGCAATCGTAACCGAGCTGAGCAGGTCGAAGCGATGGAGCGCGGAGAGTATGGCGCCTGTAATGCCGAACGCCAGCGACATTGCAATTCCCAGGGCGCTAAGCACGATGGCCAACCGCACCGTGGGAAACAGTGCGCGCGGAATCCCAAACAGCAGCGGAAACACCGCCGCCAGCGCCACCGATAGCAGGAGGATGACAAGACCTATGCCAAGGCGCAGCCAGATTGCCGTGGCAATCACCCGGCTTGCCTCGCCGTGTGCTTGCTCGCTATAGGCCCTGGCGACAAAGCTTACTACCGCGTTGCGCATACCCAGATCGAGCAGGTTGAAGTATACGACACTGGATACGATTAGAACCCAGATGCCATACAGCGCATTCCCCAAACGGTGCACGGTAAACGGAGAAAGAAAGAAGGGCACCAGCATATTGGCCAGCATGGCTAGCCAATTCACCAGTACGTTGCGAACGAACTGACTCCGGTTAAGCATTCAATGGTGGACTTGGTTTTCGGAACGGCAAATGGACCGCGAATGATTGGGTCCGGTAATTAGAAATGCGGGTGGACTTTCCACATGATAAAAATAACTGTCCCACAGCATAGCAGCGAGGTCATGATCGAGAGCGCCGCCCATCGCCACTGCCGTTGGACGGACGAAGGCGTCTTGATCCGTGGGATGCGTCCCACGATGGCGATGGAATCGGGCAGCAGCCTGCGGAGCGCGCGCGCCGTACTGATTCGGCCTCGCAACTTTTCGCTCACCACCACCATCACCACGGAAAACACGCTGCAGAACGGGACCATGAACATCACCATCACCAACCGGTGCGGTTTGATTGGCTTCTCTGGCACCGTCGCCGGCTCCAGGATGGAGAAGCGTTGCGCCTCGCGCTTGCGTTCCAGGTCCACCGCAATGCCAGCCGAGTATTGCTTCTCCAGCATAGTTGCATAGTGGGTCTTGGCTGTCTGGTAGTCCCGGCTCAAGTCCGCGAATTGCTGCTCCCGCAGGGGCGCAATCTCCACATAAGCTTGGTATCTTGCAATTTTTTCCAGAAGGCCCTGGCGTTCCTCCTGGGTACGTTGAATCTCCTGATTCAGCGTGGCCAGCCGCGGGTCTCCGGCGGAGATACCAGGCTTCTGCTCCGCCTCCGGCAGATTTGCCAGGCGCTCGCGCACCTCCGCCAGGCTCTCCTTGGCGCGAGCGACATCGGGATACTCATCGGAGTAACGCGCCCGCAGGGCAACAACTTCCTGTTCCAGTTTGCGTTGCTCCTCCTGCAACCGGCCGCGTTCGGAGTTCGCGGGACCGGCGTGCAAATCGCCCAGCATCGTCTTCTGCATATCGAGCCGGTTCAGGGCATCGGAATTGCTTTGCAATCCTGCCTGCAACCGCGCCAACGCGGCCGAATTCGGTTGCAATTGCTCGGGCAGTTCGCTCAAGTGCTCGGTCTTGAATTGATTCAGCTTGCTTTCTACTTCGTCCAGCGTTTTCTTGGCTTCCCCAAGCTGATCGGTTACAAAGTCGCTTGCGCCTTCCGCCTCGTGCTGCCGGGCTGCCAGGTCCCATTGCACAAAGCTGTCGGCCAGTCGGGCCGCAACCCTCGCCACCACCTTGCGGTCGGTTGACTTATACGTGATGGTAAACGTACCGGGGTTCCGGTCGCCGCCGCTCCTTACATCGATTTTCACGGACTTGCGCATGTACTCGGCGACGTCGTCTGCCGGCATACAGGCGCGCAGTTCGGGATAAAGCTGTAACTCCTCGATCACCTCCCGCAGGCGCGCCGTCGAAAGCACCTGCTGCGTCAGGGTGTCGAATCGTAGCTGATCCATCGTGACGCTATCCGGACCCGCGTACCGGTCGGCGATCTTCTGCGGATCAACCAAAACCGTTATCGTCGATGAGTACCAGTCGGGCAGGAGACAGATGGCCACGATTGCGGTTGCGCTAAGCAGCACGCTCGCCAGCAATAGGATCCATTTGCGGTGGGCAAGGATCGGCCACAGCTCTCTTGCCTGCTGAATTGAATCAATTTCCTTGTGGTCGTGCACCCGAAATCCTCCAAGCCTTCACGTTCACAACCTTTGCGCGCCTTCCCCCTGCACACCCTCGTGAAACTAACTCAACGTGAATGCGGAAATATCTCCGCCTGGCCTGCTTTCGCGGTTACCGTAATTCTTCGCCATGCCAACCGCGGCCTTCGCGCCGTGGCCCAGCGGGTCAGAGTTTCAACGCCGGAGGAAGCCACTGCAAGGTCAGGTAGAACCAATTCACCGCAAATCCGCGACTTCCCAGTGCGCTGCTCTGGCTATTGCTCTGGAAGTAACGGTAGGAAGCCAGTAAGTCCCATTGCCGATTGATCTGCCAGCGAAGTTGTGGAGAGACATAGTAGCCGGAGTAAGTCGAGCTCTTCCGGAATTCGTCTTCGCTGCTCAGGTATCCAGCGGTCAGGGATACCGACGTGCTGGCGCCGGTCCGCTGCATGGCTGAACCCTGCGCGTAGTTTGCCCAGCGGTTTCCGGCGATGTAGTACGCGCTCAGGTCGCGGCCGCCAGCCGCCGCCAGCGACATGCGCCGGGTTACCCTGCTGCGCACGGCACCGGAGAAGTTAAGGCCCAGGCGCTGGTTGCAACTGTGGTCACCGTATTCCGGTCCAGCCTCAGCGCTGAAATAGGTCTTTTCATTTAGGCTGTGCCATATTCCAACACCGCTGCCATAGAAGGTGCACCCATTGTCCTGGAAATAGTGATGAACCTGGCCATAGGCACTCAACATTGTCAAAGGCGAAAGATCCTGGCTTGCCACCGCCTTGGCCGATGCCATGTCATTGCTCTGCGGATTCCCGTTCAGAAACGCGCTCTCCCCATGGCTGAAGCGCAGCGAGAATTGCTGCCGGCTGCTGCGCCGCCAACTCAATCCCGTGGACCCATAGAGCCCGAGTGTCATCGCCGTGGAGGTTACGCTGCGCACCACCAGCGTGTCTGGCCGCGGCAGCGCCGGCACGTCGCCGAGCATGGGAGATGCCGCGGCGGCCGCGGCGATCGAGCTTCCATCGCCGGACGGATCTTCCATCTTCAAGTATCCCTGCTCGGCCGTTACCCGTTGCGGACAGGCGCCGCCTTCGCAGCGCTCGTCCTCGAAGAGAAAGGATCGGGCGATATCTGCTCCGTATCCCAGTCCCAGGCTGAAGTCCCACGACCATCGGCGAGAGAGCGCTACTACGTAGCTGAACGTGGGACCGAGGAACCCATTGGTGCCCATCGTCGCCTCGGTTCCCCACGAAGAGTGCTCCAACAGAAAAGACGAACCAATGAAAGTCCGGAACTTTGGCCTCGAAACCGCAACCCTGGCGCTCACGCTTGCCAGCGTAGATGACCCGCCGAATTCCGCTTCTGGGAAGCCTTCTCTTTCCGTGAAGTAGGCGCTGTAGTACAACAGCGCGCGCCATGGACTGTCCGACGGCGGCTTCGAGGCGTCGACAGCCGGAGGCGATGAGGCTGTCTGGGTTTCTGTCTGGGTTTCTCTCTGGGTTCCCGTCTGCGTACCTGTCTGGGCGTCCGTCGTTCGGTCGGCCTGCGGCGCGGAAACCTTGCTCTCTGCGCCTGGGTCGTCGCTCTCCTGCGCCGCCAGCGGACAGACTAGCAGCACTGCAACCACAACCGGCAAAAGCGCTCGCATGACAACCGTCACTACGGTACAACTACCGTGTCGCCCACCTGAAGTTGAATGTTCTGATCGCCGTCGCCGCGAAGAAGTTTTACATAGTTGACCGGAATCCTCTGCTGTTTCCCCTCCGCGCTGCGCAAAACGTAAATCGACTTGCGGCGCGCATACGGGCTCAGTCCTCCTGCCTTGATAATCATCTGGAGTACGTCGGTCGATTCCAGCAACGGGTACACTCCCGGACTTTTCACTTCCCCAGTAATGTAAACGAACTTACTGCGTATCTCTGAAACGGTGACCGTCACCCGGGCCACGCTAACAAACCGCCGTAACTTCTCCGCCAGCATCTCCTGAATCTGGGATGGCGTCAGCCCGCTAACTCTGAACACGCCGAGCAGCGGCATTGAAATCATTCCGTCCGGACGAACCGAGACATGGTCCACCGATAGCTGAGGCTCTTTCCATACGTTGATGTCCAGGACGTCGCCCGCGCCAACCAGGTATTCGTTGGTGGCGCTATCGGTCGCCACGCCCGCTTTGCTTTGAGTTTCTTCAGCCTTGCCAGAGTTCTGCTGCCCTGTCAACGGCAGCGCCAGGCAGAGAAGCAACACCAGCGCGGCGCCAGGCTTTGCAAACGGTCTCCAGCGATCTGCGATGAGCTGAACCATTTCCATACCTCACATTTTCGGGCAGGGCTTCGCCATGCTGACTTAGCAGATGGACATTTCCACAGGCCAACCGGGCAGGCATCGCCCTCAGTTGTCTTTCTTCGCTGCTGGACTCATGGTGTGATCGAGAACCAAGACTGTCGCCCATCCGGAAGCAGTGATGCTCCCACGAAGGTAATCGCGCGCAGGCGCCGGTCGACCTATGTTTTGCAATGGCACTGCGTATTCTCTGTCTACGGGCTTCGCTTCAGCCTTGGGTCTTGGCAATTTGTTGATCCCCACTATTTATAGTCAATCTTTGTGTCAGGAATGTTAATTGGACATGAAAGTGGCGTGACTACGGCTGAATCGGCTCTGCCAATCTTGCCGTTTGCCGAAAGCTGCCGTACAGCAGCGGCGTTGGTTGCCGCCTTTCTAAGTACGCGCCAGGGAACCCGCTGCCATGGGCACTACTGACCAGGGTCCGCACCAATCAGAGTTGCTCGTCAGCGCGATGACCCCTACTTTTGCTCGCCCTAAAGTCGGCGGAGTTGCTGCACTTTTCGTGCAGTAAATGCTTTTCTCTGAACTTTCACAAAGCGCATTTCACCTCTTGCAAGATTCATTTTCCGGACTGTTCACGGAGTATCTTACTTACCGTTTCGGGGCCGGTTTTAAGACGCTAACTCTTTGTGACTCTTTCGTTATGCATCTTAGCGAAAGAAGCTCGCAAACGCCGCTCCCTTACTCTTCGCCTGGGCGCGAGTTGGTTTCGCAACCCTCCGCGTGCCTCCATCTCCGGCCTTGCCGGCCGCGATCCACATTGACGCCGCATGGCTCGATGCTAGAATGGGCTCCATTGATGGTTACCTGACCAGTCGGTGATTCGTAACCGTATCGACAGGGCACTGCAAGGTACCCTGGGCTCTGCGTCAGTCAACCTCATGGAACGCAAGAAAAGCCACCTGCTAAGTGACTGTGGCGAAGCTTGAAACTGGAACACCCCATCTTGTTTGCGCTCCCATCTTGTTACGGTTCCGGATTCTGAAAGTAACTTCGTTGCCTCTCCATCTCGCATGGAGTATGCACTCTGCTCCAACCCCAGGGGCCAACTGAGCTATCGGCGAGCGCCTTCCAGCCGATGCTTTCGCACGCTCCGCCAGTTCACAATTCACATCCAGACCAGCCCGCGAGCCACTGGCTCAAGCAGGCAAGAGAGTATGGAATGAACCTGAAACTTGGCCAGCCGCTGCCAGCCAAATGTGTTGTTCTTCTTGGAGACATCCTCACCACCTTGGCGTCGCTGTCCGCCGCGTACTTCCTCCAGGCACCCGATGGCGGAAGTCAGACCCTTTTCCGCTCCGTCCGTACAATGGGCCTGCTCTCGCAACAGATCGCCGCTGGTGGGCTGACCCTCCCCCTGCTGCCCGTTACCTCCTGTACGCTTCTTTTTCTCTGTACCTACTATATTTTTGACCTCTATGACTTACAGATCTTCAACGAGTCCACCACTCTTTTGTCGCGTCTGTTCTGGGCTGGGGGGTTAGTGTTGCTGGTAGCCTCCGTTGTCTCGCTCTGCTCCTCGGGACCGTTGCGCCAGATGGGACTGCTGCAAGGTGTAGCGATGGCGGTAACGGTTGCATTCCTGTGGCGCCGCTTTTTTGCTGCCAACTATTCGCTATTGCTCAAGCAGGAATCAACTGCAGTCATCGGAGCGGGTCCGCACGCTGAATGTATTCGCTCCCTGATGGATCGTCCCGAATCGCGCTACCGCTTCACCGGTTTCGTCCATGCCGGTGAAAATGCCACTCTGGGTCAGGGCATGCTCGGATCCATCTCCGACCTGGACCTTCTCGTGGAGCGCCACGGCATCCGTCAGTTTGTCCTGGCAACCGATGCCGTCCCTCGGTCGGCCGAACCGACCATCTCCTATCTCAAGTTTCAAGGCGTCGGCTTTCACCGCTCGCCAGACATCGCCATGGAGTTAACTCAGAGCCTGCCAATCGAGTTACTGAACCAATCCTGGTTCCGCCTGGCTGAGAACTCGGACCTCATCAAGCGTCACTTCACGCGCAAAATCAAGCGGCTCTTTGACGTCGCTCTTTCCCTCGCCGCGCTCATCATCTGCGCCCCGCTGCTGATTTCTTGCGCCATCGCGATCCGCCTGGAATCTTCCGGCTCGGTCGTCTTTCGTCAGACCCGCGTTGGCTGGCATGGGAAGCCTTTTACGATTTTCAAGCTCCGCACCATGCGCGAGGGTAGCGAGCGCGAGCCCCAGTGGGCGCAACCGGACGATGCCCGCGTCACTCGCGTAGGCCGCCTGCTCCGCCGCACCCACATCGATGAGCTGCCCCAACTGGTGAACGTCCTGCGCGGAGAAATGAGTCTTGTCGGCCCCCGTCCCGAGCGGCCGGAGTTCGTCGCGCAGTTAAGCGAACAGATCCCTTACTACGATGTGCGCCATTTTCACCTGCCCGGCATCACCGGTTGGGCGCAGGTGAACTTCCGTTATGGCGCATCCGTTGCAGATGCCCGCAGAAAGCTTGAGTTCGATCTCTACTATGTCATGCACGCCTCCGTGGTCCTTGATCTCCTGGTAATTCTCAAGACCATTCAGGTCGTACTCTTCATGCGCGGCAGCCGCTAATCTCCCCCAGTAGCGCCTCACCGGAGCAACCGCAAGCTCTTTGTTGACGTGCCTCGCCCCAAGCGAAGCGCATGCGCACAATCCTTCCCTACCCTGCTTCCTGCCATCTCCTGCTTCAATACAGCACCTACCCCATGGGCTTCCGGCCCTTCCTTACGCGTTTTCCTACGCCGTGCATTTGGGCGTGTCCGCGCTTATACAAAAGATTCTTGATGCTTATTTCCAGGGACCGGGCGTGTGCGGCATGTCGGCGGAAACCTTGTTGTCGGCGGAAACCTTGTTGTCGCCAGGAAACCGCGGCCTGCCGCCTACTGGCGCGCGAGCTCACGGTCCGGACGGTGGAACGCGGCGGCCAGAGGGCGTTCGCGCAACTCGCGGATCCCGCGCAACTCCGGGATATGGAAGCGCTCCATAAGTTGCAGTAGCGAGTTGGACATTTTAGACATCTGCTCGGCGGAGACAGCAAGCTCCGACGCGCTGGAACTGATCTCACGACTGCCGCCGAGCATGGCGTCCATCGAATGGACCACCTGCCTGGTTGCCACGGCCTGTTGCTCAATGGCAGACGCCATCTCCTGGGTTAGCTGATTGAGGTGGTTGGTGGCAAGGGCGATGGAGTTGGCGCCGCCAGCCTGCTGCTTGGTGGCATCGCCAATCTCTCGCGCCTGCTGATAGACGTCGGCAACGGTCGCGGAAATGTTGGCGAAGGACTGGCGCAGTTCGTCGGCAAGCTGCAAACCTTGGCCCACGGCGCGGGTCGAGTCCAGAATCTGCCCGTCGTTGCGGACCACTTCCTTCTGGATGCTGACCACCAGTTCGGCAATCTCGTGAGCGGACTCGGCGGAGCGCGTGGCCAGCTTGGTGAGTTCATCGGCCAGCACGGCGAACCCGGCTCCGTGCTCTCCGGCGCGGGCAGCTTCAATCGCCGCGTTCAGCGCCAGCAGGTTGGTCTGCTCGGCCAGTTCTTCAATAAACGAAGAGATGCGGCTGATCGTGGCCGTCTTCTGCTCCAGAAGCTTGCTGTTTTCCTGGGTCACGCGGTTCACGGATTCAATGCGATGGAGGCCGCTCTCGGTGCGCTGCATGGCGTCCAGGCCGTTGGCCGTCTCCTTGCGGGAGCGGTCACAGAGCTGAAGCAAAAGGCTTGCCCCCTCGGCAATGCGGTCGATGGAGGCAGCCATCTGCTCCACCGAGGTGGCGCTTTCCCCGACCCGCAGCGACTGCACCCGCGCACTCTCCACCATGTTGTGCAGGGTGGTGCTCATCTCGTGCATCGTGCCGGTGGTCTGGTTGACCCGGTCCGCGGAGCTTTCGCCCACCTGGGCCAGGCGGTCGGATGCATCGGCAATTTGGCCGGAGGCCGAGGCAACTTCGGCAGCACGCTCGCGGCTCTCACGGACCAGGGTTTCCAAACCGTCCCTCATCCGCACAAAGGCGTGGCCCAGGGTGTCTTCGCCGCTGCGGGGATGAATATCAATTCCCAGGTTGCCGGAGGCGATGGCTTCGGAGTGGGCGGCCATCTCTCGCAGATAAGTGACCATTTCTGCAAACGTGCGGTCCAGTTCGCCGATCTCGTCATCGGAGTCGGCACAAACCTCGCCGATGGCAAGGTCTCCCGAGGAGATTTGGCGAGCGTGCGCGATCAGAGCGGGAACCGACGTGGCCAGACGGCGCCGGGCCAGAATGGCCGCCGCAGTAGAGATTCCGGCGACCAGGGCGGCGATCAGGACAGCCATGACGAGAGCGAACGCGGCAATCCAGGCGGCATTTCGGCTCTCGCGGCTGGATGCGGCGCTCACAACATCCACCAGGGAGCGCGCGTCGGCCTGAACCTTTTCCGCCCAGAGAATGGAATTCAGGTTCACCGAGAGCGAGGCCTGGTGCGCGCCTTCATCGCCGCCTTCTTCAAGACGGAGATAGTCATACTCCACGCGGCGCGTTTCCTCGAGATCGGCGACCAGACGCGGGAGACGGTTTTGCGCCTCGGAAGAACGGAGGCCAGGATCGAGGCCCTTCAGACTGCCGGTGGCTGTGTCAATGTCCGCCCAAAGGTGGTCGATCATGGCGTGCAGCCGGGTGGTTTCATCGGGATCGTTGTTCAGCCGCGCGATGATGTATCCGCGCAGTGCGCCATTGAGTTGGCTGCTGGCGGCTAGGATTTCATAGGACGCTTTCATCTCCTGGGTGCGGCACGTGTTGACCTTTTGCGCATGAATAATTTGCGCCATCTGCCAGAAAGTGAAGCAGGAACCAAGCACCAGCAGAAAAATGATACCGACAAATCCGACAGACAGCTTTTGGGCGATCGTCCGGCGCACAGGGAGATGCTCCTTATCCTGATCGAATGCAGACCGGTAGCGCAGCCTCTGGCACCCCAGCCTTAACAGATCATCGTCCGCTTCATCCGCGAACATGAATCGCGGTAAAACCCGTGCCCGCAACCTGATCCGCGCCGTAGCTGAATATGCCGCACCTGGCCTTGTCGGCCCTCGGTACAAATTCCGGCGGGAGATAGACAATCGCTGGCCGACCGCGGTACTCCCGGAACCACGCGCATGAGCGCGGCCACAGTGCGGCGAAAGGCTTAAACCGGCGTGGGAAGCGAATACCAGCCGATCCTACCGCATCAAGATTACGATCGCGTGAACGTTCGCAAGTATTCTGCTTGGAGACCCTCGCCAACCGTAACGAAAGTAATACGAAGTGAAATGCGCCTGTGCGATTCCCGATTCGAACGATTTGTTCTTATGGGCAGCACTCCGGGCCTTGCGCGGAATCTCAATGCTGCTTATCGCCTGCCCGTCCGCCGCTAAGCCGCTCTCATTGTCCTCGCAGTGCTGCCATCTTGCATCTCATCCGGCCGCTGAAGAAGTTCATCTTCCACTTCTGCACAGTTACGGCGCAGCTCCACCCTCCCAATTCGGATGGTGCTATTCTCTCTTTATGTTTGACCCTGTGGCTGGCAGCGACTCCGCTCTGCTACTGACCGAGGAAATCCTTGTCCTGGCAACCATCGTCGGCTCCGTCGCGGCCCTTCCCGCCTTTATCGATTTCATTACCGACCGGCGCAAGCGGCGCGAGCGCATCTATCTCAGCCTGGAAGATGTTCCGGTCAGCAGCCTGAACCCGCGCCTCGCGGGCCTTGACGGCTTGCTCGAAGGCATTGCCGACTTGGTGGATCGCGCCCGGACGCCCGCTGCCTACCAGGGCCTGGGAATCGGCAACGAGGTACTCATCATTGGCCCCAACCAGAGCGGAAAGAAGAGCCTGGCGCAGCGTATCGCGCAGATGGCGGGCATGGAGCGCCTGGTCACCATCTACAATCCACGCGACAGTGACGCTCTGGCCAAGGCCAAGGAAATCGTGCGCGGCTACAAGCGCAGGAAGGTAATGTTGCTGCTTCCCCGCATCGACCTCGCCTATCAGATGGGTGATGCCGAGTTACTCGCCGAACTCGATGCACTGATCGAAACCACCTCGGAGCAACCCGGCGTTCTCGTCGTCGCGACCACCGTGTGGTTTGCAGCCGACAGCGATCTGGATAACATTTTCGGTATCAAGCTGGCGCTTCCCGGCGCGGGTCTCAATCCCGCCGACCGTCCCGAGATTTCCACTGAGGTACAGCGCGTGTTATCCGAAGTTACTCACTTCTATCTTGCCGAGGCGAAGCGTCGCGGCTTTCAACTAGCGGGGGTGACGGAGGAGGAATTTAGTTCGCAAATTCTGGAATGTGTTGTGAACCCAGCGGAGATTGAAGACATTGTTGTACTCTGCCAAACCACGGCTCTCTACCGCAAGCGCACCGGGCAGACTGCCAATGCTATTTTTACCCGCGAAGTCCTCAACACCGCGATCGCGCGCGTTGTCGCCCGTTGACATCGTCTCTGCAAGGTCGCTTGCTAGTCTTGCCTGTTCGCAGCATGGATGCCACCGCACCTGTCAAACCAGACGAATTGGATTCCTCGTCGTTCCGCAGGATGGAACCGTAGCTAGCCTGGATCCTTTCCCGGCCGCTGCCGAAGGCGTCGCTTGCAACTCTGAACCATGTACCAACTCGTACTCGCACAGCGCCCAGACGGTGCCGCCGAAGACAATCCTTTTGCATTCCGCCAAAGGATTAACTCAAAGATAAATTCACCATCCCAAACCATTATCCTTCCAGTCAATCGTTGCTCCATCTTTGCCGGTTACCTGATGCCCATCCGCAGTAACACGTTAAATCCAAAAGCAAAGACTCCCGCTCCAAGCAACACGCACACTGGCAACGTCAAAACCCAAGCCAGCAGCAGATTGCGTACGGTCTCCATCTGCAATCCCGATCCGCTGGCGGCCATCGTGCCGGCAACGCCCGAGGAGAGCACATGCGTGGTACTGACCGGAAGGCCAAGGTGATCGGCCGCCAAAATTGTTCCCATCGCCACCAGTTCCGCCGATGCGCCCTGCGCATAGGTTAAATGCTCTTTGCCGATCTTTTCCCCGACGGTCACGACAATTCGCTTCCAACCGATCATGGTGCCAAGTCCCAGCGCCATGGCAACCGCTACCTTCACCCAGGAGGGAATGAATTTGGTTACCTTGTCCATGTTGGACCTGAGCTTCGCGGCGGCGTTCAGTTCAACCGGATCTGCCAGCTTTTTCTGCTTGATGGCCTTGCCGAGCGATTCAGAGGTTAGATAGAGATCCGTTCGCAGAACCCGCCGCTGTTCCGCATTCAATTCATTGAGGCTGGTTTTGCCTTCTAAGCTTTCAGATATCTCGCGGCACTTGGTGCCGATGGCCGCAAAAGTGCGTTCGTTCATTTGGCCGCTGGTCTTTAGGTACGCTGACAATTCGTCGTCGGCAATCTGTTTGCCTGCCATTGCCACGCCGGGTGAATGGCGGTCCATCTGGAACGAAATGGTTTCCGTTGTGGCCGCCAGATCTGCGATGGACGCCTGACTGGTTCTCAGATCGACAGCAAAGCTCAATGGCAGAATGCCAACCAGTATCAGCATGATGAGTCCCATGCCCTTTTGTCCATCGTTCGAACCATGAGCAAAACTGACTCCAGTGCATGTGAGCACGAGTAATGCGCGAATCCAAGTGGGCGGGGCCTTATCTTTTTCCGGAGCTGAATAGAGTGCCTTATTGCGAATGAGCGCCTTGCTCAACAGCAGCAACAAGGCGGCGCAACCAAATCCCACGATGGGCGAAATCAGCAGGGATGCGCCAACTTCCGATGCCTTAGACCAGTTGATGCCTTCACCAAACGTGTGTGCCCCTGAGAGCCATGAGTTAGCGAACCCAACCCCCAGAATGGCTCCGATCAAGGTGTGCGAGCTGGAGGCCGGCAGTCCCAGATACCAAGTGCCAAGATTCCATATAATCGCCGATATCAGCAGGGAGAAGACCATCGCGAATCCCGCACCCGAGCCTACGTTGAGCACCAGTTCGACAGGAAGCAGAGCAAGCACTCCGAATGCCACGGCGCCTGAGGACGTTAGAACTCCAATCAGGTTCCAACAGCCGGACCATATTACCGCAACCCATGGCTTTAGCGAGTGGGTGTAGATGACCGTAGCTACCGCATTGGCTGTGTCATGAAACCCGTTCACGAACTCAAAGCTCAGGGCCATGCTCAAGGCCAGCAGCAGGAATATTCCACTGCCAATCGAGACTGTCTGTCCGAAAAGTTGCATTCGTCCTCCGGGCTGATCGTGGCGGAAGTCTACGCTTCGAATGTGAAAGGATGATTACAAAGCGACGTCTACCCCGGTGCGGCAGGGTCAAACCCGCGAACGGAGTCCTCGAGACGCTGCTCTGACCAGAGCCGCAATTGCCAGCATAATCAGCACAAAGGACACAATGAAGGAAAGGAATAGCGGCAACTGTACGCCAACCCGCCAGAACGGGTTGCGAATCATACTCCATGCAAACAGGCTATATGTGCCCCAGACAGCGAACACCAGACAACCCAGCAGGACTCGTAAGAAAGCCCCGATGGTAGCCACTACAGCCTCCAAAAAACTGAGCTGCGGCTTGAAAGTGTGTGGGATGGCGCAGCGCTCATACCCTGACCGGTCCTCCTCCGAGTCGGCACGAACGCCCGCTGGAAAAAGTAAGGCCCGCGCCCTGGTAATGTACGCGTTTCTCATGGAGAGCTCGACTCCTTACCAGCCGCTTCCAACGTACTCCAGCTCTCCGCAAGCAGTCCAGTACAGATGCCAAGCATCCTCCAGTCAGGTATACGGGACGGCTGCCTACCATCATGGGTCGCGATTTGCCAGCCGCTCTCGATTCTGACAATTCCAGCGCTACGGTTGCACAACCTGTGTGACCGGAACAGAGGAACTGTTCTTGAAGTTCGTGTCGCCCGCGTAGCTTGACGTCAGAGTCCTTGTTCCGCTCTTGGCAAAAGTCAACGAGCAACTGCCCACCCCTGCACGCAGAGATCCATTACAACTCTCGCCGCTCGAAGCCCTCACCGTCACGCTTCCTGTCGGCACGCCTGGTCCGGTCACGCTGAAACCGACGGCCACCGCCTGGCCTGCACTTGATGGATTCGTTGAGGTGGAACTGATCGTTGTCGTGCTGCTGCTCCTGTTCACGGCAATCGTGATGGTTGCAGTCGGCGTGGCGTAGTCCGTCGTGTCGTTCGGGGTGAAGGCAACGGAGAGCGTCTGGATGCCTGCCGCAAGCACCGCGCCCGCTCCAGGTGAATACGCAAAGCTGCCAGAAACCGGCGCGGCGGCATTCAACTGTCTATCGCCGAGCGCCGTTCCGTAAGTGATGGCCGCCGGTTTCGCCCAACTAATCCTCGGCGTTGCAACATTCACCCGCAGAGTCACCGAGGCGCTGGCGGGTGTGTAGTCCGCAGAGCTCCCGGGCGTAAAGACGACCGACAAAGTCTGCGGCCCCGCGCCTAGCACCGTACCCTTGGCTGGTGTATAGGCCAACGTCCCGGCCACGGCCGCACCGTTGAAGGTTGCCTTCGCGTTCAGTTGAGTGGCGCTGAGCGCGGTCCCATAGATGATGGCTGCGGGTGCGGCCCACGTGATAGATAAGATGCATGGATTGACCTGCAGCGCCACCGATGTCTTCGCGGTCGCATAGTCTGTCGTATCCGCTGGAGTAAAGGTGACCGAGAGCGTCTGACTTCCTCCCGTTAACACCTTGCCTGCTGCGGGTGAATAGGTAAAGCTGCCAGGCACAGTCGCAGTAGCGTTCAGTTGCGTGCTGCTGAGTGCGGTTCCGTAGCCGATGGCTGCCGGCGTAGTCCAACCGACCGTGGGCGTAGCCTTGTTTACGGTGATTGGAACGCTAGCAGTTGCCGTCTTATAGTCCGCCGTGTCGCTTGCGATGAAGGTGACGGAGAGCGTTTGAGTCCCTGCCGCAAGCACCGTACCCGCCGCAGGAGAATAAACAAAGCTGCCAGGCACTGTCGCTGTAGCGTTCAGTTGCGTGCTTCTGAGCGCGGTTCCGTAGTCGATGGCTGCCGGTTTCTTCCACGTGATCTGGCTTGCGGCAGGGGTGACTTGCAATGTTACCAAAGCAGAAGCGGTCGTGAAGTCCGCTGTGTTCGCCGGCGTGAAGACGGCAGACAAAGGTTGTGCTCCCGTACCCAGCACCGTACCTTTGGCTGGTGCATAGGCGAACGTGCCGGCCACGGTTGCACCGTTGAAGGTGGCCCTGGCGTTTAGTTGGACAGCGCTCAGCGCCGTGCCATATGGAACCGCCGCGGGTACCGCCCATGTGATGGCAGGAGTCGCCATGGTTGCGCTGGTGCTTTGTGCGGCAGACGCAGACAGATAATTGCTATCCGCGGACCAATGCGCGTTGAGACTGCAGGTTCCAAATCCGCTCGTCATGGTGACAACATTCGCTGCCACTGTGCATGCACCGGATGCCGAGACGATTACAGCGCTGCTGGCGTTCGTCGTCGCGGAGACGGTGAATGTGGAGTTGTAACCCGCGCTGGCCGGGGCGCCGGCAAAACTTACTATCGGTGCAGCTTGGTTGATGAGCAAAGTAGCGCTAGTTACACCTCCGCTGTAATTCGGGTCGCTGCTGGAAAAAAGGCCCGTCACGGCATAGTAGCCTGCGTTGGTTTCGCTCGCTGGGCTGAAACTCCACGAACCGCTGACGGAAATTCCGCCGTTGCCTGTAGCCGAACCCGTACAGGAGTGCGGATTGCCGTCATAGGAAACCGTTACGCAGCTAACGGTCAAAAGTGGGGGAAATCCTCCGCCCACTGGGTTGACACCCTGCGAACCGGCTAGCTCGTAAGCACCCAGCGAGTTCGGACCGAGGCGGTACAGTCCGTCAGCATCGCTAACAGGTGCGGGCGCCGTGACACTCCTGGACACCGCCTGACTGGTCGCAGTCAGATGAAAATCCTGGCTAGCGACATTGACGAATGCTGGATCGAAGCTCCACTCGGTTCCACCCCACGTGGATGGACACCCCCCCGGGCCGGACTTCGCGTTGTAACCAAAACAGTCATTGCTTGTCGCCGTGATGGTGGCGGCAGAGCCCGTCAGGTAAGGAACCCCGCTTCCGGGCTGCACAATGAGATTGTTGTTGAGAGCGACCGTGACCGCTGCGCAATTGAGCGCCCCGATCGCTCCGGTATCGGTAAGGCCCGGGCCGCCGCAGTTATAGAACGTGTTGTTATACACATTGATCGCGCCGCTTCCGCCGCCGGTGCAAGTGCCGTTCCCGGTGGCAGCCGGAGAGTAGAAGCAACTGTAGTGTGCCATCCCATCGTGCGGGTTCGGGCCGATTCCGGCGTTATAGACAATGTTGTTATAGACGTTCACACCGCCCGAGGCCGAAGGGTTGACCGTCACCAAATTCAAGCCATCACACTCGGTATCATGAATTACATTGTTAAAAATCTGAATGTTCTGCTGCGGATTTCCTCCGCTGTCCGGCGAGTGAAACTGCACTCCGCGGCAGGCTGTCCCGCCGATAATCTCGTTGTAGGCCAAGGTCTCATTATTTCCCTGACCGAGATAAACGGTATGGTAGAGCTTGCTGGTATTGCTCATGCCAGACGCGCACGGCGTGTTTGCGCCACCGCAACCCGGCTTGTTGACCCGGTTCCCATAGAGTACAAGGTTGCCGCCAGCGCCCCCCACGAGCCCACCCGAAGGGCCGTCGCAGTAAGCGCCCGCGCATTGCATCGTGTTATCGACCAAGCGGAAGTTAGCCCCATTAAATTCGGCGGCAAATGCATTCCCATTGAACGTCAGGCCGGCAATTGTCCAGTAGACGATCGGGTTTCCAACACCGCAATTGTTCGTGTAACTTGGCGAGTTATAGTCTTGCAGCGCCCTACCGCCGCCTTTTGCATTCGTTGACGGATCGATCCAAGCGTGCAGGTCGTAAGTCACGGAGTCGCCGGGATAGGCGACGATCGTCTTGGGATTCCCTGCGGTTCCGCAGGAGTTGAGCAGCAAACCGACTACGGTTCCCCAGGTCTGGGGCTCTGCTGAGGTGACCGTGATGGCGTCTGTCGAACTGAGGCCCACGACGCAAGTATCGCCGGGCGAGAAGGTATTCTTGCAATACGTGATCGTCGCCCACGGGTTGCTGTAGGAGCCGTCGCCGCTCGTGTCACTACCAGACTCAGACACAAAATAGATGTTGCCGGGGCGGATTACGAACGGCAGCGCGTTACTGGAGCCAGCCGTGGTGGTGAGCTGAATGGTGCCCGGACCCGATGTTGCACTGGAGGCAATCTGCCCGCAAACTTTGGCGTAGTGAGCCGGGACGTAGGGCGCGCCGGGATCTGTCCAGAGATCTATCGTGGTCATTGCGCCGCCGATCGCCAATGTGCCGGTTGAGCCGAAGTTCTCGCCGTACACACAGACGAAAACGCCGTTTCCGTTCTGCCCGCCCGTGGCCGGGCCGGAATCGAGGTCAGAGTAGAAAAGCACGGGAGCCGCAGTCTGTGCCAACAATTGGGTTGTACAACCCGGTAGTACCAGGCACGTACAAACAGCCAGATATGCTGCCAGAAAGGTTCTTGCCTTGGTAGTGGAGTTCCGGACATCACTACGAAACAAAATTGGGTGCATTGTCGAACTCCTCCGCGCCATGGCAGGGCGGACTTTCCGAGTTAGATAGACAACGCTGCACGTCAAGCCGCCGTAAGGACTCTGCGGAATTCTTGGCTTGATGACCGGCGAAAGGCAGAAGTATCGCGTACAGAAAGACCCAGGAAAACGCAGGATTACCCACGCCCAACGATGATTGCAGGAAAATGATGGTAGCACAAGGTTACCAAGGTAAATCGCGATACTTGAAGGGACTGAGATAAGAAACCGGACTGATTGAGTACTTACAAGTATACGGCGACAAGCTCGTCATTGAGAGCGAGATCGGCTCCCATCACAACCAGGCCCACTCCGCCTGCACGAGTCAGTGCGTGCCGGAGCACGGTTGCAAATTCGCGTCTGGATCGTTGCGATTTATCGGCGGCTCATCCGCACCGAGGCCGGCATCGGCTCGCCAACTGGTATGGAGTATGCTGATTTCTTGGCGAGTTTTCTGGTACTTCCCAGGGTGCATCCGAGACATGCGCTTTCGTGGCACAGGTTTGCGGATCGAACAGGGATACGAGGAAGGGGCGAGATGATTGAAGTCCGAATTCATGGGCGCGGCGGCCAAGGGGCGGTCATTGCCTCTCAGATTCTAGCCGAGGCTGCCTTTCTGGAAGGTCAGCATGTGCAGGCCTTTCCGTCGTTTGGCTCGGAGCGCAGGGGCGCGCCGGTCACCGCATTTTTGCGTCTGGACCGGACTCCTATCCAAGTGCGTTCCGAGGTGTACCATCCGGATGGAGTCATTGTTCTGGACCAGGGCTTTATCTCGCTCCACCTGGTGGATGTCTTCGCCGGACTCAAGCCAGGAGGCTGGATTCTGATCAACACTACCAAGGCACCGTCGGAATTTCCCGGTCTGGAGGCGTTTTCTGTGGCCACGGTGGATGCCTCCGGCATCGCCCGAAACCACCGCCTCGGCACTGCGACTGCCCCGATTGTGAATACCGTGATCGTGGGGGCTGCGAGCAAACTGGCCGGCATCGCCGACATGGGCAACCTGGCGACCGCGATCCGCCAGAGCGTGCCGGTTGCGCTGGAGAGGAACGTGGCTGCGGCCCTGGAGGGGGCCAAGGCGGTACGCAACATCCAGCGAAACAACGCGGAGAGGTATGCCCATGGTCGAGCTTGAGCCCAAGGTCCTGGAAGAAGTTCCCGGTACGTCTTATTCGGATCACCCCACCCTGCCGATGCGGACCGGCACGTGGAAGTATCTACAGCCGCGCTATGAGGACAAGCTGCCTCCTTGCTCAAACGCTTGTCCTGCCGGCAACGACATCTCCAAGATTCTGGCACTCTTGTCCAGTGGGGACCTCGAAGGGGCCGTGCAATGGTTACGCGCAGGCAATCCGTTTCCTGCAACCCTCGGCCGGGTCTGTGCCCATTTTTGTGAGCGGTCCTGCAATCGCGATTCGCTGGGCGGAGCGCTCGCCATTCATGGGTTGGAGCGTTTCCTGGGCGACCATTCCCCGCAGGAATCGTCTGTGGTGCAATCGGCTACCGGCCGCACAGTGGGAGTCGTTGGCGCTGGACCGGCTGGCATTACTTCCGCTTATTTATTGGCAAGGGCAGGACATGAAGTCCATGTCTTTGACGATAAACCTCAGGCGGGAGGTTTCTTGCGCACGGGCATTCCCGGCTTTCGTCTGCCCAAGGACATTCTGGACAAAGAGCTTGCCCTGGTCGAAACTGCCGGAGTGCACTTTCACCAAAACACCAGGGTAGGACGCGACATCGATTTCGAAGAGCTTCAGAACCGCTTTGACGCCGTGATTGTTGCCGCTGGTTTTCATGCATCGCGTCCGTTGAACGTTCCCGGAAGCGGACAGACTCACGTCTATCATGGCATCGACCTGCTGGAGCGTCTGGCGGCGGGTGAGAAGCTCCGGATTCCGGGAACCGTGGCGGTCTTGGGTGGAGGCAATACGGCGATCGATGTTGCCCGGTCACTGCTCCGGATCGGCAGCACACCCGTCATCGTCTATCGCCGGACAGAAGTGGAGATGCCTGCGATTTCTGCAGAGATCGAAGAAGCGAAAGCAGAAGGCGTGGCCTTCCATTTTCTCGCGGCGCCGAGCAGAATCGTGCAGGACGGCGATCGGATTGTGGCTCTTGAATGCCAAAAGATGCGCTTGGGCGAGCCCGATGCCTCCGGTCGGCGCGCTCCGGTGCCTCTTTTCGGCTCGGAGTTTTGCCTGCCGGTTTCAGCAGTTGTAGCAGCCATTGGCGAAATAGCTGACCTCGGATTTCTGCCTGATAACCTGCGCAATGATTGGCTCCGGGGCCAAAAGATGTTTAAGGAGGATTTTCGCGGCGTGTTTTTGGCAGGAGACGTGGCGACCAGTCGCGGGACGGTCGCAGCGGCCGTGGGATCAGGACGCCAGGTGGCGGCGGCCGTGGACCGATATCTGCGTGGCGAGCAGCCACTCATCGAGAACCCCGTCCTTACCAGCCTCTGGCCACGTGCTCTGAACTATGACCAGATGGCCGAGGCGGAATCGCTCAATCCTGCTTACTTTGTGCCGAAGGTACGCTGCCAGGTGCATGGGTCTTCACAAAAAACCAGCGTTAAATGGGCCGTGGGAGAGGCGCGCCGTTGTCTCGGCTGTGGCACTTGTAACAACTGTCTGAACTGTTATCACTGGTGTCCCGATGTGGCTATTCAAATCGCTTCGGCAGGCAGTGCTCTTGGCATTGACCTGGAGCATTGCAAGGGCTGCGGAATCTGCGTGGAAGAATGCCCGCGCGGTGCAATGTCCATGGTAGAGGTGGGTTGATGAGAACAGTGCTGAAAGGCAATGGAGCCGTGGCCCAGGCAGTGCGGATGGCTCGGACTCAAGTGATTTGCGCCTACCCGATTACCCCGCAGACTTCCATTGTAGAAGAGCTGGCAGCGATGGTCTCCAGCGGCCAGTTGAATTCGCGCTTTATCAAAGTTGAATCGGAGCACTCCTCCATGGCCGGTTGCATTGGCGCAGCTTCCACCGGGGCGCGCACTTTTACTGCGACTTCGTCGCAAGGGCTGGCGCTGATGCACGAAATGTTGCATTGGGCCGCCGGGGCACGCTTGCCAATTGTGATGGTCAATGTCAATCGCGGCTTGGGACCCGGTTGGTCGCTATGGGCCGATCAGTCGGATTCGGTAGCGCAGCGGGACACAGGCTGGATGCAGATCTACTGCCAGTCCTGCCAGGAAGTATTCGATACCGTCATTCAAGCCTTCGAAGTTTCTCAAAGGGTGCTACTGCCCTCCATGGTCATGCTGGATGGCTTTTTCCTTTCCCATACCTACGAAGATATGGATCTGCCCGAACCCGGCCTGATCGATGGTTTTCTGCATCCGCTATGCGTGCCGCACAAGATCGATATCGAGAAACCGGCCACGTTGGGCAGCATGGTAGCTCCCGACCGTTACATGGAGTTTCGGAAGAAGATCGACCTGGCGCATCAACAAGCCCTGGGTGTTTGGACGGAAGTCGACAACCAATGGAGCGCCCTCACCGGTCGAAGCTACGGATTGCTGGATGAGTATCGGATGCAGGACGCGGAGTTGGTTCTGGTAGCCACCGCAACGCCCGCTTCGACTGCCCGGGTGGTGGTGGATGATCTCCGCGAGCGTGCGATTCCCGCCGGCCTCCTGCGGTTGCGCGTTTTTCGTCCCTTCCCCGCCGCAGCCCTGTGCAACGCGCTTGGGAACCGAAAGAAAGTTGTCGTGCTGGATCGCAGTTGCTCGTATGGACATCATGGCGCGTTTCATCAGGAGATCAAGTCCGCTCTTTACGAACTGCCGGCGTCGGCACATCCGGAGGTAAGAGGCATCATTGCAGGCCTGGGTGGGCGCGACATAACAGCGGAAGACCTGGAAGAAATGCTTCTCCGGGCATGGCAGAACAAGCTATCGGAGACAGTAACCTGGTGGAATACATTGCCGGAAGCTGTGGTTCGCTAACAATCATTTTGATCGAGGATAAGATCATGCATCCTGAGCAAGCGGACTTTGATCCGCGGAACCTGCACCTTTCCGAGCAGGAACTGATGTATACCGGCCATCTGGCATGTCCCGGTTGCGGAGCGACCCTTGGTCTACGTCTAGCTCTTAAAGTCCTGGGACCAAAGACCGTCCTGGTCCTGCCAGCCTGTTGCATGGCGGTGACCAATGGACCTTATCCGTATAGCGCCCTCCAGGTGCCGGTCTTACAAGTGGCATTTGAAACTGCCGCTATATCAGCCGCCGGGGTGCGCGCCGGGCTGGACGCCCAAGGACAGAAGGATGTGAATGTCGTTGCCTGGGCTGGAGACGGAGGTACCTTCGATATCGGCTTTGGTGCTCTTTCGGCGGCCGTGGAACGCAACGACAATATTCTCTACGTTTGCTACGACAACGAAGCATATATGAACACCGGCATTCAACGCTCGTCGGCCACCCCCTATGGGGCTTGGACCATGACCACCCCAGCCGGGGGATTGAAGGCGGAACCGAAGAAGAACATTGTGGAGATCCTGGCTGCGCACGGCATTCCTTATGCCGCAACCGCATCGATTGCATTTCCTGAAGATTTCTCGCGGAAAATTCGGAAAGCGATGTCAATCCCAGGAACCAAATTCATTCATCTTTGGGTTTCTTGCCCAACCGGACACAAGTCGGAAGAGCGCTACTCGATTAAAATCGCTCGTCTCGGCGTGGAAACCGGAGTCTTTCCGCTGTACGAAGTGGAGCAGGGTTTTCAGTACCGCATCAATCACGAGCCAGCCTTCCTCGAAATCAAGAAATATCTGGAATTGCAAGGCCGTTTCCGCCATCTCTCCGAGGAGCAGGTCAATGCCATCCAGCGCAACGTTGAATGGGAGTGGAAGCGGCTGCGTGCAAAAGTCGCCAGCGGGAACGAATTGGCTATGCCGGCGTCAAAGACAGTGATGGTACCCGAAGAATCAGCCTCCCCGCGAACCCATCCCTTTGACAAGGTGTGACAGCCACGAGCCGTGGGCCTTGGGACCAGAAAAGCTGGCGATTTACCGCCATAGCATGATTGGTGATACGGGTACTCTAGTGCGATGTGTTCAACGCAAACTTTCGCTGCATGCGGTCCCGAAACCTGCTCATGCGAAACGTAAGGTGCGGTTCCGGGTGGGAGGTCGCCCAGCCGGAGGGCACTCGTGCGGACGGATCAGAAATGGGAAGTACCCGATGCCTTCCCACGGGCTCTTGATCCGGAAATTCCGCCACCTCGAAGAAGCTCTTGTGAGAACCCCACCTCTGATGGACAAACACAGGGGAGCATCCGCGAATTCCGATCTCCGTCCCGTCTGCTTGTGCCGCGAGTCCTCTAAAGAATGAGAGGCGACAACTCTTCCGCCCGATCGATCACGAAATCCGGATATGCTTCTAGGATTTCCTGACGACTTCCATAGCCGTAGGTCACTCCGCAAGCAATCGTTTTGGCAGCTTTCGCGGCCTGAATATCGGTGCTCGCATCACCCACTACGAGAGTCGTTTCGGGAGGCGCTCCCAGTTTGGCAAGAATCAACTGAACGGCTTCTGGGTCAGGCTTCTTGCGCTGTACTGATTCGGCGCCAACCACCACATCGAAATAGCTGGCCAGTTTCAGTCCCTCCAGAATGCGCCGGGTAAAGACCTCCGGCTTGTTCGTGGCGACCGCCATGGTCTTTCCGCGAGACTTCAGTTGGGAGAGAGTTTCGGGAATTCCCGGATAGAAGGTCGTTTCGACCACACAATATTCCCGATAACGCGCCTTGTAGATGGGCAGCGCGACATTGAGAAGCTGCTCGGCGTCCGTCCCTAGACATTGGCGCCAAATACCCTCAATGCCGGGGCCGATGTATCCGATGATTTGCTCGGAAGGCAACGTCGGACGTCCGAGAGTCTGCAGCGTGAAATTGACTGCGTTGGCGATGTCCTTTCCACTGTCGATCAGAACGCCATCCAGGTCGAAGATAACAGATTGCACTCTCCATTTCATGATTGCATTCTCCTTAACTGCCCGATCAAGCCGTCCCTGCCTCATAGTTATTGCGGGTACCAAATCCGCGACAATTGGATTCAGGGACCATGTGTTCCCAGTTCCTGGACGCCGGAGACTTAATTCCCCTTCGCGGATGAATACATCTCTTGAACTCAGGAGAGTTGGTCGGTTAATCAACTCCCCTGAATCCATTCCCCGCTTGCCATACTGCCTAAAGACGGGGAAACTGGTCGAACCGGGCAACTATGTTTTCCCTTAGGCTCTCTCAAGCCGACGAGTATCAATGTAACAAGGGGCGGACGGCCAACTATCCGATCAAGAGTAAACGGGCTTCCATTCATCCTTCAAGCGCCGCGCCCTGTAAAGTGCATTGCCCGATCCGGTCAAACCTCCTGCTGACAGCTCTCTTCCTCAGACTACTAAGGCCAATTCGAAAGCTCTACAAGCCACCGCTTCCATTGCTTTCCCAATAGCCGTTTAGACCACTCCCTGGAACTTGGAGATAGCCGGGAATACCTTCTCCTTTAGTGCCTGGTAAGTGTCTCGGAAAATACTGAACAATTCGTTGTACACGGGCACGTTCGCGGGGATTGGTTCCCAGCGATTATCCACGTGGACCATGTTCTCAATGGTCTCATGGATATCCTTGTAAATTCCAACGCCCATGGCACCCAGCATGGCAGCGCCCAAGGCCGTAGCTTCATTGCACTTCACGGTCTCTACGGGTTTGCCGTAGATGTCCGCCTGGATCTGGTTCCACAGCGAGGAGCGGGCCGCACCTCCGGTGACCCGGAAGTACTCGAACGGCTTGAAGGGAGCTTCCTCCAGCGATTCGATCATGTCTCTCATCTCGTAGCAGATGCCTTCCATCGCTCCCCTGACCAGATCGCTCTTCTTGTGATTGAAGGTCATGCCGGCGATGACAGCCCGGGCGTAGGAATCGTAATAGGGACATGCCGCCCCGGCTAACCAGGGAATGTAGATAGTCCCCTTCGCTCCTGGAGGCGATTGGGCGGCTTCGCGGGTCAGCACGTCGTAAACGTCCATTCCGCTGAGATCCGCCGTCGCCATCTCCAACTGGCACAAAGTGTTGCGGAGCCAGCGGAAGCTGCTCGCCGACGCACTGGCATGCCCTTCCATCTCCCAGTGATCCGTGCCGGCATGACCTAGCACATGATTCTTCCCCTGCGGATGGCGAATCGGCTTGGATGAATAACCGATACACAGACCGGCCGTGCCCAGACAGACCGATGCCATTCCTTCCTTGGCATTTCCTAGACCGATGGCACCGCATTGCTGGTCCCCGCTTCCCACAATGATCGGTGTACCAACTGGCAGACTCGTTTTGGCGGAGACCTCCGCAGGCACTTCTCCAACACGCGTTCCCGGACGGTAGTTCTTTGGGTACTTCTCGATGTCTACTTCGAACATCTTCGCCAGTTTGGGATCGTACTGGAAAGTGTCAGCGTTGAGAATCTGCCACCAGCCTGCGTCGTCGTCATCATCGTAGTAATCGTCCGCACCATAAGCTTTGCTCAGCATAGCCTGGGGCGTAATAAATTTGTAGGTCTTCTCATAGAGTTCGGGAAAGTGTTTCTTGAACCAAAACACCTTGCTCGACGGCCACACTGCACCGATTGGAAAACCCGTGAGGTTATACAGGTCCATCTCGGTCATGTTATTGGCGGCTAGTTTCTCTCGCATCCAGGGGAACATTTCGGTTCCACGGAGATCCTGCCAGATGAAGATGTGCGAGAGGAATTTGCCGTCCTTATCAATGGGTACAAACGTGGAACGCATGTTGGTAAAGCTGACCGCGGCAATGTCTTGGGGATCGATCCCACTCTTCTTAATCGCTTCCCTGGTCGATTGGTAGGCCAGGTTGATGACATCTTCCGCGTTCTGCTCAACCCAGCCCGGTCTTGGATAATTCGTTGGCGTTTCATGGTAGGCGCTACCCATCTCTTTGCCTTGAATGTCGAATACTATCGTACGAGCGCCCATGGTGCCAGCATCAATGCCGATAATGTACTTGCTCTTCATAGGTGTTCCTTTCGCAAAGGCTCGCGCTACCCGCGATCAGCACCCCTTTTCTCGATTTAGTCCAGATTCGACTACGTTATAAGAATCAAGGGCAGTCCCGAGTTTGCGCGGCAAGTTCCCAAATCCCACGACTGAACTCCCTGTAAGTAATTGGTCAACGAGTATTCCCGGATGAGTCCGAAACTGCTGGGCAGTTGCTACCCGTTTCGCAACTGCCCGACTTCAGCCAGCGTTAAATGGAACAGACAAGCCAGCTGCAGTATTCTGCTTCGGAACCAATCCATTGATTGTGGATGGTCTATATCGAATCCCTACAAAATTAGGCCGGCGATATGGTCTTTGTTGTTCCTACTTTCCGGCACCGACGGCAGTTGCAACCGATACGTTCTTGCCATAGAAGATTTCTTCGATCAGAGGAATCTCGTCGATGATCTGTGGCCCGGAACGCGTGCCAATTATGTCTGCGCCTGCCAGAATGCAACCGAATGCAATCTCCGGCGTCCAGAACGAGCCGGTGCCGGCAACTTTCACGCCAACATTCTTCGACACGCTGTCACGCATCAGCTTCACTTCGCTCATGGAGGGTCCACGAGGGGCACGCCCCGTCGAACTCTTCACGTAACTACCGCCGCCGTCTTCCACGCACTTGCAAGCAGCAACGATTTCATCGCGGGTCAGGTAGGCAACCTCAATGATGATCTTGGTCTTGATTCCCCCACCGGCCTTCACCAGGTTTTTGATTTCCTGGGTGACAAGCTTGTAGTTCTTGTCCTTCAAAGCGCCCACGTCGATTACCATGTCCAGAGCTTGCGCTCCAACCTTGGTCATCTCCTCTGCAGCCGCCAGCTTGATTGCCTCCGAGCCGGATCCGAACGGAAAATCCAGCACCACACTGGGAACGCACGGCTCCCCTTTAAGACCTTCCACCACCATCGGCAGGAAGTTCGGGTTCACGCAGAATGAATTGAAACGGTACTTCTTGCAGAGCTCGATTCCCTCGACGATGTGTGCCTTTACCGTGTCTGGATGAAGAATCGAAAAATCGATCATCTTAGCCACGTTCGCTTTTGTAAGCTCAATTCCCCTTACTGTAATCATTGACGGTCTCCTTATGAATTAGTGTAACTTGTTCCTTGCAACTGATTAAAACCGCTGCCCATTACCTTGCGGCGCTCCCAACCGCGCTTACGCGCAATTTATTAAAGAGCGCTCCCCACTCTTTTGCTTCAAGCTGAACGGGGTTGCCGCTCATGCTAGTTCCAAAACACTCTGCGCCCATTTTTAGCGCCATTTCCTCCGTAACATTCAAGCTCGCCAAATCGGCCGCAATCCCGATGTCAGCGTTGAGTCGACTGATAAAGTCAATCGCAAACTTGGTGCCATCACCCTTCTTGCTGTATCGTTTTCCGCTGAACGCCTCTCCCACCTCGTCATAGAGTCCGGGAGCATTATCCGCATTTAGTTGCATTACATGGGGTAGAGTGATTCCAACGGCCTCGCCATGTGGTATCGGATAGTAGATATTAAGTGCCATACCCATTCCATGTGCCGCACCCAAGCCACTATTGGAAAAGGACAGTCCGCCACACAAAGCCGCCACGGCCATGCCTTCGCGTGCCTCAAGATCGTCCGGCTTTTGGTAAGCACGTTTTAGGTATTTTCCGGCCAGCGTAAGTCCCTGGAATGCAATCGCCTTGGTGATGGGAGTTGGGTTTCTGACGGTTACATAGGCTTCCAGGTTGTGTGTCATCGCATCGATGCCAGAAGTCGCCGTAACTCTCTTGGGTAAGCCAATGGTGAGAGCCGGGTCCATGATGACGATTCTTGCCATCATTTTGTCATCGCGCATGCTGCGCTTAAACTTCTCTTTCTTCGAACCAATCACTGCGTTTTTTGTTACCTCACTGCCGGTGCCCGCCGTTGTAGGCATGGCGATGAACGGTACCGGGTCGTTGACTACTTTGGCTCCCGTTCCTACAAATTCAAGGTAGTCTTTTACCTTGCCTCCATTTGTAATGAGTGCTGCGACTGACTTGCCCACATCGATCAGGCTGCCGCCCCCCATGGAGAGCACCGTATCGCACTTCTCGGCGATGGCTACCTTGTACGCCTTATCGACATCCTCCACATCCGGCTCGCCAGGAACATCCAAGAAGTATGCGTACTTGATGCCCTGCTGATCCAGTTGTTTTTCCAGTCTGTCGAGCACGCCCATCGTACGAAAGACTCTATCTGTAACAATCAAAAACTTTTTTCCAAAGTGGTTTACATAGGGCCCAATTTCGTCCACAATGCCGCTTTTACACACGATCCTGGATGCTGTTAAGAATGAAAAATTCATTACACTACCTCCTTGCTTTCTCTGTGATTCATCGTGCCTGCGCGGGCCGATAGGGCGGAACGAGTCCAACGGCACGCATCGTGTCTAGTGCGTCGATGACCTCGGGGGCGAAACGCGTACCTATGATATCGGCGCCGGCTAGCAGGAAGCGGTATGCATTCGGCGGACGTGGGAACTCCACGCCGGATACCTTCACCTTTGTGGAAGAACCAGCACAAGTGTTGCGCACGATAAGAAACTGCTCCATGGTGAGTCCTTCAACCTGGCCGGTAGCCATCTTTGCGAAATCGATCTAGGCATCCAAATTCAATTGTGATGGGATAAGAATTTCCCTCGTCTTCACGGCGGGCGCTCCTGTCCTGAGTCCGGGGCACTACAGCAGCTGCGAGAGTTACAGACAAAAAGCCGCCCTCCTAAGGGCTGGTGTTGTTACTGATCACCAGCTGTTGGGAAGGCGGCTCTTGAATGTTTCTCTCTACCGCTCCAGGGGTTGTACCATGGCGAGATTCCAGAGTCAAGGTTTTTTTGACAATTGCTCTTCTTGCAGAATGGGAACCCCGCCCGCGCGGCCATGCGGGTACCGTCGGGGCGGTTCCCCAGCGCCGCAACTCCTCGCGAGCATTGAAGTGCGCCAGCTTCAAGAAGAAAGAGCTGAGTGCACATTCACCGTGCGGTGTTAAGGGACCCGGGATCTTGCTGACATCCGGTGTGAGCCAAGCATATCCCGAGCCGACGTTCACTTAGCGAACTCAGGGTACCGATTTGTTGATGTTGACTGCTGCTAGCTGCAGACGTTGTGATCTACACATCAGAGTTCGGTCGGACTTCTCTTCAACGGGGAACACGGAAGTAAGCCGCGTTGTATTCGACTCGGGATTATCGCTGAGGTGTAGCGGTTCAGCCAGTGAGGCTCGAGTTGTGCCTGTGTCCAGATTTGCTGCGCCGTTGACTCGCTGGCTCCAAACGCCAGCGCCATCTTGCGGCTCCAATGAGCGCTCCCGTTGGGCGGCGGCAGGACATTGCCGGAGGCGAAACACGTCGCATGCAGGCATGGCACACAACTGCGCCCAGCGCGTCCGTCGTTCGGCCGGAGGAACAATCTGTAAAACTGTGGCCGCTCATTCGACACAATGCACGCCTTCTTACATTTAGACCGCGGAACGTTTCCGGCGGCGCTTCCGACGTGTATTAATTTCTTCCCGACCGCTACGCACCGCAACTCCGGAACCGTATATACTGCATGCGTCCCATACTGTGTAGTTTACGGTTGGTTTTGGGATTCGGCGAATTCGGTAGTTGTGAAGGTCCTTCATCATGCTCGTGTAGTCGTTGCGCTTCCGGAGTTCTCGAATGACTGCGCCTAACCAGTTTGATCCCGACCGCACCCTTGGCCCTAAGCAGGGAGGAGCTGGATTTGCGAGCAGTAGCGCTCCAGGAAGTGCCGGCAAAGGAATGGCGCATGCGCGCTTATCGCCGGGCACCGTGCTGAACGAGCGCTACGAAGTGATCGAACTGCTCGGCGAGGGCGGCATGGGTGCCGTTTATAAAGCCAACGACCTTCACTTGGATCGCATCATAGCACTGAAGACGATTCGCCCGGAGCTGGCCAGCAGCACCGACATGCTGGCGCGCTTCAAGCAGGAGTTGATCCTTGCCCGGCAGGTAACGCACCGCAATGTGATTCGCATCTTTGATCTCGGCGAGGACGCCGGCACAAAGTTCATTACGATGGAGTTCGCTGACGGTGCGACGTTGCGTTCGCTGTTGAACCAGAAGGGCAAGTTCG
>Ga0326727_10004144_pt1 | contig 44304 bp, 33 predicted proteins | sample MB2enrmetagenome_FD_207643 | JGI IMG/M metagenome (GOLD analysis project Ga0326727, IMG submission 207643) | Lab enriched peat soil microbial communities from McLean, Ithaca, NY, United States - MB29MY | ecosystem: Environmental > Terrestrial > Soil > Wetlands > Peat | place: USA: New York... | reverse complement strand
CATTACCCGAGCTGATTCCTTTCATTCAGCAAGTACATCAACATCACTTTCGGACGCACCCCTTGATATCCCTGCGGGATATGGGAGTCAAGGGAGTCAGGAGTCAGAAGTCAGAATCGCGGCGACGCAGGCGTTCAGGAGTCGGCTGACTTCTTCCAGTGGGCCTCAAGGTTGCCGCCAGAAACCGTCACAGCGGGAACAAAATTCTCGTTGGGCCCCTAACGGGAACTGACGGTCGGTTTCGGAGTCCGTTCAGTGCGAAATCCCCCGATTGACAGTCCGCAGCGGGTTGGCAACCCGCTTCCGCCAGCCCGCGGGAGGCCGCCGAGGGACGCCACTGCCCCACATCGTGACATCGCCATCGGCCCCACATCATAACCCCAACGTCTCTACGATCGCTTCGACATCGTTGTTGCGAACGAACACATCGGCCTTCATCAGCGCCGGTGTGGCGCGGTCGTCAAAAGCTTGAAACAGCGCCATCTTGGCGATGGCATACCGCTCCGTGGCGGAAAGTTCGCGGGCGTGCGCTGCTTCCCATGAGGCCGCTGCGCCGCCGGGCAACAGTACCTTGCAGGGGCGCCAGTTTTTCCGGTCGGCCGAAACACTGAACACGAACTCCGTTCCCCTCACGCCGGCGTGCTCAAACGGCCGCTGGCCTTCGTAACAATATTGATACACGTACCCGCTCTGGGCTGAATAGGTTTTCAGCCGTCGCACCGGCGGAGCGCCGGTCAGGGGCGGCTCTCTCTTGGAGAACAGTTTTTCGAACATGAGAATCAGGCCTGATATCGGTGGTTTCCCTACCGTAATGTACGGTGGACAACTATTGACAAGAATACCAAGCAGGAGCAAAATGAAATTGGAATCAGGCCGGTTTCATTGATTCCTGGGCGTTTCAGGCCGGTCCACCCTGGGCTGGCGGGAGGTGCTGATATAGAACCGGGCGGAGATGGGGGCGGCCTCATCTGCGGCAACTGACAGGCAGTATTGGAAGTTCTTAGCGGTCGGAATTTACGACGCCCGTCATGGTCGGGCTCGGCGCGTGATGCGCAATTCGGATGATCGCGTGGGGGTTTCCATAGTCGAGATGCCGTTTAGATGACCGCCCCTTTTCCTTTCACTTTTTACCCATCTCTTTTTCCGATTCGCTCATGGATTGCCAGGCGCGCTGGTGTAAACTAAGGTGAGTTCCATTCCACTCTTATGACATCGGTCGCTCCCCGGGAAATTGTAAGCGCCCACAGTCCGGATTCCGACGACGCCTTTATGTTCTACGGCCTTGCAACCAAGAAGGTCCGTTCGAACAAGGTCACGTTCCGGCACGTGCTGGCGGACATCGAGACGTTGAATCGGAAGGCCAAGGAAGGCCAGTACGATCTCAGCGCCATTTCGTATCACGCTTATGCCTACGTGGCGGACAAGTACGTCCTCATGGCCAGTGGGTCCAGCGTGGGCGATGGGTACGGCCCCTTGATTATCGCCAACCGGCCGATGGAGCCGGACGAGCTCAAGAGCAAACGCATCGCGGTTCCGGGCAAACTGACCACAGCGTATCTGGCTTGCAAATTGTTTCAGGCGGATTTCAAGGCGGTGATCACGCCGTTCGACAAGATTATCGACGCCCTTCGCGAACACAGCGTCGATGCCGGTCTGATCATTCACGAAGCTCAATTGACCTTCGACCGCGAGGGTTTTCACCGCATCGTGGACTTGGGCCGCTGGTTCAAGAGCGCCTATGGGCTTCCGCTGCCGCTCGGCGCCAATGTGCTGCTGCGCTCGCTCGATCCGGAGATCCGCAGCGAATGCTGCCGCCTGATGCGCGAGAGCATTCAATATGCCCTCGACAATCACGCCGAGGCCCTGGAATATGCCTTGCAGTTCGCCCGCGACATGGAACCGCGCCTGGCCGAAAAATTCGTCGGCATGTACGTCAATCACTACACCGTGGATGCCGGTGAAGTAGTGCCCAAAGCCGCCCAGAAGCTGCTCGACCTGGGGTACGAAGCCGGATTGATCGACCGCAAAGTGGAACTCGAATTCGTCCGTTAACTCCGCTGTGACAGTTGACGCGCTAACATTAGAAATATGCGCGCACTCTCAGCCCTTCTCTTCGTGATGACTTCTGTGCTTCCTCTGGCGGCTCAGGATGTGAAGCCCAAGGATGTACGGGAGGTGGCCAAAGGCGGACCTTCGGCCATCCCCACGTTACAGGGATACCTCAAGAACCGCCCCCCCGACGTCCGCGCCGAAGCGGTCAAGTGTCTTACGGAAATCGGCACTGCCGCGAGTCTCGACCCTCTCATTCAGGCCACCCAGGATGACGATCCCCAGATGCAGATCCTCGCCACCGATGGGCTGGTGAATTTCTACTCGCCGGGCTACGTCAAAACCGGCATCGTCGGCTCGATCCGCAAGGTCGGCACCAGCATCAAGGGCAAATTCACCGACACCAACGACCTGGTGATCGACGGTTATGTGGTGGTCCGCCCCGACGTAATCGAGGCCATCGCGAAGCTGGTAAAGGGCGGAGTGAACGCCGACTCGCGCGCCAACGCCGCTCACGCCGAGGGCATCCTGCGCGGAAAAGCCGCTGTGCCGGAATTGATTGAAGCCGTCCACTCGAAAGACACCGACGTGATCTACGAAGCGCTGGTGGCGATACAGAAAATTCGCGACGAGTCGGCCGGCCCCGCCATCGCGTTCCGCCTGCGCGACCTCGACCAGAAGGTGCAGATCGCAGCCATCCAAACCACCGGCGTGCTGCTCAACAAGGCCGCCGTGCCCGATCTCATCGACGTGCTCAACCGCGCGAAGGATCTCAAAGTGAAACGCGAAGCGCTCACAGCCATCGCCATGCTGCCCTTGCCGTCGAGCCGTTCGTTGTACCAAACGTACCTGCACGATAAAGACGACCGCATGCGCGCCGCCGCCGCCGAAGGCTACGCGCGGTTGAAGGATCCGAACGACCTGCCCATGCTCCAGAAGGCGTGGCAGGACGAGACCAAAACCGCGCCGCGTCTCTCGCTGGCTTTCGCGCAGGTGATGTTGGGCAAGACCGAAGTAAGCGAATTCAGCCCGCTGCAGTTTCTGATCAACAATCTGAATTCCGCGTCGTATAACGGCGTGGCGTACCCGTTCCTGGTGGAGCTGGCGCGCGACGCGGCAGTGCGGCAAGCGCTGTACGCTCCGTTATCAACGGGTACTAAGGATGAGAAGATTGGTTTGGCCCGGGTATTGGCCCGAAGCGGCGACAGCGGGAGCGTGGCCGCGCTCGAAAAAGCGAGCAAAGACCCCGACCCCGCCGTTGCACAAGAGGGTTTGAAAGCCCTGCGTACTCTGCAGAGCAGGATGTAACTACTTGGCCTTCTTCTGTTTCTGCTGGCCGACGCGCACCTTGAAATGGAGCGTCTTGGCTTCCTGGAACGCCTTGTGATCGTGGCGCGCCACGGCATCCGCCAGGTACTGATCGACATTCGTGTCCTTCGGGAGCACGGACATCAAGGTGAAAGTGTCGTTGCAGGTCGGGCAGAAGGGCCGGAACCGCTTCACATTGGGAATTGCCATAACTTGTATTAGTTTAGCAGAAGAGGATTGTTCCCCGCATTGGCGCTACACTGGTGCTTTCCGCTATGAAACTGCAAAGCCACACCATTACTCAGGGGCGTGACCGCGCCCCCGCGCGCGCCATGCTGAAGGCCATAGGCTTCACCGATGAAGACCTGGCCAAGCCCATCATCGGGGTCGCCAACACGTGGATCGAGACCATGCCCTGCAACTACAATCTGCGCGACCTTGCGGTGCAGGTAAAGGAAGGCATCCGCGCCGCCGGTGGCACCCCCATGGAGTTCAATACTATTGCCATCAGCGACGGCGTGACCATGGGCACCGAGGGCATGAAAACCTCGCTGGTGAGCCGCGAAGTGATCGCCGATTCCATCGAGCTTCTGGTGCGCGGCCACATGTTCGACGGGGTGGTCGCTCTGGTGGCTTGCGATAAGACCATCCCCGGCGCCGCCATGGCGCTGCTGCGCCTCAATATTCCGGGTGTCATTTTATATGGCGGATCGATTCTGCCGGGCAAGCACAACGGGCACGACATCAGCATCCAGGATGTTTTCGAAGCCGTCGGCGCGCATGCCCGCGGCCGGATTTCCGACGCGGAACTGCTCGACATCGAAGACCATGCCTGCCCCGGCGCGGGAGCTTGCGGCGGCCAGTTCACCGCCAATACCATGGCCACCGTGATGGAACTGATCGGCCTCGCCCCCATGGGGACGGCCGCGGTGCCGCAGGTGGACAAGCGCAAGGAGGACGTGGCGCGGCGCTGCGGCCGCATCGTCATGGACGCGGTGCGCAACGACCTTCGCGCGCGCGACATCTGCACGCGCAAGGCTTTCGACAACGCCATCGCGGGCGTGGCGGCGAGCGGTGGATCGACCAACGCGGTGCTGCACCTGCTCGCCATGGCGCGGGAAGCCGAAGTGCCGCTTTCCATCGACGATTTCGACGGCATCTGCGCGCGCACGCCGGTGTTCGTCGATATCAAACCAGGCGGACGTTTCATGGCGGCCGATGTGGACAAGGCCGGAGGCATTCCGGTGATTGCCAAGCGGCTTGTGGAAGGCAGTTTCGTGGACGGTTCGGCCATCACGGTGACCGGCCGCACGTTCGCCGAAGAGGCTGCCGATGCGCACGAGACTCCAGGGCAGGAAGTGGTTCTGCCGCTCGACAAGGTTTTGAAGCCGCGCGGCGGAATGGCTATCCTGCACGGCAGTCTGGCGCCGGAAGGCTGCGTCATCAAACTGGCCGGACATGAAAAGAAGATGCACCAGGGTCCGGCGCGGGTGTTCGACCGCGAAGAAGACGCCATGCAAGCGGTGATCCAAGGGATGATCCATGCCGGCGACGTGGTGGTAATCCGTTACGAGGGTCCGCGCGGCGGACCCGGCATGCGGGAAATGCTCGGAGTGACGGGCGCCATTGTGGGCGCCGGCCTCTCCGACAGCGTGGCGCTCATCACCGACGGCCGCTTCAGCGGAGCGACTCACGGGTTTATGATCGCCCACGTGGCTCCCGAAGCATTTAATGGCGGCCCTATCGCGCTGGTCCGGGAAGGCGACTCCATCACCGTGGACGCTGACCGCAGAGTGGTGGATCTCGACATCGCTCCGGAGGAACTGGCGAAGCGCAAGGCAACGTGGCGCGCACCGGCGCAGCGGTACACCACCGGTGTATTCGCGAAATATTGCGCGCTGGTCTCTTCGGCCTCCGAGGGAGCGGTCACGCGGGTGGTTTAGGTCACCAGGCGGACTGAATGAAGTCCAAGACGCCTTGATCCTGTGGTGGGGCGGGCTTCAGCCAGCCTTTCAGGGGGCAAACGGCCAATTTCCAGAGGCGGACTTAAGAGGGAGTTGCAAGATTCACTACCGGCACCGTTCTGTGACGGGTGCCCCCTGGGCCCGGCTCCGTAAGCACCCCGCTTTCAGCGTGCTTCCACAGAGGCGCGCGCGTAAGCAAGCGGATAGCGTGGATTTTGTAACTCCCTCTGAAGTCCGCCCCACATTGCGGGTTCGAATCAGGCCGCGTCCGGCTGTCCCCGCCGGCGGGCCCGCATAGCGAGAAATTGGGAGAGCGTCATCGGCGGTCCCGGACCGGTGGTCATCTGCCGCTCCACAGCCTTTTGATACTGCCGCAGGATGTCCAGCCTGCGACGCCGATCCAACTGGCAGTTTTCGAGATCCATCAAGATATCGACTTCCCAGGGTTGAAAGGAGTTGCGCGCTAAAGCCCCGCGCATCACCTCGCCAATCAACCGGTTGAAGCGATTGAGCATCAATTCGAGTTCGATGAGTTCGTCCGCCGTCATTGTCCGCCTGTAGCAGGCTGGACGCGGCACGGTATGCCGTCGCGGCCCACTACCGGGACTATCGGCATTTCCGGCGCCGAACGTTACCGATTCTGATTGTTGGCGGCCGTCGGAGGCGCGACTCTTGCGCCATCCTTCACGTACTTATCGAACCAGGTGAACTTTTCCCACAAGACGTGTTCGATGGTCTCCTTGCCGCGATACCCGTGCGCTTCGTACGGCAGGAAAACCAGCCGCGCGATGCCGCCGTTGCCGCGCACGGCCTCATACATACGCTCCGATTGAATCGGGAACGTGCCGTCGTTATCGTCCGCCTCGCCGTGGATCAGCAGCAGCGGCGTCTTGATCTTATCGGCGTACATGAACGGCGAAATTTCCTCGTAGAGTTTGGGAGCGTCCCACAAGGTGCGCCGCTCGTTCTGGAATCCGAACGGCGTGAGCGTGCGGTTGGGAGCACCGCTCTCGGCGATTCCGGCCTTAAAGAAATCGGAGTGCGCCAGCAGCGTGTCGGTCATAAATGCGCCGTAGCTGTGGCCGCCCACGCCCACCCGCGCGGGGTCGGTCACGCCCATTTCCACCGCCTTGTCGATGGCCGCCTTGGCGTCCATCACCACCTGCTCCACGAATTTGTCGTTGACCGTGGCGCGCGGTCCCACAACCGGCATGGAGGCGTTATCCAGCACCGCGAAGCCGTCGAGAGCGAAGAAAATCTCCGAATAGCCGCCGATTTCGGTGAAGCGCTCGCGCGATCCGGTTCCGGCCGCGGCTGCGGCAGCGTCGGCATCTTCATATTCGTAGGGGTAGGCCCAGATCACGGTAGGCAGCCGGGTGCCTTCTTTGTAATCGGGCGGCAGGTACAGTGTGAACGACATGTCCACGCCATCCGGCCGTTTGTAGGTGACCAGCTTCTTCGCCACCTTTCGCATGATGGGCTGCGGATCGGGGAAATTGGTGTAAGCCGTGAGCTTCCCCGCGGCCGTCCGGACGTAGTAATTGGGCGGCTCGCTGGGACTCTCGCGCCGCGTGAAGAACGTCTCGCCGTGAGGGTCGAGCAGGGCCTCCACCACCTCGTAATGGTCGTCATCGCATTTGAAAAGCTGCTCGGTTTTAAGGGTGGTCAGGTTGAAGCGGTTGAGGAATGGATGGTCGCCAGTGGGCGAAGGGCCGTTGCCCGTCAAATAGATGCTGTCGCCATCCAGCATGATGGCGCGCTCGCCGTTGGGCAGGCTCTTTTGCATTGGCGTGCCGCGATCGGCGTAGCGGTCGCGCGTATCGGTGGTCCACAGTTCGCGCGGAGTATCGCCGGGCTTATCGAGGTCCACCAGCAGCGTCTTTTGTATGCGGTTGGCGGCGCCACGGCCGCCGAATCCCCCACCGCCACGGCCTCCGCGGCCTCCGCCACCCAGCAACATCCAGTGGCCGTTCTCGAAGAATGTGAAGTTCGGCAGGGCGTCGGCCGACTTGTAGATTTCGTCCGGTGCGCCCGCAAAGGGCGCCTTCAGCGTCAAAATATGCTCCGGACGGGGAGGCGGCGGAGTAGCGTCCGCGTCCGCGGCTCCATTTCGACCGCCGCGCCCGCGGCCTCTACCGGCCGGTGCGGGGCCGATGCCCTCCACCCACAGCAGAGTCGCCGGCTCGTTCATGCGCCATTGCAGATTGCGGGTTCCGTTGGGCGGGGGTGTGGATTGCGGATCGTCCGCTCCGGCCGCGGGATCGGGAGCGCCGCCGCCTCGGCCATTGGCGCCCAGGGGAAGGCTCGCGACATGATGCGCGATCTTGCCGGTGCGGTCCCAGACGTCTATTTCCGACGGGAACTGCGTGGCCGGATAGAGATACGAGAACGGTTTGTGAATGCTGGTAACGAGGAAATAATTGCCATCGGGCGACGGCCTGGCCGAACGGATTATGGCGGGCTTTCCGAGGGGCGTGGCTTTGCCGGTGGCCGAATCCACCAGCATGAGCTGCGAAGTGGCCAGGTATTCGAAGTCCTCCTCGTCGTGCGGAGATTTCAACATGTCCTCGTGGGTCACCACGCCGCGGCCGCCGCCCAGGCTCTCCTGGACGTTCGGGCCGGTAGGCACGGTGGGTTCCGGCGGTTCCGGCCCGCGATTGGGTTTGACAGCATGAACCAGCAGCGTCTTACTGTCGGCCAGCCACTGTACCGTGCCGCCGGCCTGGGCGCCGCCGCGTCCACCGCCGCCGGGCCCGCCCGTGGCGCCGAAGACATCGTTCACGCGGATGCCTTCCAGCCGGTGCGTCCTGCCGGTGGCCGCCTCGCCCACCCAGATTTCGATTCCCTTCTCGGTGGAGTTGGTGAAGACGAAGTGCTTCCCATCGGGACTCCAGCGCGCCGGACTCAATTTCGGATTGGGCGGAAGCGCGACCTTGATCTCGGTTCCTTCGGGTATCTTACGCAGGGTGAGCGAGCTGTTGAAGGTGGCGTTGTGCAGCCCATTGGTCAGGGGATTGATACGGATTCCAGCCAGCCGCCGCATGGGCATGGCCAGTTCCGCGATGGGCGGATAGCGGACCGGCGCTCCCTGCATGGCATACGTGTTCGTGGGGTTCAGCGCGAGCGTGGGGGTGGCGGCTGAATTCAGAATGTCCATTACCGCTTGGGGCGGCTTCTGATAGCCATCCGCGCCAAACATCGCCAGGGTCGCACCGAGGAGGACAAAAGGGACTCGTGTTGCTGGTTTCATAAAAGGATTACCGAGAATGTTATGGGAACCGTGGATCGATGTCAAACGAGGAGCACGAGCGAACCGGCGGGGTCCGGAGGAAATCCCTCCACGGGGTAAGGACTAGCATATCGCGTCGGGGACGACGGTAGGGGTCGGGGTCGAAATTGGGCCCGGTCGGTGAAGTCTGCGCAGCGGCTTCGACTCGACTGAGACAACTGGTTTCATTTCTTCCGGTTTCCGGCAAGAATGGGTTCGTTCGGTAAAGTCATTTACGATGGTGTTCGGTGGCTCCGGCCGGGGCGGAGACTTCCGGCGCCGGTTCGCCTTAGCAATAGCATGGGCGGCACGGCGCCGAGGGGACGATTCGCTCCAATCAATTGAGACCAAGGGCCCTATTAATTTCAAGCCGCTGTGACTTCGGGTTGACAGGCACCGGACGTCCGGGCACGCTTCAGCGATTCGGCGTTTTTCGTTCAAGTGGCAGTCCAAATGCGGTTGCCGGATGCTGGCCGACTTGTGGGGAGTAGTGTTTGTCTGAGGCGGCATCGGCTATATTCCGCTTCGTGATAGGATCACACAAGTTAAGGGTTGATGATGGGAAACAGGCGCGACAATACCGGAAAGCCCTACGAGGTTCTCGTAAAGGCAATCTTTCAAGCCATCCACAATCAAGAAGAAGTTGCGACCCTGATTGTCGAGCGCAATAAAACCCTCCGGGGCAAAACCACGCCGCACCAAATCGACGTGTACTGGAAGTTCGAGAAAGGCGGAATCCCCTACGAAGCAGTTGTTCAAGCAAAAGACTGGCTGAGCCGGGTCAAACTGGGGCAACTTTTGGAATTCAAGGGCGTTCTGGATGACCTTCCGGGCCAGCCGCGCGGAATATTTGTAACGCGGAGCGGCTACCAACGAGGAGCAAAAGAGTTTGCGGCCACGCATGGGATCATTTTGTACGAGTTGGACGAACCGCCCATGCCGCCAAACATCGCGATAACAACGCTGGGCTGGATCAAATACGAAGTGGTATTCTTTAAGTTCCCGGCCAACAGCCCGGAGCACGAACCTGTTCAAGAACTTGCAGTGGGGCTGAAACCAACAGTATATAGGCCCCGCTGTTCCAACATACAGTTTGAGATCGATCCCGCTTGGTTGGCTCAAAATCCCGCCACCAGCCAAATGGACAAATTTCCCATCGAGCTGAACCCACTCCCTATTGTCGAGGTTATCCTCTACGACCAGAATCAGGCCTCTGCAACCAATCTAGAGGCAGTTGTGCGGGAGGAAATTGCCATTGTGAAAGACGAAAAGCCGGACCGGAGGCGTCTAGTGCACGTTTTTGCTGGCGACACATTCATCGGGCCGCCGTGCACAGACGGACCCTTCATCAAAATTAAGAAGGTCTCATTCGACCTTGAAATTGAAGTCACAGCGAGACCTGCGCAATTCGACCTGTCCAGATTTGTGGAGCTCGTGCTTCGCGAAATTCCCTCCGACAAGACACGAACTTTTCTCGGGCGGAAAGCATGATTTCTATTTTTCCGCTTGTAACTTGTAACTTTCCCCCGGCGAGATTCATTCCATCGCATTGGTGTATTGCGTCGTCTTTTACCGCCTACAACGCTCGCGGAGGCGGAGCGTAGCGACGGAATCGCAGAGCAGAGTTCTTGCTCGCCGCTCTCCTTGCCGGCGCGTGGGTAGCCCCTCAGCAGTGTGCTCGTGAACGTCCGAATCGATTCTAGGAATCTCGGCAGGAACGCGGAATCGCGCTGCAGCGCGCGACCAGCATCTTGACCATGCGCACTCATACAGAATGCAGAGGCTATGCGGCTCTGGTGGGATTAGTAACGACAAACGCCCCAGGGTCCAGCGATCCACTCTGGCGGTTTGTCGTCCATCCCTGTGAGGGGGGGCCACTCGCCGTCGTTCAGTCACGGGCACTCGGAAACCGGGCCGTTTCGGGCGACAGAACGGGTTGTCGCCCCCGTATTGGGCGTGTGGATTGAAACCGCCCCGAAACACCTGCGGAGTTATAAGAAGGTAGCATCGCCCCCACCCTCCCGGCCAAGAGCAGCGCAGAATGTGCGTATAAACTTCTTGCAAGGACTGCGCGTACCGGAACGATTACGCACAACTGGCATCCCCCCGCTCCTGGTGCGGCATATACTCGTCTCATGAGGCCGTTTTTTGTGGCTGCCGCATTGACAGCCTGTATGTATGCCCAGAATGTGCCATTCCACGAGAGCGCTTTCGCCGCGGCGGATGCCGGGTCCCGGGCGTGGACAGCCTGGTCGCCACGTCCGGACATCGCTCCGCGCTGTTACATCGACGAGCTGCACTCGCGTACCGGGCAAGGGGCGCTGGCCCTATCGGGCAACGGGAATCCCGCCGTGTTCGGAGGCTGGGAGCGGTTGCTGGCGGGGATCCAGGCCGGAGCGTGGTACCGCTTCCGCGCCAGCTATCGCGCCGAGGGACTGGACTCCGCGCCGCGCCAGGTGGTTCCGCGTCTGGATTGGATGGACGCCGGCGGGAAGCGGGTCGGGCAGCCCGAGTACCCCTGGGAGACTACGGCGGGTGGGGAGTGGACCACCGTCGCACTGGACGCACAGGCGCCTGAACATGCGGCTGCGGTGAAGATTCAGTTGCTCCTGGTGAACGCGCCGCGAGCTTTGGTCTGGTGGGACGAAGTAAGTCTGGAATCGGTGCAGGCGCCGGCCGTCCGCAACGCCACCGTGGCGTCAGTCAATCTCAAGCCGCGAGGGTCGCTCGATCCCGTCGGAGACCTCCTCGCCCTGATGGAGCGGGCCGTGCCGCGGCCGGTGGATATCGTGCTTCTGCCGGAAGGAATCAACGGCGTGGGAACCGGGAAAAGCTACGCCGAGGCTTCGGAGCCCATTCCCGGACCTACCACGATTCGTCTCGGCGACTGGGCAAGGCAAAGGAAGACCTGGCTTGTGGCGGGCCTCTATGAGCGGGAGGGGCAGGCCGTATACAACACGGCGGTGCTGATCGACCGCCAGGGCCGAGTCGCGGGGCGCTATCGCAAAGTGTATATTCCGCGCGAGGAGTACGAAGGCGGCATCACTCCGGGATCGGATTTCCCGGTTTTCCGCACGGATTTCGGGACCATCGGTTTGATGATCTGCTGGGACTCGCGGTATCCGGACCCGGCCCGGGCTCTCGCCCTGAGGGGCGCGGAATTGATTTTGATGCCGATCGCGGGCGGCAGCGAAACACTTTCCAAGGGCCGCGCCATCGAGAACCACGTCTTTTTCGCCGCCGCTGGGTACGACCATCCGACCTGGATTCTGGATCCCGACGGGGAGATTCTGGCGCGCGCGCCGGAGGGCGGAACGGTCGCCGTTGCGACCGTGAATCTGAACCGGCGTTACCCGGACCCGTGGTTGGGAGACATGCGCGGCCGCTTCATGAAGGAATCGCGCTTCGATCTGCAGGTCGATCCGCCGGGACGGCGGTGACTACGAATACAACCCACGGCAATTTTCTTGCCGGCAAGGACCGGACCCGTAAGATTATTCCTGCTCGTCCGCGTTCGCCGCGCAATTGTGCTATCGGGCCCTGCTCCGTGCTTGCGCATTTGCCGCACTGCGCATCCAGTAGCGCAGGCCCTGAATGACGGCGCATCCGGAATTTTCGGCGATCTAAGGTGCGGACGCGTTCGCTTTTTGCGCCTGTTCAAACGAATTCCGAATCTCCTTGATCTGCTCCGCGTGCCTACGTGGGTGTACTGAAACGATCAAGAGCATCTCGTAACAATTGATGGGCCCGGGGATGAGGGGGTGATCCGTGAGCCAGGAGCGAAGACCTCCCTCCAACCTACCCACCCAATCAATCGTCCGCGCTCGAACGGCGCAGAAACCTGCGAAAGCGTCTGGCAGATGGAGATAACGGCCACATGGCCTTGCAACCGCAGGCGATTCAACACGCGTGGTTCGATCGATTCCTCTTTTCAATATCCTGCTCTCCCGTGTCGCGTCCGGAGCAGGAGATGCCGAAACTCGGGCTGCCATCAGTCTGGAGAGGAGGAACTCCTCAGCCAGCACTACATGTTCGGCGCACTCAAGGATCGACCAAGTCGCCGGCATCTGCTTCCAAACGGCCACATGCTCATCGACTCCTGTTAACGCCTCGGAAAGAGCCTTCCGACCCTCGTCCAGTTGAATCAGGATCTCCTGCTTTTCAGGTTCGAGCATGTTTCCGACATTCTAGCAGCCGAATCCGCCGGAACGTGCCCTTCCAGGCCCTGCCCGGTTGCCAGGGGTTTACCAACACAGGCCAGCGCGGGCGGCGATGGTATCGTGGCAGGGAAACGGCTATTGTCGAACTACTCCATGCAGCGCGCGCCCCGGCCAGACGTAATGAAAGGAAAGCCCACATGCGAGGAAGTTGCCGGGGACGCGTCTTTACGGGTTCGTAAACACTACGCCGTCTATCATTGCCTATCCACGTTCCCAGTTGAGGCGGTCTACTTGCCGGGCTGGCCGGATTTCAGAATCCGTAGCACTGAGAGTATTGTGGTCCAACTGCGCGTTGTCGCGGGCGCCCCAAAGAGCCTGTCTATCTGGCCGAGATAGCCAATGGTTTTCATGCGGCGGCGGTACACCCCATACACGAGACGATTCTTCGAGCCAATGATTCGCACCAGCCACTCCCCAGTTTCGGGAAGAGCAATCGGAAGGGAAACTCCGCGGCGTCCAGCCTCTGACAGGATGCTTACAAATTGAACAACATCCGCGGGCGGTGGCTCAGTTCCAAACGGATTGTCCCTCTCTAGTCGAATCAGATCATTGCCGTCGCAGAAAGCGATTGTTGCTTCGAATGGCAGCTTCCGGCGCAACTCGGCAAGGAACTTTGCGCGCAACCCGGGTTTGCGAACGACAAGCGTGCCTGCGGCGCCCACGTTCACGGCATCGTAGATGCCCAGTTCTTTGGCGAGCACGCTCGGACGAAAAGCCCTGTGTCCTCCAACGTTGATACCCCGGAAGAAAACGATCAAAGCCATGCTGCCATTGTTGCAGCACCGAAGTGTCGAAGGAAGCGGAAGCGGTCGGGCCTGACGATAGATAACGTGTAGTCGCCATGGGGCGAGTGATCCCGTTGCGCGACCGGCTCGGATCTGATCGCCACTCCGGCGTTACTCGCGGTCAATCTTTGCGAGCACCTTGCCAGAAAGTGGCCTGAAACTCTATAAGCCTCTTCTAAGATTAATCCACGCCTTCTGGATGATAAATTAGGATACGTAAAGACGATGGAATTGCTTCGATTCAACGGCGCTGTCGAGCGGGATCCCGCCATCGATGCATGGATGAAAGAGCATCCCGGTGAATTGGGAGCCATCGCGCATCGGTGGTTTGAGGCGATGCGAAAGTGCGGGGACGAAGTCCGGGAGCTTTTGCATGACGGCCATCCGGTCGCATGTTTGGGAGATGCGCCTTTCGGCTATGTCGATGTATTCACCTCGCACGTCAACGTGGGATTCTTTCAGGGCGCATCGCTGCCCGATCCGGCGCGCTTGTTGCAAGGCACCGGCAGGTTCATGCGCCATGTGAAACTGAGACCGGGAACGGCCGCGAACCCCGCAGCTCTAAGCAGGCTCATCGATGCGGCGTATTCGGATATAAAGGGGCGCGTCGAAAACGGCTAGCTCAGAGAAGCGCCTTGAAAGGCCGACGCGGATGTGAACCGCCATTAGTAACACCGTAGTCGCCTAGTGATTACCAGCGCTCGGTTGGCCCAGCGCCACGACCGCCAGCCAGCGCCGCCCCTTCGGATCATCGCCCCCTGAAGTGAACTGTGAAGGTGGTTTGCCACCAGGTAGGCTTGCCGCCGCATTGCGCCGGGGCGTATGTCCATTTGGACACAATCCGAATCGCTTCCTCGTTCAAATCGGGATAGGTGGTATCGATGGGCTTCAGCCCGCCGACATTACCGTTTTGGTCGATGTGGCCGTAGAGCCGGATGTCCGTGACTTCCGAAGAGCCGCCAGGCTCGGGCTGCGGCGTGTGGATCTCGAACGCCCGCCGGAAATCCGGACATAGGAACGCACGTGAGTCGGCCGGGACATCGAAGTACTCGGGAGGATAGTCGCTCTTCAGCGTGACTGTCTCATCCACCGACAGGAGGAGCCGATTCCCGCGCCAGCGTTCGATGTGGCCGGGCAGGAACGATTGTCCGAACGGGAAGAAATTCGAATCCTTCGTCACCACGTCTCCGACGCGGATGGAGACCAGCCAGCCGTTCTTCTCGTCCACACAAATCTCGTTAGACTGGGTCCGCTCACCCGCGATTGTGTCGAACTGGACGCAGCGAATACCATCGAGGGGGGTGTCGATGGCCCGGACAATATCCTGGTTATCGAAGCGGACGAGATAAATCGGCGTGATCTCGGGCAAGACCTGTAGGACCGCGGGCTTTGTCACCGTGCCCTGGTTGACCTTCAATCGCTGCCCGTTTCGAACTTGCGTGTAGTGGAAGTCGCCATAACTCCACTCCTGGCGGCGCAGGCCGGCGCCGCCGACGCTGCTGACATACTCGCCGTCAGTTGGGAATCCGGCGGGCGGGTCGCCGACATGAAAGCGCAGAACCATTTCATTCGGCGGCCAGGTTCCGGGCGTGCTCGCCAGGTTGGCGCGCTCCACCAGGCGCACCGCCTCGGCCCTCAGTGCGGGATCCTCCGGCGGATACGAGCCCGTCCGAAGCGAGGCGGTCTGACCGGCGGCCGAATATGGACAGCACGCCGTGAAAACCAGGGCGGCGATTGCGGTACGGTGCACGGCGTCCCTCCTTAAGCTAGAGAATACACCCGAAACGGGCGGGCGAGCTTTCTTCCGCGGGACTCCGTCGAACTGTTGCGACCTTCCGGTCGCGCACTTTGTGACGATCGAGTTGTTTCGGCCTTGCCGCCTTGGATGGAGATCACTTCTAGCTCCGGACAAACGGCTCTTGTCGAACTACTCCATCCCCTGCGCGCCCAGTTTGTAGCTGGATCGACGAGGAGGGCGGAATTATCCTCTTGCATGTAGATCCCTACATAGGTATAATCCGATCATGGCAGACGGACCAAGGCTCTCCCACACTTCGGCCATGATCCTGCAGGCCGTCGGGATCGGCCATATCTATGGCTACACCGTGATGGAGGTGACCGGCCTTGCCAGCGGAACGGTCTACCCCGCGTTGCGCCGGCTGGAGCGCGACCGGTTGATTCGGTCCCAGTGGGAACGCCAGTCGATCGCTGACGCCGCGCTGCGGCCGGCACGCAGGTACTACAAGCTCACGCCCTCCGGAGAAGCCGCGGTGGAGGCCTCACGCAAGCGCTATCCGTTGCTGGCAAAACTGGCGTCTAAAGAGCAGGTGCAGGACGTATGAAAAGCGAATTGCCGCAGTACCTGATTCTTCGCGCCGCCTCTCTTCTGGCGCCCAGCGATCAACGCGCCGAGTGGCTTGCGGGGTGGCAGTCCGAGCTCTGGTATATCCCGCGGCGCGGCGCCACGCGGTTCTGTCTGGGCGCCTTCCAGGACGCGCTTTGGCTGAGGCGGAACGACCCGAGCCCCGTGGAGCGAAGCGGATTGCATCTGGTGTCCCCGCTCAGTTGCCTTGCGTTCCTGGCCGCACTCGCGGTGGCAATTAGCCTGATCGCTGTTCGCATGCCGGGGCCGCAATTGGGGCCGCGGCCCACGCACCTGAGCGCTCGCGATTTGCCGGGTGGCTCGATCGGGATGCTCCTGCTTTCCGGCCTGGCGTTGCCGGCCATACGGCTGGCTATCGGACCCGGCGCCAATCGCTGTCCGATACCTTGGCCGGGCAGGCTGCGCCGGGGGATCTTTCTGGCTCTGAAGATCGCGCTCCTGCAGCCGATTCTGTTTGGCGGGTTTGTGGTGGTGTTACCGATTTTATCCGTGCCGATAGCGAACCTGGGATCTATCGCTTCCTGGACCCTGGCATTTCGTTGGGTGCTGATCGATCAGCAGCGCCGCTGCCCGGTGTGCCTCCGGTTGCTCACCGAGCCGGTTCGCATCGGCAGCGCATCGCAGACGTTCCTGGAATGGTACGGCGCCGAGTCGACGTGCTCGCGCGGGCATGGGCTGCTGCATATTTCAGAGATGCCAGCCAGTTACTCGGCGAAACCGGAGTGGCTCCGCCTGGGCGATTCCTGGAGGAGTCTCTTTGGCTCGGCGTGCCCGAGTTCGGATGCCGCGGGGGTGCGGCAAAGATGACGCTCGAACTGCGCAATGTCACTAAGCGTTTCCCTGGCGTACTCGCCGTAGATGACGTCAGCTTTTCGGCCCCGGCGGGGGAAATCACCGGGTACCTGGGTCCCAACGGCTCCGGCAAGTCGACCACCATGAAGATGATCGCCGGGCTCATCGAGATCGGCTCGGGCGAAATCCTCTTCGATGGCGAGCCCATTCGCCGCGACCTTATCGCCCACAAACAGCACACCGGCTACGTGCCCGAAGAGCCGCATCTCTATGCCCACCTCAGCGGACTGGAATACCTGACCATGGTGGCCCAACTGCGCGCCCTGCCCGCGAAGCGCACCGCGGAACGCATCGACGGCCTGCTTCGCCTGCTGTCGCTCCATTCCGACCGCCACTCGCCCATCTCAGCCTACTCGAAGGGCATGCGCCAGAAGATCCTGCTCGCCGGGGCGCTGCTGCACGATCCCGATCTCCTCCTGCTCGACGAGCCGTTTTCCGGCCTGGACGTTTCCTCCGCGCTGATTCTCCGCAGCCTGGTCCAGGAACTGGCGGCGCGCGGCAAGGTGATCCTTTTCAGCTCCCATGAGCTCGAAACGGTCGAGCGCGTTTCCTCGCGCGTGGTCATCCTGCACCGCGGCAAAGTGGTAGCCGACGACTCCATCGAGCATCTGCGATTTCTGCGCTCCGCTGCGACGCTCGAAGACGTTTTCTCGCAGCTCGCCGTGGAGCAGGACACCACGGCTGTTTCCCGCGAAATCGCCAACCTGATTCGCGCATGAGGCGAAGCCGTGAAGAAACTCCAATTCCGCGTCCTTTACCGCGAGTTCCTTTTCCGGATTGTGGATCTGGAACTGCTCTCGGCTCATGCCGAGGGCGATAGCCGCACACTGCTGGGCCAGTTCGCCTCGCTGCTCATTTTCTTCGGCGTGGCAGTGGCGGCGGGGGCCTGGTTGTGGGCCGCCACTGTCAAGGACAACAGTCTGCCCCCGCTGATGCAAATGATAGGCGCCTGGACCGCGGAGCACTTCCTGATCGCGACCACCATGCTGGTGGTCGGTCTGTTCGCCGTGCTGAGTTGGGAATCCACCTTCCCGAGCCGTCATGACGTTTTGGTGCTCGGCCCCCTTCCCGTCCGCGCCGGCACGATGTTTCTGGCGAAAGTCGCGGCCGTTGCCAGCGCCCTGGGTCTCACGTTGGCGTTTCTGCACGTCCTGGCGGGCATCGCCTGGCCGTTGGCATTGGCGCAGTACGATTCCACTCCCGCCCCCGCCCTCGCGTTCGACCCGCCGCTGCCCGCGGTGCACGCCGCGGATTTCCCCGCGGTGATGAACCGCGATATCGCACCGATGCTGCGCCGGCTCGACCTGGCGGCCACGGACGGCGGCGCGGGCATCGTCATCGGCGTCTCCGAGCACGGTGTGCGGCGCGTCATGACCTACGGCGCTGCGAAACCCGATTCCCTTTTTGAGATCGGCTCCATCACCAAGACATTCACCGGCCTGCTGCTGGCGCAAATGTCCGTACAAAGGAAGCTGGACCTCCGCGATCCCGTCCGCGAGTTGCTGCCCCCGGGAGTCGCCTCGGCGCCCAAAGGATTCGAGATTACTCTGCTCGACTTGGCCACGCACCATTCGGGCCTGCCAGGCATGCCCGATAACCCGCACCCAGGCGGCCTGCGCGAAAGGTACACCGACTATCACGCCGCCGATCTCTACGATTTCATCAAGCGGCACGGCGTCGCGAAGTCGACGCACGAGAAGTTCGCCTATAGCAATCTCGGCTTCACGGTGCTGGGGGCGGCGCTGGCCAATCGCGCGGGCTTGAGCTACCCGGAGCTTCTGCAACGCGAGATCACTGGCCCGCTCGGAATGAAGGACACAGCGATTTCGCTCTCGCCCCAACTGGGCGACCGCCTCATGCAAGGCCACGGCTTCGATGGCCGCCCGACTCCCGCGTGGGACCTGGACGCCTTCGCCAGCGCCGGCGGCATCCGCTCCACGGCCGGCGACATGCTGACCTATCTCGAGGCCCAACTGCATCCCGAACGGTCGCCGTTCCCCGCTGCCCTGGTGCGATCGCAGCGAGTTCGCGACCACGTATCCGGCGACGTCGATATTGCCCTTGCCTGGATCTACGACGGGGATGCAGGTGTCTACTTGCACAGTGGCGCTACCGGCGGGTTCACTACCTATGCCTGTTTCAACCCGCGCCGCGATTTCGCCGCCGTGGTTTTGCTGAATGCGTATCCCCTCGCCTTCCCATTTATCGAAGTCCTGAGCGAGCATGTCTCGGACCGCATTTCCGGGAAACCGGCTTTATCGCTCACGCCCATTTCGGTCCCGCCCGCCGGCCCCATCCGTTCCTTTTTTGCCTACTGGATCACTATGCTTGCGGCCGGCGTGTTCATCTTCTGCTGCGTGCTCGCCCTGCAGGGCTTCGCCGCGCTCTTGCTTCCCCGGCGATGGTCTCTGCGCGCCTCCGCGTTCCTGCAGCTTGCGGTCTTCTGCCTCCTGGTGAGCGGCTATTTTCTGCAGCGATCGCCGATCATGGTGCTGTGGACCGGTTCGCAGCACCCTTGGCTATCCTGGATTCCGTCGTACTGGTTTGTCGGCCTGTACCAGCAGTTGAGCGGCTCGCTGCACCCGGCTATGGTGCCATTCGCGCGGCGCGCGTGGATCGGTCTGGCGGCCGCAGTTTGCGCCACGGCGTTGGCCTATGCAGCCTCGTACTTCCGCACGCTGCGCAAAATCATCGAGCAGCCCGATATCTCCCCCGGCTTCCGAAGCGGCTGGCTGCCTCAGTTCGGGGGCTCATTCGAAACCGCCATCGTGCAGTTCAGCATCCGAAGCCTGCTCCGCAGCCGCCAGCACCGCATGATTTTCGCGTTCTACCTGGGCGTCGGTTTCGCCTTTGCGATCCTGTTCCTGAATGCGCCCCCTGAAATCGTGGGCCCAACCACCGGCGGTCCTTGGGACCCGCTTTCCATTCCGCTGCTCGCCTCCACGATCATGCTGATGGGATTTTGGGTAGTAGGCGCGCGCGTGGTCTTCTCCCTGCCGCTGGACCTAGGCGCCAATTGGGTTTTCCGCACAACGCCGTTCCGCGCGGGGCGACAGTGTCTCAACGCCCGCCGCCGCGCGCTTATTGCGCTATCGGTGGCGCCGGCACTGGCGCTGTCGGCCGCGGTGCTCTTCCCGCTCTGGCCGTGGAGACTGGCCGTGGCGCATCTCGCGGCTCTCGGTTTGTTCGGAATCGTGCTGGCCGAGTTCTCTTTCAACGGCACTCAGAAGATCCCGTTTGCCTGTTCCTATCTGCCGGGAAAATCGAATATCCATGTCACTTTCTGGCTCTGGATTTTCCTCATCTTCATGGGAATCATCGGGGCCGCGGTGAACGAGCGCAAAGCGTTCGAGAGCCCCGTGGCCAGCACGGCGCTTCTGGGAGGCCTCGGAATTGCGGCCGTTTTCTGCGCTCTCCGCAATAACTGGATGGCCGCCCCTAGCGACGTCGAGCTCCGTTTCGAGGAGGTGCCGCCCGACCGTTTGCTCAGTCTCGATTTGTCCTGAGGAACCGCGTAAAAATAGTCTTACATTTTGGGCGGTCGTGACGCGGAGCAGGCCTTGCACCTCGCGGGCTGAAAATCCGGAAGGGGATTTTGCCGGAGAGTCCGCGCCACGATGGATACTGCGAGGATATTCTTGCGCGCTTCCTGAGCACCGGCGACGGTCTACTTATTGCTCGCCGGAGCGCAGGAAGGCAAGCCCTGAACTACGGGCATATGGTCGATGTCGGCCGACTGCGGCGGTACCTGGACGACGATCTTGGGGTCGACGTTGAATCCACCCGGGGGCTCCACGTTGATCAACGGGATCGCGCATTCCCCGCCCAGACCGGGCATTACCCGTCCTAAGATATTGGGATTTACGGAGACCAGCTCTTGTTTGCCGTCGGGCTTAACTGTCGTCGAAGTGGGGGGCGAGAATAAACGCCGATTGGACGGCCAGAGAAAATGCTGATTCGGTTCCTGTTTCTGCCCGAAAGCCGGAGAGTTCGGGGCTTGGCCGGGAGATGCCGCTTGGGCCGCCGGAGCCGGTTCGACAGGCGCTACTGGCGGCGTCTGAGCCCACAGTATGCCGCTGAAAAGAGCGGCAAGCACCCGAGTCTGCATAGGGGTTCCTCGCATCGATTCTAGCAGTCCGGCTGCAGCAACACCACCCCTACGCGTGCCAACTCGAGCTGCCATGGCTCGAAGTCACCATCCGATATTGGCTCTCTTTAGTGGTTGTTTCTGCCAGGCAGACAACTTACACTCTAGCTGCCGAGGTAATCCGTGAATATTCGGATGCGAAACTATTTTATTCTAGCGGCGCTCATCGGACTTCCGACCGCCGCACAGCAGGAGTATCGCCTGCGCGTCACAGTGAATCTGGTCCCGGTGGACGCTATCGTCACCGACTCGCACGGCAAGCCGGTTCCCGATTTGAAGTCCGACGACTTCCAAATGTTGCTCGATGGCAAGCCGCAGACGATCACCGCTTTTAACTTTGTCGATGCGGGAGCACACGCCCCTGCGCTGCCAGCCGCCGCCCCGCGCCAGCCTGCCGTTCCCCGGAAGCTCGAAACCGCCCGGCCCCCTGAGCCCGCTTCGCCGATCAAGCCCGAGGAGGTGCGGCGAAGCGTGGTGCTGTTCGTCGACGACCTTTCGATGGCCGCGGAGACCGTTCCCCGTGTCCGCGCCGGCCTCCGCAGGTTCATCGAAAAGCAACTGCAGCCCGGCGATTTGGTGGCCATCGTGCGTGCCAGCGCCGGCCTGGGCGCACTGCAGGACTTCACCACCGACTTGCTGGGCCCGACCGCTTGATACTTCCGCAGCGTTTTGACGGTGCCGTCCGGCTGGATCTCATCGAACCAGTATCGGAATACCCAGGGCCCCCCTTCGCGGTCCTTGCGGGGCTTCACTTGCGGATGTTGTACTCGCGCCTTCACACGCAGGACTCCAGCCAGCATGCGGAGGTTACCTTCAGTGGCGAACATCATTCAAGTCCCATCATGTCAATTGCTTACGTGCGCTTTTAGCCGCGTTTTCGCCTAACTGGTCCTGGGCCCTCGGAATCCTCACAATCCTCAGAATTGCCTCGCTCGCACCCGCCATTCTGGCGAGCCCATCTCGGGTTCACTTCGTAGGTCGGGCTGGGATGCCTTCCGGAACCGTTGGCAGACGTCTCTTTCCGCTGTCGGACAAACCCGCGCGCGACCAGGACTGCCAGCGGAGCGTCCACATCTGCGGCACGCTTGAACGTGCCCCGAGTGCCCTGGTGTACATCCCGCCTGGTAAACGACTGCAGATCTTTATGCTCGATCCACCTCAAAATGCTCTTCGCGTTTCCGATGTTCTCGTCGGTGCCCATCTCCGCAAACGCCGCTTTTGCGTGAGGGATAAGGTACAACCCGATGGCAATCGCACACTCGATGGTGGCCTCCGAAATCGGTACTTTCCAAGCATCGCCCGCGCCAGCAAGGTCGGTCATGTGCAGAAGGCCGGCGATCCTGACGACGGCGCCGACGATTTTGCCACCCCAGTCCGTCATTCTGCCCAATTCACCAAACTCGGAAAGCTGAGGCTCCACCCATGCTTCGTAGCGCCGCAATCGCGCTGCGGCGCCAGCATCAAGGCTCAGCGTGTGGGGGCAGGGGTCCCCATTGTGATCCTTCGCAAATGGGAGATGCAAAAGCGCGAGCACCTTATCGTGATAGTCACTGAGCACCGTTTCGGGAACTGGCGGAGGGTCGATGTCGCGACGTCCCAACAGACTGGTAGGTAGTGCGTAGAGGAAATCGGGCAAGCAGGCCGCGGCCGCGGAACTCTGGTTTCTGACGCAAGCCCCCGGGGATGACGTCCGGCTGTACCGCCAGCCCTACAGTTAGCGCCGGCTGCAAAACAAACTCTGGCGGACGGCCTACTCGATCGACCCGGAGCGGGTCGCCAGCATGACCCTTAAGATAGACTCCAAAGTTGCTCGTGGTCTTGGCCGAATAGCGCCCGGCCATGAGGTCAAATACATCGCCTTCAGCACTCATCACGGCGATGCGGCCCCCCTGATCTCGGAGAAGGCCTGCCAATTTCTCCGACGTGCAGTCGTCAACTATGCAGCGTGTCGGAACCGCCGTCCCGCGCTCGGCGCCCGGCGATGCTCTGCCGACTTGGGCGCCGCGGTGGCGACCTCCGCCGCCAGCGCCTCGAGCGCTGCCGCCGGCACGGGTACGGCGCGCTCCGGCTGTTCCAGGATGCACGAATAGCGGTGCGGCCGATCAGGAGTTGCATCGCCTTTGCGGGTCAAAGTGCCATAAAGCTTGCAGATCCGAGAAGCGTTGCTCGTCGACTGGTCGACGATGACCAAGTGGTCGGAAAACCGGTGCGCGAGAGCCTTCAGACAAGCCGCTACCAGCATGCCTGCGCGATCAAGTTCCAGTTCCGGCAGGCAATAGAGCAGGTGGGCACCGTTGCCAGAGTCGCAGTAAATCGGCTCGGGCCACCCCCCTCGCGGCCAGGAAACCTTGAATCTCCTTCGCTCGTTGGAGTGCGGCCGCGTGTTCCTCTTCCGTGGAGGAAATGCCTGCTGGGCGGACGGGGTCACAATCGATGTAAAGCCACCGCTGTTCGCGCACGTCGGCGTCGGTGGTCAGATTTCTCAGGCCGTTCTGGAGCCGATTCTTGGCGCGCGCCTGGAGCACCGGATTGATGGGATTAAGAACGACGTATATGCCATCAGCACGCCCATTCAGGCGCTGAGTGACTTCGCTACCCTCCAGTTCAACGCTATGCTACTGCCGGCCAACTCGAAACTTGGATAACTTCCGGGTTGCCGACCTATAGTCCGGAAATCCATCCCGCTTCACTGAGGCCTATCTCGCGAGGAAGGCTCTCCATTCTTCCTCTTCCAGCGCGGGCCGCGGGTGACTCCGAAAAGCCTCTGCTTCAAGCTGTAGAAGAGCTATAATTCGGGACAGCCATGGCGACGAGGAGAGGGATTGAGGCAGGGCTATCTGCTCCTCCTTCGCACAGGTTGAAATGCAGTTCATGTCTTCGCCTGTTTTCCGGTTATGGCTTCACTCCGGAAAGCCGGTTTAGGTTCGCCTTGTGGCCGATGCCCTTCTATCATCATTATTAGGGCAGCAGGCAAATGGAGTTGGGTGCCATGGGCGGGAGTTCCGCTTCGATTGAGGTGCGCGGGTCGCGTGTCATGAGGTCTCGTTTTTGATCCGAAAGAGCCCAAATCGGCGGCGTGGACGAGACGCAGCGTAAGCGGCGGAAGCGGGGACGGTCAACTCCACTTCCGTGCCAGCTCCACTTTCGCTCCACAATGCCAGCCGCGCTCCGATTCGTTTAGCCCGCTCCCGGATCCCGGGCAACCCCCAATGACCGGCTCGCGCTCCTTCCTGCAGAACCGCCGGGTCAATCCCCTTGCCATCATCACGGACCCGCAAACGGAACCTATCAGGGTCGTATTGGATTGCAGCTTCGATTCGGTGTGCGTCAGCATGCTGGAAAGCGTTTCGCAATACCTCGCGAGCAATCCGGTAGATCTCGTCCTGAAACAAAGGAGACAAGGTTCGCGGCTGCCCTTCCATAATCACCTGGAAGACGGCCGAATGACCGTCCCCAACCTGGGAGTCCCGGAGTTCCTGACCGATGGCGGTGAGCAGATCTTCCAGGCGCCTCTGAGCCGGCCCCCGGCGCAGGTTCTGGATGGCATCGCGGCCCTCGGCGATGGCCCCATCTCCCTCGCGGATAGCCCCGTCAAGCGTGCGGATGGCTTCTTCGGTGCGTCCGGGGAGCAGGTTGCGCGCCGCCTGGAAGGAAAACATCAGCCCCTGAAAGCTCTGCAATAGGGTATCGTGTAACTCACGGGCGATACGCGTCCGCTCCTCGACACGCTCTTCCATGCGCATGTCGAAGGCCCGCTGGAGTTGCCGGAGACGGAACTGGTGGCCCAACCACAGCAGTGCGAGAAAAGTAGTCGCGCAGAGAGCGTAAAACCAACTCGTCTGGTAGAAGTGCGGCCACAGCACGAAACGCAGGTTCGCCCCCTGCTCGTTCCAAATGCCGTAACTATTCGCAGCGATCACGTGGAATGAATATTCGCCGGGCGCCATATTTGTATAGTGAGCGGTGCGTTGGTTGCCAGCATCCACCCATTCTTTGTCGTAGGGATTCAGCCGGTACTTGAAACGCTGTTTTTCCGGGGCGGACAAGCTCAAGGCCGTGTAGCGGAAATCGAAGGTGTTGTTGCCCGGAGGTACGGAAGTCCGACCGTCGCGTCGCAGTGCCAATTTGTTTGCCCAGGCTTCCTCCAGGATTACGGGTGGGGGGCCGTTGACCGCGTCGGGGTCAATCGCTACCGCGCCGTGTGGAGTAGGGAACCAGAATCGCCCGTCGGTGGTTTTCCAGCCCGGGGGACTCCCTAAAACGCCTTCGAGGCTCCGCGTGCCCTCGCCAGGGCCGTAGCATCTAGGCGAAAGGGAAGAGTATCCGTCTGCAACATCGTTTAGCTCCTTCAGACTGAAGCGGCAGATCGTCGCCCCATTGGCCCAGAGATTGCCCCGGCCATCCTCCAGGGTTCCTCCCATCGTGTTGCTGGGCAGGCCGTCCTTGGTCGTTAGCGCCTTAGACCGGCCGGCACGGAAACGGATTAACCCTCCGCCGCCGGTCGTCAGCCAGAGGGTCCCGGCCGAATCTTCGGTGATGTTCAATACTCTCTTGCCGTTCCCATCCCCCTGCCGGTCCAGGACAGTTTTGCTGCGGCTCATATGAAACAGCCCTTCGAGGCCGCCCACCCATAAGGCGCCGTCTGAGCCCTCGATAATGTGATGCACATCAGAGATGCCGGGGATCTTCTCCAGCTTTCCCTCGTCAAAACGGTAGAGGCCGCCGGGGCGCTCCTGCTTGAGCCCACCGATCCAGAGCGTGCCGTCGCGGTCCTGGTAAATGACGCTCACGGCCGGTGCTTCAACCTTGAAATGGCTCAGATCGCCCGACCGCCAGCGATACAACCCGCCGAATCCGCCGAACCACAGGTCGCCATCGCGGGTTTGGGCAATAGCGCGAGTATTGGCCACGCCCGGAAACAGGTGGAACCGCAACCCATCAAACCAGTAGAGCGCGTCTCCGCCCAGCCAGATGCGGCCTTCGCTATCCTGAAACACGGTGTAGAAGCTTGAGCCTGAGAGGCCTTCGTCCTTTCCATAGGCTGTCAGAGGAGCCGGCCGGAGACGGACCAGCCCCGTTCCAATAGTCCCAACCCATATGTTGCCTTCGCGATCCACCAGGAGGCTACGCAGCTTGGGTACTTGGCCTTCGCTCGCGGGCAGGCGTACAGCTACCAGAGGATCGAGCCTCCCATTCACGATGCGAACGACTCCTGCCGGGGTGATCAGCAGCAACTCCCCATCCTTATTTTTCGCCAAACCCAGGGAAAACAATGGGTAGTCACCAGTCAATCCGCGCGTTTGAATCGGTGGTAAGGGCACATCGTAGAACGCCCCTTGGGAATAGCGCATCAGGAGATACTGGTCGCGAAAGGCAATCCAGACACTGCCGTCGCGAGCTTCTTCGACCAGAAAGACGCTCTTCTTGGGGGGTGTTAAAGTCGCAACCGAGCCCTGGGCGTCGAAACGGACAATGTTCTCTCCGGAGCGGAACCACATGCTTCCGTCACGAGCCTGCAGAAAAAACTCGCGAACCCGTACTCCGTGGTGGGTGGGGTAGGCCTCCAGCTTTGTGCCGGCAAAATGCGCTACGCCCCCCGAAGTGTTGATCCAAATTTTCCCTTGGGCATCCTCCCGGATGGAACTGATGAACCCGCTCGGCAAGCCGTCTCGCTCGGTGTATCTGGTGGCGACGCCGTTATCCAACCGAACGAGACCGTCCATGGTGCCGATCCACAACACTCCGGAGCGGCTTTCATACAAAGAGAGGATCCGATTCTCGCCCAAACCCGGAGTGTTTGCCACGTCGAAAACCACGAAGCGCTCGCCATCAAAGCGGTTGAGGCCCCCGAATGTGCCTAGCCAGAGATAGCCCTGATGGTCCTGCGACATCGCATTCACCGAGTTCTGCGGGAGACCTTGGTTCGATTGCCAAGCCGTAGTGACGTACTGCGTCGGATAGGACTCTGCGTGGACGGGAGCGATCAAGGGACTGGCCAGCAGAACCGCGGCAAGCGCAACTGGAATCCGATGCTGCCTTGGATGCTGAAGGACAGCGGAAATACTGAACTGGCGCGCGTCCCTAATATAGTGCGTCATGCAGAATGCCTACTTTGTCGGAAGACCACTCCCTGGCGGTCGTGGCTCAGAAGAACCGGCATCGTGAACCCGCCCCGCGAGGGTCTCTCGACGGTTTCTGCGTAACTCCGGCTTCAGCAGTGAGCTGTTTTGGGTTCAGAGCCAACCTCACAGGCTCGGACGTCCTCGGTTCTGCTCTGCTCTTTTCGGTTTTTGTATTTTATCACCGTGACCGGGACGAGAAGCAGCATGTGCGCAGATAAAGAATTCCAAAAGGCGGAGTCGATGAATTTCGAACGTCCACCTGTCGAGGCGCCATATGGGGGCCACGGCCAGCCCTCTGGACGTGCCCTCGCTCGCCGCGAAATAGATGGCACGGCCACCGCTGGAGGTGGCCGACCTGATCCGCGCAGCGCAAGCAACGACACACAGTCTGGGCCGCTCAGAGAACCGGCGTGTGGAGATCGTGAAGCAATAGCGGGGGCACAGTTACTGAGGACCGCGCTAGAAAATCCAACACCTGAACGATGCCGCGTACGCGTTCTATTCCAACCTTTTGGGGTCATGGCCGGTTCTAGTCCAATGCTCTGGGCGTCTCGCCGGGGCGAGGGCTTTTGGCCGTGCGGCTCGACCACTGACGCTTTTGACGAGTTAATGAAATGGGCTGTGCGGGGCGACATGGGAGAAGTCAGACGTACTCTCATGAAGACCGGATCGATCGGCCTCGATGGCGGGATGAAGGTGAAGGTCCTGGACACTGGAATTGGAAAACGCCAAGTCTGCGTCCTGACCAACAGTGCCGGCGAAGCGCAGCTGAAGGACGAACAGGGAGTATTCCCCGCCGCCTGTAAAGCCCTCTATCCAGTCGCAACAAATGAGTGGCACCTCTGTTTTGAACGGCTCTGCAAGGACGTTCATGCACTTCTCTTAGATTGCAATGCCTCGGCGCTCGCGAGAAATGACCCACTGCTGTTCACTTAGACCGACCCGTACGAAGAACAGGTTTGCCCAAGGGCAAAGGAGCCCGCCTGCGATATCATCCACGCCGCAGGCGTGCGGGGCGCTTTCACATCATCTGCTTACGGTCGAGAGCGTGCGTCTCTCACTAGTCGCCGCAGGCAAAACCTGGTACTAGAACGTGCCGGCGAGGTAGGTCACTTTTGGCGAGCAAAGTAGGGTCACTTCTCGCGAGTGCCGAAGGCAATGTGAATTTATCACTTGTCGCGGCTAGTGCCGAAGACCGGGATACCGTCTTCCTTGACTTACGCCGGCGGCTGAATCGCGATTGGGCGGCCAATACGTTTGATCGCATAGTTGACGATGCTGCAGCTCGGTTAGGAGAACGAGTGAATGCGAAGGCTTTTCGTGAGCGTCGCATTGGCGAGTGGCGGAAATATTTGTCTACGATTCCAGAGGACGCGGACGCCGAAGCGGAGATGGAACGAATTATTGATGGCGAGATTAGTGACTATTTCCGATCGCGCCTGCCAATTGGAACGCGGGAACTTATGGATGCGCTCGGGCTGGATCCGGGGCCGGGAGTCAAGCGAGCGATTGAGATCGCAAAGCGAGTGTTTGATTCTGGAGTTCATGATCGGACTGAGTTGATCGTCCGGACGCGCTCTGAGTTCCAAGCCGAGCCCGCTGTGTTGTAAAAGGTGTTAGGCGGCAATATCGCTAGCTTCGGCGCGGCTGACCTGGACTCTGAATCGCCGCCAATTCCAACGAATCCCGAATCGCACCGCCAGCACCGTGTTTTCCAACGTTGTTTACTGCTGACCGGACGTGTTCCCCGTCGGCCAGGAAACCGGTGCGGCTTGGGCCGGCGGCGCCGCGGTGCAGGGGCTGGGACGCTCGGGCGCGTTCACCCCGGGCGGCAACATGAACTCCGCCACCGGCGTCACCGGCAGGTTGGCGCCGCCCCGGCCCGCGCCGCCCGCGCCACCCCGGCCTCTAGGAGACGGAGGCGGAGGTATGGTGGCAGCCGAGCAGCGTGGCACCATCTGGTCGGCGTTGGCGAGGGCGTAGAGGGTCAGTGCCTCTTCCACCGCCGCCTCGCGCATGTCCGGCTCGTAGATCCGCTCGTAGGTGTCGAAGTTGGTGTGGTGCGTGTAGGTGTTGTAGTCGAACGGATCCTGGCTGTAGCCCACACCCGGTAGCCCAGCGTTGTTGAACGAGGTGCTATCGGTGCCGCCGGTCTGGCGGCCGAGCGTCGGGTTAACGTGATAGAAGCCCCAGTCCTTGAAGTTGTCCATCGCAGTCTGCACCATAGCGGCGGCCTCGGGCGGTCCGAACACGCTCGCGCCGCGCGGCTTGCCGGTGCCGTCGTCGAGGTTTAGGTAGGCGTCGAGCTTGAACCATTCCGGCTTAGGGTTCTCGGCGCTGCCGAAGTGCTGCGCCACATAAGCTATCGAACCATACAGGCCTTCCTCCTCGCCGCTCCACAACGCGACGCGGATGGTGCGACGGTGGGGAAGGTTGAGCGTGTGAATCAGCCGCAAGGCCTCGACCGCCACCGAGCCACCGGCCGCGTTGTCGGTCGCGCCGGTGGCCGGGTTCCAGGAGTCGAAGTGACCGCCGTTCATCACCACTTCGTCGGCCTTGTCGGTGCCGGGCAGTTCACCCACCACGTTGTAGACGGTGCGCCCGGTGGGATAGAACTCGTTGTGGATGTTGATCCGCAAAACAACCGGGATGTGGTCGATGGTCGCGGTGCGGTATATGCGTCCGTAGTCCTCGTTGCCCATCAGCAGCGAGGGCAGGTTGGGGTTGTTGGGGTTCTCGTTGTAACCCGCGGTGGATTGCTGCGCGATCACGCCGTAGGCGCGGCCAGCATCAGTCACCTTGGCAAGGGCGCCGTTCTCGGTCAGGAACTTGTTCACCTGCTGAGCAATCTCGGCCGCGGTGAGGCCCTCGGGGGCCGCACCGCCCGCTGCTGCCCCACCGCCGCGAGCGCCGCGGCCGCCGCGGCCGCCGGGCTGCGACCAGGAATCCTCGGTGCGGCGCAATGGCGCCGGCACGAAGTTCTCTTCCACCTGCACGTGCGGGCCGTAGAAGATGATGGCGCCGCGAACTTTGTCTTTGATCGACGCCAGGTAGGCATCGAGGTCAGCCTGGGTCACCGGCTTCTTCTCGCTCGGCGTCGCCGCCGGCATGGGGGGCGGCGCGGTGCCGGGATTCTCGATGGCCGCCAATTCCTCGGCCGTCATGCCTCCGCCGCGACCGCCGCGACCGCCGCCGCCGCCCCGCCCGCCGCGTCCGGCAACCGCCGGGGGCTGGGGAGGTTCGACCACCAGCACCGTACCCTGCGCCGGGCCGTTGGTGCCCGGCGTCCAGGAGACTGCCCGCACGTTCAGCGGTTGCTGGAACGGCGAGACCGCGTTGGCTTCCAGATCCCAGTTCTGCCAGCCGGGATGGTTGAAGTTCCAGGCTTCGAGGTGGACGTTCGAAAAGCCCCACGTCACCATCTGACCCACCGCGAAGTCCTGCGCCGCGCGCAGGCCGGGTGAGCCGGTGAGGCGCGGACCGTAAACATCGGTCACCTCGTGCAGCCACCACATCAGCTGCGAATCCTTGGTTTCCTGCGCCCGTAACTGGGCATTGACATCTGACAAGCCGGGTGCCTGCGCCAGCGCCGGGAGAATCGCCAGGCTGCAGGCCGCAAGCGTATAAGCCAAACGTAGGGTCATGTGTGTCTCCTGCTGAAAATTGCGGAAAAGCGCAGCTATTGTGCGGAAGCGCTTTTTGACAATGCCGCCATTGTACACCCGGCCGCGCTTCCGGCGCGGGTGGGTCGCCTGAAGACGTCGCACGGAAGAGCAAACTGAAGGGTCTCCTCGGCGACGTCGCGTAAGGGAGACCCCCGAATAGCGGCCGCCGCGCACCACGATATCTGGGGTTATCGGAACCCGAGGGCACCGGGGGATGCGCACGGCTCTATTCTATCCAGCGGAGCCACGCCGCCATAATATCGAGGACAAGTTTCACGGCGGCAACGAAGTCCATGGGATTTGGCGGCGGCGTGTGGTGAAGCCGCGCGTGGCGCGAGACGCCGCCAATCGCCTCCTGATGGTTCACCGTTCGCTTGAAGTGCTCCAGTTTATTCTTGGCGCAGCCTTTCAGTTTGTGGACGATTGCGTCGTCGCCGCCAAAATGGTCGGCGACGACCTCATAGGCTCGGTAGAGGTTGGCCCATTCGTCCGCGCCCGGAATCCCGAGGGCCCGACCACAATACGTCATGGCCTCGCTGAAATCATGGTCCACGGAGCACTTCGCAATGTATGGGTTAAGGAGATCTCCGGTGCTTTGGAGAACACGGTCGATTTCGGGGAACCTGTCTATCCGAGGCATCTTGATTGTCACAATCGGCGGCGCCGTCGCGATACCGCCGCCACGGAAGTTCAAATCAACAACTGCAACGCAGATAGCGGGCTGAAATTCGGGGCATCCAATAGCGACTGCGGCCTGTATGCGGGACAGTTCTTCATCCGCCCACTTCCAAACGTCGTTGACCGTTGCGTCATTTCGGATTCGGGAGTCGACCAGGAATATTCGTGAGCCGGCGTGGTGCTGTTCCGCATACTCCGCGATTCGGATGGAAGAACCCAAGATGAATCGCTCAAAAAACGCAAGATCAATATCCCGATTGAACTGAAGCTCCAGAAGGTATCGCTTGTCCGTCTTCACATAGTCAAGTGCTCTACTCTGTCGCAGACTTACTCCAACCCTCGTGGTAACCATTGGCTGAAATTGGGGCACAGCGGGAATTCCGCGGTAGTTCGTGGTGTCCTCCATCTGCCTAAAGAATACCTGTCGCGTGATCTCGCCACAAGCGTCAGCGCTAATGGCCTCATGGCGCGGCTGGCGTTCAACGGCACAGGGAATCCTTTTGGTGGAGGCTACGGCGCCAACAAAGACGATTGGCGGCGAGCGTGCAGAAGGGGGTCGTACTGGACCAGTGTTATTTCGTATTATCGCTAGCCGTCCCTCGGTGCGTCAGGTCCTCACGAGAGCGTCGCGCTGCCTCGCGCGCGGCTCACGCGCCGGTGGGAATTTCCCAAGAGACTCCCGGGCGTATACTGAACAACTCAGGTACCTTCGGAGAAAAGGGGCGTCCGTGAAGATCAGCCATATGGCGCGTTTTGTACTGGCGGTGGTGGTGGTGGCGCTGGTAGCGGCGCAGACGATCCGGCCACGCGCGCGGGACCTGGGACTGGCACCCGGGGTGTATTCGCCAGGGCCTCTCAATGCCATCACCGATGTCGTGGGCGTGCGCGTCGGACACGTCACCCTGATCGAGGGGGACGACGTCCGAACAGGCGTGACCGCCATCGTTCCGGCGGATGGCAACGTATTCCAGAACAAGGTTCCGGGCGCGGTCTACGTGGGTAACGCTTTCGGAAAACTGGCGGGCTCGACGCAAGTGGAAGAGCTGGGAACCATCGAGACTCCCATCGTCCTCACGAACACCCTCAGCATCGGTGCCGCAATGGAAGGAGTGATTGCCTACACCCTGGCGCAGCCGGGCAATGAGCGGGTGAGCTCGGTAAACGCGCTGGTCGGCGAAACTAACGATGGCGGCCTCAATGACATCCGCGGCATGCACGTGAAGCGGGAGAACGTCATGGAAGCGATCCGCGACGCCAAGGGTGGTGCGGTAGTGGAAGGCAGCGTGGGCGCCGGTACGGGGACGCGGTGCTTCGGCTGGAAGGGCGGAATCGGCACATCCTCGCGCGTGGCTGATGCGCGGATCGGCGGCTACACGGTAGGCGTGCTCGTGCAGACTAACTTCGGTGGGCATCTCACGATGGGGGGCGTGCCGGTGGGGCGCGAGCTGGGACGGGCTCCGGCGGCTGCCGGCGGAGATGGCTCGTGTATGATCGTCGTGGCAACCGACGCGCCGCTGACCGCCAAGAACTTGAAGCGGCTAGCCGCACGAGCGGTATTCGGGCTGGCGAGGACGGGTTCCTCCTACAGCAACGGAAGCGGCGATTTCGCTATCGCATTTTCCACGGCGGCCTCTATGCGAGTGAAGCAGACGGGCTCGCGGCCGGCGGCCTATGAGGCGCTGGGCGGCGACGCGGTTTCGCCGCTGTTTGATATGGCGCTGGAGACCACCGAGGAAGCAGTTTACAACTCTCTGCTGCAAGCCACCACTGTGCGATCCAAGTTCGGAACTGCGGAAGCGATTCCGATTGATCGGCTGCGCGAGATTCTGACGCGGAAGTGACGCATGGCTGCAGCGGAGTTTCACAGCGCTATCCCACAATATCGGTAGGCAACTCCGGGCAGCCGGCAAGCCGGCGCGGAGGGGTGTCTTAGTGCCGCGTGAACCGGCGAATCTTCCGAGAACGGACTTCTGGACAACCTCCTAGAGCCGCGATTCCCAGCCGGGCCAAGCGCAACTTCGGCTTCAACGCACTTTTCAGACACTACCTGCCACGGAACATCTCGCGCAAGATCCGCGTAGCATAGTTCGGAGATATGCTGAGCGCAGGGCACGCCGTCATGACCCGCCTTCTCGAGTTGTGGCGCCAGGTCGATCCCGCACCACCCGCCTTTCTGCCCTCCTATCCCGCGCGCGAGCAGGCCCGCCGCGAAGCGCACCTCGACCGCTACCTCGAAGCCGTCGAAGCCGAACTGCGCGCCGCGCCGAGGAGGCGGCCGCAGCAGGCCGGCGCCGAAGAGCGTCTCACCGCCGCGTTCCGCCTCTTCGCTCGCGAGGCGCTCGATTTCGAGGACCGCCATCTCGATCTGTTGCTCGCTGGCGGCTTCACCGAAACGGGCCGGGAATTCGCCAGCGCCGCGCGGCTCTTCGATCCGTCCATGAGTGCTGACGACATCTTCCAGGCCAACCGCAACGCATGGACGGCGAACGGCCTCCAGATTATGTTGGGCCTTCCCGCTCGGCTGACTCCCGCGATCTTTGGGTACAGCATGCTCTATCCCTGTACCGACAACTACCTTGACGACCCACGCGTTTCGAAAGCCGATAAGCGCGCATTCAATCGGCGGTTCGGCGCTCGCCTGGCGGGAGGGCGGCTTGCGCCCGCCGGGCGGCATGAGGAGCAGGCCTGGGCGTTGGTTAGCCTGATCGAAAGCCAGTACCGCCGGGCCGAACATCCCGAGGTATTCGCCAGCCTGTGCGCCATCCATCGTGCGCAGGAGAAAAGCCTCGAACTGCACCGCGGGGCCGGGGCCGGGGCGGGCGATGTCCTCGAAATCATCTTCGAGAAGGGCGGGGCATCGGTGCTCGCGGACGCCTGGCTCGCCGCGGGCACGCTCGCGCCAACTGCGGGCGAGTTTGCTTTCGCCTGGGGTGTCGCGCTGCAGCTCGGCGACGATTTGCAGGACGTCGCCGCCGACGCCCGGGACGGCATCCGCACGGCGTTCTCCGAGGCGGCGGGACGCGAGCCGCTCGACGCCGCGACCAACCGCGCCTTCCATTTCGGCGACCGGGTGCTGGCGGATCTCGATGGGATCGGTGCGACCGCGCCCCCGGCCATCAAGGAGCTCATCCGCACGAGCTTCTTCATGCTCCTCACGGGGGCCGCAGGTGAAGCGCGGCATTTCTACTCGACCGGTTACATTCGGCAATTGGAACGCCGCTCGCCGTTCACGTTCGAGTTTCTGCGGAGCCGCCGACGGTGTTTCACGCGCAAGCGCGGGATTCTGGAGCGCCTGGTACGGGCGTTCTCGGTATCGGACGTGTCGCGAGAGGGACCCTTACCACTGGGACTTCCTGCCATTCCGGAGCAATACAGTATTGCGGCTGGATAGTCGGCACTCGCAGAACGGTTTGCCCAGGGGCCGTTCCGTGGAAGCGTTAATATTCATTATCGGTAGCCACGGCTGGCCGATGACACGGCTGAAGCCGACGCTTCCCGGATCGCCGTATCTGGGGATTCCCAAGAAAGCACGCCTTCATTCTGGGATTAGATATCAGGTACAATCGGTGTCTCGAAAGATACCTTCGGATATTTTCACTCTGAATTCGCCGTTTACCAACGGCACCCTGGAGGCACGATGAAACGAATGTTTCTGTGTGGATTGCTCATTTTCTTTCCGATCACTGCGGCCCTCCCGGAGCCACCGCCTGCGACGCACCATTTGGCTCCGTCGCCCAAAACTGTCACTTGGGGTTATTTCGATCCTTCCACGCCGTCCGTGCTCCGCGTTCGCTCGGGGGACATCGTGGAGGTCGAAACGCTCCCCGCCGGAGGAAGAGCAGCATTAGAAGCGGCGGGTTTGTCTCGTGATCAAATGCAGTCGGCCCTTTTGGAGGTTGAAGCCGAAGTCAAGGACCGCGGAGAGGTGCCGCACATTCTTACCGGTCCCATTTGGATCGAAGGGGCAAAACCAGGGGACACGCTCGAAGTGAAAATCCTCTCTGTCGAGCCGGCTGTTCCCTATGCCTGGAACAGCTTCACCCCGGGGAGGGGCTTCCTTCCAGACGACTTCCCGCACGCACATTTCAAGCTGACTCCACTCGATCTGACTCGCAGAGTGGCCCTATTCTCCGAGGGTATCGAGATACCTCTTCGACCGTTCTTCGGCGTTATGGGTGTTGCTCCGCCCGCCGCCACCGGTCGCGTCAGCAGTGGCCCACCCTGGATTCACGGCGGAAATATGGATAACAAGGACCTAGTAGCGGGAACCACGCTCTACTTGCCCGTGCACGTCAGCGGCGCCTTGTTTTCTGTGGGAGACGGGCACGTTGGCCAGGGAGATGGGGAAGTCTGTGTCACAGCCTTGGAAACGGCCCTGAGGGGGGTCCTGCAGTTTTCCGTGCGCAAGGATATTCGGCTGCGCTGGCCTCGGGCCGAGACTCCCACCCACTTCATTTCCATGGGTTTTCACGAAAACCTGGAGGAAGCCGCGCGCATCGCCCTTGAAGAGATGCTCGATTTTTTGGTGCAGGAGAAACATCTCGATCGCGATACAGCGTATATTCTCGCCAGCGACGCTGTGGACCTGCACATCACACAGCTTGTGGATGGCAAAAAGGGAGTCCATGCCCTTTTACCAAAAGCGATCTTCGTTCGATAAGGGTAACCTCCGATTAAGTCGCGTTCCGGGGAGCTTCGCCCGCATCACGGGCCACTCCGAGAAAGCGGCGATATCGGCAAATATCGGAAGCGAAACGAACACGGAATGGATTAGCCCGCGGCTGCGGTCCCGATTGGTCCCGCACTCGACGGCCTATCGGCCACCGATTCAACTGCGCCGGCGGTTGAAAGTCGCTTGGAATCACTGGATAGTCGTGTTCAAGCCCCGGCGGATCACCCTACGAGCCTCTAGGAGACTCCACAGCCCAGCCCCAGCACGGCGTTGACCACGATCTGCACATCCACCACGTTGACAGCGTTGTCGTTGTTAAGGTCATCTGCAGGCGATGTCACACCTAGAGCCTCGTTGATCATCCGCTGCGCATCTGCGACGTTGGTTGCACCATCGCGGTTGACATCGCAGGTGCCGAAGGTGGCGGTGAAGGTGGTCGAGTTCGACGGAGTAGAGAGGCTATGGCTGTTCGGCAGGCCATCACTCCACCCAGCGAAATTGTAGGTGACTCCGCCGTATTGCTGTGGAGTGGGTACGCTCAGCGTGTGAGTACCGCCCAGCGTCCACTGTAGCGTCTCGGGATATGCCAGATAGCGATTGCTGTCGATGTCCACCTCCAATGCAGCGGGAATGGTGCTAAACGAGATCGACGGTTGGCTCGGTGGAGGGGCCATGAGGCTCCGAACGAGGATGTTCCCGAAGTCCGATTCTCCGCAACAGCCGATCGAATGGAACGAAAAGGCTCCTGCGAGGATCGGAGTTGAATTATCGGCGTACTGAATCAACTGATTTCCATCCACGGTTACCGAGAATTGATTTCCCATTGCGATCAGTTCCACCTGGTACCAATGTGTTGGGTCAAATGTGCCCGGCAGCGGCTGGGTCACGAGAACAGTATTGGTTGGGCCATTGGCGCCTGGGGTGGTTTTTTGCAGTTGGGCCACTCCTTGGCCGATTAACACGGCGTATTGGTAGAACGGAGTCTCCGTATACCGAAAACCCAAACCAAAGAGGCTGGTGTTCGTGGCCAGGCGAACTTGAACTTGCGCATCGTAATCCGTCCACGAAAAGTCGCCGAATTCGATCTTGCCTTCGGAGGAGCCCTGAAAATAAGGGGTCACCGGCGACGTCGGGTCACTTACGAGATGCAAGCTGACATCCAGAACGAGATTGAAGCCAAGCAGCGCCGATGGGCAACTCAACGGTACGACTGGAAAGAGTACTCCTGCGGCTGGCGACGACATGCACGGCGCGAAATAGTTCCAATCACCGCCGTACCAGTTGCTAATCGACACCAGCGCGGCGGGTAGTTCGAGAAGGTCATCGAAGCCGGAACCTTGCAGGTTGACAGAACCAGGGAAAGCGCTATGGAAACCACCTTCGATTATCCCGGCCTGCATGACGGCGTCCAGGTAGTCAACGTTTTCCTGAAAGTCTCTCGTGAGATTGGGATTCGACCCGGGGTACGAGCCTACCCCGCCAACTCCGGGCCCGCCGAAGTGGCCTCCCAGGTAATTCATTTCATCAATTGGCTCAAGATAAAAATCCATCCACGCCATGGGTAGCCCTTGACTTGGCCCGAATGCGAACCCCGCCCCCGCGGATCGGAGGGCGCGCAGGTAGCTGAGCATCTGCTCGGCGTGAATGTTGGCGATGCCGGGCGGCGAGAGAAACGTACAAGGCGGAGTGGAGGCCGAGGCGATCAACCCGGAAAACCAGATTCCGTCCACGAGTGAAAAATCAGTGGGCGGGAACTCAACCCCGCAAGGTTGGACAGGACCCCACCACACCTGCCCGTGGAAGACGCTTCGGATGTTCTGAAGAAGCGGGACCCAGGCGGCGCTCAGCGCACTGTAGGTCGCGTCATCGAAACCGACGGAAGAAAGATCGTGGTACCCCGGGGCGAACACCTCCACGCCGTGTTGCGCCGACAATGTGGCCATCGCTAACGCCATCTGGCCCCAAGCAGCAAACACATTCATTACCTGCGACGGATCGATTTTAGGGTCGGTGCCCAGATTTCCGGGGAGGAAATCTTCCAGCTCGTCCGTGACACCCTGGTAGTTCGCGTAGATGGCCGGGATGATCACCACATGAAACCCATTGCTGTGCAGTTGGTCGATCACCCATCCGACATTTGGGAATGGCGTACCATTGGTGCACGAGCCTACCGGGTCCGTTGTGTACTGGTAAACCCCCGGCGTGTTGAGGTCCATACACTCGTTCACCTCCAGCCACGCCCAATTGGCGCCGGTGTGGCTGGCAATCGCAATTGCATTGGCGGCATAAGTCTGGTTGAAATTCAATCCGAATAGGAAGTTGAGACCCTTCATCTGCACCGGCGCACTGGCTGGTTGGACCAGGACCGCGGCAGTATATTGTTGTCCGCCGAGCATGGCTGCGATCTTGTATCTCCCGGGGTACTGCGCGGTCGCGGTCAATGAACCGTCGGAATTGACCTGCAATTTCAGGTCGAAGCTGGACACGTACTCTGGCCCTGTATAGCGGTCGGGATTGTAAACTTGGTTCCAACTGTCTGGCGCACCGGTCGAAAGCCGGAAAGTCATCGCTTGCCCGGGCAGCCCGGTCGCTGGCCCTACAATCTGCGCCCGCAGCGGGGGGCTCCCTATCAATAGAGCCAGGATGGGGGAGAGACTGAATAGAAGCTTCCAGTCTGAGCGCAACATGATTCAGTACAGTCTATAGGGCATGCTAGAGGGAGTCAATCGTGCTCAGGGGTGCCACCGAGGCCGCTGGCGCCTGTCCACATTATCCGTAAATATCGGTAGCTCCGGGAGCGGTATGCCGGCGGGAAAAATGGGCTCTTTCCGATTGGCCGACCATACGGACGGAGCTTCCGCGCTACGTACTTCGGTGTTCGCGCGTTTCCCGACCATCTGCCGTGACCGCACACCACAAGAGCCAGTTCGTTTTCGGCCGCAGGAGGGATTTGCTATTGGTATCGGATGCGTAATCGAGTGAAGGAGGTCCATTGGCGGACAACGAGATCATTCTTAATCTCTGGTACGTCCATGACGACAACGGCTTCATTTATTCTTTGCGTGCTCGGTGTTACGTCGGCTCTGGTGCCGATGATGAGAAATTGGCGTTCCTGCGCCGCTTTGCGCAGACGGACTACTTGATCGCCCAACAGTTTCCGGTTCCGGAGCGCTTCCACACAACAATCGTTGAGGGAAATACGCGAAAGAAGATGGCCGTGGTCCATCTCGAATCGCTCGAACCGATTGGTGGGCCTCAGGTTTTGTTTGAAGACGCGTTCACTGCCTTGGAGCGGCAGTTGCCGGCACAAACCGACCTTTCAATTGGCCAGCAGCCCCTTATTTGCATCACGCCGCTTCTGGCCGACGACAACGACAAAATTAAGCCAAGCTTTAAAGGCCGAATGAAATTTGGTTCAAGGTCCTCGCGGCTTTCGGCAAAATTTCAGGTCCCGCGATTCCTGCAGGTATGAGTCCGCCGTCGCGTGCTTGTAAAGCCGTTGTTTTGACGGCAGAATAGATTAGGCGGCCAGTTTTCTCATCCAATTCGAGCCCTGAGCTTTTGACAGTGCTCGTTTTCAGGATCTAGTTGCAGTCCCATATCTACAATCTTTCGAGCGCGCGCAGGTTCGCCCGCGTTCATCCAGACCCAGCCGAGTCTTGAACAGTCAGTCGCATCGCCGCTCTCAATTCGGGATTCCAACGCCCTTGCCAACCGGAGAGCGAGAAGATGTCGCCGGTCCGGATCTGGTTCCAACTCACGCCCAAATTGGTTGAATGTATTGGCGACGTCGCTCAGTTCATGAAAATGCGACGCGGAGACCTCTACCAAGTGGATGGACGCTTCGATGAATGCCACCATATCATTCACTTCTCGCGCGGCTTCTGCCCGCCGACGCCATATTTTCAATCTGAGATTCTGGCAGTATTCGTTGTCTGGATCGAGCTTCAATCCGCGTTCAACAATCTCAATTGCTCTGTCCTCCTTGTCACAGCGAATCAAAAGCCATGCCAAACGAGAACAATCTGTGGAGTCACCGTCAGCGATCTTAGGTTCCAACACTTTTGCAAGGCGTTGCGCATAACTCTTTCGCGTTTCGGCGTCAAGGTTGTGGCCTACGGAGTTGAATGTGTTGACGGCGGCGCTGATCACCCCAAGGTTGGCATCAGGCAACTCCGCAATTTGGACTTGCGCATTTACGAACCCCGCCCAATCGCCTTGCTGTCTGTAGATCAGAGCGATTCGATCCCACGCGGCTCGTTGGTCGATACCTGGCGTACTGGTTTCCAGGTATCGCGTCAGCGCTTCAATCATCCGGGTCGGCGCTTCCGGATCGGCGGATTCCCTCCAGAGGTCGGCGATCATTAGCCAAGCGGGTGCGTAGTGTCGCGCGACCAATTCCAGCACAGGTAGTTCTTCGGCAAGGGTTATTCGTTTCTGGGCCAAATCCTCCGACAGCGCTGCAAAGAACGACTGTATTCTCGGCGCCAAGCCCCGTTTTAAGTCGGTAGGTTGCATTGCGCCGAATTTACGCAGGAACCGTGTATCATCCTCAATTTCCGGCTGCTCGGCGGCAGCGGATAATTTTCTCTTCCCAAAGACAGCAGCGACAAGCGGGACACCCACGAACGTGCTGTTGTCGTTCGGAGAAATGTACTCGTCCAAGAATGACACGCGCCGTAGCTCATCGATAGCAGCAATGATGTCTATCCTCTCCGCTTGGCGCGGCCGCAGTAATGCGGCGTCGAGTGCAGGCTGAGCTACCAAAAGATCTCCAGTTCGAGAGGGTGAGGAACACTCGCTTAGCTGCTGGGGACAACCGCTTGTAGGTTCTTTCAAACAGAGCGTCCAGAAGGTCATCCTTGCCGGCGACGATCCGTTCGATCCGGCGTACTTTCTTTCCATCGACGGCTTCGCCAACCAGGACTTTGACGACGTATGGGTGGCCTTCGGATTCCCTATACACGTCTTTGCAAAAACCCGACGTAATTGCACTTGTAATGCCGACGGCTTCAGCGGTCCTGAAAACCAGCTCGTTGCACTGCGACTCGGTCATTCCGCCGACTTCAACGGGATAGTCGCCTTTGAAATCGCGGTGGCGCGTCGTAATAAGGATTTTGTTGGGAGGCCGGATGTGGGTATCGAGCCAGTGAAACGTTTCTATGGGCTGCTGGACCGTCTCAAAGTTGTCGAAGACGATTAGGAGCGCGCCGATTTCACAGCGGCCCAGATTATCTGCAAAATACTGTTCGGCGGTGAATCCTTTCTCGTCCCATCCCTTTGGCTGGAACAACGAGGCAAACTGCTTGGCCATTTCTTTTAGCGTAACCGCCGCGGGTCTCACCAATTTCGGCCCCTGTGGAAGGAGATCAATATCGCGCGCGCTGAGCCAAACGATTCCAATAAACCGCTCCGACGCATGACCAAGGCGGTGTAGGGTCTCCAGCGCCAGCGAAGTTTTTCCGATCCCTCCTCTGCCGACCAGCGTTACAACGGCGTGTCTGTCATTGGTCAGCACCGAGGCCAGATCTTCTTCAAGCTCCGGGCGCGAGACGTACTCTGTTGGTCGCGGTGGGAGGTTGCTGAAGACCTTGCCGACGGTGTCGAGGACGCTTCGACCTTCCGTACTACTTGAGGGAAGCGGCGTTGCGGGAGCAAGATACTGTGAAGCATCCACGTCCTTCCGCGCCCCTGAAATGTACGAAAGCCACTCACAAGTTCGCTGCCGGAAATGCCCGTTCGGATAATAGAACTCTGTCAAATCGAGCGTCGTTTCAAGGAGTTCCACCCTGCAAGGACTTCCGAGATCCACATAAACCCCATCTTCGAGCGCAACGGTGCGTTCGCCCTTCAGCCGCTCGAACAGCGGCGATGTACCGCACAATGACAGGACGTTATATTTGCCGGAGAGATTTCGCTTCAGATACGACCAAGGCAACTGAACTAATACGGAGTTGCCCAGATAAAGGTTAATCGACGCCTCCAAATCGGCGATGATCTTCGCAATATCTTCAGTAGTTGGTGCTCCATGACCGCGCGTTTTGTTCCTGAGTTGTACTAGCAGCGTAAACCAGCGGCGTCCATCTACTCGAGTTGGCAACGGTTCGACATTTGGAATGATCTGCGCCAGTGCTTTCTGCATCAGCGCCGCCGCATCGTATGCCCATTTCCCCCGCCCAACTCTATCAGTCAGTTCCTTCTGAAGTAGCGCAGCGCCAGGCAAAAGATGCTGGGAAGCTGGTCCCGTCGCCAAGTCGGCCAGGACGTCATCCCATTCACCGATACTTGCTGCCCGAACCAATTTGTGACAAAGGCGGTACCGATGGCGATTCGTTTCGTCTGGAACTCCCGCGATTATCGCTGCTGTGTATGTCTTCAAGAAAGCTTCGGCAACATATAGGAGACTGCTGAATACGTCGTTGGTCGATTCTTTCCTGGCCGCTTCGACTCGCACCTTAACGAGTTCAATAGGCAACAATCCCATCGCTGCACCTTCCTCCCTTGGTCTTCGTGATTGGCTCCTTGGCCGCAGGTAATGACAACACCGCAGCCCTTCGCGATACCGCGCGGGACGCCATGAAGGCTCGAATGATTGCGGTTCAGACTGTGGCGAACCTGATGGTGAGAGCCATTGCCGAACACCGAATTGAAACGCCTATTGTAATCAAATCATGCGCTCGGCGCACTGATACCCAGTGCCTGCAAGCTCAAGTGAGAAGGTCCGCGCCGTAGCCGGTAACGTGTCCGCTTCGATCACACCGGTCATCACAAGAGATCCGGTGGGAAGCTGGATGGTGCTAAACAGGTTCGCCTGTTTTCTAGCGCGCTGCACGCCTCCCGACGGTTTCGTCTGGCTGCTTTTTTGCGAGACCCAACCTTCGTAAGTACCGAAATTGCACGCGAAGTGCAAGAATTCAAACAGCGATGGCGCATATCAAATTGGCGCTCCTGCTGCCCAGCACCTTGGATCGCGGCTGCGCACTCCGGGCCAGTCATGACTTTCACCGGCCCGACTTCGGTCGGCACCGGCGGCGCGGCCACCGAATAGCCGCCGTTCCGCTCGTGCCCAACTGGGCTAGAATGGCCTGAGCACGAACAATCGCGAGTTCAGGGACTACCTGCGCCAGAAACGGCTAGAGGCTCTGCGCGCAGAGGTCCAGACGGAAAAGAAGCCGCCGGTTAGCGAAAAGCTGCCGCTGAAGGTCCGACGCAAAGCACGGTAGCTGGCAGTCTGGCTGACGGCCCAGCCCCTGTTGTTGCCGCGCCCTACGCGCACACTTAGCCCACGTTGCGCCGGCGGCGCGCCGCAGGATGGCTTGTTCTGCCAGACCGCGTGCCGCTCTTTGCGAAGCCAACTTTACCGCCTCATTTCGTCGATAGGTACCCAATCACCTGGCGCCCGTTCGTATTGCCAGAAGGTCCATCCGTTGCATGACCTCCGCTGAACTGCGGCCGCTCCCGCCAACGACGGTGAATCATATACTGTGCCGGCAAAGCGAATACGGCCGTCCCTCCGCACCAACGCACGCATCGTCTTTCCCCTGTGGCGTGCCCTGAGCTTGAACGGAGCAGTGACGTAAGGTGCCAGTGCAGGCCGGCGGCCGGCAGGAGTTTGATCGGCTTCGCCATTCTTCAGTTCCTTGGGCTTCGTCGGTTTTCCTAGGAGTCCCACGAGTTCCATTTGCTGAGACGCATGGATATCTCGTTTCAGCCTTCGCCGAAGATCTTCCGCCAGCGGAAATCGGCCCTTCTGCTTGTTTCCTTTCGGCTGCACAACGCGAAGGATGATCGACTCCAGTTCCCGTAGATGGCTATCGCCAATGGTCAGATACACGCTGAACCGATCCCATGAATCGCCATGGCGATCTTTCAGGTGGTTTGCCAAACGCGACCGGAGATTGCTCGCTAGACCAACATAGTAAAGCTTCCCGCGGCGGTAGAGCGCATAAACGCCATGGCGCCTGCGAACATAGCAGCGAATGACGGCCTGGTACTTCTCCAGCAGATCGCGGGAGATGTTCTCAAGGTACTCGCAAACCAAGTGCGTCCTTCGTGGCACGCTATAGCCTAATGCCGCAAGTTTTTTGAGCCGCGTAGTCCACTGATACGAAGCGAGATTGAGCGCTGGACATTTCTGCTCCACGGCGGTATAAGTAATCGGATGGCTCTCAAGTTCTCGTGCCGGTGCCCC
>Ga0326727_10004143_pt1 | contig 44314 bp, 33 predicted proteins | sample MB2enrmetagenome_FD_207643 | JGI IMG/M metagenome (GOLD analysis project Ga0326727, IMG submission 207643) | Lab enriched peat soil microbial communities from McLean, Ithaca, NY, United States - MB29MY | ecosystem: Environmental > Terrestrial > Soil > Wetlands > Peat | place: USA: New York... | reverse complement strand
CATCCTGCACGCGCATCTGCCGTTTGTGCGCCATCCCGAGTACGAGGATTTCCTCGAAGAAGATTGGTTCTACGAGGCGATCACCGAGACCTACATCCCGATGATCAAGGTGATGGAAGGCCTCGTGCGCGATAACGTCGATTTCCGCCTCACGATGTCGCTGACGCCTCCCCTGTGTTCGATGCTCCTCGACCCGTTGCTCCAGGAACGTTACATCCGTCACATCACCCGCCTCATCGAGTTGACCGAAAAAGAAATCGAACGCACGAAATGGGATCGCGCGTTCAACGATCTCGCGTGGTTCTATCACAACCGCTTTCAAGAGGCCCGCGCCACGTTCTGCGACAGCTACGGGCGCAACCTCGTCGGCGCGTTCCGCAAGTTTCAGGAGATGGGCAAGCTCGAGATCATCACTTGCGGCGCCACGCACGGGTTCCTGCCGCTGATGATGGAGCATCCCGAAGCCATCCGCGCCCAGATCATGATCGCCCGCGATCATTACCGGCAATGTTTCGGCTGCGATCCGCGCGGCATCTGGTTGCCCGAGTGCGCCTACGCGCCCGGCATCGAGAAGTACCTCCAGGAAGCCGAAATCCGCTGGTTCGTCATGGACTCGCACGGCATCATGTTCGGCCATCCGCGTCCGCGCTTCGGCATTTACGCGCCCGTGTTCACCTCGTCGGCGGTCGCGGCGTTCGGTCGCGATGTCGAATCCTCCAAGCAGGTCTGGAGTTCGGAGGAAGGTTACCCCGGCGACGCGGACTACCGCGATTTCTACCGCGATGTCGGGTTCGATCTCGAGTACGACTATATCAAGCCCTACATCCATCCCGACGGCATCCGCTGTTTCACGGGCGTGAAGTACTATCGCATCACGGGCAAGACGCCGAACAAGGAGCCGTACAACCGCCATTGGGCGATGGAAAAGGCCGCGTCTCACGCCGGCAATTTCATGTTCAACCGCGAGAAACAGGTCGAACATCTCCACGGCATCATGAAACGCCCGCCGCTGATTATCTCGCCCTACGACGCGGAACTCTATGGTCACTGGTGGTTCGAGGGGCCCGACTTCATCAACTATTTCACCCGCAAGGTCGCGTTCGACCAGAACGTGTTCAAACTCACGACGCCGACCGAATATCTGCGCGATAACCCGACGCAACAGATCATCGAGCCGAGCGCGTCAAGCTGGGGCAACAAGGGTTACTGGGAAGTCTGGCTCGAGGGTTCCAACGCGTGGATTTATCCGCACTTGCACATCGCCGCGCAACGGATGACCGAGCTGGCCCGCAGCTACAAGAACGGCGATCCGATCACCCAGCGCGCGCTCAAACAGGCCACCCGCGAACTCCTGCTCGCCCAGTCCAGCGATTGGGCGTTTATCATGAAGACCGGCACGATGGTTCCCTACGCCGTCAAACGCACGAAAGATCACATCCTGCGCTTCACGCGCCTCTACGACCAGATCAAGTCCCACCACATCGACGAGCCCTGGCTCGCCTCCATCGAGTGGCGCGACAACATCTTCCCCGATGTGAATTACCATTACTACGAGTAGGCCGCAGGCCTGCCCGCTGTAGCTCGTTCAATTGATCGCGGCTTTGCTAAAGTTGACTCGGCGGGAAAGCATCGGTACTTTATCAGTCGATAGGATTGGAGAGACTGAGCTAAAACCAGACGCTTGGGGCTTGTCCGAATGCGGCTGTTGCGTGTCACTGTACGCTATGAAGATCATACCTTTACTGACTCTGCTTGCGTTCTGTGGATACGCGCATACTGAGAAGCTTTCCGACCAGCCGGCACAAGCCGCATCACAGATTGAGCGTTGGGTTCCAATTGGTACCCCACTCACCCAAGCGCAGCGCGTAATGGAGCAGCATCACTTCACTTGTTCGGTTATGACGAACAGTACCTTCGGCGATCTGAAAGGAATCGATTTCCTTTATTGTGACTACCGAGAAGCAAACAGCCAGCTTGTTCCCGTTGTTTATCAGGTCTGGCAGGTCGCGCTTGTTCTAGCTGACGGCAAGATTTCTTCCGTGCGTGTGAGCACTGGATTGAAGGGTCTGTGAGGATGACGTTCTACCCCAGCGCGGCCAGCACGGCTTCGCGAATCTGTTTTAGGCGCTTCGTATCGCAGATCTTCTTGCCATCCGTGCCGGTGAGGAAGAATACGTCCGCGGCCTCGTGCGGGACGGCCCTTGACCGTGTGTTGCAAATGTGATACATGTACGATATGAGAAAATCAGCGGTCATCCATGCGCGCATTGAGCCACGGACCAAGCGACGGGCCGAAGATGTGTTGCGCGATCTCGGGATGAGTCCCACCGAGGCGATTCGTCTTTTTTATCGACAGATTTGTCTCCGCAGCGGTCTACCGTTCCGCGTCGAGATGCCGAACGCGGAAACCAGGGCAACCCTGACGAAGAGCCGCAGAGGTCAGGGCGTGGAATCGTTTGAATCCCTCGATGAGATGTTCGCCAGTTGGCAGAAGTGAAATCGCTCTCCCAGACGACGCGGTTCGTCCGGGATGTCAAACGGATGCGAAAACGAGGGAAGGACATCGTCAAGCTGGAGGCCGTGGTCCGAAAACTTACTCACGGTGAGGTATTGGAACCAAAACACCGTGATCATCCGCTACACGGAATCTGGAGCGACTCCCGCGATTGCCACATCGAGCCGGACTGGATTTTGATCTATACGACCGACGCCGTTTCCCTTCGTCTGGAGCGAACGGGCACACACAGCGACCTCTTTGAGTAGCAGCGCAACCCCAGCGCGGCCAGCACCGCTTCCCGAATCTGTTTCAATCGCTTCGTATCGCAGATCTTTTTGCCGTCGGTGCCGGTGAGGAAGAATACGTTCCCCGCAAACCAAATTGACTCATCGGCACACCCGTCCTATCCTGCGCGCATGGACGGAGCAGCGCCGCGATTTGTCTCTTGCCGCTAACTTTGTCCCGTTACCAATGTTCAGTACAAGAGGCGCATGAAGCAGAACGTATACGACGATCCGCAGTTCTTTGAGGGTTACCGAAAACTCCGTGATAGCGACAGCGGATTGAACGGCGCTGTAGAAGAGCCTGCCATCCGTACGATTCTGCCCGACCTGCGTGGGCGTAGTGTGTTGGACCTCGGCAGTGGTTTTGGCGACTTTTGCCGGTTTGCCGAAGCGCAGGGCGCCGCAACCGTGCTCGGGGTGGAGTTATCCCTTCGAATGATCGAGGTTGCGAAAAATCGTACAGTCGAGGGGCGAATCAAGTATGTGAATAGTGCGATTGAAGATTTTGCGGTTCGACCGGCAACCTATGACGTTGTCGTAAGCTGCCTGGCGCTCCACTACGTTCGAGATTACGGCGCAGTGGTTCGCTCCGTTTACGCCGGTCTTCGCACGGGTGGCAGCTTCATTTTCTCTGTCGAGCACCCTGTTTGTACGGCGCTTTGCAACGGGTGGTATAAGCATGAAGGTGGGAATCAGACTTTCTGGCCGGTTGATAACTACAGCGTGGAAGGGGAACGAAAACAACACTGGTTCGTAGACGGCGTAGTAAAGTACCATCGCACGGTCGAGACGTATGTAAATACTGTCTTGGACTCTGGTTTCATCCTGGCCCGACTGTTAGAGCCCTATGCGTCGCGAGAATGCGTAGAGAAACAGCCCGATCTGAAGAGCACATCTCGACGGCCTCCGATCTTGGTTATTGCTGCATCCAAGCGGCCAAACATCCCACGGCAGGTGCCAGCCGCCGCACCGGGCAGTTGACCTGTTTGTTATTGCTCGTTGGCTCAACTCACAAGCTTCAGGTTGACCTCAGCCAGCCCAAGCATTTCATCGGTGACTTCCAAGCCTACCCCAGCGCGGCGAGCACAGCTTCTCGAATCTGTTTCAAGCGCTTCGTGTCGCAGATCTTTTTGCCATCCGTGCCGGTGAGGAAGAACATGTCGGCAGCCTCGCCTTCTTCGGTGACGATGATGGCGTGGGCGATGTCCACGTCGCCGGCGGAAACCGCTTCCAAAATATCGTGCAACAAGCCGACCCGGTCGGCCGCCAGAATCTCCAACACCGTGTAATCATCCGAGCGGTCGTTATCGATCACAACCATGGGCGTGCTGGCGCCCTTTGCGGTCGGTTCGCTGGCGTGCTGCATCCACGTGCGCAGGGCTATGTCGCCGTTCCCGCTCGGACTGAGGGCGACCGTCAGCAAATGCTCCATCTGCTTCAACCGCGAGATGTCCTGGACGTGCCGGACTTGCTCGTCGCAAACCTGGAAAATATCGAGCACGACGTTGTCCGCCCGCGTGTAGATGTCCGCCCGCACGATGTTCAGTCCCACCGCCGCGAATGATCCCGCGATCTTCGCCAGTAATCCCAGACGGTCCCACGTGCAGACGACCACTTCGGAAAATCCCCGATCCGGCAAATGCCGCCAGCGGACCACGGGAGGCGCCAGCATCACGTCGCTGTCCGCGAGACCGTCTATAAATTCATGAATGATGTCCAGATGCCACCGCAACGTCGTGGCGTCCACGCGCGGCCAGTATCGCAGCGGCATCCCGACAAAATGGAGTTCGAGTTCTTCCGAGCGGAGACCCAGGTCGACGGACTCGATGCCCTCGTACAACCGGTCCCGATGCGCTTCGGCGAATTGCCGCGCCGCTTTCGGGTTCCGGTTCAAATGCGGAGCGAGGGACGCGTGCGGGACCGACAGAGTACGTTTTCCCGGGGGGGAAGAAATTGATGAGAAAGCTTCCGGTTCCATACGGCTAATTGTAGCACCGCGCGTGCTCAATTGCCCGTGATTTGCTGGCGGCGGCGCATCACGTGGACGAAGGACGCCCACAAACCATGGTAAAATCAGGGGAATCCTGGGGTAGCACACACCCGTAACACCGCCTCCGAAAAATCGCGCACGCCTGTGTTACCACCCGTCCGCTGTCGTCATTTGCCCATGCTGGTCAGGTTTATGGCAGGTTCTCGGGGATTTCACTCTTGCGCGCTCCCGTTGTCGCCAGTAGCTTGTGCGGCTCGTATGTTGACGATCTCGGGAATGACCAAGGCGTTTGGAGCGCGCGTACTGTTCGAGGACGCGTCGCTGCAGGTCAACCGTGGCGACCGCATCGGCTTGGTCGGGCCGAACGGCGCGGGCAAGTCGACCTTGTTTTCGCTGATCCTGGGTCACGACTCGGCGGATGCCGGCGAAGTGACCATCGAACGGAACGGGACGCTCGGGCATTTGCCGCAGGAGACCGCGCCGGTCACCGAAGAGACGGTGCTGGAGTTGGCAACGGCGATCACGCCCGAGATGGCGGAGTTGCAGCGTCGCCTGAAGGCGTTTGAAGCCGGCCACGATATCGAGTCCCACGATTTTCATGAAGTCCAGGCCCGGTTCGACGCCCTCGGCGGGTATCAACTCGAGCCGAAAGCCAAGACGATCCTCCGCGGTCTGGCATTCCGCGAGCGCGACTTTGATCGGCAATTGAAAGCCATGAGCGGCGGGTGGGTGATGCGCGCCCATCTGGCGCGGTTGCTCGTCCAACAGCCCGATCTGTTGTTGCTCGACGAACCGACGAACCATCTCGACCTCGAAGCCCTGCAGTGGTTTCAGGAATACCTCCGGACGTATCCCGGCGCCGTCCTGTTGATTTCACACGACCGCGAATTCCTGAACCAGCTGGTCGGCAGCATCGTCGAGATTCGCCAGAGCCAGTTGCTCCGCTATCGCGGCAACTATGACGAGTACCTCATCCAGCGCGAGGCGATGTCGGAACAATTGCTCGCCGCCTACAAGAACCAGCAGCGCGACATTCAGCGCCTGCAGGAGTTTGCCGACCGGTTCCGCGCGAAAGCCAGCAAAGCCTCCCAGGCCCAGGCCAAGCTCAAGCAGATCGAGCGCATGGACAAGATTGAAGCGCCCGTCAACGAGGCGCGCCAGATCAAGTTCCGCTTCCCGCAACCGCAACGCAGCGGGTTGCGCGTCATCACGCTCAAGGACATCCACCACGCGTATGGCCACACCGTCGTGTACCGCGGGATGAATTTTCACGCCGAACGCGGCCAGCGCATCGTCTTGGTCGGCCCAAACGGCGCGGGCAAATCCACATTGCTCAAGCTCTTGGCTGGCGTGCTCGAAGTCCAGAAAGGCACGCGCGAGTTGGGGTTGCGCACGAAAGTCGGTTACTACGCGCAGTATCGCGTCGAGATGCTGAATCCCGAACGCACGGTATTGCAGGAAGCGCTCGATACCCCCCAGCGCATCTCGGAAGAATTCGCCCGCACCGTGCTCGGCTCCTTCCTGTTTCGCGGCGATGACGTCTTCAAGTCGGTCGGCGTGCTCAGTGGCGGCGAAAAGAGCCGGCTGGCGCTGGTCAAGCTGCTGCTCGACCCGCCCAACCTGCTGTTGATGGATGAACCAACCACGCACCTCGACATGGCCAGCATCGACGCCTTGATCGGGGCGCTCGGGTCATTCGAAGGCACGCTGATCTTCATCAGCCACGACGTCTATTTCATTCGCCAGCTCGCACGGCACGTGTTGCACGTGAACAACGGTCACCTCACGCATTATCACGGCGATTATCAGTATTACCTCGATAAATCCGCCGCCACCGCCGCTCAGGCTGTCGTTCCCGTCGCGCCGGTGGTTGATTCTCCACGGACAAAAGCCCGTGAACAGAAACGCCTCGAAGCCGAAGCACGACAAGTTCGGTCACGCGAGCGGCGCGTCCAGGAACAGATCGTCAGTCATCTCGAAAAGGAGATTGCCAGACTGGAACAGGCGCAGAGGGAACTCGCCACCGAACTGGAAAAGCCCGAGACCTACGACAAGCCGGGCCGCGCGGTGGCGATCAATCGTGAATTGAGCCACATCACGGATGACCTCGCCCGCGCCGTCGCGGACTGGGAACAAGCCGCCTCGCGACTCAACGAGTTGAAACCGGTGCCGCCGCCCAGCGTCACCGCGTCCTGAGGTCCTCAGTCAATTCGTCCCGCGCCGTGACGGAGAGATCGGGGTCGGCCTTCTTCGTCCACCGCGAATACCGGGAAAGTCGCGACGTTACTCCCACAGTTTCTGCGGGTAATCACAACTGGCGATGAGCCCGCGAATACCGGCGGTCACGCGGGGTTTGTCCTCTTGGTAGGTGACGCCGAACCACGAGGACGGCGTGCGCAACACTTTCACGCGGGCGACGCCGGCCGCGACCAACTCGTTGACCGTGGTCGGGATGTAACACTCGCTCTTCAGTTCCTGCCCGTGACGCCGCATGAACTCGTAGAACCGCTCGCGCAGTTGCGGAAACACCAGCGGTGTGAACCCCCAGAAGTTCATTGATACGAGTTCGTCGCCGGTCAGGGCGCGGCCCTCAGCGTGGGCACCGCGGCCCTGCTTCTCCACCTTGGTCAACTCCGTGATCGCCTGTAAATAATCCTGGCCATCGCACTCACACACGCCGCGGGACACGCTACCGTGTTCCGACAAGGTGTTGCGCAGGGTGTACCCGACCATCGAGTAATCGCTGCCGCCCGCGCGCAGAAAACCGCTCATGACCTGGAACGATTCGCGCCCGTAAAAGTCGTCGGCGTTGATGACCGCGAACGGTTCATTCAGCGCTTCCTCGGCTTGGAGAATGGCGTGGGTTGTGCCCCACGGTTTCGTGCGTCCCTCGGGAACGGTAAATCCTTGCGGAAGGTTGGCGAGTTCCTGAAAAACGTAATCGACGGCGATCCGCGTCTCGAACCGGCTGCCAATCGCTTCGCGGAAGGGCGCCTCGATGTCGCGGCGAATGATGAACACCAGCCGCGCAAACCCCGCCCGCACCGCGTCGTACACCGAATAATCAATGATCGTCTCGCCGTTGGGACCAACGGGATCGATTTGCTTCAAGCCGCCGTAGCGGCTGCCCATGCCCGCGGCCATGACCAGTAATGTTGGTTGCATTTTCCCCTCAAAAAATCGTTCGCGACCTGCTTTCCTTACCTGCGACCGGGTGATTTCGTCAAGGAAGACCTGCCAACACCGCGAGATTCTTGGCGATTCGCAGAAAGTTTACCGGTAACAACAACGGCGTTGACTTTGGCTGCCAATTCTTTCACCTTTGCGGCGGGACTTACCAGCGCACAGACCGAAACCTCATGAGATTCTGGAACCGATCAAGCGCCAGCAGCACTGCGATGGCAATCGTTTGCACGGTGCTGGCTTTCACCGGTTGTGGCACGCCCCCGCCGACCAATGGTCGCGTCGAAATCTCCTACTGGGAGAAATGGACCGGATTTGAAGACGACGCGATGCAGGCCGTCGTTGACGATTTCAACAATTCCCAAAACCGCATTTTCGTCCGCAAACTCACGGGGATCGGCGAAGTCGAGCGCAAGCTGATGCTCGCCACGGCGGGCGGTGACCCACCCGATGTCGCAGGGATCTGGCCGGCGACTGTCCCCAGCTTTTCGGAGAAAGGCGCGTTGACGCCCCTCGACAAGATGGTCAAGGAAGCGGGCATTAAGCGGGAGGATTACATCCCCGTGTTCTGGGATTTGTGCTGCCATCACGGGTTCATCTGGGCGTTGCCGAGCACCCCGACCTCACTGGCGTTGCATTGGAACAAGAAACTCTTTCGCGAGGCAGGACTCGATCCCGACCGCCCGCCGCGCAGCCTGGACGAACTCGAAAGCATGTCCGAACGACTCACGATTGTGGAAGTCAAGCGCGATGGCCAGATGGCGCGGGTGCGCTATCCGGACCTGACGGACGCGGAAAAGAAAGCCAAAGATTTCAAACTCGTGCAGGTCGGCCACGACCCGCAGCAGCCCGGGTGGTGGATGCCGATGTGGGTGTTTTGGTTCGGCGGGAAATTATGGGACGGCGAGCGGCAGATCACCGCCAACAGCCCCGAAATGGTCCAGACGTTTCACTGGCTCCAAGCGCAGTCGGAGAAATACGGCGTCGATAACCGGCGCGCCTTCGGGGCGTCCTTCGGGAATTTCCAATCCCCGCAGAACCCGTTCTTCTCCGACCAGATCGCCATGACGTTGCAGGGTGTGTGGATGTATAACTTCATCAGCAAGTATGCGCCGCAAATGGAGTGGGGCGCCGCGCCGTTTCCGGCGAAGGACCCCGCGACGTACCCGCTGGTCACGATTGTCGATGCCGACATACTGGCCATTCCCAAAGGCGCCCGCCATCCGCGGGAGGCGTTCGAATTCATCCGCTACGTCAATCAGCAGGGCCCGATGGAAAAGCTATGTCTTGGCCAGCGCAAGTTCAGTGCGCTGATCAAGGTGAGCGATGAGTTTTACAAGCAACACCCGAACCCGTACATCAAGGAGTTCGTCGAACTGGCGAAGAGCCCGCACGCGCAATACGCGCCGCGATTGTCCGTCTGGGGCGCGTACAACGACGAAATGAACGTCGCCATCGACCGCATCATGGCGTTGGACGCTACCCCGGAACAGGCGCTCGATACGGTGCAGTCGCGGGTGCAGTGGAAACTGGACCGGATGTTGACCCGCTGGGACATGGTCAAGGATGGACGCCTCAAAGAGTGGAGCGACTATGACGCGCGGTGAGAAACGCAATCTGTGGCTCGGTCTGGCGTTCATCAGCCCGTGGATCATCGGTTTCCTGGCGTTCACCGTGTTCCCCGTGTGCGCATCCATTTTCTACTCGTTCTGCGATTACGACGTGCTGACAAGGCCGGTCTGGGTCGGCACGCTAAACTACCGCGACATGGTCACCGACACCGTGTTCTGGAAATCGTTGTACAACACGTTGTACTACGCGTTCCTGTCATTGCCATTCTGTCTGGTGATCGCGCTATTGATCGCCGTGATGCTCAATCAGGAGGTAAAAGGCCGTTCGGTTTTCCGGACAATTTATTTCCTGCCGTCGCTGGTTCCCGTCGTGGCGAGCTCGATGGTCTGGCTCTGGATTCTCAACGGCAACTTCGGCCTGCTCAACCACGGGTTGCACGCGATCGGTCTCAAAGGCCCGCAATGGTTGGCCGATGAAAAATGGACCAAACCATCGCTGATCCTGATGGCCATGTGGGGCTGTGGGAATACGATGGTCATCTATCTGGCCGCGCTGCAGGACGTGCCCCGCTCGTTGTATGAGTCCGCCGAGATTGACGGCGCGAACCCGTGGGTGAAATTTCGCCATATCACGGTGCCGATGATCTCGCCGGTCATCTATTTCAACCTCATCATGGGCATCATCGGGTCGCTCCAGGTGTTCGCCCAGGCGTACATCATGCTCGGCGGCGGTGGCCCCAACCGGTCGGCGCTATTCTATACGGTCTACCTGTACCAGAACGCGTTCGACTATCAGCAGATGGGCTACGCCTGCGCGATGGCGTGGATCCTGTTTCTCATCATCTTGTTGCTGACGTGGCTGGCCACGCGCTCGACGCGCCGCCTCATCTATTACGGGGGAGAGTAACTCATGCGACTCCTGCATCGCCTGCTCATCTACATCCTGCTCGTGCTCGGGGCCGTCACCTGTCTGATTCCCTTGCTGTGGATGATCTCCACCGGTTTGAAGCCGATCGAACAAACCATGTCCTCGCCGCCGACGTGGCTCCCGTACCGGTTATATGTCGAGAAAGACGGTGCCCTCACCGAAATCCAGCAGGCGGACATGGATAAGTACCCGGCCAACAAGATTGTGAAAAAATTCGCGCCGCGCTGGGAGAATTTCGCAAACGCCATCCACGCCATGAGGATTTTTTGGACGTACCTCAAGAACACGCTGATTCTGTGCGTGCTCACGGTCGTCGGAACCGTCGCGTCGAGTTCCCTCGCGGCATACGGCTTTTCGCGGATCGAATGGCGTGGACGCGATAAGCTGTTCATGGTGTGTCTGGCGACGATGATGGTGCCATTTCCGGTGGTGATGGTGCCCGTGTATTGCCTGTTCCGCTGGCTGGGCTGGATCGGCACACTCAAACCGCTATGGGTCGGCTCGTTCTTTGCCGGCGCGTTCAATGTATTCCTGCTGCGGCAGTTTTTCATGACGATCCCGAAAGACCTCTCCGAAGCCGCCCGCATCGACGGCTGCAGCGAGTTTCGCATTTTCTGGCAGATCATCCTGCCGTTGTGCCGCCCCGCGCTGATGGTCGTCGCGCTGTTCCAGTTCATGTACACGTGGAACGATTTCCTCGGGCCATTGATCTACCTGACCAAACAGGACGACTACACCCTCGCGCTCGGCCTGCAATTGTTCCAGAGTCAACATGGCGGCACCGAATGGCATTACCTCATGGCCGCCAGCACGCTCGTCGCCCTGCCCATCATCATCCTGTTCTTCTTCACCCAAAAAACCTTCATCGAAGGCATCTCGATGACGGGAATTAAGGGGTGAGAAGACCGCCGCGTTTTGTTGACAGAATTGTCCAGGCGCTCTCGCCTCCGCTGGCCGTCCGGCCAAAAACGTTACCCGTATTGGTTGCATCCCTGAGAGTTGGACAATAATCAGCCTTGCGCAACGTTCCAATAAGATCCGGCACGAGGGATGCAGGATACGACGACGGGAAGTCCTGAATATGAGAGACAAGCCACAAGATTTTGGACGGCTCGGAACCGAAGAACCTCTGCACGGTTGCGCGCGCGACAGCCGCGCTAGCGGCAACAACGTCGCCGACCGCAACTCTGGCGACAGAACCTGCAATCCGACCGCAACTCGCGCCCGCCGTGTCCCTTCACCCCGAGCCGTCCATGACTTCTTCACGACGTCGCCCATGACAAATTTCCCGTCCGGCCAAATTTCGACCAAAGGAGTGAATCAATGAGCGTGGTGGATCAGTCGACGACAAGAAATGATGAGTTGCGGGCCGAAGTGCGCAAGAGTTCTTTGGAAGAAGCGCGTCCCGCCATGCCGCCGATTCGCCAGGCGCTGCAAGCCGTGGCAAAGAATCCGAGCGACAAGCCCAAACTGCAGGAATTGTTCGACCGGGTGCAGGCCTTGGGCAGCAATCCGATTTTGACAAGGCTTCCCACCATCGCGCGCGTGCTGGCCGCCTTCGAACAATTGCTCCGTCAGTTGGTGGACAAACCGGATTGCCTCAACCAATCCGTCCAACGCACGATGGCACAGACCGTCGATTTGCTCGGCGGGTTGTTCGATGGCGATGGTCGCGAAGTGGACCTCGTCACCGCGCGGGCGCTGGCGGTCGATGACCAGCAGATTGCCCTGCGGGCGGTCATGAACGCGCTGGAAAAAGCCAACCTGAAGTCGCAGGCATTGTCGGACCCGAGCGCGGCATTCAGCGTTGCGCAAGAATGGCAGTTCGACCTCATCGTACTCGATATCGAAATGCCCGGCATGACGGGGGTGGAATTGTGCGCCAAGCTGCGCTCGCTGCCGAATTACAAGAAGACGCCAATCCTGTTTGTGACGAGCGCCACCGACTTCGAACATCGCGCCGACGTGTGCCGTAGCGGCGGCAACGACCTGATCGCCAAGCCGTTTCTGGCGACGGAACTCTGCCTGAAGGCCCTCACGCTCATTGTGAAGTCGAAGGCCGTCTGACCCGGCCGGCACCCGCCTTGGTCGTTGCCCTGTCGCGCGGTTCAGGGATTTTCATCTTGCAAATCCAAGGGACACTCCTAACAATTCCGCCACCTTCCTGCAAGTACAGGGTCGATGTGATGAAACGGGCACACTCGTGCGGGAAACTGGTGAGGCGGCTTCACTCGCTGTCCTCGGGCGTCAATCGTTCGATACGAGATTATACATGCCAACCAAAGTAGAAACGACACCGATTCCGGGCGTCCTGCTGGTCATTCCCGATATTCTTGCGGACGCGCGAGGTTTCTTCACCGAAGTGTACCGCGCCGACCGATTCAAGCAATTGGGACTTCCGGAAACATTCCTGCAATGGAACCAGTCCCACTCTGTCAAAAACGTCGTGCGCGGGCTGCACTTCCAGTGGGACCCGCCGATGGCCAAGCTCATGCGCGTTACGCTCGGGGAAGCATATCTCGTGGCGGTGGATATCCGGAAGGGATCGCCCACATTGGGCAAACATTTCGGCGCGATTGTCTCGGCGGAAAACAAGAAGATGGTTTACGCGCCCGCCGGGTTCGCCCGAGGATTCTGTGTCCTGTCCGAAAGGGCGGACATTCAATACCTGTGCACGGGCATTTATAACCCCAAAACCGAGTCAGGAATCCTGTGGAGCGACGCGGCCCTGGGCATCCAGTGGCCGGTGACGAACCCGATTCTATCGCCAAAGGACGAGAAGGCGCAGACGCTGGCGGAGTGGCTCGCGCGGCCGGAATCCGATTTTTTCAAGTGCTAGATCGGGTGAGACGACGAAGGCAAGGTCAACGGTGATACTGTAAGTCCTCGTCAGACTGAATGGCCCGCGATGGTCGCGGGGTCTGAGTCACGTGGGAAATGTCGGTGCAATACAAACCGTGGCGGGGTGACCGGACCACCGATAGATTGGTTGTCACGCACGAAACACGAAATAGACCGCGCCGACCAGGCACAACCCGGCCCAGACGAAATCGAGTTTGATGGGCTGGCGCATGTAGAGGATGGCAAAGGGGACAAATACCGCCAGCGTGACGACCTCCTGGATGATCTTCAATTGCGACAGATTCAGGGCTGTGTAACCGATGCGATTGGCCGGCACCTGGAGCATGTACTCGAAGAAGGCGATTCCCCAACTCAACAGCGCGGCGACATACCATTTCTTGTCGTGCCAGTTTCGCAGGTGCGCGTACCAGGCAAACGTCATGAATGTGTTCGAGCAAATCAGAAGGAAGACAGTCTTGAGTGCGATGGACGATTTCATTCAAAAAGCATAGCAAACAGCCGGATGACCGCAAGATGGGGCGTGGCCGGCAAGATCTACGGGCAACAGGCCTGTGCTTTCGGTTTTGCCATTGGGCGGGGGGCGGTGGCGGGGTGCCGGCCGCCGCTAGAAGCTCGCGCTAAATGCGATGTTGCCGGCGGTGTCTTCCGCGGCAATTGTCGTGAGGCCCAAGAGGTCGGTACCTTTCGGAAGTTTGTTGACGGTCAACCGGCCATGGCGATCGCTCTCCACGGTGCCGACCTGGACGCCATTAACAAAGAGATTGAGCGTGGCTTTTGCCGGTGCGCCCGAGGCAATGAGTGAAAAGCTTCCGCGCGTGTTGCCTTTCACGGCTTCGACGTGTAACCAGGCGGTTCCGAGAAGGTTGGTGCAGAGCGGGCCCGGGACGAGTGAAATCAGCGTGTCGAAGACGCAGGGAATCGGTTGGCGCGTGTTGGCGAAGTCGCCGGTCAGGTCGACCAATCCGTTGGTGTCGGTGATGGCGATGGTGGTCACATTTGTCGGATCCAAACCCGCGGGCAACGGGAAGCTGGCCCCGCCAACCGTGTTGGACACGAATGAGATAGTGGCCGCACTGGTCCCATGGACCAGATTCGACCACACGTGAACGTCGAAGGTGCCGAGCGTGTAGGTGTTGGTGCCCGTCGTGTCGCTGATACTCGTCGTGTAGGTGCCCACCGGCAGTCCAAGGGTTTCGACCTTGACCGTCACCGTGTTGGTGCTGCCGTCGATCTCGCCCTCCATGGCGGCGCGCCCCATCGCTCGGGCCGGGGCATTCGTGGTATCGGCGAGCACAATGAATTTCTGGATCACGCGCGGCGGCGGCGGCGGAACATGGAAGGTTCCCGTGAGATACACCACATCGTTGGTGTTGGAAACCGAGATGCCGACGACGTTGGTCGGATCCAAGCCGGACGGCAAGGCGAAGATCCCGCTCCCGATCACAATCACCATCGGTGGCGGTGGATCCGTGACAATCACAGCGGTGGAAACGACAATCGGGTTTGTGAAGGTTATGACATCGAAAGCCCCGAGAACGTAGGTATTGGTGGTCACGTCGGTGATGCTGACCGTGTAGGTGCCGCCGAGCAATCCGTCCGTGGTGACGCGGACGGTCGGGGCGAAGATGGTGAGGGCATCCGCCGTGGAGCCGAGTGGCTCGAAGCATGGTCCGGAAAGCAATTGGGCAATGCCCGTAGCCACCGCCGGGGCGTTCGTGGTGGCCGTCAGTGTCGCATCCTCCAGCAGCCCGCACGGCGGTGGGGGAGGCGGCTCTTGGAATGTCCCGGTGAGATCCACCAGGTCGTTCGTGTCGGAAACGGAAACGCCAACCACGTTGGCCGGGTCCAATCCTGCCGGCAAGGTGAAATTACCGCCGCCGATGGTGACGATCCTTAACCATAACGGGATCGGGCCCCCCGGGGTGGTGATCGGTGGCCCGTTCGTCACCGTTGTGACGTCGAAAGTACTCAAGGTGTGACTATTGGTTTCGGTGTCGGTCACGACGACCGTGTAGGTGCCGGTCGAAAGCCCCTCGGTCGTGACGTGGAGAAGCGGTGCGTTCGTGGGGGGAACCACGACGTTGTTCGGGGTGGCCCAAATGGCCGGGTACAACATGGCCAAACCCGTGGCTCCCGCAGGCGCATTGGTCGTGGCGGACAAGAGGGCAACCCGGCTGATAATGACGGGTTCATCAGCGACGGCGCGACCAGCGGCAATGGCTGCAACAACCCCGGCGAACAATAAAACCCTGAGCTTCATGTTAACACCTACTCGAGTGCCCACTATACTATTGGATGCGACCCTGTCAACTGTGATTACCTCGCTGGCGGTTGAGAGACCGAGTAATACCGAGCCGTTCGTGCCAGACGTTCCCTGACAACAGCGAGTTGACTTCCGCCAGCGAGGGACTACATTGCTTCAGAGGTGCGGGATGAAGATGCGTAACGTCCAACACGCGTTTCTGGCGGAAGATCGCCCGCTTACACGATTCCTGTGGTTGTTGGTATGTATTTCCGTCTGGGTATTGGGATTTGCGCTGGCTGAGCTGATCATCGAGAACCTGTACTTCCGTTGACCCTGTGTGCTCTGAAACAACCGTCCGCAGTGGCGAGAGTTGTCCGCACATTGCGAAGGGACCCTCCCATTGAGACATCGCTGTGACCCCGGACGACTTGACTGGGGGGCGGCGTTACTTTAGCCTCGCCAGAACTTAAAGGGGTGAATCTGGCAGTGTTTTCCCGCAAATCCAAACCCATCATCGAACGGTGCGAGTCTGACGTGAATACGCGGTTGCGGCTGAAGTATGCGCCGTACTACCGCGTTGTCGATTCGGCGGATGGCGTCAACATCGTGGTTGAAGGCCGGCCGATGGTGATGATGTCGACCAATGAATACCTCGGGCTGGCGCGTCATCCGAAGGTTGTGGCGGCGGCCAAACGAGCGCTGGATCAATGGGGATCGAGCGCCTGCGGTTCGCGTTTGGCCAACGGCAGCCGCGCTTATCACGTCGAATTGGAGGAGACACTGGCGGCATTTCTGGGCAAGGAGGCGTGCCATGTCACCGCGGCGGGTTACCTGGCGTGCATGTGCAGCCTGAGTTCGCTGGTCCAACGCGGGGATGTCCTGCTCGTGGACCCGAGCATTCATTCGTCGCTGTGGGATGGCGCGCTGTTGAGCGGCGCGAAGATCGAGCGGTTTGCGCATGAGGACATGGACTCGCTGGCGAAAACACTCGACCACCTCGACCCGAAACAGGCGAAAGCGATCGCGGTGGATGGCGTGTACTCGATGGAGGGACATGTCGCGTCGTTGCCGCGGTTGTGCGAGTTGGCGGAACAGCATCACGCGGCGGTGGTGGTGGACGACGCGCACGGGTTTGGGATCCTCGGCCGCGACGGGCGCGGCGTGTGCGACCAGTTGGGGGTGACGGAGCGCGTGGACCTGATCGCGGGCAGTTTTTCAAAATCGTTGGCGAGCACGGGCGGATTTGTGGCGGGAAGCAAGTCGCTGATCGAGTACCTGCGGAGCAGTTCGCGCCAAATCATTTTCAGCGCGGCGATCAGTCCGGCGGCGGCAGCCAGTGCGTTGGCGGCGCTCCACGTGATTCAGGAAGAACCGCAGCACCGCGAACGGCTCTGGGCGAACCACCGCCATCTGTGCGGCATCCTGGACAATCTCGGGCTGGACTACTGGCAGAGCCAGACGCCGGCGTTGCCGATCGTCGTGGGCGACAAGGAGAAATGCTACTGGATGTGGAAAGCGCTGTGGGACGAAGGCTTTTTCACGGTCATGTCGATTGCGCCGGGTGTGCCGCCCGGCAAGGATATGATTCGTTCCGCGGTCACCTCGCTGCACACCAAGGAACAGCTTGATCGTTTTGGTGAAGCGCTGAAAATCGCGATGAAAAAGGCGGGGCTCAAGCCGAAGTCCGCGTAGACCGGCGGTTCGGCTCCGGGTAACGGAGCACGCGTGGTTTCTCAGTTGGGGGCCGGCAGTGCGGCCACGCACTGCCGGCCATCGGCTCGCCGTTCAGCTGCGACCACTCGAAATGGATGCGGGACGGGTTCGAGGTCCGCCCGCCAGGGAGAGCCTGAGAAATGGGAGTGGGGGCAACGATTGCGGGGTAAGGTACGCCGTTGCCCCCGATACGGGATAATCGTACGCCCAGCGACCGGACCGGGATTTGGAAGAAATGAAAGAGACCGACAACCGGCGACGTGGGGAACTTCGCCTCGCGTCGCGGAGCGGAAAACCAGTAAAAGTCCAAATTCGTTTCATCGGCGTCATGTCTCTTGCTACGCCGATTACTTAAGCACGTTGGGGGATGGTCTGCTACGCCCGGTTTGGCAATTCCTTCGCTCGGATTGACCCCGCCTGCCGCGCCCGAAATTCCGACGGCGAGCAACCCACATGGCGGCGGAACGCGCGATTGAAATACGGAATGGAATCGAACCCGGACTCGTAGGCGGCTTCACTCACCCGCCGGGTCGGGTCCAGCAGGAGTCGTTTTGCGGTTTCGATGCGCAGTTGCGTGCGATACGCGGTGAACGTCAGACCCGTCTGCTTGCGAAACAGCTTGCAGAAATAGCACGGACTGATATGCAGCCGCTCGGCGAGTTCGCGCACGGTCAACGCCTGATCGGAGGGTTTGGCCAACTGGGCCTCGATCTTCTGCAACAGGGGCGATTGCTGGCCGGCCTCCTGCAGCAACAGGCGCTGGCCGCACTCCGCCAGATATTGCGCGAACATTTCCAGCAGCGTCTCGACCGCCCGCAGTTTTTCGCGTGTGATCGTGGGGCTGCTGTTCCAACTCGTCCTCACGACGTCCACCCGCGATCCGAGCCCGTTCGCTTTCAATTGACCGGTCAGCCGACGATGTCGCGGCTCTTTCAGCGGGCCCACGTGAAACGGCCCCGCCAACAAGCTCCCCACGTGCCGTCCGCCAATCATCACTGGCATCAGCACCTTGGTCAACCCGGTGGGGCAATCGAATTGGGTCGAGCAGCCCGCGTGGGAGGCGTTGTGTTCCGCGGCCTGCAGCGAGCGCTGACAGATTTGGCTGCCGCGGGCACCCAGACAGCCGTCCACACAAAACGCGGACGGCACGGGTGAGGCCACTTCGGTCGCGGGCAACAAGGCCAGCGGCAGCCCGGTCGCGCAACCAAATGCGACCTGCTGCCGGCGCACCACGTCCGACTCAACAAGTTGCTGCCAGATGTCCATTCAGTCGTATGTCCCGGTTTTGTTTGTCGCGACGCCCTTCCGTACGTGGACAACTGCCCTCAAATTGAGCAGTGGCAGTGCCACGTATCGGACAACAAGCGCAACCCATTGTCCCGCAACGAAAAGCTAAACAGAGTCGGTAAAACTTCGAATGCCAGTCGGCTGACGTTTTGACGGAACAGCCAGCTCCCGCTCGACAAGTTGGCTGTATGCGGCAATCAGCGATTGACGCGGCTGTTGGCAGGGATGGACGGTTTCGAAGTGATGGCGGTTCTCTTCAACTTCCGCGTCTCGACATCGTGTTGGTTGACGAGAACCAGTTCCCGGGTTTGACAATCAAAGCGCCACTGTTGATGGACGGTCTTCACGAAGCCGCCCAAACGATAGGCCGGCAGGTGGCGTTTGATGGAGAACTCCACCCCGACTTGGGTTTTCATCCACGATGTGCCCCGTTCTTGGATCTTGGCTTGGACCAGTTTCCCGGGCATCCCGCCAGCCGGATAGAGACTTTCGACATGACGACTGAACAGGTTCTTGAATTGGTCGGTCGGCTCGCCGACGCCCTCCCACGTTGCGTACGCTTTGCGGAAGGCCTGTTCAACTCCGGGGAAATAGTGCAGCCCGCAATAGAATTTTCCTTGCACGTCCCAACCGGGGCCTGCGTCTCGGCCACAGTCTGGCCACTCACAAAGTCTGTCGCTCATCGCCGTGTCCTTGGTCTGACGTGCGAAAATATTAGTCCTGGCCGTCTTCGAATTCAACGGGAAACCGGATGCGGGTTCGTCAACCGGATACCGAAGACAGGAGGCGGGAGACAGACTCGGCTTCGCTCGCGCCCGCTCGGTTGGGAAGGCAGCCGGGGACGGTTGTGTGGCAGTGAGAAGCGGTGACTCTTTCAACGGACAGCCAATTAATTCCTGTCCCAGATGATCCGGGTCAAGGAGAATGGCGGAATGGCGGTTGGCCCCGCCGGACTTTGCGTCTCCATGTGTGCGGCTGTTCTATCGAGACTGACAAGATCGGACATGGCGAAGGTCTCGACCCGGCTTGGATGCTGTCCTTTGATCAACATGGACGGGGCAAAGGAAAAGCTGGTGGAAGAGACATTCTCGACGAAAAGCGTTGTGCGTGTCGGAGACTCAAAAAGTCCTCCCTCGACGGGAAGATAGAATTCGGACTTCGCCCCGCCACCGGGAACGGGTTGTTCGCCTTCTGGAACCAGGCGCTGGAAAGAGCCGCTGGTATTGGCGGCTTCGCTCAACCAGCGTAGCGCGGCCGCTGTCGGAACGGGAGCATAACTTCCCGCGCCATCGGGAACGAACATCGCGTGGGAATCTCGCTGTCGAAAACTGTACATGAAGAAGAGCGAGGCGGTCACCGAGGGATGGCGCAGGTAGACCAGGGCCATGCGTGTGGTCGTGAGCATCTCCATGGCCGGAGACATTGGCTCGTCGGCGTCGCCGCGTTGGGCCGCGGGATTGGCTCCGCGGGAATTCCATTCAGTAATCCAGATTTCCTTGCCGGGCAGGCGGCGTTCCGTGTCCTGAAGGATTTGGTCCACGCCATCGTCCACCCGGGCCATCATGGCCTGGAGGCGCGGCATCGCATTCGCCGAAGTGGGTGGCGTCGTCCCTGCCTGAGGGTCACCCATCACGTCGCGCAAGCGGGGATAGAGATGCAGCGTGACGGCATCAAACCAGGGTTCCGGACGCAAATCCTCATCCCATTGCCGGAGCCGTTGCCCAAACCGACCCCGTCGCGCATCAGCGGCACCGGCCGCGGATTGCACGGCGACTTTGGCGTCCGCGGGCAAGTACGGCTTCACCGCGTCCAGGTACTGCTTCATGATCCGCATGCTGGTTGGTTCATCGGGCCAACGCGCCAGGCTTGTCGGGTCGTTGCCCATCGCGACCCAGAATTCATTTCCCAGTTCGATCCGCTTGGGGACGATACCCGCGCCGGCCAGGCGTTTGAACCATTCGACCTGATCGGCGACACTGGAGGATTCCAGGTTGGGGACAAGAATCACCTGGGCTCCAATCTGTCGTGAAAAGGATTCATACTGTTCCATGCTGACGCCGTTGGGCTTGCCCCGGGCGATATTCCTGGCCGCTTTTGCCCAGAACTGCACGTAGGGAGAACTGTCCGGGCACGCCTGGATGTCAATCAATCCGGTGCGCCAATTGTAGAAGTTGGCGTCGGATCCACCGGGAAAGCGATCCAGCCCGATGGCCATGGTTTTCAGTACGGTGATCTTGGCTGGATCGTCCGGCAGAGGTTCATAAAACGCGGTCGTGGAACCTCCAAAAATGGGACCCAGCAAACGTCGTGGTCGCCCAACGGGCTTGAGCGTGAGCGTGTCGGCATGAGCCGAAAAGACATTCGCGAAGACAGAAAGGATCACCGCTGCCCTGAACAAGAGAAATGATCTCCTCATGGATTAGACCCCTTTCCGGCTTCGATGCGTTGCATTCTTTCAACGGTTGGCTGGTCGAGGGTGTACAGGCAGTCAAACAACGCGTTTCTAAACGACGCGGGACCACGCGATTGTTTCGCGGCCAGTTCCGCTGCAATCCCATAGCAAGCCAGGGCGCAAGCCGCCGCCTGAGGGTAATCCGGATCCACGGCGGCGAAGGCGCCGATTACGGAAGCGGCCATGCAACCCGTACCCACGACGTGTGTCATCAGGGGATCCCCGTTCTTGACGCGGTAGATTCCCTGGTGGCCAGCCACAATGTCCACTTTGCCCGTGATGACCACGGTCGCCTGGCGGCGAACTGCCAGCGTTTGCGCCAGTGCCTCCAAATCCGTTCCGACTTCGGTGGCATCAACGCCTTTGGTTCGGATGTTGGCTCCGCTGACGCGGGCGATTTCGGACGCGTTTCCCTTGATGATATTGATTGTGACCTGGTCGAGCAGCTCGAATGCTTTGCGGTCGCGCAATTCCGTGGCGCCGGCACCGCACACGTCGAGAAGGACCGGGATGCCTTTCTGATTCGCGCTGGCCGCCGCCGTCTTCATCGCCTCGACAAAATCCACGGTCAGGGTGCCGATGTTGAGCACCAAGGCGGAGGCAATCCGTGTCATGTCGGCCACTTCCTCCGGCGCATGAGCCATGACAGGTGACGCGCCGAGGGTTTTGACGATTTGGGCGCAATCGTAAATCGTCACCCAGTTCGTCAAGTGATGCACGACCGGGCTTTGCCGGCGCACCTTTTGCAATAAATCGAATGCCCGCAATTTTGTGTTCATAACCTGTCTTGAGCGCGGCCACTATCATTCGCAGACGGCAATAGAATTGTCCAGCGACCGGGAGCCGGTCAGAGGAGGATTCGATGTTGTGCCGGCACGATAAGACGGGCGGAAGGCGATGGCGAGGATGGCGGCGTTGCGGGAGATGAGCCGAAAAGTTTGGGCCAGTTCAATTCTCCGATTTCAAGTGGATGGTTCACCTGGTCGTGAGCGCGGCTTGTCATGTTGGTGTTGGGGTGTCATTTCGTCCTCACGGCTGCGCGCCGGCGATGGTGGTTCATGGGCCGGTGACCTGCAGCGAGTTGAATCAGCCATCGTGATCCGATCCGCTTCCAGTGCTGTCACAGTTAAGTGCCCTAGTTCTTCAAGTCCCGGTAGCCAATCAACTGAATGCCTTTCGTTTTGATCACCTCGCAAACGCGTGTGCTGGTAAGGGCATCGGTGACACCTTGGCGATCGGTGGCGACGTTTTCATAGCCGATGTGATGGATGGCGCGCAATTCGGACGTGTCGAGACCGGGATGATCTATGAAGAGGTACGTTTTCCCTGCTTCCAGGCTTTCGAGCATTTTAATGAAGCCCTCAATCTTTTCCTCTGACGTGCTGTGAGGTCCGACGTAGCTCACTCTCTTTACATCCCGCCCGCCGGCCTCGACTTCGAGGCCGTATTCTTTCCCGAGCCTTTCGACGACGGCCTTCACGTCAATGTTCATCCCGGAACAATTCATGTGGCCCGAAACATGGCTGATCTGCGGGATTTTGTTTCGAGCCAACTCAATCTGGGCCCGAAACTCTTTCTCGATGTCTTCGATGTTCCAGTGGTTCTCCACGAGCGAGCGTCCGGCGTAGTTGAAGTTCCGGAAAATCTTGGGGAAGAAATACCCGTCAGCATCACGCAGGCTGGGGCAGTCCGATACGGGCCGCCACTTGACGTTGTCCCATTCGCTGCTCAGGGCGAGGTGAATGCCGACGTCCACATCGGGATGTTCCGTCACGATTGTCACCGCTTCGGGAAACCACGGCGAAGGCACAAGGAGTTCTACGGAGGTCGCGATGCCTTCTGTATAGCATTTTAGGATCGCTTCATTGCACGCGTGCGAACAGCCCATGTCGTCCGCGCGGACGATCAATTGAGGAGGCGGATTTTGGGCCAGGGCGCACGTGGCGAGGAGCGGCACCAGCAATTGAATCATGGTTCTCATCCGGTTTTCGTTGGGGGCATGGGTTACGGGTGCTGGTTCGTTTCGTCAGCCTCAACGGGATGGCTCGGCACGGCGGAATGCCTGTAGCGCTTGCGGCACGCTGTCGTAGAACTCCATCACGTCACCCCGTGCGATAAGCCTGGCCAGTCCCTGGATGGCCGGAGAGAGGCCGACGTACTTGAGGTCGCCACCGCGGGCCTGCGCGAGATGGGTGAAATTGAGCAACTCTTTCAGTTGCGCACTGCCGATGTAGGTGACACCCGAGCATTCGAGGACGATGCAGGGCGTCGACTCCTCCATCGTACGCATCAACGTGGTCCCGAATTGCGCGAAGGCCACTGCGTCGAGCGCCCCAGTCATCTCGATGACTTCCACACTGCTGACGCGATTCAACTTGATTTGGAGTCCTCTCATGCTCGATGCTCAGCCAGTTAAACGGGATGGCACGGCAACCCAAATGACCATTAAAGAGCCCGTCCGATGATTTGCGGGGTCGCAACGACCGGATACAGCAATTGTTGAACAGCTTTAATAAACGCCCCAATCAATCCCCACGCCCGCCAATGCGGACTTGGTGCTCGTCGCTATCGAGATCTGGCCTGTTCCAACGGTGTTGAGTACGTAGGCGTGGCCAAGCACGTCGTTCGATTTCCATGCCGTTTTCAAGTAGGTCGCAGCACCGACTGTGTCGATGGTATCGCCATCCTTCTTGCAGAACTCCATCGCCCACTGGTCAACGGCTGCATCCATCTGCCGGGGGTCATTCATGATGCGACGCCCTTGGGACTGTTTGCGGGACTTCAGGAATGAGGGCAACGCCAGCACCGTCAGCAACCCGATGATAGCGACTACAATCATTATTTCAACCAGGGTAAAGCCCTGGCCGTCCCGTTTGAGACTACGGCGATTGATACGGGACGCAATTATGCCTTTTCTCCACCTCACGGCAGGTTCGCGTTGATCGACGACAAGGTGTTGTTGATGTGCTTGCCGAGGCCCTTCAAAACTGTGATCGCCACGATGGCAATCAGAGCCAGAATCAGCGAGTATTCGACCAGACTTTGGCCCTTTCGCGATCGGAATGCTCTGCGACATTTCTGAATTGTCCTCTTCATACTTTTACACATCCTCTTCAAGGCATATTCGCAACCAAATACCACGGTATATGAATAGCGCAGGCGGCGCGGGTTGTCTGTGGGGGGAAACCCTGTTTTTTCTGCCGGGGAAACCCCCTACACGCGGTGGGGTGCCAACCGGCAGGAAATAGGGGAATCGCCGACGCTCGGCTTCCAATGCCGAATCCGTCGCGAGTGGAACGAGAAGCAAGATCTGAAGCCGGCGGGAGGAATTGAACACTCCACCTGCTGATTACTGCTCAGCCGCTCTGCCGTTAAGCTAAGCCAGCGCACAAAGTGATCAATCGACATTTCCCCTGTGACCTGAGCCCACGACCATCTCGCTGCCTCAGCCTGATGGTCGGGATAGGCGACGTGACCCGATCCCGACTCTCGTCTGCCCCACGGCAGGCTCGCGTTGATCGATGACGCAAGTCAGAGGCACACGTTGATTGGCGGTGGCTTTCCGGCGGACCGGCCTTGCTGGATGGCGTACTGCCGGAGCGTCCTCGCGTCACCGATGCTCAGTTTCTTCTTGATGCGGGCCAAGTAGCCTTCTACCGTTTTGACGCTGACCTGTAGTTCCTCAGCAGTCTGGCTCGGGCCATATCCGGAGCCGAGAAGTTGGAAGACCTCCCCTTCGCGCTGGCTGAGACTGGCGAAGCGAACCGTCGTTGCGACGGTACGTCCGCTGATTGCAGTCTTCCGCATGCGTGTACTTCTAGCTCTGACGAGGAGTTATGTCTGTGAGGGGAACCCCTGTTTCTTCCGAGAGGGAAAACCCTGACACGGCGGTTGACGTGAACAATCCGGAGACGGTCAAAATCAACGGGAGCCGGGCCGCTATTCCAACTTGCGACGGCTGGTCGGGTCAGGGCGCGGTCGTGGCGAAGATTCCGCGGACGCACCGATCCCGCCGAGCCTGTTCCACTGAATCGCTTGCTGGAGCAGTTCCCGCGCGTCTTTCAGGAACAGCTTCGCCTTAATGCGCGCCAAATACCCTTCCACCGTTTTGACGCTCAGATGCAACTCGTCCGCGATCTGGCTCGGGCCGTAACCACTTCCGAGAAGTTGGAAGACGACCAATTCGCGGTCGCTGAGATTGTCCACGGACAACCCCGCTGGGATGGGACGGCCGGCGCGGGCTTCCTTGAGGATCCGTGCGTCAACCGTCTCGCTCACATGGATCTCACCGCCCAGCACGTGGAGGATGGCCTGCCGGATCTTCTCCGCGCCTTCCCGTTTGGTGACATAACCGCGCGCGCCAGCGCGGAGGGCACGCTCGGCATAGAGAGGCTCATTATGCATGGAGAGAACCAGCACCAGTAAGCCTTCGTAACGGGTCGAAATGTCTTTGATCAGGTCCGTCCCGTGAGTGCCTTCCATGGTGAGATCGACAACGGCCATGTCGGGGCGCAAGGTCTCGATGGCCTGCAGGGTCTGAGCCGCGTCGGCTGCTTCCCCGCAAACGGTGAGATTCGGCTCTCGGTTGATCAGTTGCGCCAGCCACTCGCGCACCATCGGGTGATCGTCCGCAATGAGAATGCGTGTCTTGGGCGCTGGTTCGTTCATGAGTCGTTCCTTATCCGGGCATGAAAGTCCCAGGGGAAGGACAGGATGACGGCGGTGCCTCCGTTCGGGTTGCGGCCCACGGTGAGAGCCGCCCCAATCATGCACGCCCGGTAGTTCATGGAACTGATCCCCATGCCTTTGTTCTGCCTGTGTTGTTCCGGAAATCCGAGGCCGTTGTCGTTCACCGTCAGTACGATTTGCTCACCCCCCGTGCGAAGTTCGATCAGGATTCGTGAAGGTTTGCCGTGCTTGATCGCGTTGGCGACCGCCTCTTGGACGATCCGGTAGATGTGAGTCGCTTCCTTGTCGTCAAAATGATCAAAAAGGTCGGCCGCCCCGTTTGCCCTTACGACACACGCGACGTGGAACAACTTTTGCACCGAGGCCGACAAATCGGTCAATGCGGCCATCAGACCGCCGGGCCCGATTTCGACGGGGTGAAGCCCGTGCGCGATTTCGTGTGCCTGGGTCATGGCTCGCTGGATGAATCCCGCAATCTGCCCGGCCTCGGTTGCTTGTGGCAACGATTGTTGCGCCAGTTTATCCGTCAAGAGCTGGGTCGCGAACTCGGTGGCGGCCAGGTGCTGGCACAGCCCGTCATGCAGGTCCTGCGCGATCCGCCGTCGTTCGTGATCGGAGATCTCGAGCACTTGCTTCTCGAGTTGTCGGCGCTGGGTGATGTCGCGTACGGTGACGGTGAACAACTGCCGGCTCCCCAACTGGACTTCGCCGACGGCGAGTTCCACCGGGAAGAGCGCGCCGTCTTTGCGCTGGCCGAAGATTTCACGACCGACTCCGATGACCTTCTGTTGGCCAGTTAACAAGTAGCCGCGGATGTAGTGGTCGTGTTCGTCGCCCAAGGGTGGAGGCACGAGGAGCCGGATGTCCTGACCAATGACATCGTTGGCTCTGTATCCGAAGATGCGCTCGGCGGCCGGGTTGAACGAATCAATAGTGCCTTGATCATCGATCGCCACGATGCCGTCCAGCGCCGTATCAACGTATGTGCCGAGCAGCGTCTGAGTGGTCTGCGCCACGTCCTCGGCCTGTCGCCGCTCTATGCCCGCCTTCTTAATCCCCACCACTAGGAAAGCAATCGCCAGAAGCACCGCAAAGTCCATTAACGAGTTCCAACAGGCACTCAAAAACTGGTAAGTAGTAACTGGCGGGTACAGGTTGGCTATGAAGGCCACGACTCCAGCAAAAAAGGCAGTGAAAATCCCATATCCCAGGCCTGCGAACCACGCGACGGAAAAAACCGCGAACACGTAAAGGATGGGAACTCTACGCTCAGGCCCCAGAGAGTAGTCAAATAGACCCACTAACACGCTATAGGCCACACCCACTCCGATCACCCAGGGCTTGGATCGGCTGTTGAGCCAGAGAATCAACTTTCGCATAACTGCGGTCCTGCCAGTAACCCGAGACAGATTGGCGCTTGCTGGCCGTCAAATCGGAGCTTCTGACATTCTGAGATTTATCCCCGAGTCAATCCTCTTGTCCATTAAATTCGAGGTTTCCAAGGCTGGCTCAGGACGGAATGGCTTCGTAAACCGTGTTCGGTGACGTTACGGTTTCACAAGAAGAGCGGCGGCAATGACGGCAACGGCAACACGCGGGTGGGGTGAGGCGGTTATTGTCGGCGGGCTTCGTGGAAGCCGATGGACGGGATGTGGAGATCTGAGCCTGAGATTTGGGCCAGTTCAGCCTTCTGGATTCAACTCCTGCGCGATGACGGCTGCGGGGTTTCCCCTCAGCCGGACACCAAGGAACAACGACGCCTATGGGACCAGCCGCACCCGGTAGTAGCGGGCGGGGGAATTGGTCGCGCCGCCGGGGTCGGTCATGGAGATGGGGCTGCCGGTGCCGGCGACATTCTGGGTCACTGTCGACCAGTTCGGTGATTGCAGGCTGGCGGTGCTTTCGAGAAGGTAGTTTTTGTCCAGGACCGAGGTGAAGCTGACTTGTACATCGTTTCCCGTGATGACCGACGACGTGATGTGGAGGCAACTGGCCGGGTTGGCGGGGTCGGTGCCGGCGAGGTAGTCCTGCAAGTTGGTGAAGCCGGAGCCGTCATCGTCGCGATTGGCATCGGACGGATCGTTGGGGTTCAATCCATGTGCGATCTCCCACCAATCGGGCATCCCATCGCCATCGGAATCGACTCCTTGAAACGTGAATTGGTCGAGGATGACTTCGGCCGGCTGTCCATTCACAGGCGGGTCACCATAGATGAGCCAGAGATTGAAATGCACATTCTCATCGCAACTCGGCGGGATGGCAGCGGTGTTGGTAAACGTCCATTGGGCAACGGTGCTTGGGTCAGGATTCAGCGTGGCGGACAGGTCATCCCACCAGATGGAGCCGGCGATGCCGGCTTGCCCGAAGTGCGATACTCGCGCCTGCACGGCCGCCGTTCCGGCGGGCGCCGTTCCCGTTACCTGAAAGTACTGCCACTCATCCAGCGGAGTGGTCGAGTCGAAGTGTTGCGACTGGTTGGTCTGCAGGATGTTGTTGGCCGCATCCAGAAAGATCAGTTGCGCCATGCCGTACGCGGTGGTGTTCGTCATGGCATCGCCGGACCAGTTCAGGCCGAACCCGGAAAGTTGCCAGGTTTGTCCCGGGCTCGCGCCGGAAATGGTCTGGTAGGCCCCGGACTCGGCAAGAGTCGGATTGAACGGGCCAAATACCTTCATGGACCAGGCGCCACTGAGCGCCGTGACGGCCGAGGTTGTGTTCGTCTCCGTGCGGTAGGCATCGCCGAATAGCGCCCAGTTACTCGCGCTCGAACCCGATCCGGATTCGAAGCCCGGATTCACCAGCGCGTTGGTGGCGGTGGTGGCCGCGGCGGTGGTTCCCGTGGTGCACGCGAACGCGATGGCGTTGGTTTCCCAGTTGAACGACGGTGTGGCGTTGGTCGCGAGCGTCGGGATCCGGTACCGCACGAGGTGGCTCGGGATGGTGTACGGTTGGACGACAAACTGGGCGTTGGCGTAATCGGACGGACTAACCCATCGCCCACACTCCACGTCCATCTCGCGATTGGCGAAATCGTCTTCGTTGCTCCAGGTGAACAAGCCGAGAACGACATTCGGATCGAGCCCGTCCACCGGCGTGGCGAGATGGAACAGGTACGTGCCATAGCCGAGAGTCAACTCGGAGACGATCTCGGCGCACTGCCATGCGCCGTCGACGTTGGTGATGCGCAGATGCAGGCGGCCTTGGGCATCGATGGAAACATTGTTGGTGCTGTCGGAAAAAATATTCGGTCCCGGACCCACCGGGTATGTGCTGCTCTTGACCCACCAATCGTACCCCGACCAGTGAAACGAGCGCACCGTTGGCGCCACGCGGGTGGTCATGGCATTGGCGACAGACTGCTGCAGGAGTGCCGCGGGAAAGCAGAACACATTCGTCACGCATGGTTGGTTGTAGGTGGCGGGCACCACGAACGCCGCGATCCGCGTGGCGTCCGTATCGACCCCGCCTGTCGTGATGTCGGCGGTCCACGTGCCGTCGGGCTGGATCGTGGTCAGGGGATTCGCGCAGGTGGGTTTGGTGAACCAGCCGATGCCATCAACATAAATGAACACGGCGACGGCGTAGTTGGTCGGATTCAGCCCGTAGACCTTGCCCTGAAGGGGGCTTTGCGAACCGTAAGGCGGGATGGAGGTGAACTCCACACTGTCGGCGGCCAGCGCCTGGATCGCGCCAAGAGTCCCGATCAGGAGGACGACAGCGTAAACAATGATCCGAGGCATCGTCTTCGGGCACCGGAGAAGAAGACTGTCGAGTCCGTCAAAAGCAGCGTTGGCAACCATTCATTACCCTCAACTTCCCCGATGACTTTCGCCCCGCGACCGGCGCGGAGCATTCCGTCGGGCGACCACATCAATGTATCACTTCTGGCGATGCCGACAAGCCGATTCCGGGTGTGCTCGGCAGGCTGTCCGCGTTCGCAGTGCTTGAGCGCGACAAGGAGACGGAGGACAAAGGAGTCAGGTTACATTGCGTCGGCACGAGGAGACACCCGGAAGGCGATGGGCGAGATGGGGGGACTGACCTGAAAATTTCTGGCCAGTTCAAATTTCCGGCCGGTGGCGCGCTGCCGACAGAAATGCGTTCCTAGCTACAGTATCTTTCCCGTCACACTGATGAGAGAAGGCGCTTGCCCTGCTCCCGACCGATTCGTATTGATTATGAAGATTTCATTTGGCCCGGCAAATTGAAATATGGAGTTTGTCAGGATCAGACCGCCGACGTCGGCGACCGAAACGGTGTTGGTCGTCGCATCCGTTAGGTTGATGAAATCGACCACCGTGGTGCTAACCATGCCCACGCTGACGGTGTAGAAACACCGGAAGTTGCCGTTTGTGAAATTCGCGCCCAAGGTGAACGCGGCATTTGTCAGGGCGCAGGGCGCCGTGTTCGTTGGCGCGAACGCATTTGCTGCGGCGATGGTTTCCAACCCATTGGTGACAGCCATCGTGACGTAGCCGGCGTCGTTGGGGAACAGGCTGACATTCTGGCTCGTCGCAATGAGAAGTTGCGGTTGGTGGGACGTCCCCGTGTTCTCTTTGCTGTCAAATAAGACATCGATAGTGGATGCGTTTGGAATGATGGCGATGCCGTTGTTGGTGATTGTCCCATCCACCCAATTCCTCACCAACTCCGTCAAATCCACCGTAACGAATTGATCCGGCACCGTAACCACGCCGGCCGATTCAATCTGGATCAGTGCGGGCGCTGTCGCCCACGTCACCGTGCGTTCGTTCCACATTCCGCCGACCGAGGCGACATCAAATGTACCACTACGAGTGAGGGTGTTTACGTACAGAACCAGTGTGGCTTTCAGTATATTCGTGCTGGCGGTGCCGGTGGGGAGTGTGGACAGGTCAAACTTCAGCAACGCGTCGCATTCCACGCGCGCGTCCAATGGCCCCACGACGTGAAGATTACGTTGTGACGCGGCACTCGGATCGGTCTTCGGCTTGGCGGCGACGATGGTCGAATTGTCGGTGAGGATGGCCTCCTGTGCGTAGGATGTCCCCGGGCACACCCCGACCGCCGTCACAAGTACGAAGGCGCTGAGCGCCGAGGCCCTGATGAATCTTTCCCCCTTCATAAATTATTACTTCTTGCTCCTGACTCGGCGCGAGTTGGGGGCCTCTTTGATCGCCGCATCCAGCTCCGGATTGTCGTGCCGGTAACGCATGTCCCGGCGCAAATCGCCCGTCTCCGCCGCCAGCGGGCGGACATGCTCAGCACTCCATCCAGATGGAGATCACCCCTTGGAGCCGGCCACAATTGTCCAAAGGTCGCATGAATGCTGCCTTCCCTCGGTTCTCCCGGTTATCTTATCGGCAGAAACCGTGTCGGGCCTTAGCTGCGGCTGCAGGCCCTCCCGTTAGGGGAATGGGTATTTGTCAGCGAGCGTCGCGGAAGGCGCGGGCGAGGATGGCGGCGTTGCGGGAGGAGATGAGGAAGTTTTCTTCGACCCACTGGCGGCCGGTTTCACCGAGTTGCTGGCGCAGGGTCGGGTCGTCGGCGAGGCGCGGCTCGAAGTTCGCGAAAGTGGCGAGAGAGGGATGGAAGCTGGTGGAGAAATCCCCGTAGCCGAGTGTGCGGACGTGCCAGGCGTTGATGAACTGCTCGAAGGTGTTGGCGATGGGGAAACAGAGGAGCGGTTTGCCGAAGGCGAGCGCTTCGCAGATGAGGTTGTGGCCGGCATTGACGACGGCGTAGGAACTGCCGGCGAGGTCTTCGAGGATCGTGTTTTATCGAAAGGTTTGAAGGTCAGGGTGCCTTCCGTAGCTCTCTCGTTGCGAAAGCCGTAGACGACGACGGGCGTTTGAGTTGGCGGGCGACATTAGATGAGCACGCCGAAGGTGGGGGTGGTCTGGTAAATGAAGACATAATTCCCTGTGGTCGGTCGATGCTCGCGTACGGCGGGACGGAGAACGGGCGGGAGAAGCTCGTTTTGTCCGTCGGGTTTGAGTTCGGGATGGAAGAACGAGGTAACGAGGTTGTGGCGCGTGCGATTGAAGAACAGGGGATCTTCCAGGCGCGAGAGCAACCACGAAACCGTCTGCGAGGCCGGCACGTGATAACGGCAGACCTGCAGCACGTGGGAGTGGTCGAGCGAAAAGATCGGAAGTCCGGCGCGGGTGGCGGCGTGAGGCGGGAAGAATTCGCGCTCGCAGATGGCGACTTCCGGCAGCCAGTGGCCAATCAAGTCGAGGATCTGGCGGTTGACCCGGGGGATGCTGGGGACGCAATGGGCGAGATGGCCACACGTGCGCGGCACGGAACCTGTTGGCTCTGGTACACTGTATGGGCGACGGGCACTTCCAACACGGGGTACAGGCCGCGCAGCATTTCCGGGACGCGTCCGCCTCCGACGAAATGAAATTCGTGCTCGGTCAGCCGGCCCGCGACGGCCAGGGCGCGCGACACGTGCCCGAACATGTTGCCCATCATTCCGTACAGGGCTCGTGCCATGACCTTGCGGAAGTTCTCCTCATTCGCACACTTTGGGCCTCGCCGCGCGGCGGACTTTGGATAGGATTCCAGCGCGGAGGCAACCGGATGGCAGCATACCGAATCTGGCGCGTGTGGGTAGCACTTTTTTTGGCGGGATACTTTGCGCTGGGATTCTCGACGCTCGCGTTGCCGCGCGGGGAAGTGTTTCCGTGCCTCTCGTGGTTCCTGTTTGCGCTGGTGCCGGGACGGGAATCCCAATATACCGTCCGGCTCCAGGAAGTGCGCGGACAGAAACTCGCGGAGCCCGTACTGTTTCAGATCCGCCAGCCCTGTCGCGACTCACTCTTCCGGGTCCAACGGTTCGTTGTCACGCGCACAGTTCCCCCCCCGATGACCGGCTCGAAGGCCGACCGCTCTTGTGCAATCGACCACTGTTCGATCTGCGGATTGAGGCGCTCGATTTTTAAATCGGGATTGCATGCCAGCGCCTGCTCGATGCACTGCTGCAGACGGATGGTTTTGGTCAACACGCGTTCCTCGGCGCCAGCCGAACGTGTGACCACAGCAGCGACCTCGATCATCATCATTATTATTATCTTCGCAAGGAAGCGTTGACCCGTAGAAATCCGCGTTACCATGTTCAAACGCCGCGCGTTGTCGATGGCAAGCCTCGGGGGCGCGCCAGCGAATGGATGCAGCTTTCCAGTCACGGGCAAAGCGGGAGAGCACGTGGACCCAATCATCCCGGCCCGCACCAGAAGTTTTCTGGGTTGTAAACAGAACCGTGCCGTCACATGTTTTCACCCCCGAATCATTACGATCAGTTTTCCGGCCTCGTCCAGGGCCGTTGGCACCGACCAGCCCCGCTGCCGGATGCTCAAACTGATTCACCAAAACCGACCGCCCCCACCCACGATCCTAAAAGATCCGGGTAATAATACATGTTGACAGATTTGCTGTGAATCCAGTAGATGTCGGTGCGTGAGATTTTGCCGATTGCAGGAGCATTCCGAATTGGTGGAAATCGGTGTTGACAAGTTTGCCGCGTATTCAGTATTTGTTGGGGCGAACGTCGTGCAGGTTGTGAGGGGCGTTCAGGAGGACTGAAAATACTTTGTTGACAAGTTTGTCGTGTATTCAGTATTTGTTGGGGCGAACGTTGTGCAGGTTGTGAGGGGCGTTCAGGAGGACTGAAAATACTTTGTTGACAAGTTTGTCGTGTATTCAGTATTTGTTGGCGCAGAAGGTAGCACAGGGGAGGATGTACTGCGGCAAGGCCACGATGCATTGTCTACAGCAGGGACAAAGTGTTTTTACAAACGTGTGTTTGAGTCGAACAATTTAACGTGAGGATTCGAGCCTGAGTCAGCACCGGCCCAAATCAAACTAAGGAGAAATGAGCGATGAAAGTGGTGACAAAAGCCAGCCGCCGAAATGAGAAAGTGCAGATTATGAAAACAAAAGCCCACAAAGCCGTCGGCGTATGCCGCGCAATCAGGACCCTGTTGCTCATCGGAGGGGTCGCGCTGGCATATTGCACATCTACGAACGCGGCCATCAGTAGCGGGACCATTACGCTGAATGGAGCAGCCACATCCTCGCTTGTTATTACAGAGGGTGTCTCGATTGCGCTGAGCGCGACATTCACCGACACTGTTCCGACGAATAACGACGGCGCCGTTGTTATCTGGGGCGATAACACGACGAATGCTGGCACCGTGGTTACCTCCAGCTTGGGTTCAAATATTACCGTCACCGCGTCGCATCAATATGCGACCACGACCGTTGCCCCTGTGACGGTTACAGTTACGGTTACGAACGTCCTCGGTGTCAGCGGCGCCAATACAATAGCGAGTTCGGGGGATATCGCGGATGCGCCGTTGTCGGTTGTTTCCGTTCTGTCCACGAATTCTGCGGCCGCAGTGGAAGGAAACCAGACAAACGTGACGCTCCTGACGTTCAATGACGCCAATTCGCTTGCCACGACGAACCAGTACACTACTATCACCATTACCAGTCTGAACAACGCTGGCAATGTTTACAGCATCTCCAATAAATCCGTAGTCGCTGGGGCGGCGACGAACAGCGGGGCGCAGTTCAATGTGCAGGCCTATCTTGAGTTCTATGCATACGGAACTAACACGTTCCAGATTACCGTTGTCGACGAAGGGGGTTCAAGCCTCACGGCGACCAGCAGTGTTGTGATCGCTGACGCGCCACTGGCCCTTGTCAGCGAAGGCTCCCTCGTGTTTACAGAAGGCCTCCTCGGAACGAATGAGACGTTGCTGACGTTTGTTGATTCCAATAATTTGGCGACTGCCAGCAGCATCCCTGGTTACGTCGCGCTCGTCGTGTGGGGTGATGGTACTTCGAGTACGTTTAGCAACAACGCTGTCGTCGGCAGTCACGTCGACGGCGACGGTTTTAACTACGGCGATGCTTCAATTGTGAACCTGTCAAATAATGTATTTGAAGTGGTGGCGAATCATGTCTACCCCTCAAACTTCACATACTCTGTTACGGTCCAAGTTAATGACATAGGAGGCGCTACGCCGATTATTGTCAGCGGTGACACCTCTACCGTGGTAGATGCGGGCCTGACGGTTGTGCAGGTTAATCCGGCTCTTTCCGCCCTGCCAGGCTTTGAGTCGCTTGCACAGGACAGCGGGAATGCATTGGGTCAGTGGGTGATAGCCTTTTCTGACACAAATGAGTTCGCTACAGTGCCGCCAATCTCTGTTGCCCCGTATACCGAGTATCTGGCCATGATCAACTGGGGCGATGGCAGTCCCAATACTGTTGGTGCCGTCGTAACGAACAATGTAAGCGTCTCGGGCGTGGCGAACGTAGCTGGGCAGGGTACGTTCCTCGTGTATGGAAACCACACGTATTCTACGATCTGCACACAATACTCGATGAATGTGTTGGTCCAGGATATCGTGGGCACCTCCAAGGCCGCCGTGACTGCAACGGTTAGTGTTACGGCAGCGCCGATCACGACGGATGGTTACACCGTCTACGCGGCTGCTAACGACACATACAGTGGTGTTGTGGCCTCCTTTACGGATCCAGATACGGCTTTGAATGCGAGTTCATTCAGCGCCACGATCAACTGGGGCGACGGCACACTTCTGACTACCAATGCCGCAATTGTGACGTATACCAACGGTGTCTATCTTGTAGAGGGTGCTCACACCTATGTGAAACCAGCATCGACCGAAAACGTAACGGTTACGGTATACGATAACGTCGACGTGTGCGCTACTCCTGTGCTGATCGATAGTCAGATCAAGTTCATTACGGGGGTTGGTATTACGCCGGTCCCGGCCACGACCTTGGTTACCACGGGCACGCAATTCTGCACCAACGTGGCGACGTTCACCGACAGCTCTCTGCCGGCCGGTCTGTCTTCTGATCTGTCAGCAGTCATCAACTGGGGTGACGGCTTCGCCTCGGATGGCAGTATTACACCTGTCAACGGTCAGTATGTCGTTAGCGGTTGTCACACCTACCTGGATGATGGCAGGTACTCAGTTTACGCCATTATCACGGATTCTGCCGACAACCTGGTCTCAACCGGATCAAACAGCACGTTCATTGCCGAGTCGCAGTATACGGATCTGACTTCGGACATGGAGGTACTCTTTGGCGACGTGAAGATCACCTCAAGCAAGGTCGGCAGCGCGTACGAGTATGGCTTTAATGACTATTACTCGGAGCAAGTAACGCTTGTGAACATCAGCGGGACGACGCTCGCCGGTCCGTTTGGCCTTGTGGTCCAAACAACGTCAGGCTCTGATAATATCGACCTGTTGAATATTACAGGACGACTGGCGGATGGGCGCGAATATATTCCATTGAGCGTGGACACACTCAAGCCGAAAGCTAAGCTCAAAGTGACCGTCCACTGGGCAGAGGCCGAGGCAGGCGCTACGGGTCCCGTGATCCTGCCGGTTCGGCTGATTGCTGGCCCAGGCTTGTAAGCTAAATCGTAGTTGGAAACTCGTTGAGCGCCTTGGATGAAAGTCCAAGGCGCTCAATTTTTATACCGGCCTCGGCGGCCTCGGAGTCAGCCGGGCGCCTCCAGCCTGCGGGGTGTAATAGACTATGAATGGAGTCCGCGGGGATTCATCCGGATTGACGAAGCGCAGGTGCAGGCGCACCTCAGCGAGCGATCGTGAGCGGCTGCCCGCTGTTGCTGAACGGCCGCGGTGGCAGCATGCCACAGGAGCGTATCACAGTGAAGTTCTGTCGCGACCACGGTGTGGCGCAACTCCTGCGCAGCCCCGAAGAGTTGGCAGGAATCGTCACCGAGTGGCGGAAGCGGCCGGAACTGCCGGCGGCGATCCGTCGGGCGATGCAACGCGCCTGTCCCCCGTTTCACCCGAGCGATATTGTGAAGATGATTGCCGGTCTCGATGTCAGAGCCGATAGTATTTCCGAAGGACGAATTCCAGTACTCGAAGCGGCAAGAGCCGTGCACCCAGCGGCGCCAGCCGCGCCTGGAATAAGCCTCCCACGACCGCAACCGGTGGCGGATTCGGTCTCGTAATCGCGCGCAGCATGGCCTGCGCGACCCGATCAGGGCGCGGCGCAGCCGCCATGTTCCGCAACTGGGTTTCCCAGGCTGATTTCATCCGACGTTGCTCTTCGGGGTTCCTCGTCGCTTCCACGCGCTTTGTCCGGTCGTGAAACGAGGTCTGGATGTCCCCCGGACGAATCTCGACGACACGAATCGGCGTATTTGAAAGCTCCACCCGCAATCCCGTCGTGAACACGCTGAGGGCGGATTTCGCCGCGTTGTACGGAGCCATAAACGGAATGGGAAACTGCGCGGCGAGCGAGGTGACATTGATGATTGTCCCGCGGTTGTGCTGGCGCATCGCGGGAAGCGCCAGTCGAATCAATTCCAGCGGTGCGTCCAGCAGGACTTGAAACTGCTCGCGCACCATTTCCGCGGGCATGGTTTCCATGGCTCCGAATGCGCCCGCGCCAGCGTTGTTGATCAATACATCGAACGTACCCGCTTCCTGCGATGCGGCGGCAAAACCCCGACGAATTGAATCCATTTGCATCAGATCCATCGGCACGCCATGGAACCGCGGCAATTTCGGCAGGCGGGCCGGGTCACGGGACGTCCCCCATACTTCGAATCCCCGCGCGGTGAGCAGCGTGGCCGTTTCCAGTCCGATGCCGGAACTGGCGCCGGTCAGAAAGACCTTACGGATGTCGCTAGGCGCCATTTTCCCAACGGCGGAAGGCGAGACAAACGTTGGTGCCGCCGAAGCCGCTGGAGTTGCTCAGGGCGACGCGGGGCTTGTCGGGGACCGGTTTCGTGACGACGGGCACGATGGCGCACTGCGGATCAAGTTGCGTGATGTGCGCGGAAACAGGGATGAAGCCCTCCTGCAGTGCGAGCACACAGAAGGCAGCCTCCATCGCGCCGGCGAGGGAGAGGCCGTGGCCGGTCAGGCTCTTGGTGCTGCTGACGTGAGGTGTTTTGGCGTTACCGAACACGGCCCGGATGGCACGGCACTCGCTGACATCGCCCACGGTTGTCGATGTGGCGTGGGCGTTGATGTAATCGACTTCCTCCTTCGCCAAATGGGCGTCGTGAAACGCGTTTTCCATCGCGCGTTTCAATCCGTCGCCGTCCGGATCGGGCGCGAGCACGTTGTACCCGTCGGCTGACTGGCCCCAACCAAGGACCTCCGCGGCGATGGGTGCACCGCGGCGCTTGGCGTGTTCCAGTTCCTCCAGCACCAGGACGGCCGCGCCGCCCGTGCCGACGAATCCGTCGCGGTTCACGTCGAATGCGCACGGCGTTTTGGCGGGGTCAGTCTGCAGGCTCAGCGCGCGGATCCCCGCAAAGGGAAGGATGTTGAACTTGTTGCAGTCCTCGGCGCCGACGACAAAGACGGTGTCCTGACGGCCGAGACGGATCAGGTCGCAGGCGGCGCCAAGGGCGTGGGCCGAGGACGAACACGCGCTGGAGAAACCGAGTGCTCCGCCCTTAATCTTGTAACAGGCAACCAAATTGATATACAACGAGCCGGGGATGCTGTTGACAATGGCCATGGGTTGGCAGCGGGCAACGCCGCGGGTGACCATCGTGTGCAGGTTGTCATACGCCAGCCACATCGAACCACCCGAGGCACACATGACGCCGGTGCGCGGGTTGGAAACCAGGTCGGGCGTTAGTTTCGCTTCGGCGATGGCCTGCTGCATCGCCCCGTAGGCGTACAGGGAGTTCGGCGCCATCGGACGCAATTGCTCGCGAGTGAGTTTGTACTCCGCCGGGAACTGCCAATCCTCAAAGTAGGCCGAGGGAAACTGAAAGCCCTTGACGGTGCCGGCCAGTTTCACCGGTGCATCGGGACCGGCAAACTCCGCAAACGGTTCGACGCCCGTGAGGCATTGCTGAAGGCTGCGAACAACCTGCTGACGGCTGTTGCCGATGCTGGTGATGAACCCCAGGCCCGTGACGGCGACGCGCTTCATGGACGAGTTAGATCGATACGAACTCAGGAACGGACGCTGTCCGAGCCGTTGGGCGCCACCGGCACTGCGGGCGCCTCGGCGTCAGACGCGGACGATTCCGACGATGGAATATTTTCGGGAAGAAGTTGTTCGCCAAATGCGAGCACGAGGCGTTCGATCTTGGCCACGCGCCGCCCCTGGGACGTCACCGTGCCCTCAAAAATCGCGAGCGGCTCGCGAAGTCGGGTCAGTTTCAGCTCGAAATCGAGTTTCTCTCCCGGCTTGGTCTTTTGGTAGAAGTGTGCGCCATCGAGCGACGCGAAGAACACGCGATTGGATTTGATCTCCTTGCCGATTTGGGACGGTGCTTTCTCCAGGACCCACAGACACGCGGCCTGGCCCATGGCCTCAAACACAATCGAGGCGGGAAAGATCGGCTCGTCCTTGAAATGGCCTTCGAGAAAAAACTCGTTGCCCTTGACGGTGTAAGTGGCCTTGAGGGTTTCGGCATTCAGCGACGCTTCGTCAAGGAACAGGAACGGCGGCTGTTGGGGGAGCACGAGCGCGATTTGTTCGCGCGTATAGACCTTCGACGGCGTCCCGGTGTCGGCGCCCGTAATCTTGGCATGGAGAAACTTGTTCAGGCTCCCCATCGTGCGGATTTCGCGCAGATCCTCATTTTCGATGTGCAGCTTGAGGACTTCCTCAATCGAGAGTACGATTTCCAGCAACGTCAGCGAGTCGAGCCCGAGGTCCTCGATGAGCCGCGCGTTTTCATCCGCTTGGGAAAGTTTCACAGGCGCGGTGGAGGGTTGGTAGCGTTCGAGGATCCCGAACACGATGGTCGGGATCGTGTCGAGATCGCCTGTTTCGCGGTATCGAACCGCCGCTTCGATTGTTTCAGGACTGCACCGGCGCAATCCATCCTTCAGGTCGGCTACTTCATTGTCAGTCAACGTTACATTCATGTGAAACTGCGCCTGTGCGCTGGCCCTTACTCGCGGGGGACTGATACCAAACCCGGCGGCAAAGGGAAAGCGATTTTTTTATTTGGCATCGCGGCATGGGTTTGTTGAGATTAAAATTAGCCATCCATGACGCCCGCGCCACAGCCCAAATCGAAGATCGTGATCTGCACGCACGAATTCTCTCCGTTCCGTGGCGGCGTGGCACGAGCTGCGACGGATGTTTCGTGTGGAATGCGAGCCATGGCTGCAACTCCCATTACGGTGATGATGGAGCGTGACAGTTTTGCTGAGAGAGCGGTTTGCCTGGTGGCGGGATGCGCATCCGGCGGGCGCCAACTTTTCGCCTGGCGTGAATGCGGTGACAATTGGCTGGCCGAAGCGCACGAGGCGGGACTAGGGTGAATTCCCGGTCGGAAATAGGGAATGTAGTGATTTCGTCTTTCCGCGAGACGCCGCTAGGGTTCTAGTGTTATGAAAAACAGGCGTACGATTATCGCATTCCGGCTTGATGCCGCATGGGAAACTCCGTCACCAAGAATTTTGATGAACATTCTGGTTGCAATCGCGAAACCCCTTTTGATAGCCTTGGTGACACCAGCGAAACTTTCCGGATGACACGTCGGTTGGAGGACAGCGAGGAATGAAATTCTCCGTAAGCAAGTGGTGCGTACTAGTTGTTCTGACGGGCCTTATGATCATGGAGGCGCACAGCCGCGCCACGCCCACGTTGTCGCCCGCCAACAACAAGGTGATCGTCTATCCGACCTCGACGGAGAAGATCGAGCAACTCGCACAGAGAGGGATCACCAAGGTCAGAAACTACGGTTCCTACTGGTTGGTGCAAGCCACGGACGCGCAAGTCGATGAGCTTGCCCACTTGTACGGCGCGCGCGCCGTCAAGGAGAACGACCTCAATCGCATCCGGCTGACAAGTTTGTCATTTGATACAACCGCCGGCGACCCGGTGGTTCCCGCCAATTTGCGACAGGAGAACGGGGCGGGGAAATGTCTGCGGCTGGTGCAACTTCGCGGCCCCGTCGTTCCCGAGTGGCTGCACCGGATTGAGTCAAGCGGCGCGCGGGTGATCTCGTATGTGCCGAACAACGCCTATCTGGTCTTCGTGGATCCAACGGCGGAGAAGAGGCTGGAGCAGACGCTCGGGTCGGACGGCCCCATTCAGTGGATTGGGGCGTATCATCCCTACTACAAGATTGCGCCGGACCTTCGGTTTCTTTCCGGGACCGAGCCGCTCAAGGTTCGGGTGGCCATCGTGGATCGTTCCGGGGAGCCACAGGCGGAGAGCGGGGTCTACGCGATGGGCACTGTCCTGGCGTCGCTGACGCGCTCCGGGCAGGAGATTGTGGAAATGGAAGTGCTCCCATCGGCCATTGAGAAGATCGCGCGGCTGGCCGACGTGTTGTGGATCCAAAAGGTCGAGCGGCACATACTCTTGGATGAAGTGCAGGATCTGCTGGTCACCAGCCAGACCAATGCTCCCGGTTTCGGACCGACCAACGCGCCGATCGTGGGGTTATCAAATTTGTTCACCAATTACATGGATTTCCTGACCAACATCGTCGGCGGGGGGGCCTCGTATTATGGGGCGTTTACGAACCAGTTCGCCTATCCGGTTGTGGACGTGGCGGACACAGGGCTTGACGTAGACTACGTGGTGCATCCATCGTTTTTTGAGTTTGGCAATTCGTCCAACGCAACACGCGTGGTCTATGAAGAACCACCTGATTACCTCGATGCCGGGGATGCACAATTGGGATGTGAAGGGCTGAACTGGCCCTACCAGACGGGCGCAGAAGACTTTTACCAGCACGGCACGCCGGTGGCTTCGGTTATCGCCGGGTACGACGTTGGGACAAACACTCCGACGGTATTGATCTACACGACGATTATAACTCAGAGCTTTTCGGCTTCGATCACTGCGGGTTCTGTTATCGGCTGTACGAGTTCGAGTGGCACCGGCTCCGGCGTATTTGTATTCGCAACGTCGCCGTGCCAGCTCACGACCAATCTGGCTGTCCCCTGTCCCAGTTCGGGCGCACCGATCTACCAAACTCTCGCTCTCGAGACGGTGATAACTAACACCGTACAGGTTCCAAACGCCCGCCAGGATGCCAACGGGTTTCAGCTTGGCCTTGGCGTGTCGCCCTTTGGCCGGATCGGCATCTCGCGCATCTGGGCCCAGAACGCGGAGGTCGTTGACGACGCAGTCGTGCTCGAAGCGACGACTTTCTGCATCAATTCAGAAGAGTCGTTCATCGCGTCGGCGTATTTCTGGGGAGGACGGATTCAGAACAACAGTTGGAGCGACGGGTTGAACACCGACGGGTCGAATGGCGGGCAATACAATGAAGAATCGCAGACGTTTGACACCGCCGTCCGAGACGCGTTGCTGGTGGGCACCTCGAACAGCATTCCCGGTCCATCTCCGCTCAATCAGGAGTTTATCGTGGTTTTCGCGGCCAATTCCGGCCTCGGCGACGCCGGTGCCAGTGGAAATGTGGGCGGTTTTGGCGACATTCGCCTCACTGCTCCCTCCACGGCCAAGAATGTCATCACCGTCGGCTCCGCCGAGAGCGTGCGTTTGGTTGGCGGCTGTGCGCCGGCCAACCAGGAGGACGATTCATTCGAACTCTACCAGTATACGGCTTTCGGTCCGACGCTCGATGGACGATTCAAACCCGAAATTGTGGCGCCGGGCACCGCGATTTATGGCGCGTCGTCGTTGTTGGTGCTCTATGACGATCCAGTGCACGGAATCGTTCATACTGTCAATGAGGATTTCGAGGGGAATCTGGGCGACCCCATTATCGCCCAGAGCCAGGTCTTGACGAATCTTTACACTTGTTCTCCATTTATCGATACTACTCTGCTCGAGGTGACCCCCATTGCCACGGGCCTGTACGAGTGCGATTCGGGCAGCAGTTATGCCGCACCGGCGGTTTCCGGGGCCATCCAGCTTCTGTGGTGGTACTTCGAGAACCGGCTGACCAACGAATTGGGTCGGGCGTTGTTGCAGCCCAGCCCGGCCATGGCCAAGGCCTATGTATGTAACGCGGCCCGTTATCTGCCGATCACCAACCCACAGACCGGTGCCATGGATACGCTGCCGTCCAATGCGCAGGGCATGGGCGAACTGGATCTGTTGCGGATGTTCGACGGCGTGGGGCGCGCGATTCGGGACGAAAGCTCGCCACGGGCGATTGATTCGCCCCTCATTACCACGAATCCGGCGGCACAGCAGACCTACTTCAGCCAGTCGGGCCAGAGCTACCAACTGTCGGGTCAGGTCGCCAGCAACGGGTTGCCATTCCGCGTGACTCTGGCATGGACCGATGCACCGGGAACGCCGCCGCTGGGAGGGCTCGTGAATAACTTGGATTTGCAAGTCAAGCTCGGCGGTGTCACCTACAAGGGCAACGTGTTTGCCCAGAACGTGTCGGTGCCGGGCGGCGCGTTTGACTCGGTCAACAACATGGAGAGCGTGTTCTTGAACCCGACCAACACGCAGGCCCATATCGCCTGGCCCAACGGTATACCAGCCGTGACGTCGGGGGCCCCGTTCCAGGTCACCGTAATCGCCAATAACATCGCGGGTCAGGGTGTGCCCAATGTGGGCGAACCGACGCCGGGCGGCTCGAACACGTTGAACCAGGACTTTGCGCTGGTGGTTTACAATGCCGCAACGAACACCTTGTCCGACGTCCCGAATCTGGCAACAAACAACTCCTGCCAGACGGCGATCGTCATTACAAATTTCCCGTTCTCGTTTGCCAATGTCCTTACGAATTTCCCGAACAGCGCCACCAACGGCTACAATAAGGTATTTCCCAGTCCCACGGCCGGGACGGGTGGCAGCGAGGAGTTCTTCCGTCTTCCACTTCCGACGGCGGGATCTGTTATTACAGTCGACATGACCGGCAGCGATCTGGACGCCGTCTTGTCGGTGTGGGAAGTGCAGGTGGTTCCCCAGACGGTTCTCGTGCGCAGCGAGTGCGGGGCGCTGACGGAAATTGCGTCCCAAGCCACCGCGCTTCCGTCGACCCCCGAGATAACGTTTACGGCCGACGGCGCCAATGACTATTTTATCGTGGCGGAGGGCAACAGCGGAGCGACTGGCCCCTTGGTATTGAATGTGAACCGGCAGTGCACGGTTTCCCTGTCACCCAGCAGTCTTCCGTCGTCTTACCTCGACGCCCAATACAGCACGCAACTCACCGCGACAGGCGGCGCGGCGCCCTACACATTTACCGTATCGTCCACCAATGGATTGCCGCCGGGGCTGACATTGGTGCCACGAGCGGACGGGATCACTGCCGATATCAGTGGAGTGCCGACCAACACGGGGACGTACCAGTTTGCGATTGTGGCCACCGACGCGGACGGATGCAGCGTGAGCGCTACCTATAGCATCACCATCGTTACGTGCCCATCGCCGACGTTGTCTCCCAGCAGTCTTCCGTCGGCCAGTCTCGGGGTCCCGTACAGCGAGCAACTCATCGCGCCAAGCGGTACGCTGCCCTTCATATTTACCGTGTCGCCCGCCAACGGATTGCCGCCGGGGCTGACATTGGCATCGACAGGCCTGATCAGCGGGACGCCGACCAAAACGGGGACGTCCCAGGTTACGATTACGGCCACCAACGCCAACGGATGCACCGCGAGTGGCACGTACGCGATTACCATTA
>Ga0326727_10004142_pt1 | contig 44316 bp, 43 predicted proteins | sample MB2enrmetagenome_FD_207643 | JGI IMG/M metagenome (GOLD analysis project Ga0326727, IMG submission 207643) | Lab enriched peat soil microbial communities from McLean, Ithaca, NY, United States - MB29MY | ecosystem: Environmental > Terrestrial > Soil > Wetlands > Peat | place: USA: New York... | reverse complement strand
CACACTTCCATTTCGGGCTCGCTCGAAAATGCGGCTATGGAAGCGGTGCGGGTTGGCGCGAGCACGTTTCAGATCTTTTCCGCCAGCCCGCGGATGTGGCGTGCCCGGCCGCCGGATGCGGCGACGGTGGCCCGGTTCCGGGCCCTGCGCGAGAAACACGATCTGCGCCCGCTGGCGATACACGACAACTATCTGATCAACCTCGCGTCATGCGATGAGGCACTGCGGGTGAAATCGATGCAGGCCTTTCGCGGTGAGCTGGAACGCGCCCTGGCGATTGGCGCAGAGTATCTGGTCGCGCATCCCGGGAATTGCCGTGGACACTCAATCGAGCAGGGCATGGTGGCCGTGGTGCGGTCCCTGGTGGAAGCCGCGGACGGTCTCAACACGAAAGGCCTGACGGTGCTTCTGGAAAACATGGCTGGATCGGGGAATGCGCTGGGAAGCCGTTTCGAGGAGCTCGCCGACATGCGCCGTTACACTGCCGCGTTCAGCGATCTGGCCATCGGCTTCTGCATCGATACCTGCCACACGCTGGCGGCGGGGTTTGACATCGCCAACGTCAGAGGCCTTAATACCACGGTCGCGGAGATCGATCGCGTTCTTGGCCTGGCGAATGTGCCGGTGATTCATGCCAACGATTCGAAAACGCCGCTCGGTTCGCACGTAGACCGGCATCAGAATATCGGCGAGGGCTACATCGGAGAAGACGGATTTCGGCGCATTCTGAATCATCCCAAACTGAGGACGAAGGCGTTCATTCTGGAGACGCCAGTGGACAAACCCGGCGACGAGGTCCGAAATCTGGAAGCGCTGAAGCGGCTGGCGCGGACGAAAGCGCGGCGATGAAGAGCGTTTTGGAATCGGTGTACCGCGAGGAGTCGGGGCGCATTCTGGCATACCTTGTCGGGAGGTGTGGATCGCTTGAGCTGGCCGAAGACGCGCTGCAGGATGCGCTCGCCACGGCTTTGACGGAATGGCCGCGATCGGGTGCGCCGAACAATCCCGGAGCGTGGCTCACCACCGTGGCGTACCGGAAGCTGCTCGACCGCCTGCGCCGTGAAAGCACGCGTACGGCCAAGCAGGAGGAAGTCTCGGCGTTTTTCGGAGGTGCGACTGAGCCAGAGGAAAGCCCGGCACTGGAAATCCCCGACGAACGGTTACAGTTGTTCTTCCTGTGCTGCTATCCCGCGCTGAATATCGAATCGCAGGTGGCGCTCACACTGAGAACCCTGGGAGGCCTCACCACCGTTGAGATTGCCCGCGCGTTTCTGATTCCTGAAGCGACGCTGGCGCAGCGCCTTGTGCGCGCCAAACACAAAATCCGCGATGCGGGCATCCCATACGATGTCCCGGCCGCCCATCTTCTTCGCGAGCGTCTGGAAGCGGTGCGGCGCGTGGTCTACTTGATTTTCAATGAAGGCTATGCTGCTTCCGGCGGTGATGTACTCATCCGTCCGGAGCTGTGTCTGGAGGCCATTCGGCTTGGACGCGTGCTGCGGCAGTTGGCGCCGGAAGACGCCGAGAATGGCGGACTGCTCGCCCTCATGCTGCTGCAGGATTCGCGGCGCGAGGCGCGGCTCGACGGCGGCGGCAATCTTGTTCCTCTAGAAGAGCAGGACCGGTCTCGGTGGGATCGCATGGCAATTGGCGAGGGCCTTGCCGTTCTGGATGAGGCGCTCGCCCGGCGCACTCCGGGTCCATATCAGATTCAGGCGGCAATCGCTGCGCTGCATGCCGAAGCGTCAAAGGCCGACGCTACAGACTGGCGGCAGATCGCAGCACTCTACCAGGAGCTGTGGAAGCTGGATCCGACACCAGTGGTGGCCCTGAACGCAGCCGTTGCGCGGGGCATGGCAGAGGGCTACGAGATCGGGCTGACCCTGGTGGATGCGTTGCAGTCCGATCTGCAGGAGTTCCGTCTCTTTCACGCCGCACGGGCCGATCTGCTGAGACGGCTCGATCGGAAAGAGGATGCTCTCGACGCCTATCGCCGTGCACTGGCGAGAACCGCCAATGCCGTGGAATGCCGCTACCTGGAACGCCGCGCCGCGGAAATGGCCCGCTCACGATTATGAGGCCGCGGCGGAACCGAGTTCCAGAATCGGCCTGATCTCCACGGAACCGTATTTCGCGCTGGGGATTTTTGCTGCCAGCTCGATGGCTTCATCCAAATTGGCGCAGTTGAGCAGGTAATAGCCGCCCAGTTGTTCCTTGGTCTCGGCAAACGGCCCGTCGGTGGTCAGAACCTTGTTGTCGCGAACTCGCACCGTCGTCGAGGTGCTGGTGGGATGCAAAGGGTTTCCTCCGAGGTAGACACCGCGGTCCTTCACCTCCTGAGTGAATGCGCCGAATGCCGCGTAAATCGCCTGTCTCTCGGCGGCGGGTATTTTCGCGTGTTCGGCCTCGCTGTTGCAGATCATCAATAGGTACTTCATAGCTCTCCTTTCACCGTAGCGACGCGCGGCGACGCGCTGGATCGACAAGTTGCCGAACGAAAAAGTTGAAGTGCGCATCCTGAGCGGAAGTCACTGAAGACGAAGCGGTTGCACTTCGTTGAGACCGCGAGCCGCTCTCCTGCGTCTGAATGAACTAAGTACACGCGCTGGCAAATAAGGGGACACATGCAACCATCCAGAAAGACGATCGGGCCGTTGAACGAAGGGCCACAGGCGGTATTGACTCCAGCAGCGGCGGCGACCGGCTTCAAGGTGTTCAGCCGCATTGTCGACTGGGTTACCACGGACCGCATGCAGTTGCTGAACATCACCGAGCGGATCAACGAGATCGTGCGCCGAAGCGGGGTTCGCGACGGACTGGTGCACCTGCAATCGCTGCATACGACGTCGGCGGTCTTCATCAATGAATGGCAGGATGCGCTGATCCACGACGTAAAGGGATTCTTCGAAGAGATCGTGTCACGCGAACAGTACTACCGGCACAACGATCCAACGTATTCGGATTGCGAACGCCGCAACGCCGACTCGCACATGCGCGGCATGCTGATGGGCCAGACGCTTTGCCTGCAGGTGCGGAACGCGGCCGTGCTGCTGGGGACGTGGCAAAGCATCATTTTCGCCGAATTCGACGGGCCGCGCAGCCGCTCGCTCGCCGTGCAGGTTTCCGGCGTATAATCCCTGTGGGATGGCGCGTCTGTTCACGTTCGATGAGGCTGTGCGCTTGTTGCCGCGAGTGAGAGAAGCTCTGCGCCAGGCCATCGACCTTCGTCTGGAACATCAGCAAGCCGAACAAGAGCTCAGCGCCGCACAACAACGGATCACCATGCTGGGTGGCGCACTGGTGGATTCGCGCGGGTTCATCCAGGTGCGCGCGCGCCAGGAGGCCAGCATGATGCAGTTGCGGCAGACGCTGGATTCCATTCATGAGCTGGGCTGCCTGGTAAAGGACCTGGACACGGGTCTGGTGGATTTCCCAACGCTCCATCGCGGACGCGAAGTGTATCTGTGCTGGAGGCTGGGCGAGGCGGAGATCGGCTGGTGGCACGGGACGGAAGAAGGATTCGCGGGGCGCAAGCCGATTGACGCGGAGTTTCTGGCGGAGCTTTCGGTAGAGTGAGCGGATTATTCTTCGCGCAGCGTATTGGCCGGATTCAGACGCGCGATGGCGAGCGCGGGAATGACGCTGGCGGCGGCGGCAACGATTAACAAAGCCGTGCCGACCAGCGAGAGTGTGCGCGCGTCAAGGTCCGCGATGCCGTAGACCGCGCTTTGGAGTGCCTGGACACTGAACACAGCCAGCAGCGATCCAGCCAGTACACCGGCGGCAGCCAGAGCGACACCCGGGAGCGCGACCGTCAGGATCGCGCGCGTCAGCGAAGCGCCCAACGCCATGCGGATGCCCAGCTCCCGCCTTCGCTGGGCCACCGAATTCGCGATCAGGGCGTAGACGCCGACGATCGCCAACAGCAACGCCAGCCCGGCCAGCAAGCCCAGCAGAATCGTCTGAAAGCGCTGCGACCGCAAGGAGCGGTCGCGAATGTCGATGGGACCGTTGAAGGAGGCGAACGGCAGAAGGGGATCTGTGTGTTCCATGGCGCCGCGCATGGCCGCGATCACCGACTCCCTCGGCCGGGAAGAGCGTACAATCCAGCTCGGCGAGAACCACGTGTGAACGAGCTGCAGAAATGCGTCATCCACCTGCGTGGCCGGCAGATAGAGGTCGGGCTCCTGCGCCAAAGGGGCGCTGCTACTCCAGCCGGGCCGTTGCTGCACGTCGCCTACCACCCCAACTATCTGGCGCGGTGTCTTTTCCCCGGCTAACAACAGGGTGGTCCCGAGGGGCTGCCGCTCTTTCAGATACTGCCTAACGAAAGCCTGGTTGACGATTGCAACTGCCGCGGCATTCGCCTTGTCGCGCTCGTCGAAATCCCGGCCGGCCAGCAGCGGTATGCGCAGCGTTTGAAAATACCGTGGGGTGATGTAGTTCATCGATGTAATGGTGGATGGGGCGCCCGTGCCGAGGTCCTGACTCCGCCAGAAGTTGTCGTTGAGCCAGCGCTCATACGGAACGGTGAGGCCCACTGCGGCGCTCTCGATGCCGGGCAGCGCGCGGATCCGTTCCAGCGTGTCCATGAACAGGCGATTGGCGCGTTCCGCGGTTTTGTAGCGGGCGTCCCGCAGAGAGAGACTCGCGGTGACGACATGCGCGCCGTCGAAGCCGGGCGACAGGTGCAACAATTGCCGGAACGTGCGGATCATCAGGCCGGCACCCACCAGCAGGACCATGCCCATGGCGACCTCGGCGAACACAAGTGCTCTGCGCGGCCACCGCGACGAACTGCCAGCAACGCTTCTCCCCCCGTCAGTCAGTTGAGAACGGACATCGAGCCGGGCCGCCCGGATGGCCGGCATAAGACCGAACACCAGGCTGGTCAACACGGATATGATGGCGGTCACCGCCAGCACCAGCCAGTCCAACCGGAGTTCCTGCCAGACTCCCAGCGAGTCGGGCAGGAACAGGGCCAGGGCCCGAATACCGAACCAGCCCACGCCGACGCCCGCGATGCCGCCCAGCATCGAGAGAACCAGGTTTTCGGTGAGCAGTTGCCGAATCACCGCGCCCTGGCCGCCGCCCAGTGCCACCCGTGTGGCGATCTCACGAGTTCGGCTCGCCGAACGGACCAGCAGGAGTCCGGCAATGTTGAGGCATCCGATCAGCAGGACCACGCCGGCCGCGATCCACAGAATGTACAGCAGCATTCGGACGTCGCCGGACAATTCCCGTTGCAGCGATATGAGCTCCATGCGGGCGAAGAAATCCACAGGAATGTGCCGGTTCTCCAGGAGGCGTTGTCCGAGGGCGGTGACCTCCGAGCTGGCATGGCCGAACGAGACGCCCGGCCGAAGCCTCGCCAGTATCGCGTAATTGTCGCCGCTGCCTTCGCCCTTCGTGGACGGCCGCAGCGGAGTCCACAAGTCAGCGTTCACGGCGGGCCGAAAACTCTCGGGCATGACGCCGGCGACAGAATACGGCTCACCGCGCAAAAGGATGGAGCGCCCGACCACGCCGGGATCACCACTGAACATCCGCATCCATAAGTCGTGGGACAAGATCGTGGCGCTCGGCCCGCCGTCCCGGTCCTCCTCCTTAGTGAACTCGCGTCCTATGAACGGCGTCACGCCGAGCACCCGGAAAAAGCCGGATGTAACGCGGTCCTGCTGGACATATTGCGCCTTGCCTTGGGCCGCCAGATTGACCCCAACGGGCCCGCCACTCATCGCCGCGTAGTCGGCGGCGGTGGCGTGATCGCGGAGCATTTCCCATGTAGCCCCATCGGACGAGTCGTTGAACGCGGGGCGGCCATTCAGGCGGCCCTCGGTGACCAAATACACGAGCCGATCCGGCTCGGGGTAAGGCAGGGGGCGGAGCAGTACGGCGTCCACGACGCTGAAGATGGCGGTGTTGGCGCCGATGCAGAGCGCGAGAGTAAGGATGGAGGCCATCGCGAATCCCGGGCTCTTGCGCAACGTGCGGAGACTGTAGCGGGCGTTTCGTACAAATTCGTCGGGCCAGAGCAGGCCCCGGGACTTGCGGCATTCCTCGCGGGCGCCTTCCAGCGTTCCAAACTCGATGCGCGCGCGGCGGCGGGCGTCTTCGGGGGGCGTGCCCCGGCGGATTAGATCGTCGGCGTAGGCGTCCATATGGAAACGAAGCTCGGTTCGCATGTCGTCTTCGAAGCGATCGCGTCGCAGCAGGACGCGGATGAATGAACGGAGGCGAACCAGCATGTCACACTTCCTCCGGGGTAGCGCCGAGGACATTGGCGACGGCGGAAGCGAACACGCCCCACTGCTGTGTTTCCTGGCGCAGCCGTTTGGCGCCGGCGGCGGTCACCCGATAGTATTTCGCCCGCCGATTGTTATCGGACACGCCCCATTCGGCATCGATGAGGCCCTGATGCTCCAGGCGATACAGCGCCGGGTAGAGCGAGCCCTGCTCGATCTGCAGGAGATCGCCGGATATTTGTCGAATGCGCAGGAGCACGCCATATCCATGCAGCGGCCCCAGCGAGACCGCTTTCAGAATGAGCATCTCCAACGTGCCGGGAAGAAGATCGGCAGATGGGGCCATGCACCTCTCCTAGTCTTTCTAGGAGAATGATAAATCGACTCTCCTAGTTTGTCAAGGAAGGAGCGAAAGGAGTATCGCCGGAAGTCGAAGCGGCGGAGCGGGCGCTCCACAGCAGGAAGGCACTGCGGATCGGTCGTTGCCGGGCAGACATGACCTGCAAGCTCGCGAGGCCATACCAGATCTCCTGCCAAAGGCTCGGCAATCAATACACGGCGCGGTGCGCGTGGATGTGCGAGTGGTCATCGCGGCGGATGGTCCGGTGAATTCCGCAGTGCTGAAAAAGGCGGCACAAAGCCCATACTTCAATCGCATTTCTCTCGCTGCGGCGCAGGCATTGCGATTCGCACCGGCGAACGCGGGCACGGTTTTATTGCATTCCGAGTACACGGGAGACGACGGCGCCCGGGTCATTCAGTTCGCGCCTTCGAAGCAGGACCTCCGAACGCAACGCCGTGACGTTCGCGTCCCAGCGCGATCATGGTGATGGCGAACGCGAACACCGTGGCCGCAGTCATAGCCATGGCGTTTGCGTAACTGGTGTGTTGCGCAAAGCGTGCTTCAATCCACGCCACCGATCCCGCCAGCAGCACTCCGCACTGATACGCGAATCCGGGCAGGAAGCCGCGGACCGAATCGGGAGACAGCTCCGACAGGTGCGCCGGAATAACACCCCACGCACCCTGCACCATGAACTGGATCAGAAAGCCGCCCAGCGCCAGAAGAACGACACGAGGCGCGTACGCCCACAGTGGGACCACGGCTATTGCGCCGACCAGGGCGATCAGCATGCTGCGCCGGCGGCCGAAGCGATCCGACACAAGGCCGAACACGACGCCACCGGCGATCGCACCCACCATGGATATGGCCGACAGCACCGCGCGCGGCGCAGGCTGCAAATGCCAGGCCCGCTGCAGAAATGTCGGATACATGTCCTGCGTGCCGTGCGAGGCAAAGTTCATGCCCATCATGAGCAGCGTCAGATAGAGGAACAGCTTCCACTGGCCGGCGATGGCGCGGCCGAGATGATTCCAGTCGTGGTGGCGAGCGGATTGCCATACCGCGGACTCCTCGACGCGCAGGCGAACGATAATCGTCAGCAGCGCGGGCAAACCTGACAGGAAGAACAACGGCCGCCATCCGACGCGCTCGAATAACGCGAAGAAACAGAGTGAGGCCAGCAGGCTGCCCACCGCGTAGCCCTGTTGCAGAAGGCCGCTCAGCACGCCGCGCAGCCGCACCGGCACCTTTTCCATCGCCAGCGACGCCCCCACGCCCCACTCGCCTCCCATCCCGATGCCAAACACGGCTCGAAGTATCAGGAAAGAGGTGAAGTTGGGCGCGAGCCCTGATGCCACCTCCACAATGGAGTAGAAGACGAGGTCGGCTATGAGCGGCAACCTGCGCCCATAGCGGTCTGCGAGGAGGCCGAAGATGCAGGCCCCCACCGGACGAAACGCCAGCGTTAGCGTGAGACTAAGGGCGACTTCGGCATCGCTGCGGTGAAACTCCCTGCCGATGGCCGTCAGACAGTACACCACGAGGAAGAAATCGAAGGCGTCGAGCGTCCAGCCGAGAAAGCTGGACAAAACGGCGATGCGGTGGCCGCTATCCCTGGGAGGCATCGAGTGCCTGATCGAGATCCCAAAGGATGTCGTCGATGTCCTCGATGCCAACAGACAGGCGAATCTGATCGGGCGTCACGCCGGCCGCCTGCTGCTGTTCGGCGTTCAATTGCTGGTGAGTGGTTGAAGCGGGATGGATTACCAGGCTGCGCGCGTCGCCGACGTTGGCCAGATGCGAGAACAGCTTGAGGCTATCGATGAATTTCCGGCCTGCATCGTAACCGCCCTTGATGCCGAACGTGAACACGGCACCCGCGCCCCTTGGCGTGTACTTCTGCGCGGCCTCATAGTATTTGCTCGACGGCAGCGAAGGGTAATTGACCCAGGAAACCAGTTTGTGCTTTTCCAGATGACGAGCGACGGCGAGGCTGTTCGCCAGATGCACGTCCATGCGCATGGCCAGCGTCTCAATGCCCTGCAGGAAGAGGAACGAATTGAATGGGCTGATGCACGGGCCGAGATCGCGCAGACCTTCCACGCGCGCACGGATGATGAACGCAATGGCGCCGAATACTTCGTGGAAGTTCATGCCGTGATAAGCGGGCGAGGGCTCGGTGAGCTGCGGGAACCGGCCGCTGGCTTTCCAGGGGAACCGGCCGCTGTCCACAATGATTCCGCCAATGCTGTTCCCGTGCCCACCCATGAACTTGGTCAACGAATGAACGACAATGTCGCAGCCGTAGTCAATGGGCCGGCACACATAGGGCGTCGCGAAGGTGTTGTCGATCATCAGCGGCAGGCCGTTGGAGTGCGCAACGGCCGCCACCGCTTCGATATCCAGAACGTTGCCTCGCGGGTTGCTGATGGTCTCTCCATAAAGCAGCTTGGTGTTCGGCTTGATGGCTTTGCGAAAATTCTCGGGATCGTCCGGCTCGACGAAAGTGACCTCAAACCCGAGGCGGCGGAAGCTGACATCGAACTGCGTGTAGGTGCCGCCGTAGAGGGTGCTGGCCGACACCAGATGGTCGCCCGCCTGCATCAGACTGCTAATGGCGATAAACTGCGCCGCCTGACCGCTGGACATGGCCAGTGCCGCCGCGCCATTTTCGAGCGAGGCCACGCGCTCCTCCAGAACCGCGGTGGTGGGGTTCATGATGCGCGTATAGATGTTCCCGAATTTCTGCAGGCCGAACAATTGCGCCGCATCGTCCGAGTTCTCAAAGACGAATGACGTGGACTGATAAATGGGCACGGCGCGGGCGTGGGTGGTGGGATCGGGCTGATATCCGGCGTGCAAAGCTCGCGTGTTGAATCCCCAGGCGTGTTCAGATTGTTCGGGCAATGCATCGTCCTCCTTTTGGGTGAAGCTCGTGTCGAATCCAATATGGTACCGCAAGGCATAAGGACCCAATTTTTGCTCTTCAACCGGCTGCTTCGCTTCGATATAACAGTGTGGCTGGTGAGATGAGATTCGCGGCGGGGTTGCTGATTCTGGCATCCTGCGGGTGTTGGGCGGCGCCCAGGCCGCAAACACAAGTCACACAGACTCAGGTAGATAACTGGCTGCGGCTGTGGCAGGGCCGGCTCGCTCTGGACGATTGGCGGGTGGAAGCGCACATTGTGCGGCAGGGCGATCTCAACGCCGACACGCTGGGCAATCTCAAGTGGAATGCCAGAACCCATACCGCTGCGATCAAGGTCCTCGACCCGCGCGATTACGACATGCCCGCCGCTCAGATTCCCGCCGACATCGAGCGCACCGTAGTTCATGAACTGATCCATCTGGAGCTTTCGGTGCTCCCGCGCGACGGCAGCAAACGAGTAGAGGAGCAGGTGGTGAACCGGATGACCGAGGCGCTGCTGGGACTCGACCGCGGGGACAATTATGCGGCTCGCGTGGCCGGCGGACCGGTGCAGCCGAAGATCAAACCAGTCATGATCGCCGACGACGCCGCGGCGCGCTCGAAGTAGCCGCAGGTCACCTCCATACAATCCGCTTCGATACAATCTGCATAGTTCGCCCATGCTGAAGCTCGGAACGCTGCGCTGGAAGGGGCGCTGCAGCCGCCACCCGCGGTACGATCCCGCCACCGACGGCGAGGGCGGGGTGCGTGGTGGATGCACGCGCTGTCTGCGCCTGCTGGAGATTCACGAACAGCACGCGAAGCTGGTAGAGCTGATGCGGGGCTTTGGACCAATGCGCGAGCGGTCTCGCAAGATCGAGCACGCCGCGGAAGCGCGCCAGCGCGGATTATTCGACTAAGCGTTATCCGGCGCCAAAGCGCAGCTATCTGGCAATCGTGTAGTGAATACTCTGCTCGTTCGATTCGCCTCCCTGCAGAGTAGCGATCTTTACTTCGTAACTGCCCGGCCGGTTGGGCACGCCGATTCCGAACGGCACGCTGCCCGATGCATCGGCCGCCGGGATGGCCGCCGTCTGGTTCGCGATCAACTTCCCATCCAGCAGGCATTGCACGCGTAATTGCGGCGCTGCGTTGTTGTGCTTATCCGGGTACACCCTGAAGAATACCGTCGGATTGGTGCCGGATGGCAGATCGGTGAACAGCGCCGGAACTACGCGCTGGCCATTGAATTCGAAGGGATTTGACGCATCGGCGGTCCCCTCGATCTTTTCCACGCGCCGAACCATTACGACGCTGCTCACTCCCGGCCCTTTCGTGGGCAGACTATCCACCTGGGCGGTGCTGGTGCTGGCACGGTTGGATTCCCAGTCGACCACGGCCGTCTGGATAGTGTAATGTCCGGGCGGCAATTGCAGCGAGCGGTTGTACATCAATCGCCCGGTTTGGGAGGAAGTCAGTTCACTGTCGGGGATATCCATGGGTACGCTGCTGCTGAACTTGTCGACGATCTGGCCGTGCTCGTCTTTAATCAGCGCGAGCATAGACGCGTGCAATTTGTGCTTCTGATCGGGTTCGGGAGAGGCGGTGAGAACGGACATAGGCACATCGAAAGCGATGGCAAATTCCGCGCCTCCATCGGACGACCGGAATTGGAATGCATCGGAGCGGAAGTCAAAGGCGTGGGGCGCGGGCACCGTGTTGAGCGCCCGGAGGCCAGCGAGGTCTTCCATGGTGACGGGGCCGCTGTCCGGCGTGTCGGGGAGCGCGAAGTAACCGGGGCGCGCTTCCGCGCGCAGGTCGTCTTTGTCCAGCTTGACCTGAATGCGGCGGAAGTGCCCATCGTAGTTGTCCGACGCCGGATGATAGACCAGCTCGTAGTGCGTATCGACGTCTTCCATGATGCGCGTCAATTGCTTGTCGGGATTGTTGGTGTCATGGACGAAAAACCCACCGGTGCTCTCGGCCAGATCGCGGAGAGTGTTCTGGGTGTTTGCGGTAATGACGGTGTATGAGGTGTAATCGCCCTGCTGCATGCGGTCCATCATTTGATCGGTGTTGGTTACCGGCGTGGTCTGCGCCTGGCTGAGGCTGGCCACATGCTGTGCGGACGCGCGCGCGTTGGTCATCGGAGTCTCCGGGCCCACGACGTCACCCGTGGGCGCGGTCAGGCCGCGCGGGTCGAAGGCATAAAACGTGAGACCTGCGGCGTTGGCCTTGTGAATCAGGCTGTCCCAGTAATCCATCGCGTCCTCGGGCCGATTGATGCCCGAGCTGAATAGCACCACGGTCTTCTCGAAGGGCACCTGGCTCATCTGCGTAACCAGCCAGCCGAGCGCATGCAACTCGCGAGTGCCCTCCATACGGTCGGCAGCGATGCCCTGGCGGGCGCCGAGAGGAGCGGCCGCGATCTGGGCGGCATCGCCGGTCATCCCGTCGGCTCCGACATTGCCAAGAACGTTTCCGCCCACGAAGCCGAGGCTCCCGCCAGCGTTGGATCCACCGCTGCCGGCCTGCGGCGGGAGCGGAGGCGGGGTCCCGGCCGTGAACATATTGGTGAAACCCATGGCTACGTAGAGCTGCTCGGAAGCGGTGACGCCGGGAGTTTGTCCCGAGGCGGCGCGCGCGATGGCCTGCAGGAGTTCGGCGCGGTTGCTGCTGAACGGATAGACGGGATGCAGGCCGGCGCTATCCAGACTCATGATGCCGAACAGGGTATTCGGCCTTAGTTCGCTGTTCACGAATGCGGCAGCCGATTGATAGGCCAGCTTTCGATCTTTCGGTTCGATGTCCTGAAACACCAGACACACCATATTGAGCGCGCGCAGAGGGCTGTAGCGCTGCTGCGACGCGGCGCGCACGAGTACGGCCTTGCCTCCGCCTCTGCCGGAGAGTTTGATGTCCTCTTCGCGGATCTCCCGGCCGGTCACCAGGCGAAACGAGCGCACGTCCTGGCGCACGCCGTCTTCGTAGATGGAGACGTCCTCCGGTTTCAGGTTTTTGACGATTTTGCCGTGTTTATCGCGCACCGTTACATCAACAACCACTTCCCGAACGGAGGTCTTGATGGAGACGCCGGACTCGATGGGGGCCTGGGCGACGGCTGCGACGGGGAGAAGCATGAGGAAAGTGCAGAGAGTGGACCGCATGGCTATTATTCTGGCTCATTTTGACGCCTTGAGGCGGGGGTGGGTTTCGGCGATCAGCGGCTTAGGCGGCGGGCCGGAACCGGAGGTGGAAACAGGTTCCTGGTCCCTCCCCCATTTCCAGACTCGCATCCAGTTGCTGAGCAAGCGTTCGGACCAGGCGCAAACCCAGCGAACGGGCGTTGACCCAGTCGAAACCGGGAGCCAGCCCCACGCCGTTGTCGGCGACGGTGAGGTCAGCGAAGCGGTCGGCTGTTTCGCGCAGCTCCACGTGGATTTCGCCCTCTCTTCCCCCGGGAAACGCATACTTCAGCGAGTTTGAGATCAGCTCATTGATGATCAGACCGCAGGGCACGGCGGTATCCATGTTCAGGAAGAGCCGGTCGAGCTCAGTGCGCAGCCGGATGCGCTCCGCAGTCACGCCGTACGATCGGAACAGATGAGCGGCGAGTTGTCTTATGTACTCGGGAAAATCGATCCACGCCAGATTGTCCGACTGGTACAAGCTTTCGTGGAGCAGCGCCATCGAGTGGATGCGATCGCGGCTCTCCTGAAATCTTTGCTTTGTGGTATCGTCGGTCACCGCCCGGGCCTGCAGCGCCAGCAGACTCGATATGACCTGTAGATTATTCTTGACGCGGTGATGTATTTCCTTGAGCAGCGCTTCTTTTTCGTGCAGCGAGGCCTTGAGTTGCTCCTCTGCCACGGTGCGCCGCGTTACGTCGCGCATGAAGACGGTGAACATGGTCCTGCCGTCCACTTCCACCCTGGAGATGGACGCTTCGGCCGGAAACTCCGTACCGTCGCGGCGGCGGCCGTGGATGACACTGCGTTCGCCCATACGGCGTGCCGTCACATCGGATTGGTGGAACTGGTGGATATGCGCGCGGTGGATTTCGGCAAGGCCGGCCGGCAGCAGGATGTCGAGCGGTTTGCCTTCCACCTCCTGAGCGGAGTACCCGAACATGCGCTCGGCGCCATGGTTGAAGAGAATGATGTGCTGGCCGGTATCGATGGAAATGATGGCGTCATCGGCGAGATCCAGGATGCGGGCCAGGGGATCGGACCGGTCGAGTAGCATTGCGCTTTTCCGCAGGCTTCCATGGTAGCGAAAACCGGCGCGCGCCCGCGCCGGGAAACCTTGGTTAGCGGCGCCCTTGTTAACATAGTTGTTTTCCCTCACGATGCTGCGATTCGAAACGGCGGGCGAGTCCCATGGAGAATGTCTGGTTGCCACGTTGACGGGCCTGCCCGCAGGGGTCCCTGTATCGCTCGATTTAGTGAATCGCGAATTGTGGCGGCGGCAGCAGGGATACGGCCGTGGCGGCCGAATGAAGATCGAAACCGATACCGCGGAAATCGTCGCTGGCGTCCGCCATTCGAAGACGATTGGCTCGCCCGTCGCCGTCATCATACGCAACCGCGATTGGATGAACTGGACTGAAGCGCTGCCTGTCGAGGACGCGGATGGGGCCGGCGACAAGCGCAAGCCGGTGACGCGCCCGCGGCCGGGCCATGCGGATCTGGCTGGGGCACTCAAGTACAACTTCAAAGACGCGCGCTACATTCTGGAACGGGCCAGTGCTCGCGAAACGGCGGCACGCGTAGCGGTGGGCGCGCTGGCGAAGCTGTTCCTTTGGCAGTTCGAAGTAGAAGTGCTGAGCCACGTGATTCAGGTGGGGAGCGCGCGGCTGAACAGGGCGGCCTCCTGGGAAGAGATCGCCGAGTTGAGCCGAAAAGACGAAGTGCTGCTGGGGTGCGTCGACACGGAAGCCGAGCAGCGGATGAAGGCCGTGGTGGATGAAGCGTACCGCACCGGCGACACCGTGGGCGGCGTGTTTGAGGTGGTGGCGCACAATGTTCCGCCGGGACTGGGATCGCACATTGCCTGGGATACGCGCCTGGACGGGCGGCTGGCACAGGCCATTGTTTCGATACAGGCGGTGAAGGGCGTGGAGGTGGGGCTGGCGGAAGAAGGAGCGGCCGCGTTCGGATCGAAGGTGCAGGACACTATTCACTACGATCGCAACGAGAGGCGGTTCACGCGCGGCGCCAATCGCGCTGGCGGGTTAGAAGGCGGCATCACTAACGGACAGGACGTTTTCGTGCGCGGTTTTCTCAAACCGATTTCCACGCTGCGGCGTCCGCTGGAATCCGTGGACCTGGCGACGCGTGAACCTGCGCTGGCCGCTTACGAGCGCAGCGACGTGGCGGTGGTTCCCGCGGCCGGCGTGATTGGCGAGGCCATGGTGGCGCTGGTACTGGCACAGGCGTTCCTCGAAAAATTCGGCGGCGATTCGCTGGAGGAAACAAAGCGGAACTTCCTGGGATTCATGGAGCAGGTGAAGAATTTCTGATGGTTTATCCGATCGTTAAGCTGGGCGATCCGGTGCTGGAAACTGAAGCCGAGAAAGTCCGGGAATTCGATACGCCCGAACTGCACAAGCTGGTGGAAGACATGTTCGAGTCCATGTACGCCGCCCGTGGCGTGGGTCTGGCGGCGCCGCAGATCGGCATCGGGAAACAGATCGCAGTCATCGATACGAAGGTCGGCGAGGACGACGGGGACAAGCTGGTGCTTATCAATCCGCAAATCGTCGGCCGGGAAGGCTTGCAGACGGGCGAAGAAGGGTGCCTGAGTCTTCCTGGATTTCGCGAGCAGGTATCGTGCCCGAAGAAGGTCACTGTCCGCGCACAGGACGCTAGAGGCGAATGGTTCGAGAAGACGGGTGAGGGTCTGCTGGCGCGGGCTTTTCTTCACGAAACCGATCATCTGCACGGAAAGCTCTATATCCACCGGGTGAGCGCACTGAAGCGCGATCTGATCCGCCGCAAAGTGCGAAAACTGCAGAAGGCCGGCGACTGGTAACGTAGCGCGATGCGCATCGTGTTCATGGGCACGCCGGAGTTCGCGGTTCCCACGCTGGAGCGCGTCGTGGAGGCAGGGCACCGCGTGCTCCTGGTGCTGACACAACCGGACCGTCCCAAAGGACGCGGAGGGCGCGTGGCGCAATCGCCGGTGAAAGACGCTGCGTTGCGTCTGGGGTTGGCAGTTTCTCAGCCGGAGCGAGTACGGCGTCCGGAAGTGGTGGAGTTGCTGCGCGCACTGGATACCGATGCGATGGTGGTGGTGGGCTACGGGCAGATCATCCCGCAATCGATCATCGATCTCCCGCGATTCGGCATCATTAACGTGCATGCGTCACTTTTGCCGCATTATCGCGGCGCAGCGCCGATACAATGGGCGATTGTCAATGGCGAGGGGACGACGGGCGTGACCACGATGCGCATCAATGCGGGACTCGATACCGGTGACATGTTGCTGAGGTACGAGACTGCGATCGGCCCCGAAGAGGATGCGCTGGCATTGGGCGCGCGGCTGGCGGTTGCGGGGGCGGATTTGCTGGCGGAGACGCTGGACAGGCTCGAAGCCGGCACGGTGCAGCCCATTCGACAGAACGACGCGTACGCGACGCTGGCGCCCATCCTGAAGAAGGACGATGGGCTGGTGGACTGGAGCGCGCCGGCAACGGCCATCTTCAATCGCGCACGGGGCCTCCTCCCGTGGCCCGGCGCATGGACCTGGTTTCGCGGACAGGTGTTTCACATCTGGAAAGCTCGACCCGCCGAAGCGGGTGCCGGTGCCTGCGGGACGTTGAGGGTGGAGCGCAAACGGCTGCTGGCGCAGTGTGGCGCGGGCACTCGTCTGGAATTGCTCGAAGTGCAACAGGAAGGGCGCAAGCGAATGAGCGGCGAGGTGTTTCTCAATGGGCTGCACATCGGCGACAATGACATCCTGGGAGTGAAGGTCTCTTGAATCTGCCGGCCGGGTACCGTTATGCCGCCACGTACGCGGGCATTCGCAAAGATGCGCGAGACGATCTGGGGTTGATTGTTTCCGATGTGCCCGCGGCGGCCGTGGCCGTGTTCACGAGAAATCGCGTGCAGGCTGCGCCTTTGCGTGTGGCCCGAGCACACCTGGAGAAATCACGAGGAGTGGTGCGCGCCGTGCTGGTGAATGCAGGCAACGCGAATTGCGCCACGCGAACGGGCGTTATTGTCGCCGAGGTGTGCTGTGACGCGGCCGCTGCGCAATTAGATGTGCCCGCCGATCAGGTTTTTCCTTCGTCAACAGGCGTGATCGGCGTCGAACTGGACGCGTCGTTGATTACCGATAAAGTGCCCGGACTCGTGGGTGCGCTTTCCGCGGATCGCTTCGAGGATGTTGCACGGGCCATTTTGACCACCGATACGCGCATGAAGACGGCGAATGCCACGGTCGAAATCGGCGGCAAGGTCGTCTCGATTGCGGGCATGACCAAGGGCTCGGGAATGATTCACCCGAACATGGCGACGACTCTGGGGTTCATCGTAACCGATGCGGAGGCGACGCGGGCGGATCTCCAGGCCATGCTGAACGAGGCAGTGTCGCGCAGCTATAATCGCATTTCTGTGGACGGCGACACGTCCACAAATGACACGCTGTTGTTGATGGCCAATGGCGCCTCCGGAGTCCAGCTCGATGGTGATTCCCGTGCATGTTTTCAGCAGGCGCTCAACTCCGTCGCCGGGAGTCTCGCCGAGCAGATTGTCCGCGATGGTGAGGGCGCGCGAAAACTGATTCGCATCGAGATCGCCGGTGCGGCGGACGAAGAATCTGCCGTGCGCATTGCGCGGTCAATCGCCAATTCGCTCCTTTTCAAGACAGCCATCGCGGGCTCCGATCCCAACTGGGGCAGGATTCTATCAGCCGCCGGTAATTCCGGCGTGGAGTTCGATCCGTCGCGAGTAACAATATGGCTTCAGGACACGGCAGTCTGCCGCGACGGTCTTGCGGCCGATTTCTCGGAAGAGGAATTGAAATGCAAACTCGACGAACCGGAGTGCACTGTGCGATTTGTCATCGACGGCCCGGGCCGCGGCGACGCGCGATTCCTCACCTGCGACCTCACGGAGAAGTACATTGAGATCAATGCGAGCTACCGGACGTAAGCTGTGGGGCGGGACGGCGTACCTGGCGGTCGCGGCGTTGCTGGCAACCCCGTGGGCCAACGCCGGCACGCATACTGAGATACTCGATCTGGTCGGCTCCATGGCATCAGCTCTCAGCGAGAACAACGGGCCGGGCTTTCTTGAGGCGTTCGACAAAGCGATGCCGGGTTACGATCACTTGCACGAGGCAATTCCCGCGCTCCTCGATCAGGGCGATATTACATCGTCGGTGGAACCGCTGCGCGATGAGGGCGACGAGACGAAGCGCACTGTCGATCTCGACTGGTACCTGGAGATTCACAATCCCGATGCGACCACTCCGGTGATCCGCCGCCGCGAGGTGATTCATTGCCGCATGGAGAAGCAAGGTAAGCACTGGCGAGTGACCACTCTCGATCCCATCTCGTTCTTCGATCCGGAAAATCTCGCGCACAAATGACGATCAGAAAAGCCGTGCTCATCGCGCTGGCGACAACAATGCCTTGCCTGGCCGCCAATTTGAACCTGATGCCCTGGCCCGCGCACGTCACGCCGGGAAAAGGCGCGCTCGCGCTATCGAATTCACTGACCATTTCCGTGCGGGGCGGCGATGCGCGGGTGACCCGGGCTGCCGGCCGGTTCGTCGATGAACTGCGCCGCCAGACCGGGACGCCGTTTGCGGTTAGCTTCCCTTCCGAATCAGGGCAGATCGATATCAGTTGCACCGGCTCCGGCGCGGCCGTGCAACAACTCGGCGAGGACGAAAGTTACACGCTCACCGTGGGCGAACGTCAGATCCAGCTCAGCGCGCCGAATCCCCTGGGTATTCTGCACGGCCTGAAGACGCTTCTGCAATTAGTGCAAGCGGGCGGCCAGGGCTGGATCATTCCCGCAGTCGCGATTGAGGACCAGCCACGTTTCCCCTGGCGCGGATTGATGATCGATGTCTCACGCCATTTCATGCCGCTCGACGCGATCCGCCGCAACATCGACGGCATGGAAGCCGTGAAGCTGAACGTTCTGCACCTGCACCTCTCCGACGATCAGGGCTTTCGAGTGGAGAGCCTGCGCTATCCGAAATTGCAGCAGATGGGCTCTGATGGCCTGTTCTACACTCAGGAGCAGATTCGCGATCTTATCGCCTACGCGCGTGACCGGGGCATACGCGTCGTGCCCGAGTTCGACATGCCCGGGCACTCGACAAGCTGGCTGGTGGGCTACCCGGAACTGGCGAGCGCGCCCGGCCCTTACCAGATTGAACGCGAGTGGAGCATTCATGCTCCCTGCATGAACCCTACGCTGGATTCCACCTACGAATTTCTCGACGGCTTTATCGGCGAAATGGCCGGTTTATTCCCCGATGCGTTCTTTCATATCGGCGGCGATGAAGTGAATGGTGAACAGTGGAATGCCAGCCCCAGCATTCAGGCGTGGATGCGCGCGCACAATATCAAGGACAATCACGCTCTGCAGGCGTATTTCAACCAGCGCGTGCAGGCCATTGTTTCAAAGCATGGGAAGCGGATGGAGGGCTGGGATGAGATTCTGGACCCATCGTTGCCGAAGGACATTTTGATTCAATCGTGGCGCGGACAGAAGTCGCTGGCTGATGCCGCGCGTCTGGGCTACGACGGATTGCTCTCTTCGGGATGGTATCTGGACTTGATGCAATCGGCGGCGATGCATTACGCGGTCGACCCGCTCGATAAGGAAAGCGCAGCGCTGAACCCGGATGAAGCGAAGCACATCCTGGGCGGAGAGGCTGCGGAATGGGCCGAGTACGTGACACCGGAGAACCTGGATAACCGCATCTGGCCGCGCATGGGTGCGATCGCGGAACGGTTGTGGTCGCCACGTGACGTTCGAGATGTGGCGGCGATGTATCGCCGTCTCGAAGTGCTGAGCCGGGAACTCGAATGGCTGGGCCTGCGGCATCGGGAGAACCAGCGCCTCATGCTGCAGCGCCTCGCGGGAGTTGGACCCGTGGCGCCCCTGGAGACGCTCGCATCCGTTGTTGAGCCGGTGAAAGGATACAAGCGCGAAGAAACCAACCGGTACATGCAGCAGACGCCACTGAATCGCATGGTCGACGCAGTTTCGCCGGAAAGCGATGTGGCGCGGGAGTTCAACGCACTGGCCGCGCGAGCAAGGACAGATTCCGCCGCGCGTGCCCAACTGCGCCGCTTGCTCACCGAGTGGCATGGCAACGACGCGGAGCTTCATCCCATGCTGGGTCAGTCGTTTCTGATACGCGAGTTGATCCCGGTGTCGCAGAATCTCACTGCGCTAGCCAGCGCCGGCCTCGAAGCCCTGAACATGATCGACACCCGGCGGCATTTCACAGCGCGAACGAAAACGCGGCATCTCGCAGCTATCGAGGAAGCTGCAAAACCTCGCGCGGAACTGCTCGTCATGATCGCTCCAGGCGTGCGCGAGCTTATTGCAGCAGTGCCGACGCGAAAATGACCGTCAGTTACACTGGGAGCGTGCCCGATTACTGCACTTGCGGAGCGCAGCTTCCAGAGGACGCGCGGTTTTGCCACAAGTGCGGAAAGCCTCAATACGACTATCCGGAGCCCGAGCCGGAACCCGAGCCGATAGTTGTTGCGGCTGTTGCCAAGCCGGTGGACGCCCCAATCGGCTTTCGCAACCGCACAGCGGTGGGCGTGAGCCTTTTTTCGACGCTGGGCGCGTTTCTTCTTATCGCGTTTCCCCTGCCGCCATTAGTCGCCGTGATGCGGCTTTTTGTATGTTTCGTCGCCGCCGGCTACTTCGCGGTTTACTTGTACAAGCGGCGCACGCGTCAGCCAGTAACCATTCGCTCCGGTGCGCACCTTGGATGGATGACGGGCATGTTTTCATTCGCTCTGGCGGCGCTGATGGTTGTCGGCAACCTGCCCGCGGTCTCAACACTGCGTCCGCAACTCATGGGCAAGGACCCTGAGGTGGACCAACTCCTCCGCACCGTGGACGACCGGACCATAATGATCGTGGTGCTGCTGTTCACGCTGCTGTTCTTGTTCCTGCTCCTCAACATGCTGTCGATGCTCGGCGGAGCGCTCGGCGCCAAGGTGCTTGAGAAGGATTGATGCGGCGCTTCGCGCTTCTGCTGGCGTGCGCGGTGGCCGCGCGCGCCGAATCGTACACCGCGAAATGGGCTCAGCCGCAGGAATCGTATCGTATCGCCGGCAACATTTACTATGTCGGCTCCAACGATCTGGCCTGTTTTCTCATCGTCACTCCGCAGGGCCACATCCTCATCAACACCGGCTACGAACACATGGCGCCGCTATTGCGCGCCAACGTGAAAAAACTGGGATTCCGCTTCACGGACATTCGATATTTGCTCACTGGCCAGGCGCATGACGATCATGTCGCCGGATTCGCCGTGGCGCGCGAGACCAGCGGAGCAAAGGTGCTGGTGATGCAGGGCGACGACGACATCATCGAGCACGGCGGCCGCGGGGATTTCCGCTTCGACGGCGAGATCAGTTGGCGGGGCTGCCCGGTGGACCGCGTTCTGCGCGATGGCGACACAGTCTCGCTCGGCGGGACAACTCTCGTCGCACACCTCACGCCCGGCCACACGAAAGGTTGCACTACGTGGACCACCACCGTGATGGAAAACGGCCAGCCGCTGAACGTCGTGATCGTCGGTGGCGTCAGCGTGAATCCCGGCGTGAAGCTGATCGGCAATCCACGTTATCCGGCCATAGCCGATGACTACGCCCGCACCTTCCGGGTTCTGCGCGCTCTCCCTTGCGATGTGTTCCTCGGCGCGCACGGCAATTACTACGGCATGCTCGACAAGTTCGCGCGGATGAAAGCTGGCGCCGCGAAGAATCCGTTCATCGATCCCGAGGGCTATCGCCGCTTCGTGGATGAAAGCCAGGCCAACTTTGAGCGTCTGCTTGCCAAAGAGAAGGCTGGCCGATGAAGTGGCGAATTCCGCTGGTGTGCTGCGCACTCGCGCTGACCGCCTGGCCACAAACGGACGACCTGCGCCGCAGCAATCTGGAAAGCTTCGATTACGTGTGGAAGACGATTCGCGACAAGCACTGGGACCCGAAGCTCGGCGGGCTCGATTGGAATGCCGTTCGCGACCGCATGCGGCCGGAGATGGAAAAGGCCCGCACACTCGAAGAAGCTCGCGCGATCCTTCAGCGGATGCTCGCTCTCCTCAGGGTGAGCCATTGCGCCATCCTGCCTACCGAAGCTGCTCTCAGCGTGCGCGGCGAAGGCGGTCCTGGCACACTTGGTATTGACGTTCGCGTGATTGGCGGTCACGCGCTGGTGACTTCAATTGCCGGCGATTCGCCCGCAGCCCACGCTGGAATCGAGACGGGTTGGGAGGTGGTGAAGACCGGATCCGCCCCGATCGCGCCGATGATCGCGACCATCGAGAAAACGTACGCAGGTTCAACGTTGCGCGAGTTGATGCTCACGCGCGCTATCGATCAGCGCCTGCACGGCGATATCGGCCAGCAGACAACCGTCATGTTCGTCGACGGCGAGGATCGCAAACTGGAAAGGAAACTCACGTTTGCGCAAGCGCCGGGTACGCTCACGCAGTTCGGTTACCTGCCTCCAATGTATGTTTCTATCGACGCGAAGCGCGTGCGGCCGGATATCGGTTATTTCGGCCTAAATGTTTTTCTGGAGCCGACGCGTGTGATGGAAGCGTTCACAAACGCCGTGCAATCCTGCGCGGACTGCCGGGGGTTCATCGTGGATGTTCGCGGCAATCCGGGTGGAATTGGCGCGATGGCAATGGGCCTGGCCGGTTGGTTTGTGAGCAAGGCGGGTGAGCGCCTGGGCACGCTTTACCTGCGCGACAGCACACTGAACTTCGTGATTTTTCCGCGCGCCGAACCGTTCGCAGGACCGCTGGCCATCCTCGTAGACGGCGCTTCGGCCTCCACATCGGAGATCTTCGCGGGTGGTCTGCAGGATCTCGGCCGCGCTCGCATCTTTGGATCGCGGACCGCTGGCGCGGCGCTGCCATCGGTGATTGAGATGCTGCCGAACGGCGATGGCTTCCAGTACCCCATCGCCAACTATGTCTCGGAAGGCGGCAAGGCTCTCGAAGGCCGGGGCGTCATTCCCGACACAATCGCCGAGCCAACCCGCCAAGCGCTGCTGCGTCACCAGGACACCGCGCTCGATGCTGCGATAGATTGGATTCAGCATCAGGCAGGAAAATGAACAAGCTTGCAATCATCGCCATCGGCGCCTGCGCCGCCTTAGCAGCTCAGGAAAACCTTCCACCGGCCGCGTCTGTGCTGGATCGCTTTGTAGAAGCAACCGGCGGAAAAGCGGCGTACGAAAAGCATCGCACCCAACTCGCGCACGGCACTCTGTCCCTGCCCGCGCAGGGCATCACCGGCGCGATGACGCTTTACGCGGCCGAGCCTTCTAAGACTCTGATGCGCGTTGAAATCGGCGCGATCGGCACCATGCAGACCGGCGTAGACGACGACATCGCCTGGGAGGTTTCGCCGCTGCAGGGGCCGCGCGTTGTGGACGGCGCGGAAAAGGCCGATACCGTGCGCGAGGCTCGCTTCAACGCGCCCATCCATTGGCGGGAGCAATATTCAAAGATAGAAACTCAGGGAATCGAGCGTGTCGGCGACGAAGATTGCATCAAGGTGCTCATGATGCCGAACGACGGCGGCCATCCCGAAACCGCGTACTTCAGCCGCAAATCGGGCCTGCTGGTGAAACAGACCGGCACGCGCGCCACGGCGATGGGCGACATTCCTTACGACAACATGTTCTCGGATTACCGCCCTGTTGACGGCGTGCTGGAGCCGTACAAGACTACCGAGAAGGCAGCCGGCCAGGAGATCGAGGTGGAGCTCTCCGACATGAAGTACAACGCCGACGTTCCCGATTCCACGTTCGCCCCACCGCCGGAGATCCAAGCGCTGCTGAAGAAAGCTGCGCCGCCCGCGGGCAGCGGCAGCTCACCCGAAGCGCCGGTGCAATCGGGCACTTCAAACCCGAAGTAGTAGTTCAAGCCATAACGAAAAGTAAGCCCACTGGAAGCGACGCAGGGCTGGCCGGACTTACTGCTGTTCTTGTGCCAGACCTGTCGCGCCGACACCGTTCGGTCCAGCACCGGGAATGAAGTCCAAATGAAATGCGTGGTCGCGATCACCACGCCTGCGCTCACCAGCATTGTGGCGGCGACGCGGTGGTTCCGCAATTCCAACACAGCAGCCGAGATGACGAGTGCGATTACCGGTAGGAGCGGTGCCCAGAGGAACTGAATGCCCGCCCGCCGAATCCCAGTGATCAGCGCAACAGGCAGAACGCCTTCGGCGACCGGAAACAAATAGACAAGTAGCGCGCAAGTGGCCAGAACAGTCCATGCTCGACGGGTTGCATCCAGCGCAATGCCGAACAGAGCCGCCGCGGCAGGCAACAGCGGCAGCACATATCCCGGGAGTTTGTTTCGTGAAGCGGAAAAGAAAACCAGCCCCCATAGAAACCAGGCGAGGAGAAAACGGGCGCGCGAGTCGGTAAAGGTTTGCCGGCGCAACAACGCGGCCAACGGCGTCCACGGTACAAGACCTGCGAGAAGGACGGGCACGTAGTACCACCATGGCTGCACGTGCTGCAGAGCGTCGCTGGCAAATCGCTCGAAGTGATGCTTCCAGATGAAGTCATCGATGAAAACCCCGCCGGCACGTGCGTACATCGCCGCGTACCATGGCAATGCGATCGCAACCGCAACGCTAAGCATCACCGCAATCGCACGAATGTTGCGACGCAGAAACCACAACGCCGGCAGCATCAACACGAACGGCACCAGACCCTTCGCCAACACTGCGAGCCCAAACAGCACACCGCTCAACGCCGCGCGTCGCCATGAAACGTCAGGACGCAACAGCAACAGCATCCCGGCCGCGAATGTTACCGAAAGCGGCAGGTCCGTTACCGCGATGTGGCTGTACCCCAGCCATCCCGCCGATGTCGCGAGAATCGCCGCCGCGAGCAGTGCCGTCCGCGCGCCAAACTCCCGCCGCAACATGGCAAAGAAAAAAACCAGAAACGTCACGCTGAGCAGCGCCACCGGCAGACGCGGAGCAAGATCGCCGTCGAGACCCAGACGCGAGCCAGCCGCCGTCATCCAGTAAAGCAGCGGAGGCTTTTCAAACCACGCCTCTCCCCAGAGTACGGGCATGACGTAATCGCCCGAGTGCGCCATTTGTAGCCCGATCGCGGCATAGCGAGGCTCGTCCGGCCCCAGCAGCCCGCAACGGCTCAGGCCAAAGAAATAGAGACAGTAGAGAGCGACGACGCTGAATATAAGGAGACGAAACAACCGCATCAGCGCCACGTCAGCGTGGCCACTGAATCGCCGGGCAGACTGACCTCCGCCGTCCTGCCCGCCAGCAGCAGCCGCGCCTTCTTCTCCGATGCTCCCGCATTCGTCAGCACCACCGCCTTGCCGCCATCGGGATTCGCGAACGCCACGTGTGTGCCATCTTCCAGCGCTCCGCGAGAATCGAAGCGCCGTGCACCACGCTGGATCGCCCGTGAGTAATGCGCGAGCCCCCAATATTGGCCGCTCCGCGCGATCTCCGTGGTCTGCGAGTGAATGCTTACCATGCCGCCGCACGTAAACGGCCCGATGTTCGGTTTGCCGTTCTCATCGAGCGCCAAATTCCAACCCGTGATGCATCGCGCCCAATTATGCAGAATTCCGGCATATGTCGCGGCCCACTTTGTCCACTCGGTCAGATATCCTGGATCGGTGTAATCGGGACCACCTTCGGTCCAGTACGCATGTTTCTCCGGATGCGCGTCGTGCACGCGGGTCATCGCATCGGGCGTGCCGAGATAGCCATGCCACGCGACGCCGTCAACGTACCTATTCAGGTCCGCATCGTCGAGTTCGCAAATCGCGCGGCCCCAGAGATTGTAGTTATGATCGATGATCCAAATCTTCGTGGGGATGCCGTTCTTCTCCAACTGCGGACCGAAGTGCCGGCCCACAAACTCCACTTCATACTCCTGCCCCCACATGCACGCGGGCATCCTGCTGTCCTGATCTGTGTCCACCTCGTTCTGCACGCTGACGGCGTTCACGGGCACGCCCGCCGCGGCATATGCCTGCAGGAACTTCACGAAATACGCGGCGTAAGGTGCGTAATATCTTTTGTGGAGTGTGCCACCCAGCATGGAACCTGTCGATTTCATCCATCCTGGCGGGCTCCACGGCGTACTGAGCAGAAACAGATCCGGATTCATCTGGCGGGCAAGCCGCAGCATGGGGAGAATGTAATCGCGATCATGGTCGATTGAAAATCGCTTGAGATCCGGATCGGGTTCGCCTTCGTCAAAGCTGTAGACATTTCGCGAATAATCGCTGGACCCGATGCAGGTGCGGCACACGTTGAGGCCCATCTCCGACGGATGAAACAATTCATGGAACAGTTGTTCGCGGACGGCGGCGTCCAGCCGCTGAAAAGTATAGCAGGCCGCGTCGGTAAAAGCCGCGCCAAAGCCGAGCACCTCCTGATACGTGTGGCGCGGATTAAGAACGATGGCGTCGTCGGTCGAGCCAGCGACAGGCCGCCAACTGACCGGCGCCTCGCGCGCATAACGCTTTGATCCCGCCGTGACGTGAACTTCGATTTCCCCCGATGGCGCGTCCGTCTCGCCCGCTGAGACGCTGACGGCATCGGCGAGGGCCAACGCGGCGGTGGATAGTTTCACGAAATCGCGACGGGTGCGCAGATCGGACATGGCGACCACCACGATATCGCTGTGAGACAGCCGCCGCAACATCACGGAACGCTGCGATGCGGTTTATCGTAGTAAGAAGACGTGGAAACAAGAGAACAGAAACAAATCGAAGGCACCTTCGAAGCGGCCATAGAGGTGTCCGCCCCGGTCACGCTCGATGTCGCCGTCGACTCCGGTCTCATTCGCGTTCGCGCAGGCGAGGACGGCGTGGTCCTGATTCGAGGGATTCTACGCGCGCGGCACTCGTTTTTCAGCTGGGGAAATGTCGAGGACCGCATTCGGCAACTCGAAGTCAGGCCGCCCGTCGAGCAGGACGGCAACACCATCCGCGTGGGCGACGTGGCCGACCGCTGGCTGCTGCGCGGCGTCGAGCTGTTTCTCGAAATCGCTGTGCCCGCTGAGACGCGAGTCCGCGCGCTTGCCGATTCAGGCGATATCCGTGTCGAAGGGACCAATGCGCCGGCCGATTGTGAGGCCGATTCCGGCGACGTGGAGATATTCTCAGTGGGCGCAGACGTTCACGCTTCCACCGACTCGGGCAGCATCAGAATCCGCCAGGCGAAAGGCCGCATCCGCGCCAATGCCGACTCGGGCGACATAGAAGCTCTGGACATCGCGGGCGACATTGAGGCCAGCACCGACTCCGGCGATATTCGCGTTTCCCAAACGTTGGCCGCGTCGATCCGCGCCGAGGCCGATTCGGGCAGCATCGACGTGAGGCTCGCCCCCGATGCCGGTTACAACATCAGCCTGCGAACCGATCATGGCCGGCTCACCACACCGGAGATGGAATTTCGAGGCCGCCCGACGCACAAAGAAATCGACGGGCGCATCCGCGGCGGCGGCCCGCTGATAGATCTCGAAACCGATCACGGCGACATCGACGTCGCGTAATCGCCCCCGCGCACATACAATGTAGGGTTCATGTCTCCGAACCCCGCGCTTGGCGTGGTCTTCCATTGGCTGGGCGGTCTCGCGTCCGGCAGTTTCTATGTTCCTTATCGCGCGGTGAAGCGATGGTCGTGGGAGACCTACTGGCTTGCCGGCGGCGTGTTCAGTTGGATCGTCGTTCCGTGGCTGATGGCGTCGCTCATGACGAACCAGCTTCTCACCGTGCTTCACCAAACACCCACAGGCGCGCTGTTCTGGGCTTATTTCTTCGGCATCCTTTGGGGGTTTGGTGGTCTCACTTTCGGCCTCACCATGCGCTACTTGGGGATGTCCCTCGGTATGGCCATGGTCCTCGGTTATTGCGCCGCGTTCGGCACCATCATCCCGCCGGTTTTCCACGGTGAGTTTTTCTCAAGAGTGCTGCCTTCGCTCTCCGGCCGCGTGATCGTCTTCGGTATCGCGGTGTGCATGGTTGGCATCGCCTGCGCGGGCAAAGCGGGGATGTCGAAAGAACGCGAGATGTCCGAGAAGGAGAAAAAATCGGTGATCGGCGAGTTCAGCCTCAGAAAGGGAATCCTCGTCGCCACGTTCTCCGGAGTGATGAGTGCCTGCTTCGCGTTCGGCCTCGACGCCGGCGCGCCCATCCGCGCGCTGACGTTGCGCTGCGGCACATCTACGCTCTGGCAGGGGCTTCCGATTCTGGTTGTTGTTCTGCTGGGCGGCTTCACCACGAACTTCGTTTGGTGTGTACTGCTGAACATCAGGAATCGAACCGGCCGCGAGTACTTCACCGCAACCGCCTCGGGGCCCGAGCCCGCACCGATGCTTCGCAATTACCTCTTCTGTGCGCTGGCCGGAACAACCTGGTATTTCCAGTTCTTCTTTTACACCATGGGCGAGACGCAAATGGGCCGCTACAAGTTTTCCAGTTGGACGCTGCACATGGCCAGCATCATCATCTTCAGCAGCCTTTGGGGAATCGGGCTGCACGAATGGAGAGGCGCCAGCCGCCGCACGTGGCTCTGGCTGTTCGTGAGCCTGTTTGTTTTGGTTGCGTCTACCGTGATTGTCGGGTACGGGAATTATCTCGGAACGCTAACGCGCCAGTAACCATCCGCTACGCCACCGCTCGTTCGCTCTCGACAAACAAGTCGCGCTGCACGGGATAATCGGCCTGGAACTGCGCCAGCGCCTGCGGGTATCGTTGAATCAGTTCGCCCGGAGCGTTGCGCCGCCCATCGCCAAGCATCGCGGCCATCTGCAGCGCATTCACAACCGACTTGCCGCCGGCATCGTTATTCGCGACGACGAAGGTGTGCGTAGACAAGCGCGAAATCTCGCCGATTCGGTCCCGCCATGCCGCGAGTTCATCCGCCGAATACAGATAGTCATGACGCGCCACCGGCTTCCGCGCAGCCGTCCCCTCATCACCTCGTCCGAATTCCTGCTCCCAGTCGTTGGGGTTGCGTCCATGCAGACGAACATAACCGACCGCCGATGTCAGCAGCGCCGTCGGCGGCATGGCTTTCGTGTAGGCGGCCTGATCGATGTTGCAGAACCCCAGATGATTGTCGATGAGCGTGCCTACCGCCTCTTCCCTCATCCAGCTCGCATGCCGCATCTCCACGACGAGCGGAAATTCGTGGAACCACCGGCGCAGCCGGATCAGGAAATCGCGATTCTCTTCGGTGAACCGGAACGTCCATGGGAATTGCATCAGCACGCAACCCAGCTTCTTTGCGCGATGCAGCGGACGAATGCCATCCTTGAACGCTGCGATCTCAGCCGGGTCGAGTATTCGCTCGTGCGTGAAGCGGCGCCCCAGCTTCACCGTGAAAAGGAACCGCGGATTGCTGGCCACTTGCGCCATCCACAGCCGCGCCACCTCGGGCCGGATCGACTGATAGAACGTCCGATTCACTTCACAGACGTCAAAATACCGCGACAGAAACTCCAGCGGCCGGAACTGGCTGTTTGCGCCGCTCGGGTAGACGACCCCATTCCATCCCGGATAAGCCCAACCAGCCGGACCGCAGCGGACATTGACAAGTCCCATAACGCTTCCTCAATTCGCCATATGTTCGCCTTCAGAATATACCTCCGGCCTTGCTTGTGTCAAACATTTTCTTCGCCTGATGTTCGCCAGCTTACAGGCCGGTCAGCCCGCGCTCTCCGCAACCTTGATTTTCCCGGCCTTCACCGCGGCCATGAACTGCTTGTAATCGGCCTCGGTCTGGACGGCGTAGGCTTCCGCAAACTGCCGCATTGCCTTCACCAGCTTCGTCCCATTGCCGATATAGCCGTGAATCATGCACGCGTCGCCGGACCGCGCATGCCCCCGCGCCATCAGCTCTCCGGCCACCTCCGCCAGGCTCTCCAGTCCCGTGCCTCGCAGCTTCTCCAGATCGATACCGCCTTTGTGATCGTTCAACTGCCGCACCAGGAACTCATGACCGCCGATCGAGGTCCACCCCAGCAACAAATCCGAGAGCGGCTGAATCGCTCGCTGTCCCTGGGCCGCACGCAGGCCCTCCTGCGGGTACACCACGCTGAGGAACGGCGACCAGGCCGACGGCATCTCCTGCTTCACCTGCAGGAACAACAAATCGTCGGGACCGTTCCCTTCCATCAGCACGATGTAATCGCGCATGCCCACGCTACCCGTGCCCACGACCTTGAAGCCCACGTCCAGCGGCCGGAACAGATTGAACCAATGCAGACTCTCCGGACGCAGCGATTCACGGTACACCTCCAGTGAAGCCAGCACATCGCGAGCTTCTTCGCCGCGCACGCGCCAGAACACCGGCCGTCCCTCGCGAAAGCGGAGATTCCCGCGCGCGTCCTTCTCCGTGTACTTCTTCGCCGCTTCCGCCGGTGTGGCGCGCTGCGATTGCCGCAATGCCGAGGAGACCGGCTTGATGGTTTGTTCGCGGTGAATCTGATGCCGCGCCACCATCAGCACGGGCTGGCTTGAAAACTCCGCGATGAACTCGCAGTAGCGCTCCAGGAAAACCTGCGCCGCCGAGTCGCAACCCGTCGCCTTGTGACCCGCCTCGCGCCCCGCCAGCACGATGCTCGCGGCCATGCGTTTCACGTCCCACTCCCAGGGACCGCGAATGGTCTCGTCGAAATCGTTGAAGTCGAAAACCAGCCGTCCGTCCGGCGCCGCGAAAGAACCGAGGTTCTGCACGTGAGCGTCGCCGCAAAGCTGCACTTCGATGCCCGAGTTCGGCAGACGCGCCAGATCGGCGGCCATCACTCCCACCGCGCCACGAAAGAACGCGAACGGCGACACGGCCATGCGCGCATACTTGATGGGGAGCAATCGTGGCAGGCGGCCTGCGCCGCTCTTCAGCACCACGTCGACGGGATCGAACTTCCGTTCCTCCGCCTTGAGTTCCTTCTGGCTGACGCGGCTGGCCTTCTCCCGGCGTTTCGCGCCTTCCTCAATGCGGCCATCCCGCGAATTCGTCTCGTGCACCAATGTCTTTGCCATTACGCGCAACAATGTAGCACAAATAGTATTGAAAAAGTGTCGATGATCCCGGCCATGTTCCGCCCGCATCATGTGCATGTGCATGCATGTGATAATGGAAGTAATGCGCACCACCATTGAGATGAAGCCTGAACACCGGGCGCGTATCCTCGAACTGGCCGCCAAGAGAGGCGAGAAGGGGTTCTCGACCGTGGTGTCCGAAGCCCTGGAGCTCTACCTCGAAGCGGAAAGGGGCCGCGCCACGGCGATCCGGAACGCGCTGGCCCTGAAGGGATCTATGAGCGAGACGGAAGCTGACGGTCTGCTGGCTCAAACTCGGAAGATCCGGGGGAACTGGCGATGACCGTCGCCGATACCGATGTCCTGATCGATTATCTTGCGGGTAAAGGCGAGGCAGGCGCCGTGGAACAATTGCTTCGCCGGGGCGCGATCAGGACGACGGTCATCAGCCGGTTTGAGCTCCTGGCGGGCGCTCAGAATCCGAAGCAACTTGCCCGTCTCGTCCAACTGCTCGGAGCCGTGCCTTCGCTGGCCCTGGACGACACGGCTGCCGACGCTGCCAGCGAGATTCGCAGGACGCTGGAGCGATCGGGCCGTCCTATTGGGATGGCGGACAGCCTGATTGCGGGCATCGTGATCAGCAACGGAGGCGCGCTGCTGACTCGAAACCGCCGTCACTTCGAACGGGTTCCGGGCATAAGCCTCGCCTGAATTGCGCTTCGGTCATATGGCCCCCGCTCACGCCGCTGGCCGCGCCCGATAGGGCTTTACTTTGATTTCGTTTTCGTGTTGACGGGCCTGGGCCAAATCCCATGCCGCCTGCATTCGAATCCAGATGTCAGGCGTAGCGCCGAAAGCCTTCGCAAGACGGATTGCCATCTCCGGGGACACTCCCGCCTGGCCGTTAATGAGACGCGAGAGAGTGGTTCGGCTGACGCCCAGCGCCTTTGCCCCTTCCGTAACCGAAAGGCCAAGAGGTTCGAGGCAATTCAGACGGACGGACAGTCCGGGATGCGGTGAATTCTTCATGGGCATTGGCGTCTTCTTCTTCATGCTTAGTGGTAGTCAGTCAGATCGACAGCGTCGGCATCACCGTCCGCAGAGCGGAAAACAATCCGCCAGTTGGCCCGCACGGTCGCTTAGGCATTAATTGTTCGATCGCCATTCAGATTGCCATGCGCTTCCATAGGAGTCAACGACCCTCAAACACAGCGACCCGACTCTTTCAAAGGCGCCTTGTGCTTCTCTGTATTTGGCAACTGCCTGCCCTAACCTATAGTCGAACATCGTACCCCTCGCGATACCGTCGATTTCATCCTGTGGCACCGCTACGGTTTCTTTGACCAAGAATCGGGCGAAGCGCGTAAGAGTCATGCCGCGAATCAATGGAGCATTGGGCTCAAGCCGAGGTATTCCCGGCGGGTCGGGTATGGCCGTTACCGAGAGGACCTGCGAATTGGTAATCTCGTCGCAGCTCAAGCGCTCACCTGATGGCATCCTTATCTCGAGCCAATACTCGTCCAGTGATGCCTGGCAGTCACTGGTATTCAGAGCCGAAAAGGTAATACTGAGTGCTGATTGTACTTCGACAAGGCCGTTGCCCATGGGAGTTAAGCCGTTGTGGGGAAATGAGTATCGGCTAGCATTCGAGACGATTAATTCGATATGTGGTTGAGTCGCCGGCGATGGCCGCTCATGGTAGTGCACATCTCCCTGAATCAGATCGCCGCCAACCTCGGCGATCTGTACAGTTCTGGCCTGTACTCCAGATACATACTGCTTGGGACCGGCGGCAAGAGGAGCTGGCTCCTTTTGCTCCCCTCCAAACATCGCCTTCAGGCAAACGATGGCCAGGTATGTAACAACCAGAACGCCAAGGAACCAGACAGGATGAGCTACGGTCCATCTCAGGAAGTCCACTAGGCCCTTTTGATCGCGAAGGTGTTCTGCGATCCATGACAGCGCCAGATGTTCCCACAGCTTGGCGATGAATTCCCATGCAATCCATCCGATCCCCAACGGGACGCCGACCGGGCCACGGAGTGAAGATTCGGCAGCGCGGATTCCAGCACGCGATGGCCTGAACATTCCCCTACCGTATCACCCGCCAGGCTTCGAGACGAACGCGGAACTGCCCGCACTTCCGAGTTTCATATGCTGTCGAAGAGTGGAGTCTTCACGCGCTCATGTTGCTCGATGTCCCGCCCGCCGCTGGCACGTAGCATTTCAGCGTGTAGTCCATCACCATCCGGTCGGCATTGAACCGCCAGCCCAGCGTTCGAATGGTCCGCTTCATACGCGTGATCCAGCCACGTGGCAGGCCGTCGCGGTCGCGCTGATAGTACAGCGGAATCACTTCTTCGCGAAGCACCCGGTACAAATCCTCGCCATCGCGCGCATCGTGGACCGACACATCCGAATGCGTGCGCCCCGCACCGATGGCGAATCCGTTCAGGCCGTCGTACGCCTCCGCCCACCAGCCATCCAGGATGGACAGATTCAATCCGCCATTCAGGACCACCTTCTGGCCGCTGGTGCCCGACGCCTCCAGCGGACGCCGCGGATTGTTCAGCCACACATCCACGCCCTGTACCAGGTAGCGGCCGACGTTGATATCGTAATCCTCCACGAAAACGATCTTGCCGTGAAACCGCGCATCGCGCATCATCATCGCTATCTGCTGCAGCACGCGCTTGCCCGGCTCGTCGTGCGGATGCGCCTTGCCCGCGAAGACGAATTGCACGGGACGCTTCGGATCGTTCACCATCGTGGCCATCTTCTCCATCTCTCTGAGGATCAGGTTGGCCCGCTTATAGGTGGCGAAGCGCCGCGCGAATCCGATGGTGAGCGCATCGGGAGAAAGAATGCGCGTCAGTCTCTGCAGCGTTTCCGGCGGCTCGTTCCGGCGCGCGGCCTGCTCCACGCTGCGGCGCCGCACGAATTCGATCAGCCGCGTTTTCAGGCTGAGGTGCGTCTCCCACAACTCGCCGTCGTCGACATTCTCGATGCCTTCCCAGATGCGCGACTCACCGCCATGCTCATGCCAGCCCGTGCCCAGGTGACGATCGTAGAGCCGGAACATTTGTGGCGCCAGCCATGTCGGCACGTGAACGCCGTTGGTGATGTGGCCGATGGGAACCGCGTCCTCGGCACGACCCGGGTAGAGGCCCGTCCACATGGCCCGCGATACTTCGCCATGCAGCGCCGACACGGCATTGGTCCGCCGCGCCAGCTTCAGGCCGAGCACGGTCATGCAGAACTGTTCGTTGTGATCGTACTGGTTGACCCGCCCCAGCGCCATCAGCCCATCGCGCGAGAGCCCTAATTCGTCGCGCAACGGCCCCAGGTGCTCTTCCATCAGTCCGGCATCGAAGCGGTCGTGCCCCGCGGGAACCGGCGTGTGCGTAGTAAACACCACTTCGCGTGAGACACGCCGCACGGCCTCATTGAAATCGATGCCCTCCTCCCACATGCGATTGCGCACCGCCTCCAGCACCGCGAACCCGCTGTGCCCTTCGTTCAGGTGCAGCACCCCCGGCGTGAATCCCATGGCCCGCAATGCGCGATGACCGCCCACCCCCAGCAACAGTTCCTGGCGAATGCGCACACGGCCGTCGCCGCCGTAGAGCCGCGACGTCAGCTCGCAATCTTCCGGCGCGTTCCCCTCGACGTTGGTATCCAGCAGCAGCAGATCGCAACGGCCCACCTTCATCCGCCACACCTTCGCCCGAATCGAGCCGCCCCGCGTCTCCACCTGCACCGTCACCGGCATGCCGTTGGTGCCGATCGCCGGTTGCATGGGAAGCTGGCTCACGTCGGTGGCGATGTACTCTTCCTGCTGCCACCCGGCTTTGTCGAGCCGTTGCCGGAAATAGCCTTGCCCATAAAACAAACCCACGCCGACCAGCGGTATGTCCAGATCCGACGCGCTCTTGATATGGTCTCCGGCCAGTATGCCGAGGCCGCCGGAATATATCGGTACCGATTCGTGCAGACCGAACTCCGCCGAGAAATAACCCACCGGACGGGGCCGCAGCACGCCGGCATGAATCGCGCCCCACGTGCGGTCCGCCTGCAGGTATTCGCGCTGTCGCCGGTACGCATAATTGATCCGGCTATGCAGCACCAGCTCGCGCGAGCGTCGGTCGATCTCGGCGAGCGGCATCTCATTCAGCATGGAAATTGGATTGCAGTTGAGCTGCGTGAATCGCGCCGGGTTTAACTCGCGGAACAATCCGGTGCAGTCGTGATCCCAGCTCCACCACAGGTTCCGCGCCAGCGTCCACAGCCGCTCCTGCACGGGCGCGATAAAGCGGTCCAGCGTGCGCGCTTCGCTCACTACCGGCGCAACCTGTGCGGCGGCGTCCACCAGCATGCGCACTTCGTCCTCGCGAAATATGCGAGGCACGATGGTCTGCACCACCAGCACGCCCTGCAGCACGCCATCGTCGATCAGCGGCACGCCCAGGAACGACTGGTAGTCGTCTTCCCCGGCCTCGCCAAAATACTTGAACCGCGGATGATTCTTCACCTGTTCCACGGCCACCGGGCAAACCTGTTCCGCCACCAGCCCCGCCAGTCCTTCATGCAGCCCCATGCGCAGCGAGCCGATGCAGGAACTGCGCAGGCCCAGCGTCGCCGCCAGCACCAGGTTGGCGCGATCCGGTTCCAGCAGGTAGGCCGAGCACACATCGGTCTCGAATCGCCGCGCGATCAACGCGACAACGTTCATCAGCGTTTCGGCAGGCTGGCCGCCCTCCGCCGTGAGATTTCCTATTTCTTCCATAGTCAGTACGTAGTGAGCGTCCGTGCGCACAGCGGCAGCGTGACTCATAATCAGATCCTTTGCCGGTTCGAGCGGAGGACGGGGCGCAGGAAACCACAGGGTTACGTGGCGGACCGGGCGATGAACAAACGGTTACTAGATAAGTCTATGCGCATCGCCGCCGCTGCGCAAATCGTTTAGTACCGGGTAGGAAGTTTTAGTTCGGCGAGGCCGCGCCGGCCAGGTTTCTCCTTAAGAAATCCAGCACCTTAGGAATTGCGTCGATGGACGAAAGCGCGTTGCCTTCGGGAGTTCCTCCGTAATCGGTGGAACGGCCCGATATCGTATGGGCGATGCGGCCATGCCACTCGGGCACGATCTCCGGCCTTCCCGCGATGTGTCCGGCGTGAGCGTAAGTAAGGTCCTCCACCGCATAGGCAAAATGGTCGCGCTTCAATCGCGACACTATCGACTCCGCCATGGAAGCCGACTCCCACACGTGGTCCTGCTCGCCAGCGATCAGCAGAATGGGACCGCCGGTGTGCTCCACCATGATCATGGCGAGCAAATCCTCGGCGCCAGTCTCCTTGCGTTCGGCATACGCGAGTGGCGACCCCTGCCACGTCCACGCCCACGGCGCCATGTTGCCGCCACAACAGGCGCGGTGCCGCGCGTTCGCGGGCACATAAGCAACCACGGTCTTGATGGCCGGATACATCGAACCAAGCTGCAAAGCGAGCTCGCCGCCGCGGGACATTCCCATCACCGCGATACTATTCGGCAGAATTTCCGGTCGCTTCTTCATCCATGCGAGCGCCTGTCCGAAATATTCGAGCGGAATCGCTTCTAATTGCTGTGGCAGGTTCTCGTAACGAAAGTAGGCCAGCGCGAATGCGGCGAATCCGTGCGATGCCAACCAAGCCGCGCGGCGCCGCGGTACTCCTCCTTCCGATCCCCCCAGCACCAGCACACCCGGAAATGGCCCATTTCCAGCGGGTAAGAACAGCACACCGTGAAGCACTCCGGTTATGTTGACTTCGTGCACTCCCTCGCCCATTGTCCGCTGCTCCAGTTGCGCAGCCTCGATCGGGTGGCCATCTCTTGAGAGCGCGAAATGGATCTGCTGCGGTCCCTGCTCTTTCGGCGGACGATAAAGGCCAACACCCTTGCTGGCAGGCTTCATCGACCAAATCAATCCCATTGCCGATGCCACTTGATAGGAACCAGCTACCGGCGCCTGCGTCGCAACATCGACATTGCCCTGAGTATCGGCAACGAACTCAGCCGCCGACTCCCACCTCTGATCGTCGCCATCAACCAGATCTGCGCTGATGGTCACGTGTTCATTCGGCCGCAATCCGCTCGCGCGGATGTTGGCGCTCTCATCGATCAGCACCGAGCCCGGCGTGACCGTGAGTATCTGCGCCGCAAGCCCGGACAACCAGCATACTCCGGCGAGAATGAGTTTCGCGCTCTGGCAATGCATCAGTCATATTATGCCCGCGTGCGGACTCTCTTACCGGATCTGAAGACGATTCACCTGTCCGGCTTTCGTCCGCCTGACCGGATCGCGGATCTCCGCGAACTGCGCCTGGTAAGCGGTGAAGTGGTCGAACCAAAATGCGATGCCGCCCGCTGCATCAGTGCGCCGTTCGGATCCTTCGTGCCAGCGTTTGGCGGTCATCCATTCTGCAAACACCACGGCATCCTTGCCTGCGTCAGGGATATGACTACCCTTTTGGCCGCTGAGTGCCGCCGATAGCATCCGGTTGCGGCCGCGTATGGAAGTGTCCGCCACGCTCGCCGTGGCGATGCCCGGACGAAAGCTGGCGTGGAGTGTCCCCCAGCAATCCGAGCGAATCGAGTGCGGCCAGGTTGCCGGAACGAACCGCCGTTACGAGATCGTACTTGGGCTGATCGGTGACATCGACAAGCCCGAAGGCGTAATCTTCGCCGTACACCAGCGCGGTTCCCGCACTCGATCCCGACTGAGTGCCTCTTCCGCTCACCGGCTCGTCCTCATACTCGAACCAGGAGACGCCCACGCAGTTCGGATTGGCGCTGGCGGCTTTCAGCCATGTAACGTACCACTGTCCGGCTTCCGATTCGGTTTCCGCGGACTCGTAGATTGAGCCGAAGCCGCGCTGCCCGTCATAATTCGGCGGAAAGGAGAATTCCCCCACCATCACCGGCTTGCCGGCGGTCTGAATCAGCGAAGCGACATCCCAGGTGGATGCAAACTGCAGCGCATAATAATCGAAGCCGATCACGTCCGTATTTGCCGCGATGAGCGACCAGTCCGTCGAGTTCACCCAATAGCCGGGATCCACCCAATCCCCCAGATACAGATGATTGGGGTCGATCGTTTTGACGGTCCGGTAGATGGTTTTGTAGTAATTGCTCTCGTAATATTCGCGAAGTGTTTCGATATCCTGCGCGGGCGGGGTGGCGTTCGTGGCCGCATAGACATCGGAGACCGACGAAGCGGTAATTCCCCAGGCTTTTGCCAGCGCGCTCACGCTCCCGCCATAGATGGCACTTAACGCCTGGTTCACCAGCGCCTGTTTCACCGGCACCGACGCGCCCAGCGCCAGAATGGACTGAACCTCGGTTGGCTGAATATCCTCGGCGATCTCATTTCCCAGCGACCATCCGACGATGTCGGGATTGGTGACGTTATTTCCGATCTGACTCGACAGCGTGGCCTGGAGCTGCGACACGATGGAGGGATCGAAGACATCCGGGTGCCCTCCCGATACCACGTTCGGCACGCTGCCATGTTCCAGCACGGGCGTGCTCGGAATACCGGGTATTATTGTCGACCATTTACCCATACCGGCAAATCCCCAGCTTCCCAGGCGCTGAGACAGCAGGCTGGTCGAAGTTGATTGCCACTGGCTGCCGTATTTCCTGATCGCATTGGCGAGATCGAAGTGGAAGAAGACGGTGTTCTGATCCACACTGGTGCCCCAGTAGTTCAACGAATATGCCGCGGCGAAAGTGCCGGTCTGCGATGGCAGCGCAGCGAATTCCGCAGTGCGGCCGGTGATGGGCGTGGCTTGTTGACCGCCCGGTTGCACCGCCGAGAGCGATATGTAGAAGCACGGGTTCCCCAGCGGCGTGATCAGCCACCAGCGGTTGTTATGTTGCGCGGTGTGATAGAAGCCCGTAGCCTGATCGTGCCAGCCCGCTACGGTCGAACCACCGTATTGATCGAGGACATTCAAGGGCGGGTTAGCCGCGAGCCATGCCTGCTCTGCGGCGCTGGCGGCTTGCAGTTCGCTATCGGACGTTATCTTCGAGGGCCAGGCGCCGTAGTTCGACTGCCCATACTGATCGATGTACGGGTCGTACTGCGCCGGATTGGGAAGCGCGGCCTGGATCTGGAAGGTTGCCGTAATGGTGTACGTTTGGTTCGCATCATCATCGAGCGATGCGGACCAGATCGGCGTGCCCCCAAGGAGAAGCAACTGCGTCGCCGGTTGAACCCACGTTCCAGTGGCCGGAAGTGAAATGGCTTGGGAGCCGTTGGTTACCTGGAGGCCAGTTTGCTCCACCAGATAATCCTCTTGTCCATTGGCCCAACTCGGAACTTCAGACCCGTACAAAGCGCCCGGCATCGGCGTGAATGAGCCGGTCGCGGTTCCCACCAATTGTCCATTCAGAAACAGTTGCTGCGGACCGGCGGCGGTCAACACTACATTGGCCGTGTACGTTTGGCCCACCTGCCACTGCGGCGTTATGCTCGCATAGCTGAAGCTGGAGCCGTTTCCAACCGCCAGTATCATGCTCACCGAGCCCAGGGTGCAGGCGTTAGGTCCGGAGTTGGAGGATTCCAGATCGAGGGCCACGCCGACATTATTGTTGTAGTCGTAATGATCGAGCAGATACATGCGGCATGTGTTCTGCGCGAGCGCGGCGGAACAGCACAGGAGCGAGATCAGAAGAATTCGATGGCATGGCATGGCGTGATGTCCCTCTCAGCATACTGCGCGGACTCGCCGAAAATGCCTATCGATATTACTATAGATCAGCCATCGGATCTGCCGACGTATGGGGGCGGGCTACTTTGAATTCACTCGGCGTCCTTCGATTCTGAAAAGGCGCGCTCCGGGTCCCAGGCCAAAGGGGCGCAATGGGCCGCGATTTCGCGTTCCACGCAAGGCCCCGCCCTCAGTCCAGATCCGGCACGCCTGGGGAGTGGCGCCATCACCGTAATCCACCATCTCAAAGCTGCAACCATTGGTATCACCGCGCGAATTCCTGATCTGGCTCGTGCGCACGGGAGGCTCCAACACGCTAGGTGTGCCGGTTAGCTTGGCTGATTGAGAAAATCGAAGATTCAGTCGGAATTTGGTACGCGTTTCCGGATAACTGCCGTCCGACCGTGGTTGTGTTGGCTGTCCGTTAAACAGACCTTCCCATGTGCCCGCTATGTTTGGGGGAGAGGACTGGGCATGTATTAACATCGACACGCCAAGGATAACGACCCCGAACTTTAACATCGCCCCGATCATATCAGCGCCGCTGTCTGACATTGTCGTTCGAAGTGGCCCACTGCAAGCCGATGGCGAGGATTGACGCGCCGGGGCGCGAGGTGTACAGTTCTTAGATCAAACCAGACGGAGAGGGAAGTGGCCGCCCTGACCGCGGCTTACTCGACAACATGACACGACTTGCTGTTGCATCCAGGCTGGCGCTGTTGTTCGCGCCGGCATCCCTGTTGATCGCACAGGACGACAATCCAGCAGCCGGGTGCGCCGGTTGCCTCGCCTGCGGGGTGTTTCCGATGATCTTCTTTCTCGCGATCATCGCCCTCCATATCGCGATCCTCGTCTGGGTGGCGAAGGACGCTAAGGCGCGTGGCATGGACAATGCCGTCCTGTGGATGATTCTGGTGGTGCTAACTGGACTGATCGGGCTCATTGTTTACTTGCTGGCCCGAACCCAGGGGAATCTGGTGCCCTGTCCGAACTGCCACAACCAACGGTTGCAGGTGAGTGTCCGGTGCCCGCACTGCGGAGCCTGAACGCAAAGCCAAACATCTTTCGACGGCCCGAGCTGTACCTCGCGATCGTGGTTGCCGTTCTGTTGCTGGCCGCGGTAGATATGTGCCGTCCCGCGCCGGATCAGGTCACCGCGCGGATCTATATTGCGGCGGTTCGCGGATATCAGCGCTGGGGACGGCCGGTCACCTCACGGTTCGTCCGCTGCCCCTATCGGCCGACGTGTTCCGAATATTCCCGCGAAGCGGTGGAGAAGTTCGGTTTGCCGCACGGCTTCACGCTTACCATGAACCGTCTGTGGAGGTGCCGGGCACGGGTTCTTCCGGGGACGCCGGATCCGGTTCCGTAGGCGCGGCGCTTTCCGGCTGGAGATCCTCTTCGGTTGTCTCGATGCTCTCGGCAGGTTCCGTTATGGCTGGCTCGACGATTTCGGCCGGCGCCTCCACCGGCTCAGGCACCACTTCTACCGTCGCCACCGCCACGGGCACTTCATCCAGGCACAGCGGCGATTCGCACTCGCAGCAATCGCTGCAGCGCAGGCATCGCTGGCAACGATGAGAATGGCAAACGTCCTTCGTGCAATAGACGCAAATGTCGTGCGAAGGCTCCGCGCAAATGCTGCAGGTGAACGTGAGAGTTGCCGTGGGTCCCATCTTTACCTCTTTCCCGGTGGCTTCTGATTGACGACGCTGGCGCGGCAGCGTTGCGCTTCGGCGTCCATTATCTTCAATTCGTGTTCTTTCTCGGTAGCGAGGTCGAGCACGTATTGTGTGAGCCGATCGCGATTGTGATCGTTCTCGTCGGTGATACTCTGCATCAGATTGGCGAGCGCTGCGTTCTGGTATTTTCGCGTGCCTTCAATTACCGATCTCAAAGTGCTGTTCATGGCCTGCATGCGGAACAGCGTGTCGAGGCTGGCGTCGAGCTTCTCGGGATCCTTGGCGAAAGTCTGCGCGGACGCCAGAAGATAATTGAGTTCGTTCTTTGCGGTGCTCACCTGATCCGCGTATTGAGGCGCTGCGCCGTGTTTCGTCCAGTCGGCAGGCGTCAATTGATCGAGAACCGGGGCGAGCTCCTTCGCGCGGGTCTGCAGGTTGGCCAGCATTTGACGGATGTCCCACTCGGAACTGACGCCGTTCGAAGCCGCCTGGCCGAACAGGGAACCGGCGGCAAGCGCGAGCAGACAGAGAACACGCATCCCTGACTCATAGTGTAGCGTTCGCTGCAGAGACGGCCATTTGGCTATGTCTGGTGCCGGGTTACGATAACCTGTTCACGAATGGCGTCAGACGTTCCCGAGGTAGTAATCATTCCAGCCGGGCGATGGGTGCGCTTCCTGAACCTGCTGAAGCGCACTTTCGTGTCCGCGTTCGACGACGGTCTATTCGGCATCGCCAAAGGCGTGGCCTATTCGTCGCTGCTGGCATTTTTCCCGGCCATGGCTTCGCTGGCGGCGATTCTGGCCCAGGTGCAGGCCGAATCGGTATCGCACGCCATTGCAAGTTTTCTCGGAGAACTCGCGCCGCCGGGGTCGGAGCCTTTGGTGCGGTTCGTCTTCTCCGTGCGCGGACAGCGCCCGGTCTGGCTGCTTATTGTTGGAACGTTGCTCTCCATCTGGGCGGCCACCGGCTCGATCATGAGCCTGATGGAAGGGTTCCAGGCGGTGTACAAGCTGCCGGGAGGCCGGCACTTCCTGAAGCAACGCGGCGTGGCCGTGCTGCTGGTCTTTGCCGCTGCGCTCCCCGCGCTTGGCGCCAGTTTTCTCATGCTGTTCGGCACGCGCAGTGAACGGGACATCACTGAGTGGCTGCATCTGGTGCCACAGGGGGAGGAGTTGCGGGTGTCGGTCCTGATACTGAGCCGCACGTTTCGTTATCTCATCGCGCTGGGCGCGACGGTGCTGGTCACCGCGCTGCTCTATTATTTCGGACCCAACCGCCCCGCCAAACGATTCAGCGGCGTGTGGCCTGGCGCGTTCCTGGCCACGGTGCTGTGGTTGCCCGCCACGGCAGGCTTCGGCTGGTACGTCGGCCATCTGAGCAATTACAACGTACTCTACGGGAGCGTCGCCGCGGGCATCGTGCTGCTGGTGTGGATGTACCTTCTGGCGGTGATCGCCCTGATCGGCTGCGAGTTCAATGCCGAGTACGAGCGGAGGTTGTGATCACTTCTTGTCTTTCGAGTCGTGATCCTTGTCGCCCGTTTCTATGTTGATGTTGGGCACGCCCAGACCGTGCAGCTTCTGAAGGTCCTCCACCTTCAGAACGCCATCGATGTAAACTACGCTGAGCTCTTTTGGCTCGGCACTGATGACCGCCAGCCCGCCGCCCACTCCCGTATTGAGGTACACTTCGTCGATTTCCTTAACAGTGCCGTCCTCGTTTTTCTCTCGCGATTCCACGATCCTCGACCAGCCGCGCGAGCGAATCTGTTGCCGGACAGGCTCGACATCGGCCATCGAATACTGGTCCTTCGAAGCGAACTCGAAGTTACGCACATACACCCCTTTGATGCCGGCGATCAGCGTCTTTACCGCCTGCTGATCCTTGTCTTTGTCGTTCAGAAATCCGAGCGCCAGCTTAAGCAGGTTCTCGTCCAGCGTGACGTTGTTGACCTCTTTCGCCTTCGCTTCAAGCTTGTCCAGACTGGACAGATCCAGCCCCCCGGCGGACTGCCCCCACACCGCGCCCGTCACGGCGGCGAAGATGATTCCCCCCACCATCCATCTCGTATTCATAACGCCCCTTTAATATCCTCTCGATCGACCTTCACCACGGCCGACGACTTTTCCAGCCGGCTTTGCACTCGTTCGATTTTCCTGGCCATGAGCCGCAATGCGTACATCAGTTGGCGGTTGGCCGCCTCCGCCCGCTCGGCGCGCTCCACCTGCCGATGCCATTCGAACAATCCCGCCGAGAACGCCAACACCAGCACCGCGGCAATTGCCGCCACGGAGCGCCAGTGCATGGTCCACATCGTGGCCCGCCGCGGTGGAACCCGCGCGATTACCCGCTCCGCGAACCCCTCGGGGGGCTCCCGCCGTTGCAATGCTTCCCGAAGCCGGTCTTCAAAATCGTTCATGATTCCATCTCTTCGCGGCGTTCCATTTTGCCGCGCAATAACGCCAGCGCCCGGTGCAGTTTGCTCTTCACCGTGTTCACGGGCATCTCCAACACCGAGGCGATCTCGGTCGGGTCCATGTCTTCCTGGTAACGCAAAATTACAATGGCCCGCTGCTTCTCGGGCAGCGATGCGATCAGCCGCCGCAACCGTTCCGAGGCCATCGGATCTTCATGCGATACCGGCGATTGCAGTTCCGGCGCGTCATCAAGGGCCGTCAGCCCCTCGCGCTTCCGTTTACGAACGCGGTCGATACACCGGTTCACGGTCACCCGGCGGAGCCACGAAACCAGATGCGCTCCCGATTCGATGTGCCGCAGGTTGCGGTACAGCTCCAGAAAAACGTCCTGAGCCAGCTCCTCGGCGAGGCCACCGTCCCGCAGGAACGACCATGCCACGCTATACACCATGGACTGGTTCGCCCGCACGATGCCGGCAAAAGCCGAGGTGTCGCCCTGCACGGACCGGTCCAGAAGCGCCCCTACGAATTCCACTGTCACGCTGGCCATTGCGCCTTCATTACCGCTTCTGATCGATATTACGCTGGCGGGCAGGGCGGCGGTTGCAAAATCTGTAATCGCTCCCATGCGGTCGCGCCTCGGTCTCCGAGCCGCGCTTGTCAGCAAGCGGTCCGGGCGGCCCGCTACGGT
>Ga0326727_10004141_pt1 | contig 44317 bp, 37 predicted proteins | sample MB2enrmetagenome_FD_207643 | JGI IMG/M metagenome (GOLD analysis project Ga0326727, IMG submission 207643) | Lab enriched peat soil microbial communities from McLean, Ithaca, NY, United States - MB29MY | ecosystem: Environmental > Terrestrial > Soil > Wetlands > Peat | place: USA: New York... | reverse complement strand
CTGCCGCCGGTGCTGGCAATCTTCACCGCGCGCGAAGAACTTTCGAGATCCTTGACCGTTCCGCGCAGAAAGATGCTGCCATTCTCGAGACTGACCTTCAGGGGCTGTCCGGGAAGCTCGGTACGGAGCTCGCGGCGAATCGAGTCCAGGCTGTCGTTCAATGCCGTCGCGCTGGCGCGAACCGTCACGTTGAAAAACTGCCGGCCGCCGTGCGTATCCCAGACAATCAGGCTGGTTTCTCCGGGGGTCTTGCCATTCACCATGATCTCGGTTGGACCCGTTCCGTGGACCTCGGCAATCTCGCTCATGCCGATGGAAACACGCTTGATCGGGAATGTAGTGTCAACCAGCACGGTCTTGCCAACCGCGACGGAAAGATCATTCGCCGAATCCTGAGTGGAGGCGGCGGGTTCGGAAGGAGACGGTGAGGTCTGAGCCCGCAAGCCGGCCCCGGCGCAGATCATTAGAGCAAATGCGCTGAAACATGCGATGGAAATGACAGTCTTCGCTCTCACTTGTGTCCCTCGGGAGAAGCAAATTTTTCTTCACTCGTTTTCGTACCGTTGATCACCTCAATGGAAAAGGGCGGGGGTTCCACGCTCTTGGGTGCCGTGGCGCGCTGCGGCGGCTTTGGCGGCGCGGTATTCACTCCCGTAAAGAGGCTCTTAGTGTCCGCGCTGGCAACCACATCGATCTTGTTATCCAGCGGGTTGCGCAGCACCAGCCGGATGGAAAAATTGGTAGCCAGGCTCAGCCTCTCAGCGTCTTCCGGCGTCACCAGCAGGTTGACCACCTGCACCGGCTTAGGCTTCCCTTCCGGATCCTTTTGCATTTCCGTGCCCGCGGACAAAACCTGAATGTCCTGCAGCAGCGTCTTCGATACCTGGCCTTGATCGGAGTTCGTCGAGCCCGGAGGCGTACCGGAGATCAGAACATCCACGCGCATTCCAGGAGTAACGAAGCCAGAAACGTTCACCACGTCGTCGACCCTGACCGCGCAGGCTCTCATTCCGGGGGGAATAGTGGCCGCCAATCCTCCGCCGGATCCGATGGCGGCCAGGCGTTTCTCAATAATCGGCTCGCCCGCATAGAGGTCCGAAATGACCCCTCGTCCAACAGCGCGGCTCATGTCTTTGACGAGAATGGCGCCCGCGGGCACCCCTCCCGCAATCTGGACGGTCGTCAGGTCGTTGGCGCTGAGAACGGTCCCGAGCTTGATGTCCGTTTTTGCCGCGACGATACCGGTAGCGGCTACCGGACGGACCGCCGCCAAGCGGCTGCTCACCATCTGATAGACCAGAAAAGCGCAGACAAAGCCAATCACTAAAGCGGCCAGAAGGATCGTGAGTAGTCTTCGGTTCATTTGGAAACCTGTTTGAACTGGCTAACAGGCCAGCTTCGCCTTTCTGTCCCTTGTGGCAATTGCCGCGCCCTTGAAAAACCTGTTTCGATTCTATGCCTAAACAGGAGTTGCGTGGACAGATCGTCCAACAAGTTCAAATGCGTATTCAGTGTATTCCCTTGATGCCTTATCGAACAGCAGCAAGAACAGCCGCATGGACAGGAGGTATCAAAAGGGTCATGGGTCAGATCCCCTCCATGAACCATGCTCGGAAAGATTATAATTGAAGAATGCAAGGGGATGATAGGTCTTTCTTGGCCGTAGATCAAGCTGAGGGTGCTTTGACCGCGATTTACCCTGCAAAATGGTACCTGGCGGCGCGAGGAAGGAATTTCATCCGAGCATGAGGACTTCCTCAACGATATCGCTCTTTTCCGAGCAACCTGAGCTGAATCAGCGGCCCTACTCCTTTGTGTTTTCGATCCTGGCGCACGGCGTCGCGTTTGGATTGATTTTTTTAGGCATCGTAACCGCACCCAAGGTCAAGGTCCGTGTTGCCGTGCAGCGCTACGAGGTGCGGCATCTGGATCTGCACACGCTGGATGCCGAGATGCAGCGGGCCAGAAGCGATTTCAGTAAAGAAATCAAGGCGCCCCGCGCACCTTCCAAAGCGCCAGCTCCCGCAAAAGCGCAAATATCTCCACCGGCCGCGAGCCCTGACTCGCCGCGGCCGGCTTTGCGGATGGTTGTGCAAGCTCCGCGGGGGGCGCAGACGCTGGTGCAGCCGGATATCCCCAAGCCTCTGGCGCTTAATGTGGAAATCCCGTTGCCGACGGTCGTGATCTGGGCGGGGAAGAAGACTGAGGTCAAGACTATCGTTCCGCCCCTGCCGGAAAAGCCGGTAGTGGCCGATGTCAAGCCTTCCACGCAGTTGCCCAACGAGGAACAGAAACTGGCGGAGATCGCCATTCCGGCCGTCGCTCTGCCGGTGCTGCAACCTCAGCCGATCCTTCCCAGCACCACGACGCCGCTGGTGGTTACCGGGCCCAAGCCGACGCCGCCGGCGCCGATCACCACCGCGCAAGGCTCCTCGCTGCCGACGCCCGCCGCGGTGATGTCGCTCTCCGAGCATCGCATGGCGAATGGCGCCGTCACTCTGCCTCCCGTGAACTCGTCGGTTGCCACGCCTTCGCCCGGAGAGCTCGCCCCGGCGGAGGCAAAGAACACCACGCCCGCGGGACATGGAAGCCAGACCGATAAACCGGTCGAGAAGCCGGCCGATAAGGCAGTTGGCAAGCCCAGCGATAAGCCGGCGGATTCTGCAACTGGCAAGGCGAACGAAAAGCCCGCCGACAAGCCGGGGGGCACGGCCGCAGGCAAGGGCGCGGCAAAACCGGATTCCGGCAAAGCCGCTGAGCAGCCCGACACCGCCAAAGCCGCGCAGGGATCCAATGCGGGCACCGTGCAAAAGACTACCGCGCCAACCGGGTACGGGATCGTCAATACGCCTACAGGAGCTCACATCACGAGGCCGAAGGAAGGACAATTCGGTTCCGTGGTGGTAGGCTCAACGCTCACAGAAAAGTATCCGGAGACGGCCGAGCTGTGGAGCGGACGGCTCTCCTACACCGTATATCTTCCCGTCGGCTTGGCCAGGAGCTGGATTCTGCAGTACTCGCTTTCGCGCGCCGACAGCCCCGCCGCGGGCGCGACCACGCGCGTTGAGGCGCCCTGGCCCTATAACATCGTGCGCCCCAATATCGCTCCCGGCACGATCGACGCCGATGCCCTCATGATTCACGGCTTTGTCAATCAGGCGGGCCGCTTCGAGGCGCTCTCCATCGCATTTCCGCCGGAGTTCGCGCAAGCGCAGTTTGTCCTCGGCGCGCTCAACCAGTGGGAGTTCAGGCCGGCGACGCAAAATGGGCAAAATATCAAGGTGGAAGTTCTGCTCATCATTCCCGAAGTGGAGGAATAAAAAACTGCCCGGCGAGTCCAATGGGCGGACTGGCCGGGCAGCGGAGCTTGTGTCTCCTTCAGGAGACTAGTTCGTGTTGTTGGGGACTATCCGCGGGACGTGGGGCAACTCTCCTACAATTGCCGAAAATATCTGATGCAAAGTCGTCAATGTTGAAGTGCTAGGACATGTGCCAGAGGTGCCTGACATGGTGTCGGAATAGAAATAGACAATTGTCGATGTATTTGGAGAGGCTATCTCTTGTGCCGTCGTGCAAGGGGAGATATTCGGCTTGTAACTTAGATTGGTATAAGTTACACCGTGAATTGTAGTAGGCAAAGTACCCTTCCCCGTTGTTTTAAAAGCGGTAAAAAAAGCATCCTGGTCGGAGTCGCAATGACTCTGACTGGCGCCGGTACCGCCCATAATACCATCAATATTTCCGCTGGTAAGGGCTGTGCCAAGCGGGTTCCATTCTCCTGTCATCAGCGCGCCGTAGGCAACCACAAAGATCGAAGTTTGGAGCGTGCTGGCTCGCGCGGCCTGGGCCACCTGCACCGCCTGTCCGCAGCCGCCGACGCCGGATGGGTAAGTGACGTATGTGCCGGCGGTGGTCATAGGGATATCGGATGGGGCGGTAGGGATATAGGATGGGCTGCTAGCAGTCACGGAAAAGGATGACGCCATCAAATTCATGTCCGCATTTAAAGTCTTGTACTGATCTGAGGCATTGGAGTCGCCGTCCGTGAGGATGACGATCACATTCTGACCAAGAGCCACGGGATGAACCGCTTGTTCGGCAACCAGCGCCGATTGCGCCGCGACGATCGCGCCGGCAAGGAAGGTGTGATAGTTGGTTGGGTTGTAGTTGCTGGGCGTCTTCAAGTGACCAGTGGTGAGTGTATTCCCAGAGGAATCGACGGTCCCGACCGCCTCATTGATTTGGGTGTAATCGGTGCTGAAGGGCACAATCTCGTAGGTCGCGTTGCTCCCGGTCCCTCCGGTGTAACTTGAAGCACCCAATGTAGGGGTTGTGTACGCCATCTGCGTGATCGTAGTGGCGCTGGAGAGATCGTTAGGCACCGTACTGGCTTCGATATTCGGAAATGTGAACAGGGCGACCGGGGCATCCTGAGGAAAGGGGAGGGATCTCATCATGACGGCGACACCGTTCTTCGCGCACTCTAGTTGTGAACTGAAGCCGGGGCAATTGGGGTCCGAATCAGTCATGGACCCCGTGGTATCGACGATGATGGCCAAGTTGAGCGGGGCGGGCGCTCCACCGGGAGTAGCATACGCCGTTGCCGACATATGGAAAACGGGGATATTGAAAATCCTCGCGAACCACGTATTAACATCTGCTGTCTGCGTCACTATCATGGTGTTGTAAGGCGGGGTGCCCAGGCAAGGAATGCCCATCGACGTCGTAACCGTGGTACTGCATATGAAGCTAGGGGCAGGGTTCAACTGAACATTTGTCAAGCCCGAAGCAGTGTTATTTTGCCCCGTCTCGGAGCTGTACAGAATCGCCGCTTGCGTGGCTGCGGCCGTATTCAAATAGGAATTGGACAGGTATACGGCTCCAGACAATGCCGCGGAATTCGTCGATGCCTGAAGTTGCTGGCGGGCAACGTAGGCATTGACAAGGTCCAACGAGATCCCTGCAACTCCTATAAGGCCAGCAGTCCCGAGGAGTGCCACGAAAACAAGAGACTGGCCTTGCTCATTCTTCAGAACGCTGCGCAGAAAAGACATCTTGAGCAACTTCATTGGAGTATACCTCGCCCTTTCAGTAGGCTAATAACGATTGTTGTGTCTGCATGTTGGCAGTTCCCAGGCTAATTGCAGTATGGGTAACCGGATTGAGTATGGGCAACCACGTGTATGTATACTTTAGCGTAAACGTGACTTGCGATTTCGGCCCCAAATCGCCCGCGATGCTTTGGCTCGAGCATGAAAATGATCCGTTAGAAGAGGGAATCGCAGTCGCAGTTGTCCCGTTGTAAAGCGTCGCTGAATAGGTGATATTAGCCAAATTCGTCGACGACCAGTTGGGCCCCCCCGTCAAAACGGCTTGAACCGCATTATAGGCCTTTAAGCATAGGTCGGTCTGAGTCGAGGTTCCAGAGTCATCAACCCCCTGATTCTGTACAATCGCCACGGCACCTTCATACGCGGCTTCACCAAGCTGCTCGTAGACGATCATGCCCAAGCCAATCGAAAACATACCCATGATAACGGCCAAAAAGATCGGAATTATGTAGGCCATCTCAACGAGCGATTGACCCTCGTCACTGCGGCAAAGCCTGGCGAGAAGCCGGCCGCCGGCGCGCCGGATTTTGCCGCTGACGCTTCCCTGGGCCGCGCTATGCCTGCTCCGCCGCGCCGCCGCCTTTCCGTTTTGAACCTCTTGCATTGTCATCGCCAACTCCCCGCTTCTCATCCCCCATTATCGTTCATCTTCCCTTCATCTATATAGCCTTATACGACAAGCATTCTACACGAAAGTACCTATTATTTCAAGGGCGCACGACGATTATTCGTTGTCCTTGCGCAGCAGCTGCTCCAGAAACTGCTCGAGTTCCTTCTTATCCACGCCATGCTTCAACTCACTCAGTCCTTTACGCGCTTCTGGGGCATCCTGGGGGATGAATTGGAGGCCGACGCCGTCGTTGCCCCAGCGGACAGCCCTGGAATGCACGGAGATCGAACGCCCGGCGCCCTCTTCCTCGCCATCCGTCTCTTGCAGCGTCATCAGAACCAGTGTTCCGGGATACCAGCGTTCCTCGGTCACTACATACAATCCTGTCGAGCTGATGTCCCGGACGCTGTGCGCCTTGGGGGCGGCGCCCGTCCAGTAATAGGCGGCCAGGCCGGGCAACGGCTCCCGTGGCGCCTTTCTCAGTTCCGGCGCTTTTCGCGAACCCGCAGACCACCAGCGCTCCAGCCAGCTCTTCGACTGGCTGACGTTTTCCGTTTTCGACTGGGAAGGTCTAATCTCCTTCGGCGGTGAAGATTTGGGGCGCTCCCTGGTGGAGAGATCCTCCGATTCCGCCACGTCCGAAGCGCTGCTCCAGGGCGTTTTTCCCTTCAACAAAACGCTACTTTGCACTCCGCCGGCAGCGCTGTTTGCGCTGAAGAACTGATCGAGGCGGTGCTGCATCTCCTCGGCCACGCAGAGCACCAACTGGTCGCCAGGCTGAGTCTGCGACGAATAGATCGAGTGGGTGGGCAGCGCCAGAACGCTGGCCGCCTGCAAACTCGAGGTGGCATGGAAGGTGGGAAATGACTCGACGGTTTCGATGACCCGGCAATCCTCGTCCAGATAGAGCAGATCGAGCGGAACACGCATATTGGTATCAGGAATCCCCCGGAACGGCGCCATCCAAAGGCCCTCGCCAGACTTGAGCGCTAGCTTCCCCAGCAGAGCCTTCAGTTCCGCCAAGGAGAGATCGGCGGGCGCAACCTCAAGGCCGAGGAAGCATTCGCGAGTCTGGTTGTATGCGCAAAGTCGTTGCAATTCCATGGTGCCTCCGGTTGTCTGCGAGAACCTGGAAACCGGTCTTTGACCCGGAGTCCAAGTTGTCGATTCAACCACACCGATCTGAAACACTCATGACAAGTCCTTTCCCTGCGACCGCCGGCGGATACAAGCCATTTTTCTAGCGGCGCGGAGGAGGTCAGGCCGTCTGCCCGGTATCCATGCCAAGACACACCTCACCTAATTCGCTGCCGGGGCAACGCGCAGAGACATCCAGCACCGTAACAACGGCGCCCCGGCCAGCGGACTGATCGAGTTGGCCAGCGAGACACGCGCGGATTCTCCGCGCCGCTGGCCCACCCAAGGAAGAATAGCTACTTGATCCGCGTGCGGCGGCGCTGGATCAGGACAAACAGAATGACAACGACGAGCACGCCGGCAACAACCCGAATGATCAAAGTGGTATCCATATCGACTCCTCCTTCCTTTAATGATTGAGACCCTTGAATGAATCCATGATGGAAAGAACCGCGGGCCCTAGAACGACAATAAAAAGCACGGGAAAGATGAAAAACACAAGCGGGAAGAGCAGCTTGATGGTAGTCTTTGCCGCCGCTTCCTCCACGGCTTGCACACGCTGGGTTCTTAGGGTGTCGCTGTGAATGCGCAGTGTCTTGGCAACGCTGGTTCCGAACTGTTCGGCCTGCACCAGCATGGTGACGAGATTGCGCACGCAATCCACATCCGTGCGTTCCGCCATATGTTTCCAGGCCTCGGTGCGTGGGCGTCCGGCCCGCTGCTCCAGCACGACAATATTCAATTCATCGCACACTTCCGGCTGGGCTGCCTTCAATTCCACCGCCGTGCGCGCCGACGCATGGTCCAAACTGAGTCCGGCCTCGATGCAGATCACCAACAGATCAAGCACATCCGGCAGGCCGCGCCGAATCTTGCTTTGGCGTTGCTTAATTCGCCTTCCCAGCCAGAAATCCGGCGCCAGGAATCCCAGCGCCGCGGCGATGAGGTAAATCATGAACCCTCCCATGTCGCCAAGTCCCGAAACCAACACCAGGATGCAGAACAGGAGAGGAACTAAAACTTTGGTGCCATAGAAGATTTTGACTGCTGATTCATCGCGAAAACCGGCGCGCTGAAGGCGCTGCAGGACGATGGATACCTCGGCCTGGCTCTTGGGAAGGACATTCTCAAAGTGCTCGATCACGCCGCCGATCGATAGGCCGGTCTTCTGAATAGTGGTTAACAGGGATTTCTCTTTGGGTTGTGGATTGATGGCGTCGGAGATGCGCTGAAGCATTTCTTCTCGATAGAAGAGAAGCAAGCCGCCGCTGATAATCATCAGAAAAACGCCGAGAAAGGCAAAAATCGCATATCCCATAGGTCACCTAAACGTCCATGTTGACTATGTGGCGAACGATCAAACCGCCAACCACGAGCATGCCGAAAGAGGCCCAGAGCATCTTGATGCCCGTGGGATTCTTCCACAACAAACTCATCATGTCGGGGTTAATAAAATATAGAGCGGTTCCCAGAAATACCGGGAGAAGAGTGAGTATCCACCCGGTCATGCGTCCCTGGGCGGTGTGAACCCCTACTTGCCGTTTGAGACGGAACCGTTCCCGGACGACATGGGAGGTCTTGTCGAGGACCTCGGCAAGGTTTCCTCCGCTCTCCCTCTGGATCATTATCGCGGTGGTGACGATACGCAGATCCTGGAGGGGGACGCGGTTGGTCATATTGTCCAAGGCCGTCTTCATTTCCAGGCCATAGTTCTGCTCCTCAAAGCACGACTTGAATTCGCAGCCGATGGGGTCGGCGCATTCCCGCGCCACTGAACCCATTGCAGCGACCAGGCTATGTCCGGCGCGCAGAGCGTTCACCATCAAATCCAGCGCTTCCGGCAGCCCCTCTTGAAACTTGTCCAAGCGCTTGCTGCGTTTATGGCGCGCCCATAAATAAGGCATGGCGCCTGCCAGCAACCCTACCGGGAATGCGATGAGTACAGAGTCGGTACGCAAGTAAGTCAGATAGCTCATCGCCACAAAGCAGAGCGCGCAACCGGCCAGCATACCTCCGGCGGTCCACTTTAGGTCAGCCTGGTAAAGCAGGGTTTGCACGCGCGGCGTCAGTTCAAACGTGAGCAGCTTGCGATTGAGCCAGGGGATGCTGCTGAGCCGTTCGGTCTTGCGCAGATCAAGGATGGGACCGCGCTCTTCCGGGCTGTCGGTGGCCAGGGCGGAGTCGAGTGTGGCATGAACCTGTTTGGCCTGCGCGGAAGCGCCGCTTCCAGTGGCGATCGCGATCAGCGAGACGACCGAAAAGGCGCCCAGGAAGACCAGAACGATGATCAATCCCATATCAGTATCCCTCCCTTCTGCTCAATTGACCTGCGTTTCGCGCTCAAACAGAATCGGCGGCAGTACAATACCCGAGACGCGCAGACGTTCGAGGAACCGGGGACGGATATGGGTTGGCTGAAATACGCCGATGACCTTGCCATCGGGTCCAATCCCTTTCTTCGTGAAGGTAAAAATTTCTTGCATGCTGATAACATTCTCTTCCATGCCTGTGATCTCGGCGACGCTGGTCACTTTGCGCGTGCCGTCGCTCATGCGCGTAGCCTGCACGACAATTGTGATGGCCGAGGCGATCTGCTGGCGTACGGATTTTTCGGGAAGATTCATTCCCATGGCAACCATCGATTCGAGCCTGGATATGGCATCGCGGGGAGTATTGGCGTGAATGGTGGTCATCGATCCTTCGTGGCCGGTATTCATCGCCTGGAGCATATCGAAGGCCTCTTCGCCGCGCACCTCGCCCATTATAATTCGGTCCGGGCGCATGCGCAGGCAGTTGATCAGAAGCTGACGCTGCTTGACCGCTCCCTGGCCTTCGATGTTGGGCGGGCGAGTCTCCAGGCGCACGATGTTTTCCTGCGCGAGGCGGAGTTCGGCCGCGTCCTCAATAGTGACCAGGCGTTCATTGCGCGGAATGTACTGCGAGAGAATGTTGAGAAAGGTAGTCTTTCCTGCGCCGGTTCCGCCGGAGATGAGGATGCTGATGCGGGCTTTGACCGCCGAGGAGAGCACTTCCATCATCTCCGCCGAAACGCTCTTCAATTGCACCAGCTGATTGGCGGCCAGCGGGCCTGTCCCAAAGCGGCGAATGGACAAGGAAGGCCCGTCGAGAGCCAGCGGCGGAATGATCGCGTTGACGCGCGAGCCATCGGGCAGGCGGGCATCCACCATTGGCGAGGACTCGTCCACCCGGCGTCCCACACGCGACACGATCCGGTCGATGATTTGCAGCAAATGGCGGTCGTCGCGGAAGGTCGTATCGACCCTCTGCAGCAGCCCGCCTTTCTCGATGAAGACATGATCTTTGTCATTGACAAGGATGTCGGAAATCTTTGGATCCCGCAGCAGCGGCTCCAGCGGCCCAAGGCCAAAAACTTCGTCGAGCAGGTCGGCTTGTATCTTCTCCTGCTCGTCGAAGTTCAATGGTACGCGCTGGTCAGAGATGATCTCCTTCACGATGCCGGCTACGGCCTGGCGCGCCTGACTGGAATTGACGCGTGACAGTTTCTCCAGGTCCAGCTTGGAGATCAGGGTCCGGTGAATTTCCGCTTTATACTTTTCCAGATTCAGAAGTTCCACATTCTACCTTCCATCGGGCGAGGATACTCATCCCACAGTACATCATTGACCCTGCCCGAAAAACGGGAGGGAGGCAGAGGATTCGTCAACCACCCAGAGAGAAATTCACGTTCACCGTAGTCTCCACTTCCACCGGCTCGCCGCTAAGCATGTATGGCCTGTAGCGCCAGGACTTCACAGCATCGAGCGCGGACTGCCGCAACATTGCCGGTCCGCTGACAACGCGAGGATTTTCGATCGATCCATTCCTGGAAATGGTGGCCTGAATCACCACTGTTCCGGAGACGCGCGCGTTCTTGGCCATGGGCGGATAGATGGGCGTGGTCCTCTGGATCAGCAAACCGACCGCGATGCCCGACGAGATGCTGACCTTTTGAGGAGCCGCGACCTTCACCTTCGGCCCACTCTGTCCGGCGAATACGCCGGTACCAGCATTGCCCAAACCGTCCATGCCGGTCGCGCCAAAGCCAGAAGCGGGAGCCGCCGCATCCTTTCCAGCCAGCATCTTGAGGTCGCTGGAAATCTTTGAAGGAGCGGCCAGTTGACTGTTCATCAACGCCGTATTCGCACGAGCCGTGTTGTCGGCCGTGGTGGTATCGGTCGTGGCCGCCGGCGTCACGGTGGTCTGCGTCGAAGGCGACGGCTTGATCGTATTCGCCGTAGAAAGCGCCGTCGTAGCCGCTGCCGACTGCGGTGCCACCGCAGGCTTCGGCGCGGCCGTTCCGGAGTGCAAATGAGGATAAACCAGCACGCCGGCAACGAGTAAAACTGCAACAGCACCGATGGCGGCAAACATCCCCGTCTTCTTCGGCTTGTCCTCGCTCTCGACCATGTGTTTCACACTGGCCGTGCGCTTAGGCTGCTGATACACCGGCTCTGCTTCAGCGTAACTCGGAGCCGGCTTGCGCGGAGCGGCGGCTGGCGGCTTGGCTGCCACAGGCAATACGGCGACGCGCGCCGTCGCCGATTTCGCAACCGGCTTGGGGGCAACGCCGGAAACAGGAAAACCATCAAATCCGCTGACGCTGGCTGGCTGCGCAGGGGTAGAGTCTCCGCTATCCCATTCGCCGAAATCTGCGGGTAGCGTTGTGGGTGCGTTCAATTCTATTTCTTCTGGAGGTACCATTGGCCGTCGGCTCCCTTCACGTAGGTAGCACCTTTGTAAGTGCGTGTTTCAAGTTTGCTCTGCTGATCGGATGCGCCGCTTGACTGCGTCTCCTGTTTTGTGTCGGCAAGGTCAGTGGAATTCATATCTGAATCGGCCATTACCGGCATGAGTGATGCGATATTCGCCAACCCTTCCACCACCACCGACACGTTGGCTTGCGCCGTCGTGTAGTCCGCGGTGTCCTTGGGGGTAAAGGTTACTGAAAGTGTTTGTGTTCCTGCGGTAAGCACGGTGCCCGCGGCAGGAGTGTAAACGAATGTTCCCGGAACCAGCGCCGTGGCATTGAGCTGAACCGCGCTGAGTGGGTTGCCGTAAGAGATGGCGGTGGGGGTCGGCCAGGTGATGATGGGTGTTGCTTTGGCGACTGTCAGCGACACGGTGGCTTGCGCCGTCGCGACGTCTTTAGTCTCCGTCGGAGTGAATGTTACCGAGAGCGGATGCGTTCCCGCCGGCAGCACTTCGCCGGCCGCTGGAGTGTAGGCGAAGGTCCCCGGAACCGAGGCCTTGGCGTTGAGCTGCGCGGCTCCGAGCGCTGTGCCGTATGAAATGGTGGCAGGCGTCGGCCACGTGATGGCGGGGATTGCCTTGGTGACGGTGAGCGAAACAGCGGCCTGCGCTGGGGGAAAGTTGCTGTCCGTCGGAGTAAAGATGACGGAGAGCGTTTGCATTCCCGCCGGCAACACTTCGCCCACGGCAGGCGTGTAGACAAACTTGCCCGGAACGGGAGCTGTGGCATTAAGCTGCAAGTTGCTGAGCGCGGTGCCATGAGAGATGGAGGCCGGAGTTGGCCACATGATAAGGGTTGGCTTGGCCTTGGTGACCGTCAGCGAGACGGTGGCCTGCACCGAGGCGCAGTCCGTACTGTCAGTAGGAGTGAAGAGTACCGAGAGCGTATGTGTTCCCGCCGGAAGCACTTCGCCTGCGGCAGGCGTGTAAGTAAATTTGCCCGGAACCGATGCCGTGGCATTAAGCTGAGCGGCGCTGAGCGCGTCGCCATATGGAATCGGCGCGGGCGCCGTCCACGTGATGGTTGGTGTCGCCTTTGTCACTGTCAGTGACACCGCCGCCTGCACGGGGTTGAAGTTCGTCGCGTCCGCCGGAGTGAAGGTGACCGAGGGTGTATGCGTTCCCGCTGCCAGCACGGCGCCTGCGCCCGGAATGTAAGTGAATTTGCCCGGAACCGAAGCCGTGGCGTTGAGCTGCGTGGCGCTGAGAGCGGTGCCGTAGGTAATCGGTGCGGGCTTCGTCCACGTGATAACTGGCGTCGCTTTGGTGACCGTGAGCGGCACTTCGCCTTGCACCGTCGTATAGTCCGTAATGTCGTTCGGAGTGAAGGTGACCGAGAGCGTCTGCACTCCCGCTGTCAGCACTGTGCCCGCGGCGGGAGAGTAAGCAAATTTACCCGGAACCGAGGCCGTGGCATTGAGCTGCGTGGCGCTGAGCTCGGCGCCATAGGCAATCGGAGCCGGCTTCGGCCAGATGAGAGACGGCGTCGCCTTGGTGACCGTGAGCGAGACGGCGGCCTGCGCCGATGAGTAGTCCGTAGTGTCGGCCGGTGTAAAGGTTGCTGTCAGCGTATGCGTCCCCGCTGTCAGCACCTCGCCCGCGGCGGGAGAGTAGGAAAATTTGCCCTGAATCGATGCCGCGGCATTGAACTGAGCGGCGCTGAGCGCGGCTCCATAGGGAATCGGAGCGGGAGTCGCCCAGGTGATCGCCGGCGTTGCCTTGGTGACCGTAAGCAGAACGGTAGCCTGCGCTGTAGTGAAGCTCGCGGTGTCATTCGGAGTGAAGAGGACCGAGAGCGTATGCGTTCCTGCCGGGAGCATCTCGCCCACTGCTGGAGTGTAGGCGAATTTTCCCGGGGCCGACGCCATGGCCCGGAGTTGTGTAGTCGTCAGTGGGGTGCCATAGGCAATGGGAACAGGCGTAGACCAGGCGACGGCCGGCGTCTCCTTCTCCACAACAACCTTGCTCACTACCGGCTCCACTACCTTGTTCACTACCGGCTCCAAAACCTTGTCCACGACCGGCTCCACTACCTTGTTCACGACCGGCTTCACAACCGGAGCGGGAGCTTCAGTGACAGCACGGGCCGGAGTTTGCAGCAGGTGCCATTCGCCATCCGGGCCCTTCACATAGGTGGCGCCTTTGTAGGTGCGTGTTTCCAGTTCGCCTTGCCGGACAGGGGTGCTGACGATTGGCGGCGTTTCCCGCTTGGCAGGCACCGGGGCAGGGCGGCTGGCGCTGATTGCTGGCGCTGGTGCTGGCGGTTCCACCCTGCGCGGAACTTCCACCGGAGGAGTATGGACAGGCTTCGCCGGCAGACTCGCCGCGGCGACATGCTGCGCCGCAGCTGGGCTATCCTGACCGGTACCCAATCCCAGTTGCGTAAAGCTGCTCGAAGCCTCAGGTGCGGAAGACCTGCCCGAAAGGCTGCGGCTGAGACTCTTCAGGCTGAAGCCCGTCTTCTTCTCAGGAATAGCGGGCATTCCGGCTGCACTGCGGGTCATCTGGCGAATCAGCCGTGAGATGGGGGAATCTTCCAGCGCCAGCGGAATGGCGGTGGTTTGCATGCGCCGCACGGCATTGTAATCGTTGGGAATCTTCCACTGCGCCGGCCGGGTAAGCGCCTTGGTGATCTGGTCTTCGGCGACGCCCATCGTGCGCGGCTCATAGCGGTTGAGCACGATTTCGAGCTTGGGAATCCCAGTGGTGAAGTACTGCGAGATGAGGCGGTTGGAGTTGCGTAGCCCGGCGATGCCGGCCTGGATCACCAGGTAGACCGTGGAACCTTCCTTGAAAAGGCTCGTCCCCATCAGATCAAGGCGCGACCCCATATCAATGACTACGTTTTCGAAGTCCTGGCGTGCGACGGCAAGCAGCCTATCGATGGCGTCGTTGGTAGCGGGAAACTGGGGAAACTTGCCCGGAGCCGCAAGCACGGAAACTCCCGAACTATGCTTGACCAGCAGCTTGGAGAGGAAGGCCGAATCCAGACGGGCGGCATTCTGAAGAGCATTGATGGTCGAGTACTCGGCGACCACTCCCAGATTGAGCGCGGCGTCTCCCAGCGGAAGATCCAGATCGATCAGCAGCGTGCTCTGGCCGGACTCCTGGGCCATGGAAACCGCAAAATTACAGGCCAGCGTGGTGACGCCGTCGCCGCCCTTGGCGCCGAGAAACGCCATCAGCCGGCCGCCCGTCTTCTTCGCGGGGCGCGCCGTAGGCCGGCGAGCCGAAGCCCGCACCAGAGCTTCGGCCACGGTGCTTTGCGTAAAGGGCAAGGTAAGAAACTCGCGCGCTCCGGCGCGCATGCAGCGGACCAGCAGTTCCGAATCGGCCTTCATCGAATAGACCATCACCGTCGCCGTGCCGTTGGCGCAGATGCTCTCCACCAGCTCCAAAGCGTATTCCGGATGGCTATCCAGGTCGATGATGATGACGTCGTAACGCTGCTCCAGCAGTTTGGGCACATCGTCCAGGCTGGGCGGATAGGTAGAAAACTCGCGGATATCTCCACCCTGAGCTTCGGCTATTGCGCTGGCTGCCGCCTTGCGGCGCCCCTCATCCGGGCCAATCAGCGCGATCGTCAAAACGTCGTTACCGAGCGAGTCCGGATATTGATCATCGAGATACTGAGAAGTGTCTGAATTCACGGGATTGCTACCCCCTGACGAGCTAAACTTACCTTGCGGGTTATCCAAGAACCGATAGGTCAACGGTGAGTCGGACATAACAACTGCTCCAAATGCTTAACCTGCAAAAAAGGACATGAACGTACCAATGGCAATAGCTGGAGCGTAAGGCATCTTACGCTTCAGTAATTCTGCTAGAGAAGGCTCCGGATCGGATTGTATTCCGCGCCGCTGCCTACCGAATACCAGATCGCCCGCGCCCAGAAACATCCTTCGTAAAATTCCACGCCAGGCAAGCCAGCCGAGAACCATGATACCCCCGGCCAGGCTGGTGACGATCAGAGCCATGAATAACTGCATGGGGCCAATCCAAGCCCCGATCGCGGCACACATCTTCAAATCCCCTGCGCCCATGCCACCCATCCAGAAAAGTAAACCGTACAGCAGAAAACCAAGCCCCAGGCCGGCGCAGCTTTGCTCTAGACCATGCCAGGCGAAGCCGTGGCCGGTTTCCGGCCAGAAGCCCTGGCGGATACTGGACCAATCCCTGGGCAGCCAAAAGCCCCGGCGTATGCCGGACCAATCCGTACGCAACGGAGAAACCACGATCCCCGCCAGAAGAAAAGGAAGCACCAGCCAGTTGGGTATGCGGCGGCTGCGCAGGTCCGTGAATGTTGCCACGGCGAGTACGATCAGTGTCGGCCACCAGGCTAGCCAGTGCTGCATACCCTGCGCTCCTTTTCCCCCTCCCGGCCTTCCAAGAGAGCTACGGTATAACCCTTGCTCCGTTGTCTTTGCAATTCCCTGACCAAAGTGCCTAAAGCCCAAAATGCCTTGATTTAGGCCAAAACTGACTAAATTCAGAATGGAGGGCCGTATTCTGCCCCGGCCGGTGTACACAGATGTTTACGGGGGCGGCGCTCCGGAGTGAAGCGGGGGGTATACACCCTGCGAGTGCAAACCTATTGCGTTTTTCATCTGTATGAGCGGCCGAAGATGAGCAATTCCGCGATAAAATCAGGGCGATCTTGCCACTTCCTCGTGGGGTGCCTAAATGATAAGTACCTAGACACAAGATTACTAATTTTCATTTTTCTATGCACGAATGGTGGATTTAGTTTGGGTTCGTCCGAATGGCCGGCCTTGTGCATCTTCCTCGCTTCGCCTCTACTTCAGCGGAGTGGTGTTGAATATATAACAGATTCTATAGGATGTTATACGCAACTCGGCGCGGACGATTGGGGCGGATGGGGATGGACTGAAAATTCATCCTCCCGACGTTTCTTTCTTTTGGATCGCTGGGATAAACAATTTCCTATTTGGAATTTTGTTACCAAAGTTCTCTCGACAGTGCCTTCATTCGGCCTTAACATGAATGGTCTGAGTCGAGTATGGCCGATGAGCCAGCGGGTGATTGTTATCCCGGGAGCTGTCATTCTCCTGACACAATGCATTCGTTGGCGGTTTATACGCGGATTCAAGAAGATGGGGCTTCTCGACATTTGCTCCGAAGACGGTTGAGAAGCGTATAGTTTGAGTGCGGGTCCATCGATGATCAAAGTCGGGTTGTATTCGGAAGATCGAACGCTCCACACGCTGCTCGCGTCCGCGCTGGGGAAGGAATTCGAAATCCTTCAGGAGCCGGATGAAGACGGGATGCGTGTTCTGCGCGCCGCCGGAGATTGCGATGTCATGATTCTGGATCTGCATTCGAATCATGATTCGTTGCAGGAGCGCATCGGCTGTACCCAGCGTCTGATTGCGACTCAGGTTCCCGCCGTGGTCATGGCCGACGATGGCCTGCGCTCGACCGCCTTTGAACTGGTTCGCACAGGCGCTTTTGGATACTGCCGCCGTCCACCCTCGATTCGCGATCTCAAGACCATGCTCAGCCGGGCGTTTGAGAACTCCACGCTGCGGCAGCAACTGGAGACCGTGCAGCAGCAACTGGGCGTGCCCGCCAGTTGCGACCGGCTGATCGGATCGAGCCCGCAGATGCAGCGAGTTTATCAACTTGTGCATCGCGTCACCAATCTCAATGCCGCGGTGCTGATCACCGGCGAAAGCGGCACCGGCAAGGAGCTGATCGCCCGCGCCATTCACAACCTGGGTTCGCGCGCCGCCCGCCCGTTTGTGGCTGTCTCCTGCGGCGCCATTCCGGAAACACTGATCGAGGCCGAACTCTTCGGGCATGAAAAAGGCGCCTTCACCGGCACCAACGGGGCGCGCGAAGGCTACTTCGAGCAGGCGGCGGACGGCACGCTCTTCCTGGACGAGATTGGCGACCTGAGCCTCTTCACCCAGGTCAAGCTGCTGCGCGTCTTGCAGCAGATGGAATTCAGCCGTCTGGGCAGCAACAAACTTATCCCCTTGCGAGCGCGCCTGGTCTTCGCCACGCACCAGGATCTCTCCAAATTGGTGGCCGAAGGGAAATTCCGTCAGGATCTTTTCTACCGCATCAACGTGATGCGGATTGAATCCCCGGCGCTCCAGGAGCATACGGAGGACATTCCTCGCATCGCCCGGCACTTCCTGCGCCAGTATGGGCAGATGTTCCAGAAGCCGATGGACGATATTGAGCCCGATGCGCTCTCACTGCTCCAGCATTACCAATGGCCTGGAAATGTGCGCGAGCTGGAAAATGTGATGCAGAGGGCCATCATCCTGGCGGCAGGAAAGACCGTTCGCGCGGAAGATCTGAGCATCAGCATCGACGAAGTGGAAAGCGAGCTGGGCGACATCGGCGACGTTGTCGATATTGGCGATTACCATCCCGCCGGCTCCTTTGAACGCCAGCTTCGCGACTATAAGATCAAGCTCGCTGTAACCGCCGTACGCGAGAACAACGGCAATAAGACGCTGGCTGCCCGCAGCCTGTGCATCTCCCGTGCTTATTTGCATCGCTTGATCCGGCTTGCCGAGCCCGATGCGGTCTTCGAGCAGAGTCTGCACGAAGAAACGGCCTGACCCCCGCAGATCAAGCACCTGTAGTTTTCCCGCAAACACATTCCCTCATCTTTGCTGATCCTATGTGTGCGAGTTATATTCCAGCGGTCCGGCTATGACCAGGCCGCTGTTCTGCCGTCCGTGAATATACCAGCAGCACCAGTTGGTTTCATGTGCTGGACTGTCGGCGGGTGATATCAAATCCCGATAGAGAACCTTTCCATAGAGAAAGACCTTTTCTTCCCAGGTTTCGATGCGCTTAAATCGTTCTTCGGAGTCGCAAAGCCCTTTCACATCGTCTCTGCTGAATGGCTTGATAGCCGTGAATTCACCCGGAAGCAGGATGATGGGTGTAAAGGGGGCGCTCCGCTCCACATGCCGATACTCAGGGATGGCGGGAAGGCGCTTTTCGTCGATGACAATCTTGCTCCGGTCCGTGGTTTCGATGATTCGGGCGGGGGTGCGGCCGCGGTTCGTGGCCATCACGGTAAAACTGTTCTCGAGGCTGCGGGAGGGCTCGACCGTGATCAGGATCCAGGGTCTCTCCGCATGGATGACGGCCTGAGCATTCAACAAGGCGGCCTGCGCGCTGGCGTTGGCGGCATCGGCGGCCGCCTCCGCGTATGCCGTTTGGCGGGTAATCTTCTTGAGCAGGGAAACGGCCATCATGATGCCCACATATCCCAGCAGGACGAGCACCAGATTGGCGGCCCAGGAAATCCGCTCGTGCATGCTCCAGGGCGCTGGCGCGGGAGCCGGCGGATTGGCAACCGTGATGTGTGGCGGCTGAAGATCGCGGGCAATGCCTTCGTTCTCGGTTCCGGGGCTGGCGGCGTTTTGCGGTTCAACGCTGGAAGAGGACGAAACCGGCGGCTTTGCGCCGGCGTGATTGCCGGTTTGGGCGGCAACAGACAGTGGCGCCTGCAAGAGGACCCATAGCACCGCAACGATCGCTAAGCCCTTGACTCCCATGGCGCAAATGTATCACACGACGCTTTGGAATTCCCATGAACAGCAGAGTGCCACGAAACTGCAGTTGCAGTTCGCTACTTCTCCACCTCCACGCCTCGCCAGAAGGCCACGCAGCCCTTTATCTTGCGCGCCACAGGCTTGGGGTCCGGATAGTACCAGGCCGCGTCGGGGTTATCCTCCCCGTCGATCTGCACGTTCAGATAGCGGGCTTGACCCTTGATGGGACAGAGGGAGGTAGTGCTGCTGGGGCGGAAATACTCGCGCTTGAGACTGGATTCAGGAAAATAAACATTTCCCTCCACCGTCACCGTGTTCTCGCTTTCGGCTAGAACCTTGCCGTTCCAGATAGCTCGTGCCATGGGAATACCGGTCAATTCCGCTACAACTCTCTATCGGGCCAAAACCTGGTTAATGAGAGTGTCGGATACACAGTAGCAGAGATTGGCCGGCAGGTCGAGTCCGATAGCGCTGTGGAAGACCTGACGTTCCTATTTGGCCTCGGCAATCGAGTCGATGTGAACGCTCTTCTTCGCCGCATCGGCGGTTGCGGACACGGTAACATGGTCTCCGTAAAAATCCTTCACCGCGTCGGGATTGTCGATTGTCCAAACTTCTTTCTTGGCCTCGTCCACAAACACCGGGCTCATGCCGCCCTTGATGCACTTCTTCACGCAGGCCGGGTTGTCGCCGAGGTGCCTGGCGCCGCACATCGAATCGGAGATCCAGCCATTAATCTTGGTTGATTCAGTCGCGCTGGCCGCAATCGCGGTCAGGCAAAAAGCAGCTACTAGCAGGGAAAGAACACGCTTCATCGAAAACCTCCAGGGGAATGGGAGTCTCGTACAATTCCATCATGCACCCGCAGCCAGCATTCGGCAAAAGAATTCCGGCTCACGGCTTTGGTGGATAAAAATACTGCCCATGCGCCTCCTGCCGGGCAGGCAGGCTGTGGCGCCGGGCTTCCACGTTCTTGAGCACTGCTTCGTAACGCTGCGCGCCGGCGGAAAATCGGTTCACCAGCTCCGCGGTCTTGGTCAGGAAGAGCGGATTTTTCTCCCGGATTGCCTCCAGAATGGGGGCAAACTTAGCCAAAAGGAAAAATCCCTCCGCATTGCAATCCACAAATAGCTCCGCCGAGACCGCTCCGTGCAGCACCATCGCCGCTGCCATCTCCCAGTATGTGAGCACTTGGCGCAGCCAGGCGTTATGCGGGTCGGCGGGGTTCTCGGCCACGGCAAAGAACTCTTCCGCTGTAGCCGGCCAGAACTCGCCAGTGATCCACGCGCGCGCCCGGCGCATCACCGCCTCGGTGCGCAATTCATAGAGCCTGAGAATAATTTCGGCATCCGCCGGGGTTGCCAGCATCCGTTCCATAGTGAGCTTCTCCGTTCACCATAGTAACGGATTCAGACACATTGCGCTGCTCCTTGGCACGCGATCTCGTGTCAGCGCGCCAACGCATCGGTTTTTCTGAGCGCATTCACCACAAATCGAACGTTGGCAGGGTTCTCTCCGATCCGCCGAACAGTATAAGGCCACCAATCGGTTCCAAAGGGGAGATAAAGCCGCAAACGATAGCCCTCCGCTGTCAGTATCTGTTGACGCGGCGCTCCGACTCCGAGTAACATCTCGAATTCATATTCATCCTTTGACCGATAGTTCCGCCCAGCTAACTCAATGATCGCCAAAATCATCTGGTCATCGTGGGTTGCGAAAATCGGATAAACACCGTGAGCTTTGGCCTCTGCCGACAGCAATACGGCGGCTTGGCGAAGAAACTCCCGATTGATATCCGTCCGGCTCGTCCAGGCGTGTTCACGGCTCTCGGCAAAGGCTCCCTTCACCAGCCGTATCGCAGCAGCGCCGCTCTCTACCAGATCACGAATATCCTGCCCGCTACGGTGCAGATACGCCTGAATCGTGATGCCGGTCGGATAGCCGGCCTCAGCCATTCGCGCCCGAAGGTCAAGAGTCTTCTGCACAACCGAAAAGTCTTCCATGTCCAGCATTGCCAGCCTGCGCCGTCCAGCGGCCGGTTGTGCGGCGATTAGCTTGCCAAGCCGTAACGCGTTTGCTTCACCCAGTGCGTCGGAATGGGCATAGCCGATCTGCGTCGGATCAATCGAGATATGCACATCTAGATTCGATTGGCCCAACTGCTCAATCGCTGTTATGAGTTGCGCCACATTCTCTTCTATGGCCGCCGGAGACTCAACATACTCGCCCAGATAGTAAAGCGATGTCATGATGGTCCTGCCGTTCAACTCGGTCGATCTGCCCACCGCCGCTGCAGAAGAATCGCCGCCGACAAAGCGACCTGCAATGCCCCTCATACGGCGGTTACCCTGCATCAACCTGGTGATAGACTTCGAGCGAGCAAGCCGGATCATTGTACTCTGCCAAAGCGCCATCGTTAACTCCAACTATAGGATAACAAGCACTCCGTGCTATGCCCGCTGCAGCACCTTTTTGCCGTTCTTCTTTGCGGCCTTCTTTGCGGCGGGCTTGAATGCGGTCATATTTGCGGCTGATTTCGCTGTCGCCTTCTCCACCACCGGCCCATGCGTATCGGCTGTAGGCAGTGGCGGCGCGTCACCGATGCGCTTGGAGTAACTGCACGACACGGCGTTCTCCGCCGCCGCACTTCCCTTCCCCTCGCTCCTGGCAGCCCGCTTCTTTGGCGTAACTTCTTCGTCGGCGACCTTCTTCTTGTTTGGACATTCGAGATAGATGCCAGAGCGCAGCGTCTTCTCCACCAAGTAACTACTGCCGCACACAGGACACTTCTCGGCCACCGGCTTAAAATTCGAGGTAAAGTCGCACTTTGGATAGTTAGTACAGCCCCAGAAGATGTTACCCCTGCGAGCCTTGCGCTCGGCCAGTTCGCCCACCCCGCATTTAGGACACTTCAAACCTTCAATCACATTCTGCTTCACGTACTTGCACTTGGGATAGCCGGAGCAGGAGACAAACTCCCCATAACTCCCCTGGCGCAGCACCAATGGTTTTCCGCACAGCGCGCAGGCTTCGCCCGTCGGCTGCGGAACGGCTTGCTTCTGCTGCTGCTTGCTGCTCAGCTTGCGGAAGGTCTTGCAGGGCGGATCTTCATTAAATCCAGGGCAGGACATAAACATTCCGAAGGGTCCGCGCCTGAGCACCATCACCCGCCCGCAGTTATCGCAATACTCTTCCTGCTCGCTGGCCTCCTGCCCCTCAGGCGTATTCATATCCGGCTTGTCCGCCGTGTTTTCCTTAGTAAAGGTGCAGCTCGACTTATCCTTCTTGTTATACGCAGAACAGGCAAAAAAGCTACCGAACTTACCCCATTTCAATAACAACGGCGAGCCACATAAATCGCATTTTTCGTCGGTCTTCTTCTCCATGCGCTTGATGTCTTCCATCTGCTCGCCGGCGTCCTTCAACTCTTCGACAAAGTAGTTATAAAAGCCGTTCAACAGGTCGGTCCACTTCTCATGGCCCTCTTCGATTTCGTCCAGCTCCTCTTCGAGCCGGGCGGTGTAAGCTACATCGAAGATATAGGGAAAGTTCTTGACCAATAAGTCACAGACCACCATTCCGATCTCGGTGGGATAGAATCTGCCGCTATGTTTGGTCACATACTCGCGGTCCTGGATGGTGTTAATAATTGATGCATAAGTCGAAGGCCGTCCGATACCCCTCTCCTCCAATTCCTTTACAAGCGAAGCTTCGTTGTAGCGTGGAGGCGGCTGCGTGAAAAGCTGGCGGTCCAACAGCTTTTCAAGCTCCAGCGTCTTCACATCGTCCAAATTCGGAAGCTTGTTACTTGCCTCGTCGTCCTCTTCTTCTTTCTTATCCTCCAGGACCTCGTAAACCTTCAGGAATCCATCGAAGCGCACCACCGATCCGCTCAGCCGGAAATCATAGGTCTTACCGGTCTGCGCGCTCACCGCAGCTATCTTCGCAGTAGTTACATCAAAGACAGCCGGCGGCATCTGCGAAGCCACAAAGCGCTGCCAGATGAGCCGGTAAAGCTTCAGTTGCTCTTCGGTCAGATAGCGCGCGATCGACTCCGGCGTGCGCGCGGCATCGGTAGGCCGGATCGCTTCGTGCGCATCCTGCGCGGCCTTTTTGCCCTTGTAGGCATTGGGCGAGGCAGGCAGGTACTGCGCTCCCAACTGCGCGCCGATCCACGCCCGCGCGCCTTCTATCGCCTCCGGCGCCACGCGCGGCGAGTCGGTTCTCATGTAAGTGATGAGGCCAGTGATGCCCTCGGCGCCCACGTCAATGCCCTCATAGAGCCGCTGCGCCACGCCCATGGTGCGGCGCACATTGAAGCCCAATTTGCTGGCAGCGTCGCGCTGTAACTGGCTGGTGATGAAGGGCGCCAGCGGCCTGCGCTGCTGCTCGCGCGACTGCACTGAAACCAGCGACCACTGCGCCTGGTCGAGCGCCGCGATCACCGCATCCATCGACCTCCGGTCGGGCAGCGCGCTGGCGATGAATAGCTCTTTGCCTTCTTTGTCCTGGCCGTTGGCCACTCGCGCCGGCTCGCCGTCGATGCCCACAAAGCGCGCCGTGAGCCTGGTCTCCGGCTGCTTCTCCGGATGCAGAATCGCATCCAGCGTCCAGTACTCGACCGGCCCGAAGGCCCCAATCTCCCGCTCCCGCTCGACGATCAGCCGCACGGCGACCGTTTGCACGCGGCCGGCCGAGAGGCCCCGCCGCACCTTATCCCACAGCAGCGGCGAAATCTGATAGCCCACCAGGCGGTCCAGAATGCGCCGTGTTTGTTGCGAGTCCACCAGGTTCTGATCCAGGTCGCGCGCGTGCTGGAAGGCCTCCTGCACGGCCTTCTTGGTAATCTCGTTGAATGTCACGCGGCGAATCTTCTTCCGCTCTTTGGCGGAGGTTCCCAACTGAAGAGCGAGGTGGTAGGCAATCGCCTCGCCCTCGCGATCCGGGTCAGGCGCCAGAAAGATCGCATCCGCTTTGGCCGCGGCCCGCTTCAGATGCGCCACAACCTTTTCCTTGCCCGGGGACACAATCAGCGTCGGCTCGAAGGTCCGTTTTTCCAACTCCACGCCAAGATCGTTCTTGGGCAGGTCCATGATGTGACCCACCGAGGCCAGAACCTCGAAGCCAGCGCCAAGATATTTCTCAATCGTCTTGGCCTTGGCGGGCGACTCGACGATGACCAGTGATTTGCTCATTGCCATCCTTGTATACCATGACCACTCTAACCTGTCTGGCCAGTTGGACTCGAAAACAGGGCCTTGCGTTTCTCCTGGACAGTTCGAATTCCACCCACGCGCAGGGCCGCTTTCCATCTGCGGGAAACACCACCCGCAAAAGTTGCACACTACCATGGAAGACCCTTCCGTTTCCACTCAGAGCAGTATTTCTTCGCTTTTTGTTCTTATTGATGGCGTGTGGAGTGGCTCTAACGGTGGAAAGAAACTCCGTTGGAGCTCGCCAAATAACGTTGAATTATTTGTTCATAGAGGTCGTAGATTCCATCTATCCGGCTGCCGAGCGCCCATGACTGAATTCCTGCGATCTGCAGATCAACGTGTCCAACCCATAGCCTGTTCACTGGTCCCTATCCTTCACATTGTCCGCACGTAATTCTTCCCCGGCAACTGGCGGATGCGGCCGGTGATTTCCAGCTCGAAGAGCGCCATAAAGACCTCAGAAGAAGTCAGTTGCGTCTCCAGCAGCTCAAGAATCTCGTCGATTTGCAGGCTGTCGTCGGTGCGCAGAACCTCTAGCACCATCGCCTCCTCCGGACGTAGTACCGGGTCTGGTAATAAGGATGCCGTCGTCGCGGATTTGGATTCAAGCGGCGCCTCGGCCTCCAGTTCCAGGCGCACCTGCGAGGGCAGATCCTCCCACACGTCCTCCCATGTGGCCACCAGCTTGGCGCCCTGCTTAATCAGCGTGTTGGGCGTCCATGATCCCTTGCTGGTCACATTGCCGGGAACGGCATACAGGTCTCGGTTCTGTTCGGCGGCGCAACGGGCGGTCACCCGCGTGCCGGAGTTCTCCGCGGCTTCCACCACCAGCACGGCTACGGCAAGCCCGCTCAAGATGCGGTTGCGGCGGGGAAAGTTTTGCGGTGCGGGAAAGGTTCCCATCGGCAGCTCGCTGATGATCGCCCCGCCGGTCGAGAGTATCTCCTCAGCCAGCTTCTTGTTCTCTTTTGGATAAATCACGTCTATGCCCGTGCCCCAGACGGCCACAGTGGGCATACGCGCGGCCAGCGCCCCTTTGTGCGCGCTGGAGTCGATGCCCCGCGCCATGCCGCTGATAATCAGTAGCCGCCGTACAGCCAGATCCCGCGCCAGCATCTCCGCCATCCCCGTACCATACGGCGACGGGTGGCGCGTGCCTACGATGGCAATCCCCGGCCGACTCAGCAGAGTGGCCGCACCGTGCACCCACAGCACCGGCGGCGGGTCGTAGATCTCCTTGAGGCGCTCCGGATACTCAGGGCAACTGTAGGTCACCAGCGTCGCCCCCTGCGCCGACACGCGCGCCCACTCCTCCTCGGCCGCCTGGCGCGCCTTGCCATCGAAGATGAACTGCGCGGCCTCGGCGGGAAAGCGCAGGCCTTCTAGCGCAGTTAAGTGCAGCTCGAAGATCTCACTCGGCGCCTTAAATTGCTTCACCGCATCGAGAATCCGCTTCGGACCCAAACCCGGCGCCAGCACCAGAGCCAGCCACGCCAGCCGGTCTTCATCCAGTGGGGGCGCGGCGGGCAGCGGCACGGATTGTGGCATCGTCGTCATGGGAGGGCCAATCTCCGAGAATTGTACAGTTAAATTTCCTCACAGGAAAGCCAATCCTGTACAGATGAGTAATTTCGCTCACGCTATTCCTACGCGAGGCCGAAAGTCAAGCTGCTACCTTCCGGGGTAAGAGTGCAGTTTCCGGATTGGCGACGCTACAACAACGACATGTGAATGGCCTCAAGAGTAGAATAGGCACAACACTCAAGGAGCGAACTCCGAAAATGTTCTTATTCTCTGTCCGCTTATGGTGCAATGCAGCCTTCGCGGCTGGGATTGGCTTCTCCATCCTGGCATTGGGCTCAGGAGCCTACTTTTTCAATTTTCAACTCCACAGTCTTGTCACGACTGGAACCATCACATCGGTAGACGTGCAACCAGACAATGACAAGAATCTTTATTGCGCGCATTTTCGATACGAGGCGGCTGACAAACAGACCTACAGTGGGAGTTGTCACATCTGGGAGAAAAGCGCGACTCAGCCACTCACCGTGGGTGATGCGGTATCAATCCGCTACAAGTCAAACAACCCGAAAGATGCATGGCTCGAAACTCAGGTTCACGATTTTCCGCGCGATACCGCCATTGGTGGTGTGTGCGGGCTTGGGGTAGGTTTCGCACTCCTTTGGTACGCTCGGAGACGCTGAATCTCCTTGAGGCCCTTTTGGTAAACTCGATTACGTCGAGTTGTTGTTCCAGATATATCACCGATAAACCGGAAACTGTACAGCTACACCATACAAAAGTCGAAACTTATAACCCACTAAAGCCGCTTCCCCGCATTCATCACTGAAACATACCGGGAATCTCTACCCAATGTTGATAGTCTAAGAGCCGTGAGTCCCATCCCAGAATCTCGCCTGCGTATCGCCGCCATCGGCTTCCTCAATCCCGCGCCCCTGATGTGGGACTTCGAGCACCCGCCGCTGGAGGCCGCGCTCGCCCTCCGCTATCAGATTGACCGCATGACACCCGCCGAGTGCGCCGGCCGCCTCGCCTCGGGAGCGGCCGATATCGGCCTCATCCCCATCGCCGCGCTGGCCACCACCCCCGGCCTGCGCATACTGCCCGGCTGCGTCATCGCCGCCAAGGGACGCGTGCGCTCGCTGCTGCTGGTTCGCCGCGCCATGCGGCAGCTCCATGAGCTGCGTTCCGTTGCCGCCGACATCGCCAGCCTCACCACGCTGGCCCACGCACGCATCCTCTTCCGCCACTGGGGCAACCCGGATGTGCCCTTCCTGCCCGCCTCCGCCGATCTGGACGCCATGCTGGAGCGGGCCGACGCCGCCATCCTCATCGGCGATCCCGCGCTGCTCGCCCTGGAAGAGCGTGCCAACCGCTTTGAACGCACCGGGGAAGTGCTGTTCTACCACGACATGGCCGAGGAGTGGCGCACACTCACCGGCCTGCCCTTCGTCTCTGCCGTCTGGGGCAGCATTGCATGCAGCAGCCCTTTGGTTGAGAGTATTGCGGAGGATTTTGTCCAATCCCGTGATCACGGCCTGGAGAATATCGACGGGCTGGCCGCCGAGTGGTCGCGCCGAATTCCCCTCCCCGAGGAGACGATCCGCACGTACCTGACCACGAATATCCACTACGTTCTCGACGAGGAGTGCGTGGAAGGCATGAACGTATTCTTCCGCATGGCCACCGAGGCCGGAGTTCTGCCGGAGTACAGCTTCTCCGTTGATGAGCGGTTCTGAGACTTGCATCGAAGGCGGGTTATCTCTTCTCCAGCATGTATCATCTTTGTGTTCAAAAATTTCCGATAGTCATGCAAGGAAATTTCGTATATTATGAATATGTTATGTTTACGTTCGTCGGGCACCACAGAGGATGAGGAACGCCATGAAGGCTAGTTCTGTTTTCTTCGGGTTCGTGTCTATTTCGTTGTTATGCGCAATCACAGTTACGGCACAGAAGCCAACTGCCAAGTACACTGCCCCTTCGCATCGGCAGCCCGCCGACCAGGCCTCCCGCGCTCAGCTCGCGGCTGACCTGGCAGATTTCCAGAGCCATCCCGATGATGCCACCCTGCGCGGCAAGATTATCGAGATGGCCAAGAGCATTAATCCAGCTCCGGAGATTTCTCAACGTGCGCAAGATGAGTTTACCAAGGCTATAGCGCAGATGACCTCCGCTTCTTCCGCCGATGCTTATGAAAGGGTGGCGCAGCTATTCGAGCACGTAGCCGTGCAGGCTCCCTGGTATGCCGAAGCCTACTACAGCGCCGCTTTTGCCCACACTAAGGCCAATGCATTTGACGGCGCCAGACGTGATCTGACGCTTTACTTGGCAGCCGTGCGTCCTGGGGTTGACATCCAGGACGCAGAACAGTTGCGGCGCGATCTTGACCGTAATCAGGCCGAGCAGTTTCAGCAGGCGCTGCAGCTGTTTACGGCGACCCCCACCGACTCCGCCCGGCTCCATGTCATCCAACTGGCACGGACCATGGAAACTCTGCCTGAAATTCCCGAAGCGGCCCGCGGGCATTTCGTAATGGCAGTGGTCTTCATGAACACAGCAACCGATAATTCCGACTATGATCGCGCAATCACGGAGTACAAAGCTGCCTTGCTGGCTGCTCCCTGGTGGGGTGAAGCGTACAAAAAGCTGGCCAGCGCGCAAGAACTCAAGGGCCGGTATGACGACGCCATCACCAACCTGATCTTTTACCAGGCCATCAATCCCACCGACTCCCGCTCCACTTTGGACGAAATCTACAGGCTCAAAGCGCTCGGACAGAAGACGACAGACGAGCAGGCAAAACAACAAGCCGAAGACCAGAAGCACGCACTTTTACAGGAACAGCAACAAAAAGAGCGTACTTCCAATGAAGCTATTAATTATTCCATCGAGGGAAGGTGGTATCTGGTCTCCGAAGCTAACGAAAACTTCTTTGGCGGCGAATCCAATCCCGAATGCGACTATCTTATCAAGCAAAACTTCGGACGCTGGGAGATCAAAAATAGCTGCTCCGCTTCGAAACGGAATATCCATAATATCGAAGCTCAACCGAGGCAGATCAGTTTTAAGCTCACGGGACGAGATCCAGGATTCCAATTCTCGGAGGTGGTTGTTACGTTGGCGCTATCCAGTGACGGGCAATCCCTGGAGGGGACAGCAGTCACTTACGATAAAAAGAACCTTCCGTTTAGTAACTACGCTCTCCACTGGATACGGAGAAAGTAACAGAAGGAATCATCGACAAGAGGCAAGAATTCGAGCCGATGCTCCTCCCGATAACCTTTTAGAACGATAGGGCCAATCCCCGAAGGAATCGGCCCGCTGCCATACGCCGGGTGCCCCAGGTCTCGATTCTGAGACCTGGGATTCCATCACCCAGGACTTCATCCAATCCCGCAACCACGGACTTGAGAACATCGACGCGCTGGCCGAAGAGTGGTCCCGCCGCATTGCAATCCCCGAGCAGACCATCCGCGCTTACCTGACCACCAACATTCACTACGTCCTCGACGAAGAGTGCGTGGAAGGCATGAAGGTCTTCTTCCGCATGGCCGCGGAGTCGGGCGTTCTGGCGGAGTATAGCTTACCTGCCTTTGAAATGTACTCCTGACCAGCCGAACGCCGGTGGAGAAAGCTTGAATCTACCAGAACATCCCGCGAATCTCATTCCTAACGGGAGGTCAAAATGAAGGTTGGAGTTCTAGGATCGGGCGATGTCGCCAAAGCATTGGCCAGAGGTTTCCTCAAGCATGGCCATTCCGTGATGGTTGGTTCAAGAACACCGGCCAAACTTGCAGACTGGGCAACACAACATCCTGCGGCGTCTACCGGCGACTTTGCCGCCACGGCGGCTTTCGGCGAACTCATAGTGCTCGCCGTTAAAGGCAACGCGGCAACGGAGGTTCTTCGGCTAGCCGGCGCGGAAAATCTCAAGAAAAAAACGGTGATCGACACGACCAACCCCATTCTAGATGCGCCGCCAGTCAACGGCGTGCTGCCTTTTTTTACAGGCCCAAACGAATCTCTCATGGAAGAGTTACAAAAAAAGTTTGAGAGTGCGCACCTGGTCAAGGCCTTCAACTCGGTGGGAAGCAGCCTGATGGTGAATCCTCAATTCAAAGAGGGCAAACCCACCATGTTCATCTGCGGGAATGACGAGTTGGCAAAAAAGCTGGTCAGCGGAATCCTGGATCAGTTTGGCTGGGAAACAGCGGATATGGGCAAGGCGGAGGCCGCACGCGCCATCGAGCCTCTTGCCATGTTATGGTGCATCCCCGGCTTTACGCGCAATCAGTGGACCCATGCATTCAAGCTGCTGACCCGCTGATTCGACAACACGGCCCCAACTCATTACCCCAACCCCCAACCGCCGCGAACGCGAAGACTCAACAAAACAGGCCGATCCCCGAAGGAACCGGCCCAATGTCTTTTGCTAACTCCGCAACTCCTAAATCTCCCAGCGCAGCAACACGGCGCCCACCGTAAAGCCCGCGCCCACCGTGGCCATCAGCACCAGGTCGCCCTTGTTGAGCTTGCTTTCCTCGACGGCCGTCTCGATCGCCAGGGGAATCGACCCGTCGGAGCAGTTGCCGTATTTCTCAATGTTGACAATGACGCGGTTGCGCGCCATACCCAGCCGGTCGGCGGTCGCCGTGATGATGCGCAGATTGGCCTGATGGGGAATGAAGCAGCCCAGATCCGCGCCGGTGACATTGTTGCGCTCGAGCACACGGGTGGTCACATCGAGCATCTTGCGCACGGCAAATTTGTAGACCGCCTGGCCGTCCTGGTAGATGTAGTGCATCTTCTTGTCCACGGTCTCGTGGCTGGCGGGATTGAGGCTGCCGCCGCCCTTCATATTCAACACCTCCGCGCCTGAGCCGTCGATCTCATGCACGTAGTCGATGAAGCCGATCTCGCCCTCTGCGCAAGGTTCGAGGAGGACACATCCGCCGCCGTCGCCGAAGAGCACACATGTCGCCCGGTCGGTGTAGTCGGTCATGCGCGTGTTGGCGTCGGCACCGCAGACCAGAACCTTCTTGTGCGCGCCACTCTCAATCATCTTCACGCCCGCCTGCAAGGCGAAGATAAACCCAGGGCAGCCGGCCGAGACGTCGAAGCCCCAGGCCCCCTTAGCGCCGATCTTGTCCTGCACCAGGCAGGCCGTCGCCGGGAACATCATGTCGGGCGTCACCGTGCCAACGATGATCATCTCGATCTCTGTGGCCGGAATGCCGCGCATCGCAAGGCACTTTTTGGCCGCTTCGGTGCATATGTCGCTCACGCCCAGCCCCTTGGCCAGCACGTGCCGCTCGCGGATGCCGGTGCGCTCCAGAATCCACTGGTCGGTGGTATCCACCATCTTTTCGAAGTCTTTGTTGGTCAGAACTTGCGGAGGGACGTAGGTTCCAAAGGCCGTGATCTTGGCGCGGCAGCCCACGATGGGACGAACACTCAGGGTCAATGCATTTCTCCTTGCGGCTATTCGAAAACGCGCCTGTGGCGCCAAAAAAGCGCCGGGTGACCTACTGCGCCCGTACTAGCCCGTTACCGTTGCTTCCTTCCGGACCTGGCGGGGTTGGCGGGATTACGTCGCGTAGGACCCGGCACTTGATGATTTTAGCACCCTGTGGCGAGCCGCCGGTTTCCTTGGACGATGACCGCCCACGTCACGCCGCACAAGAGTCGAGCACATCCTTTTGAGACGCCGTGCGCATATATTTGCGATATTTTCGTTGCAAGACGGGATAGTCTCTATCCGCGACTTTCCCATTCCCTGCTTCATCGCAAATCAATCAGCCGGATGGTTTCCAGGAAGACATCGCCGTCAATCATCAGGCTATGCGCGCTGATCTTGTCCATCGTGTCTTTGTCGGTGTGATGATAGCTGTTGTTGGGGCCGTAGTCGAGGTCGATGATGTCGATGGACGGCACGCCGCGCTGGACGAAGGGTAGATGGTCGTCCTCGATCTGCATCTCCTGCTTGAAGAAGTATTTTTCGTAGCCGAACTTCTTCACCGCTTGCCGCACCAGGCCGACGAGCCAATCCGCCGAGCGACTCTCGCGCTGAATAACGAGGTTCTTGTCGCCGATCATGTCGGCCAGAATGAAGGCCTTGATCTTGCCCAGCGTACCGTCGCGCGCCCACTTGGCGGCCAGATGACGCGTGCCGTAGAGGGAGTCGGAGTCCGTCCAGGCGGATTCAATCGACTCTTCGCCATCGTCGAAGAGCAGCCAGACCGAGTAGCCGTCGAGCTTCTTGCCGCCGGCTATCTGGGCACGCAACTGGTCGGCGATGGCCATCAGCAGGCCGGTTGTTGCGCCGCCGTCGTTGGCGCCGACGAAGTTGATGTTCTTGAGCCAGTAGTTGGTCTCGTAGTGCGTGGCCAGCACGATCACGCCGTCCTTCTTGCCGGGATAGCGCACGATGAAGTTACGCATGGGGACCGGGCCGATGGGCGTGTTCGCGGTGAAGGCATCCTCTTCGAGCTGGTCGTGCTGAAAGTGATTGCGCAGAAAGGCTTCCGCCTGGGCGTGGCCGGGGCTCATGGGCCAGCGCGGGCCGATGGCGACGAATTGGCGGGCATAGTCTAACGCTTTATCCCCGTTGAAGTGCGGCTGGGCGGGGGCGGCGAGCGGAGAGAACAGGAGCAGCCCGAGAAAAACTTCCATCCAGATTTGTGGTCTCCCGGGTCTCAGAATCGAGACCTGGTGTACCCGTGACTTTATGTTCTTCCAAAACGAGAAAAGGCTCACTTTGCCGCCTCCTTGGCTTCCCTGGCCTTGCGCCGCGAGGGATGCACCCACCAGGCCACGCCGATGCCGATCAGATAGAGCCCCAGCATGGGGACGGCGTAGATGCACATCGTCCAGGGGTCGGGGCTGGGGCAGATGATGGCCGCCACGACGAAGACCGCCAGAATCGCGTAGCGAATGTTCTTCCACAAAAAGCGCGGGCTGACGATCCCGAAGAGCGCCAAGAAGAAAATCAGGATCGGCATTTCAAAGCTGATGCCCAGGCCTAGGATGATCGACAGAAAGAAGCCGGTGTACTCCTCGATGGTGACCATGGGCGTGAAGTTGTGGCCGAAGTTTACGATGAGGATCTGCAGCGCGCCGGGCAGCACATAGTAGTAGCCGAAGGCCGCGCCGGTCAGAAACAGCCCCACCGTGGCCGCCATGAACGGCACTACAAAGCGCTTTTCTTTCTGGTAGAGCCCCGGCGCAATGAAGAGCCACACCTGGTAGAGGATGAAGGGCGAGGCCAGAATCGCACCTGCGACCAGCGAAACCTGCAAGTCGAGGTTCAGCGGGTCCATGGGGTGGGTGAAGACGAGCGTCTTGCCGATGTGGTTGAGCGGGGCCTGGATGTAGCCGACGAAGCGGTCGTGGAAGGCCCAGGCGGCGACGAAGCCCAACGCCAGGAAGATGGCCGAGCGGACGATGCGCTTGCGCAGCTCGTCCAGGTGCTCCATAAGGCTCATGCCGGGCAGCTCCACGCGCTTGGCCACAGCCTCGCGCGCCATGCCGATTGCATCCGCTGGATCAACCATGGTTGGCCTGCTCCGTTACCGGGTTCGTAACCGGGGTGGTCTCGCTCGCCGCTTCTGCCGCGGGAAGGTCAAGCGGCGCCGCCATACGGCCCGGCCGCTCTGCCTCGACCGGCTCTCCTATCGAAGGCGGCTGAATGCGGGGATAAGGCTCTTCGCGCTGAAACTCCGCCGGGGATACCGCGGGATACACTGCCTCCCCCGTATAAGGAGATTCGATGCCGGCTGCGCTGGCAGGTGGCCCTGATATCGCTGCTGAGACCTGGGAATCCACAACTGCCGGAGCCGCCAGCGCCAGCGCAGCCACCCGCTCCTCTTCCTTTTTGCGCCGGTCGGCATCCTCGGCCTTGCGCAACTCCTCTTCCATCTGGAACTTGAAGTCGTTGGAGGCCTTACGCACCTCGTACATGAGCTTGCCGATCTGGCGGCCGATCTCCGGCAACCGCCGAGGCCCGAAGACCACCAGCGCCATCACCATCAGGATCAGCGAATCCCACATGCCCAGGTTGGCGACTTCGATTCTCGGCGGCGTTATCATGAAGATTCATGATACCTGCCCGCGCATGGCACTCACAAACGCTGCGTGGGGCTGGGCTTATTGGCTGCTGTGGGAAGCTCCCTTGTCATTGCTGGGGCGCGCGCCAAACCGGGCGCGGCCACCTGGCTCCCCGTCCACCGTGTGTAACCGGCGTCACAGCGTATGCTCTTGCGGCGCACGTAGGCTCTGGAACGGTGTCATGGAGAGGATTTCTTATGTCAGGAATTGCCGTGGAAAGCGCTGTGACCGTTCAGAATCTATTGGCCGCCTTTGAGGGCGAGTCGAATGCGCACGCCAAGTACACCGCCTTTGCCGCCAAAGCCGACGAGGAGAGATTGCACGGCGCGGCCAGCCTCTTTCGCGCCGCGGCGCGCGCCGAGCAGATTCACGCCGGCAATCACGCTCGCGTCATCGGCCAGTTGGGCACACGCGCCGAGTGCGCGATTCACCCCGTCGAGGCGAAGAGCACCCTGGACAACCTGAAGGCCGCGCTGAACGGCGAGAAGTACGAGATCGACACCATGTACCCAGGCTTCCTGGCCGAGGCCACGGAGCGCAAGAACACCGCCGCCATCCGCACCTTTACCGGGGCGCTGGAGGCGGAGAAGACCCACGCGCGGCTCTACAGCGAGGCGATTGCACTGCTCCAGGCCGGAAAGAAGGATTCCTGGATCGGCGAGGCGCGCGAGTTCTACGTTTGCCCGGTCTGCGGCTACACCTCGGAGACCGAAGAGGAGCACGAGCGCTGCCCGGTCTGCAATTGCGCGTGGGAAAGATTCGAGATTATCCGGTAAGATCGAGTGAACCGATGCGCGTGCCTCAATTTACCCTCGACGATTATGAAAGAGTTTTTGCCGATCGCCATCTACTGCACGAAGTAGTCGCGAAGTGGGCAAAGGCCAAACCGGAGGCTCTTGCCCTCTTGAGCGCGGAGGGCGGCCGCGCCGTCACCTGGCGCGAGTTCGACCGCCTGACCACGGCGCTGGCGCGGGAGTTGTCGCGCCTAGGCTTCGTAAAGGGCGATTACCTGGTCACGCTGCTGCCGCTCACCGTGGATCACGTTTTGCTGGAATACAGTTGTTTCAAGATCGGTGTGATTGCCGCTCCGCTAGATCTGCGTTTGTCCTCCGCCGAGATGATGCGCGCGCTGGAGATTTTGCGGCCGCGCGGCTTTGTCTCGCTCGGCGTGAAAGCGCCCTTCGATCTTCGCCCGCTGTGGCGTGCCGTGCAGGCGCAGTGCGCATGGATTCAGCATTGCATCGTGATGGACTCGGATGAAGCGATTGCCGGCACATGCTCCTTTGCGTCGATTGCCGATTCCGCGCTGCGCGCCGCAACGGAGAAAGACCTCGCCGCACTGCCCTCAATCTCCGAGGACACTGGCGCGCTGGTCATCTTCACCACCGGCTCAACCGGCTCGCCCAAGCCGGCCCTGCTCTCGCATCGCAATATCACCGTGCAGAATATGTGCATCGCTGGCGCATTTTTTGGCGGAGACAGCGGCGCTCGCTCGTTGATCAATCTGCCTCCGTCTCATGTAGGCTGCCAGACGGAGTTATTGATGAGCACCCTTTTCGGCGGAGGCACGGCAGTTCTGCTGGAGCTCTTCGACGCCGGCCGTTCGCTGCGGGCCATAGCCCAGCATCGCGTCGAGGTTATGGGTCAGATTCCGGCGATGTTCAACCTGGAGTGGATGCAGAAAGACTACGACCGCCACGATCTCTCCAGCCTGAAATTTGCCGCCTATGGGGGAAACGCCGTCTCGCGGCCCTTCGTGGAGCGGCTTGCCGCCATGGCGCCGGTGATCGGCAGCGGACTGGGGCTGACCGAAGCCGCCGGTTTCTGCACCTATGTGCAGGCAAGCGCGGACGATCACGAGAAGATTCTCGCAGGACTTGGCGAGGCCATGCCGATCTATCCGTGCACCATCCGCCAATCCATGCGCGCCGATGGCAGCGCCGGCGATGAGCTGACGCCGGGCGAGATAGGCCACCTCTGCTTTCACGGGCCGCAGACCTTTCTTGGCTATGTCAACGATCCGGAAGCTACCGCCAAAGCGATCTCCCGCGACGGCTTTTTATACACCGGCGACCTTGGCTACAAGGACGCCGCGGGTTTGCATCTGACCGGGCGTGAGAAGTGGGTGATCAAGTCGATGGGCTACCAGATCTTCCCCGGCGATGTGGAACAGCATATCTGCGCGCTGGCGGAGAAGGTGGCTAACTGTGTCGTCGTCGGCGTGGCGCATGAGGTCGTCTCCGAAGCGGTGGTGGCTGTGGTGGAGAAGAGACCAGAAGTTGAAGTGAGCCGGCAGGAGCTGGATCGGCACGCGCGTTCCCTGCCCTCTTATATGCGGCCGCGCCATTGGATTATTCTCGAAGCCGGCCAGATGCCGCTGAACCGCGTGGTCAAGCCGGACTACGTACGTGCCCAGGAGATGGCTCGCCAGGAGATCGCCGCGTTGCGCGAGCGCGGCGAATGGGACAGCGGGTATGTTAAAGACTGAGTAAAATCGAATCCAGTGCACCGCATCAGAAGATATTGCAGCGGAATCCTATTCCTTCAGTGTCACGGTGATCCTGCGGGCATCGCCGCCGGTTGATGCAATGACGATTTCGCCGGTAGCTTTCTTGCGGATGCTCTTGAACTTCTCTCCCCACTCCACCAGCACCAGTGCGTCTGGAGTCAGTAACTCGTCCAGTCCCAGAGTTTCTAACTGCCGCTCGCCTTCGAGCCTATAGACATCAAGGTGGTATAACTTCACCGGCTGGCCGTCGCGCGCGCCGTCGTACTCGTGAATCAAGGTAAAGGTCGGGCTGGTCACCTCGTCTGCCTCGGCGGCGTCCAGAGCCTCGGCAAGCCCTTTCACCAGCGTCGTCTTGCCGGTGCCCAGATCGCCGCGCAGGATCAGCAACTGCGGCGGCGTGAGCAGTTGGGCCAGCTTGCGGCCAGCCTCGATGGTCTCCGCTCCGCTCTCAGTGGTGAATTCGTGCGTAATGGGGGCGGCTGGGTTCACTGAAGTCATCCTTTGGCCTCAAAAAGAGCTGCCGTCTGCAAGACCTCCGCCGGCAGCCCCTGCAACCAAAGATAACCGTTGGGACCGTTCACGCAAAAGCGAAAGGCCCGTGCGAGTTGCACCAGACTGTCCGTGGCCAGCAGCGTGTGCTCATCAGCCGCGCGCACTGCCAGGTCGGCGGCCAGCCCGTGAAGATACACCGCCGCCTCGACCGCCCGCGCCGCCTCCGTGGGATACTGCGCCAGCAAGCCGGCGATCAGCCCGGTGAGCAGATCGCCGCTGCCGCCCTTGGCCATGCCCGGATTGCCGGTGGTGTTGACGGCCACGCTGCCATAGGGGTGGGCGACGATCGTGCGCGCGCCCTTGAGCACCAGCGTGACCCGGGTGCGCTGGGCGAAGTTGCGCGCCACCTCCAGCCGGTTGGCCTGCACCTCGGCAGTAGAGATGCCCGCCAGCCGCGCCATCTCGCCCGGATGCGGCGTAAGCACCAGAGTGCGCTCCCCCTTGGCGAGTTTGGCCAGCAGCGCCGGCTCCGCCGCCAGAATGTTGAGCGCGTCGGCGTCGATCACGGCCGGAATTGTGGTAGCCGAGAGCAGGCCGGTGGTGAATTTGAGGGTCTCCGGATCCTGGCCCAGGCCAGGGCCAATCGCCAACACAGTCTTCCCCGCAGTGAGCGCCGCCAGCATTTCCGTAGCCAGGTTCTCCGCCGAAATGCAGCCCGCGAGGCTTGCGGCGAGCTGGAAGCTCATCAACTCCGGCGCGATTGCCGCCACCAGCGGCAGCACCGGGGCGGGAACGGCTGCCGTTACCAGGCCGGCTCCGGCCCTGAGCGCCGCCAGGGAGGCCATCGCCGGCGCGCCGGACTTGCCCACCGAGCCTCCGACCACCAGCACGTGGCCGAAGTTGCCCTTGTTGGCCTCCGCCGGACGCCGCGCCTGCGTGAGCGCCAGCGCCGAGCCGGTCCAGTGCAACCCCAACGCGGAGACCATCGCCTCCTCCGGCGAGCCGATGGGCGCCACGACTATGGGTTGTGACCAGCGCCGCGTCAACTGGCCAAAAACGTGCGCCGGCTTGGGCGCGGTAAAGGTAATCACGGCATCGGCAGGCCAGATGGGACCGGCAACGGTCGCGGTGGTCGCGTCGGCGGGCCATCCGGAGGGCAAGTCAACGGCGAGAATTAGGGCACTGCTGGCCTCAATCCACTTGAGAGCGGCGGCGGCCAACCCTTTCAGCGGCGGCTTGAAGCCGGTGCCTACCACGGCGTCCAGAATCAGATCGGCTTCCAGCGCGGCATTGTGACTGGCAAGGTCTTCCGGCGTCTCGATGATGTGGATGAGACCGTGCGCCGGGCTGGTCAGCTCGCGCCAGGCAACAGCCGCGTCGCCGGTGAGGCTGTCGCGCGCGCCCAGCAACAACGTGGTCACCTCCAGGCCGGCCGAGGCCAGCAGCCGCGCGGTCATCATGCCGTCGCCGCCGTTGTTGCCGCGGCCGCAAACTACCGTCACCCGCCGCACCAGTGGAAATTGCTGGCGCGCGAAAGCAGCCACCGCCGCCGATGCCACCCGCATCAGGTCAATCGACGGCACACCAAACCGCTCACTCGTCAAGCGGTCGCAGGTCTGCATCTCGGCTGCGGAAAGAACGTGCATGGAAACCATGGTAGTGCATCGGGCGGCGAGGGATTTTGTCATCGAGGACTGTGCGCTCTTCGATGTCCTCTCCCAGCGCCTAGGGAGTAACTTTTACGGGCGTGATCTCGGTTGCGGTCTGTCCAAACTGAAAGCGCAGGACCCATTCGCTGGAGACGGTCTGGCCATTCACTTGCGGAGGATTGAACTTCCACTGCTGCGCTGCTTGCAGGGCCAATTTGGCGAAGTACTTGCTCGGTCCCTGCGAAGCCACCTCCGCCTGCGAAACATTGCCGCCCGGATCGACCGTAACCCGTATGCTCACCAGGACTTTGCCGTGGATGGTCGCACGCACTTTTTCGGGTACGTCGGGTTGAACTCTCTCAGCGACATCACCCTTCACCATCGCAGCATTGGAGCTTGAAGTTTCCGGAGCCGGGGATGAAGGCGGGAGCGCGGTCGTCGCAGTTGAGGAGCTTTGAGTTGCAGGAGCCGGTGATTGCGGCGGGAGCTCGGCAGTTGCGGGCGCGGGCTGCTCTACAGCGGCTGGCGTCGCTGGCTCAGAGGGGCGAGAGCGCAGCAGCAGCACTGCGGCGACCGCCAGCATGACGAGCGCCACAGCAACGATTGCCGGCACGCGGAGTTTGGCCAGCGCCGTTCTTTCTGTGTTGCCGGAACGGGCAGCTTGGATACGAGCCTTCACATCGCCTAGAGTGCATCGGCGCTCGGGGCTCAAGCGCATACACTCCCGCGCAATGCCGGCAAATGGTTGAGGCACCGACCATGGCACAGTCGGTTCCCCATTCGTCGATCTCTCCCAAGCCGGTGGGTGCTGGGTCAGGGCTTCGACCAGGGTGACGCCCAGCGACCAGAGATCGGCGGCTGGAGAGATCTTGCCCGAGGCGGCTTCCGGCGCGAGATGGACCCCAGGAACGAGAAGATGTTTGCCCGGCTCGCCCGCACGAAGAAGATTGTCAGAAGATATTTTCAACTGATCGTCGACGGCCATGATCTCCGATGGCTGGAGGCTCCCATGCACGAAGCCCTTTCCATGAAGATAGGAGAGCGCGTCGAGGAGCGGGTCGAGCATCTCTCCGGCCTCGGCGGGCGTGAGCGGCCGCTCCAGAAGAATCTGCGAGAGGATCTCATCGGCATATTCCGTCACCGCATAGAGCAGCGGGACCGCGCCGATCTGACAACGGCCACAGTGATAGATGCGCATCAAGTGAGGATGGGAGAGGGTAGAAGCCGCCGCCCAGCCGGCCAGGCGGGCTTCCGCATCGGCGGTATCGGCGGGAATGAGCTTGATTGCGGCCTTCCGCGATCCATCACCCGGTAGTTCCGTGAGGAAGACGGCACTCAGCTCAGAGCCGCCCAGCCATTGCAGGAGGATAAATTTCCCGTCAATGACCAGCCCGATCCAGTCGCTGCGAAATGCCTCTGTAATCTTCACGTACCCCATTCTATCCGAGTACGGCGGGAATCATCTCCCGAATCTGCGGCTTGCGTTACCAATGATTGGGTACGCCCTGGCTTCGGCGAAGGTAGCTCTTCCGGCGTATAGTTTGAAGGGAGTCCAGCGATGAAAGACGCCCTCTACGTCTCCAAAGAGAACTACCTGAAGGCCATCCTCGAGGCCGAGGCTGAGGGGCGCGAGGTAATCCCTGCCTTGCTGGCGCATTGGCTGGAGGTCTCGCCGCCGGCGGTGACCATGGCGCTGAAACGGCTCAAGCGCGACGGCTTTGTGGAAGTTGGGGGAGGCATCGTGCGGCTAACCGATGCCGGCCGCGAGACCGCCTATCGCACTGCTCTGCGCCACCACCTTATCGAGCGCATGTTGAGCGAGATCTTCGGCATGGAGTGGCACGAAATTCACGAGGAGGCCGAGAAGCTGGAGCACGCCGTCTCCCCTACCTTTGAAGCCAAACTCAAGGAAAAACTGGGCAAGGGCGGCGCATGTCCGCACGGCAACCAGGTGCTGCCGGAGAGCCCGGCGCAGCGGAAGAAGCGCGGCGAGTTGCCGCTCTCGGAGGCCGAAGAGGGGCGGCGCTACGTCGTCGTCAGCCTGCATGAGCGCGACCACAAGCTGCTGCTGTTCTTACATCACAATGGAATCGGCCCCGGCCAGAGCCTGCGCGTGCTACGCCAGAACTACGACCAAACCGTTGCGATTGAGCTACCTGCAGGAACAGTCACTTTGGGCCATCCGGCTGCGGAGGCGGTTTGGCTGCGGCCGGAAACCTTGTAACAATTCAATTTAAGAAAAACTATTAACTATAGTTAACAACTTGTGGCATACTGTTTTTGTATGAGCACTGTAGAACTTCCTCCTTTGCCGATCCTCCCCGGCCTCGCGCCGGGCCCTGAGCACCAGGTGCCCTCGCTGCCGGAGGTTCATGCGACGGTGCGCATCTCCCGCTCGCCGCACTACTGGCGGCGGCTGTTGGGCTTTCTCGGTCCCGGATTCCTGATCTCGGTGGGCTACATGGACCCCGGTAATTGGGCCACCGACATTGCCGGCGGCTCGCGCTTCGGCTACACGCTGCTTTTTGTCATCATGGCCTCGAACCTGATGGCGATTCTTTTGCAGAGCCTCTCGCTCAAGCTGGGCATTGCCACCGAGCGCGACCTGGCGCAGATGTGCCACCAGAGCTACGGCCCCAGGGTAAGCTACGCGCTGTGGATCGGCGCCGAGATCGCCATTGCCGCCTGCGATATGGCCGAAGTGATCGGCTCGGCGATTGCGCTGGAGCTGCTCTTCCACATTCCGCTCTTCTACGGCGTGCTGATCACCAGCCTTGACGTGCTGCTGATTCTCCTCATGCAGCGCTGGGGCTTCCGCTACATTGAGGCGCTGGTGATCGCGCTGATTGGCACAATCGTGGGGATGTTCGGTGTGCAGATGTTCCTCTCCAGGCCGGAGTATTGGCCGGTGCTGCATAACCTTTTCATCCCGTCGGCCGCGATCGTCACCAACCCCGAGATGCTCTACATCTCAATCGGAATCCTGGGCGCGACGGTGATGCCACACAACCTCTATCTGCACTCCTCGATTGTGCAGAGCCGCAAGTACGAGCGCACGCCCAAGGGCAAGCGCGAGGCCATTACGATGGCCAACGTGGATTCCGCGCTGGCGCTCACCGTGGCGCTGTTCGTCAACGCCGCCATCCTCATCGTCGCCGCCGCAGTCTTCCATCAGCGCGGCCTCTTCGACGTCGCCGCTATCCAGGACGCCTACAAGCTGCTCAGCCCGCTGCTGGGTGTCACCGGCGCGAGCACGCTCTTTGCCGTCGCTCTGCTGGCCTCGGGGCAGAATTCGTCGATCACCGGCACGCTGGCCGGGCAGGTGGTGATGGAAGGCTTCATCCACCTGAAGGTTTCGCCCTGGCTGCGGCGGCTGATTACGCGCTCGCTGGCCATCATCCCCACCATCATCGTCGTCGCGGTCACCGGCGAGCAGGGCACGGAAAAGCTGCTGATTCTCAGCCAGGTCATTCTCTCCCTGCAACTCAGCTTTGCCGTGGTCCCGCTGGTCATCTTCACCGGCAACCGCAAGATGATGGGCGAGTTCGTCAATGCCCGCTGGCTCAAGGCGCTGGCCTGGTTCACCGCTGTGCTGATTGCCGGCCTGAATGGCTGGCTGCTGATTTTAATGTCTCAGGGCCGCTAATTCCCCGCTTTCCCCTGGAGGTTACGCATGAAACAACGATGGACGATCTGGTATTTCTCTCTCTGTTTGTTGATGTTAACTATAGTTAACCCGGTTCAGATCCTCGCGCAGAGTGGGACGTCGAGCGCTATCTCAGGCACGGTGACGGATGTAACCGGCGCGGCTCTGCCCAATGCAGCAGTCACGGCAACCAACATCGATACCAAAGCCGCCCGCGCCGGACAAACCGACGCGGATGGATGGTTTCTGTTTTCCCAGGTGAATCCGGGCACTTATACCGTGACGGTGAGTGCAAAGGGGTTTGTTGAGCAGACCTCGCCTCCAATCGCCGTAGCAGTCGGGCGCACCGTGACCTTGAACTTCAGTCTTACCTTGGCCGCCGTCTCGCAGCGTGTGGTAGTGACGGCGCAATCGGCCATGCTCACCCTGGAGAACCCAAATACCACAACGACGCTGGAAGCCGCGACGATCGCCAGTCTTCCCAACCCAGGCCAGGACCTGACCTATCTAACTCAGTTCGCGCCCGGCGCGCTGATGAATACCGCCGGTTCCTCCAACGACGCAAAGGCCGCCGGAGGCTATGGAAACGTCGACTTCAACGGCCTTCCCGCAACCTCGAACGGATACATTTTGGACGGATACGACAGCAACGATCCGTGGCTGGGATTGAATATCGGGTTATCGACGAACCTTGTAATTGGTCTGGATGCGGTCGAGGAGGCGACAGTCAACACGAATTCATATTCTGTCGATCAGGGAAGATACGGCGCATCGCAGGTGAATTACTTCACTAAGTCCGGTACGAATAAGTTTCATGGTGACCTTTACGAAATATGGAATGGCTCTTTATTGAATGCCGAGGACTACTTTCTTCACGCCAACGACACGCCCGGCAGCATCGCCAGAAAACCCCGCTCCACGGTCAATGAATTCGGTATCAGCGTAGGCGGACCCATCCGCAAAGACAAGCTCTTCTTCTTCGCCCACTATGAGGGCGTTCGCATTGCCCTGCCGCTGGTTTCGCAGGCCGTCGTCCCCTCGCCTGCCTATCAACAATACGTGCTGGGCCAATTGGCACTGGGCGGAACGGATCCTACTACCGGAACTGTGCTGCCTGCACAGCCGAATGAGATTGCGTTTTATCAGTTGATCTTCAAGCTCTATAATAATACTGCCGGAACTCCGGTTCCAGTTAGTACCTGCCCATTGGACGCAAGCGGTGCGTTGCTACCGGGCACTCAGTCTAGCGGCAATCAATTTACCGGAAGCGGGTGCGCGAATCAGCGCCAGGAATCTCTCACTAACAGCGATAGTGAGAATCTTCTCGTCGTCAAGATCGACCAAACCATTGATAAGAACAACAGCGTCTGGGTTCGCTACCAACAGGACACGGGCCTGCAGGCCGCCTATACCGATCCTATTAACTCAATCTTCAACTCCTACTCCCCGCAGCCGCAGTACACATTGGTTGCCGGCTACACGCATCTGTTCAGTCCTAGTCTCGTCAATCAGCTGAATCCCGGGTTAAGTTGGTATTCCAGCATCTTCGAACCCAACAACTTTGCCCAGGTTCGGCAGACCTTCCCCATTGTTCTGACGGCAGGCACTAACAACGCACCTTTTACAACGATCGGAGGCAACGACAATACCTATCCCCAGGGACGCAAGGTTACGCAGTGGCAGATCAATGACAACCTGATCTGGACGCGAGGCAGAAACACTTACAAGTTAGGCGTCAATACGCGACGCATCGACGTAAGCGACTATGATCTGGGTGAAGGTATCGTGCCTACCGTCGTTTACAACGATCTTGCCCAGTTCACCTATGGCGCGGCTTTCACGGCCAGCCAGACGTTTCCCGTTTCCCTGAAGGAGCGAGTAGCGGCGGGCAACTTCGATCTCTATGCGATGGATACATTCAAGCCGGCGGCGCGCATCACATTGACCGCGGGGTTGCGGACAACCAGGAATACCAATCCGGTGAACCAGCAGAAGTTGTTTGC
>Ga0326727_10004140_pt1 | contig 44320 bp, 38 predicted proteins | sample MB2enrmetagenome_FD_207643 | JGI IMG/M metagenome (GOLD analysis project Ga0326727, IMG submission 207643) | Lab enriched peat soil microbial communities from McLean, Ithaca, NY, United States - MB29MY | ecosystem: Environmental > Terrestrial > Soil > Wetlands > Peat | place: USA: New York... | reverse complement strand
CCAACAGCAACCGATACCATATTCAGCGCCGACAGTTCCTCTTCCAACAACCCCCTGGACACGCCCCATTTACGGTGAAAACAACCAGTGGGCTACGATTGCCGGCAACTGGCTTGGAACTGGTAAGACGTCTTTTTCCAACACTGGAATGTATAACAGCAGCAACAACTATAATCCATATACTACAGCGCCAACCACTGCTCATATCTTGTGGACAAAGCCTGAAGCCTTTGGAGGAATGATCGGCGGCGAATATGGTACCAGTGAAACAAGCAACTTCTATTCAACTGCCCAATATGAACCTAAATTTGCCCCTATAATCATGAACGGCATACTCTATTACACGCAGTACCCAGGAAGCGGTTCTAACCCAGTAGGATGGGTCGCCGTAGATTTAAACACCGGTCAGACACTATGGACAAAAAATACCACTGAACTGTTAAGATGCGGACAAATACTAGACATGGTTACACCAAACCAATATGGCGCCCTCGCATATCTATGGAGCACGCCCCTCGGATCAACAGTCGTATATGAAGGCTTTGAGCCGAGTCTGGGTGGATCCTATGAAATGTGGGATGCACTGACAGGCAACTATATACTCAGCATCACCGGCGTTCCCATTAACCCTCCAAACCAGCCTGGCACAGCGGTTTCACTTACCACCGACGCCAACGGAGATCTAATAGGCTACTTCGTAAACTCCACGAACCCGTTCGCACCCACGTTAAACATGTGGAACTCTACCCGATGCATCAACCTAGCTGTCCCTAACTCTTACGGCGGTCCAAACGTTGCAGACAACTGGCTCTGGAGGCCTCCACAAGGTGCATCCATTCCCTTCAGTCTAGGAATACAATGGACAGCGCCCCTCGCGACAAACATTGCCGGTAAACCCATTATAGATTTCGCTAACGGTCTATACGGCCTTGGAGTTACATACATCTCCAGCGGAGTTGTATACATGTCAGAATACGCTATGCAGGGCGGACTATTCTATCAGACTGGATTTCAAATAGAAGCAGGGTACAGCGCAAGTACTGGACAACAGTTGTGGATAACCAACCGCACAGAAGTACCATACACGCTTATTTCTTCAGGCGCTGGCACATATTTCGCAGGCGACGGAGTCTACGTCGAATTCACACAAAATGCACTATCAATCAGCTGCTATAGCCTATTTACTGGTCAACTACTTTGGGGACCCACAGCGCTTCCAAACGCTCGACCTTACGATTCTCTTGGAGGCAACTCAGTCATCGCTAACGGCACACTCTACGTATGGGCTTACGGAGGCGACGTTTACGCCTACAACATCGCAAACGGCTCGCTCAAGTGGCACTATAGCACACCAAGCGGCGGCTACGAATCTCCCTACGGAACTGAACCCCTCTGGGTTTTCACCGTAGGAACAGTTGCTGGCGGTGAGCTATTCCTTCCCGAGGGTCACATGTACAGTCCACCTCTATTCCACGGCGCCCAACAGCTTGCATTGAATACGACTAATGGCAATGTTATATGGAGCATCGATGCTTTCGACGTTACCAGTGCCCCTGCAATCTCGGACGGTATCGCGACCACGCTTAACTCTTATGATAACCAGATTTACGCATATGGCATGGGACCAAGCTCCACAACTGTTTCGGCACCTCAGATAGGCGTGACAACTGCTACACCAATAACGATAACGGGTACCGTTATGGACATCTCCGCGGGCTCGCAACAAATCGCAGTCGCCGCTAACTTCCCACATGGTCTTCCATGCGTTTCTGACGCGAGCATGAGCCAGTTTATGGAAGCCGTTTACATGCAGCAGCCAATGCCCTCAAACATAACCGGAGTTCCAGTTACATTATACGTCTTAGACAGCAACCACAACTACAGAGCCATCGGCACAACAACAACCAATGCTCAAGGCACCTACGGATTAACTTGGACACCGGACATTCCAGGCAACTACACCATATATGCCACCTTTGCAGGGACACAATCCTACTACGGATCTTCTGCTTCCACATACATCCACGCGAGTTCACCCGCCGCAACACCAGCACCAACAGCAACACCACTCACTGGCTTAGCCTCAAACACAACGGTCGAATATATCGGCGTCGCTATCATCATTGTCATTATCATAATAGGTGCAGTTATCGCATTGCTTGTCACAAGAAAACACCCATAAACAAAACATCAAACAAAAATCAAAACAAATCCCTTTCCTTTTTTTTAGTTCTAAGAAATTAGTTGACCTCTGATCCCCTTTATGGCGCAACGTGCGTGACAATTTTTATTTGGCAGCCTGCATTAGAGCATGTTGCCTGTGAAGAAATACACGTTAGTCGGAGAAAGGACTGGTTGTCCTATTGATGATGTCGGGAACAAATTCTGAGGCACCCGAACTGTGCACTTAGAGAACGAACGTTGAATGCCTTGGAAGAAATGAGCGTCAAAGGCCTTCAATGAATTGGAGGTAGAGGGAAGTCGGCAGGTCTACAGTAAATTATCTAATCATCAGAACCTACAAAAAATAAGAAATAATCTTTGGTCCAACTCTTCCTATGAGCGCCAATTTTGCGACAGGCCTTTGCTAAAATCAATGGAACACTCTAAGTGCAGAAAATTACACTTTTCTCCTTGCTCCGCAGTTTGGGCAGAAGACTGATGTTTGGGGCATCAACCCGCCGCAATAGGAGCATGGGATTAGGACCACTTCTCTGGTTACTTCCTTCATGATGGCTTGTCCGGGCTGGCTTGCTTGTGGCCTTGTAATTTGCATCTCATAGACTGGTGTTTGAATGTTGGGGCGATCCTTCGGCTCCATGAGGGCAAACAGGTGCCACTTTACATTGTGGTCGATGCTGTAGAGCGTCTCCTTGGCCGCGGCAGACACATCCAAGCTATACCCGTATGTGCCAGAAAAACCGATTGGCATTCGAACGTACTGAAATATCCCGCAAAAAGTGTTGAAGATGCATGCGCTATCCCAATAATCGTTTTGCCAGGTGGCGTATTGGGTTCCCATAACTCGGGACTTCTTGATGGTTTCATCGCATCTTATGTACACGGCGAGTTGCTTGACTTCAAACTCCTCATCCGTAGTTATCTTAACCTGCCCCGTGACTTGTTCGCCCAGCGCGTACTTAACTTGCTTGGTCGATAGCTCCAACTTAGCCTTGGGCGGAATTGACGAAAGCGAAGGAGCGAACCATTTTGGACTCATGGCCTAATTTACTCTTCCCTGACGAGCGCTAATCTGCGTAAACTGCTATCAGCAGAATATTCTTAAAAAATTTGTGAATCACAGAGCAACTTTAGGACAGATCATTGACACAGCAAAAAGGCTGATCAAAACAAAAAAAGAAAAAGGGATATGTTGTTTCAACTATGGCTTTCTTCTAAGAATTAACACTCCGACAATGGCGATTGCGATGACAATGGCGATGACTCCGACCGCCATGTATAACGCGAGGTCGCTGCTTGTTGCGTAGTTTGCGGCGGGTGAAGCTGTGGGCGCTGCGGTTGCGCTTGGGGAGTTGGCATAAAATGCTGCGTTGGCTGATGACCCATAGTATGAGTGTGTGCCTGCAAAGGTTGCTGTTACCGTGAAGTTTCCTGAGATGTCTGGTTTCCAGTTGAAGCTGTAAAAGCCGTTGGCATTTGTTGTGGTGGTGCCTATTACTCGGTTGTTGCCATTGGCGTCAATCACTGAAATCGTTACAGGCACTCCTGTAACACTGGTTGGCATTGGCTGCTGCTCGTAGACTGCTTCCATGAACTGTGTCATGCTTGCGTCGGATACGCATGGTAAGCCGTTGGGGAAGTTTGCTACAACTGCTTTTTGCTGCGATCCTGCTGATACGTCTGTGACTGTACCGCTTAACGTTATCGTTGAAGATGTTGTTACGCCTGAGCTGGGTGCGGAAACGGTGGTTTTGCTTGGTCCCATGCCCCAAGCGTATATTTGGTTGTCGTAGGCGTTTAGCGTCGTCATTATGCCGTCAGATACTGCCGGTGCGCTTGTTACGTCGAAGGCAAGGATGCTCCATACAAGCTTGCCGTTGGCGCAGTTTATTGCTAGTTGGCTGGCTCCGCGGAACAGCGGTGGAGAGTACATGTGTCCTTCTGGGATAAAGAGCATTCCGCCAGCGACGGTTCCCGCTGTGAAAGTCCAAAGTGGCCATACTCCGTAAGGTGTATCTGACCCAGCGGGGCCTGAAATCGTGTTGGTGTTTGTTTGCCAGAGGATAGATCCTGTCGCCATGTTGACTGCCCATATGTCTCCGCCGAAGCCCCAGATGTACAGTGTGCCGTTGGCGAGTACTTGTTGGTAGCCGCCGATGCTGTTATATGGATTAGGGTTTGGAAGCGTTGTTGTCCAAAGGAAGTTTCCCGTGTTTAGGTTGTAGGCATTAATCACTGCTGTCTCCTGGTTCAATATGGCGTAGGTTCCGTAGCCGACTGCAACGACGTCTATGCGTGTATATGCTGTCTCTGTCCTGTTAGTTATCCACAGTTGTTGTCCATTTGCAGCATTGTAGCCTGCTTCGACTTCGAAGCCAGACTGGAAGAAAGATTCTCCAGTGTAACCTGCGTCGGTCAAGAATATTACGCCGCTGTTGATGGACGAGATCGCAAGAGTTCCAGGCAAAGTTGTTGAAGCGGATGGCAACGGTACGCCGTTGAGGGTTGTTGGCAGCGGAACTGTCCACATTATGCCTGCTGAGAATTGTATGACTGATCCGGATACGGGCCGCCAATACCAGTTTTGGTATGCAGGTGCTTGACCGTTAGGGTACAGGATTGCTTGTGTGGAATTCCACATGTTGAGTGTTGGCGCAGTGGGGATTGTTGAGTTGACATAGTAGCCTATCAAGTCTCCGCTTTGGTCTTCAGTAAGCGTCAATGGTGCAAGTCCAGATGCAAGTGGCGCGTTGACGATGTTCAGTATAGGCGTTCCAGTTAAGGCATCCCACAGTCCATAGGTGGTTCCGGTGTAGGGGGCTACTGCTGGCTCTTGAATCCAAAGGTACGCCTGGCTGCCATACTGGTTAGGTGACACATAATCGACTATTTCACCGCATCTAAGCGTAGTAGTATACTGGACTACTCCTGTGCTTGTAGTGCCTCCCGCTGTGCCGAGTTGACCTTGCTGCAGCAGCGGCACCGTGGAATTGAGGTAGGTGTTAGTCCACAGCGTCTTTCCTGTCTGCAGGTCGACGGCTGTGATGCCTGTGGGGTCCTGGTTGGAGTTGGGGTATTCTGTGTAGTAGAGGATGCCGCTTATGATTACTGGCGCGAACTTGGGTTCATACTGCGATGTTGAGTAGAAGTTGCCGGTTTCTGAGCCGCCGAATTCTCCGCCGACTACTCCGCCGAACGCTTCAGGTTTCGTCCACAGAATGTGGGCAGTTGTCGGAGCTGTCGTGTATGGGTTATAGTTGCTGGTGATATTGTATTCGCCCGTGTTTGCAAATGTGGATGTTCCTAGCCCAAGCCAGTTTCCGCTGATGCTGTACCATACGTTATTGACCGCATATATTGGGCGGCTCCAGAAAGATGTTGGAAGGGGAGCTTGAGGTATCGTCGGCGTCGCGGCTGACTGTACGTTAAGAGTGTACGATGGGCTCATGCTGGGTTCATAGTAGTCGCCGATGAATGCTTTTGTTGCTGCCGTTGCTGTCGGGGCCAAGTTGTTTCCAGCCAGTTTTTGACCTGGGAAAATCATCTGGAAAGTGTAGTTGCCCGTCGTCGCTGGCACAAAGTTGGTGTGAGTGCCTCCAGTGTCATCGGTGGTAAACGGCCCAAGCGTCTGGTTCTGCCCATCAGGTTGCACAACGTTAACTTTCAAGCCGGCCCATCTGTCGCCGTACGGGCCGCTGGCTGTTGGAGGAGGCAAAGCCATCCAGAAGCCAACGTTTACAGTTTGTCCTACACCTGCAGGGTTAGGGTTCACTTCGATGTAAGCGTATGTTGGGATGTTCCATGGGGGGGAATGAGCGCTTGCATTTGGTATTAAAATCGAGGTTCCAATTGAAAGGAAAAGTATTGCCGCAATCAAAATAGCTATTGTTTTGTTCTTGATTGTTTGCATTCTTTTTTCTCCTGTTCTTAAAGAAAGGCACAAGTTTCTTATCTATCTAGTGCTTTTCCCCATAGTCCCAGAAGAACTGCAATGTTTGCGCGCTAGGTAATCCTGGCTGGACAAAATACGATGAGATGGCAATTAACGGAATGCAGTGCATTTTTTCAAAAGCCAAAAAGGTTCTCAAACGCCTAAAAAGCCCTCGCATTGCCAAGGCATGCGTATAAAGGATCTGCACATTAGTGTAAGCTTTTAAGCGCTACCTCGGCGTGCTTTCCTTTATCTCCCGCATTTCCCCTTTTTTTATCGAACGTCCGATAACCATTAATCAATTGCGTTTTTCAATTGAAATCTACTCAATTGTTACCGTGTGTGTTTCTTTACTTTCACTAATGTCTTCTACTTTGCTGAAATGCAGTTTCAACGCTTGCCTTTCAAAGAATTCTTGACGTAAATTGATTAGCGGCGCGCCTATCGATTGAGGGAAAGAAATGATTGAGGAAAAGCGGTGGAAGTACCGCAATCATTCATTCAGTATCTCGAGAACCAAGGATCTGAGTTCAGTTTTTGGCATTCCATTGAACTTTTTATAAATTTCGTTCGATTGTTTGGCAGGATGTGTAAGTCCACCTTCCCCAGTAATAGCCTTGAAGTTACCTATTCGCATATTCAGACTTGCAACACTCATTCCAAGTTTTTCTGCCACTTTGTCCCGAGTGAATGGAAAACCTAGATCTTTAAACCTGTAGAGATACAAAACCACGATATCATCATTTTTCGTCCATTTGTGGCGTATCGCTGATTTCAAGTTACTTATCTCCTTTTTGCGTGGCTTTCTTTTCTGTGATTTAGTTTATTAATTTTTGCCCAGCCTCCTTTGCCCTATGTGTCGTGGAAAGTTTTCGTAAAGAAAAGTTTTAAATCTGAATCGAAGAATGAAGAAGTGAGGACTTTATGAGTAAAAAGACAAGCACCGAGATTATAGAACAGAACGGGGAACAAATCAAAGAGAAATATGGTGTCGAAGTTTATCGTTTACTTCATGGTCTTTCTTGCACTAAGTTAGATAAAGAACAAGGATATTTCTTGCTTACTTTAATGGATGAGCTTCTAAAAGCTAAATGACTTGACAAATCTCCATTTTCTGTTTTATAAAAATAATTAAGTAATCTTCTGGCAAATCTGGTAGGGGAATCGAATTGAACGCTCTCTTAAATTGAGACAACACCCGCATTTCCCCTTTTTTGTTGGGTTGCAATATTGACCATTCCTATGTAGGTTCGCAATCAAGTAGTTACGTCGCCACACAAAGGTTGCCTCTGCCAGAGTTGTTTGAAACCAAAATGTCGGATTTACTTCTGTTATACTTGTTGGTTTGAACTAAGGTATTTTCAGAAGTCACCCATTAGAATAAATCCGAAGAATTCAGGGTCTGGCTTATGGGCAACAATTGCAGTTGTCGGTGTTGAGCCATTTTTTATGCCACTTAAAGTTCTCGCAACCTTCTTTGGATTCGCAACACATGCATTGGTCTTCGCTTGTAGCTTTGTTTATCACATCAATTAATTCCTTCTCAGCCTTAGGATCAAGACATAGCTTTTTGACTTGTTTTTCGAACTCACCTGTCAAATGAACAAACTCCTTTGTAATTCTAACCACAAGCGGATATTCTTTAACATAATGGTTCTGGGGGGCAGGACTCGAACGCTCTCTCCATTGGAGACTTCACACGCATTCCCTTTTTTCATAAGAAACTAAGTTTATCAACTACTTTCAGTGGGGAGTGTGAACCGATACTTAGCGGAATCTTGCGATTTTATTGATTCTGTTTTTTCCAAGTCTGATATTGTTTGCGTTGAGTCTCGGCAATCTGTCTCTTATCATAATCTGAAATTTCTGGAAAGAGGGCTTGAATCACCAGTAAAGTTTGGAGTGGAAAACCAGCGATTGGGTCAATCATTGTCTTATCATAAGGCGAAGGGTTGTCAAAATGAAGCATTGGTTCCCCCTCTTCTGACACCCAAAATTTTGTCACGAGAGTTTCAATCGCCCAGTTTTCACCATGAGTAAAGGTGGATAATTTATCATAGAATTCGGTTGTTTCCTTTTTGGGAATATTTAGATTGTGTTTCAGCAAGAGTTACAACCGCATTCCTATAGGAACAGATTTTGAGGTCATTAAACCATCCTTGACCCGTTCCCTTGTTTTGGGCGATAAAGCAGTTTGAAAAGAAATTTTATTATGGAATTAGGTAAGTTTACTGCCACAAATGTTGAAACGTCTGTCTTGGGCAGTAGATGGATCTTAAAAAACAGGCGGCTTCCGAAAACGCTTCAGATGTCCTATTGCGGGTTTATTGAAAGTGACACTTGTGGCAAAAAAGCAAGTTAGGGTTTATAGATAACTAAGTATTTTCTTTCTTTATCCTCTTCAATAGTCAAGCCGTGTTTCTTGGCATGTTCTTCTATCTCTCGATTGTAATCACATTTTATTTGAATTTGATAATGATTAGGCTTCCTTTCGCAAATATGGACGTAGGTAGGGTCAACTAAATTATTAGCGACTAATTCTTTCAACATAGCAATAGCTTCTTTCCTATCCAAGTACGCCCACAAACAACTTGGCGATTATCATTCTATATAATATTTTTGCAAAAAAAGAGTTTGCATGGCTAGAGCAATTAGTGAGCACACGAACCAAGAACAAGGGCTGAAAAGTAAGGTTCTGTTTTTGTTGTATCTTTCGGTTGCCCACAAATAGTTTTAAGAATGTAAAGTACCGAACTTGGGGTATGAACAGAAAGCAAGCCGTTTCAGTCATTAAAGAACTTTTTGAACGATGCCAATTCATCGAAGGCAAATCCCTAAAACTTTTGCCGCCTAAAGGAAACGATGCTCTATCTAATACGTACCAAGTATATGTTCAAGTCAACTCTGACAACTTATTAGCTTCATGCATGGAAGATATTGCTAAAGAACGAAATTTAGCTGTCATGTGCAAAGACGGTTATTGTATAATCTATAAACCCTATCCAGACATGATAAAACCCTAACTCATTTTGATGGGGCGCGGCGCCATTAACTAAAAGTAAATGTTTCAATGTTTTAATTCTACATATTAGAACAAGGCTCGCTTATCAAAAAAGAAATAGCGTTGGTACTCAAGTACCTGTTACGGGGTACCTATGTGCCTGCCACACGAGAACTATATCCAAAACTGCCTTTCCAAGCTTTATTACACATAAGCAAGTCAAAGGTTCCAACTTATCAAAGAGAAATAGCGTCAAATGACATCAGAAAAAGGCGGAGGTACGTGCCTTTTCACTTCCTTGAGGAAAGAAGGAAAAGGAACACGTGTTGTCCTATGGATTAATGCTTGTTTTTTCGTCTGATGGTGATTGTTGCAAAAGCCGCAATAGCTATTGCCAAAATTATGATTACTTCGATTATTAATCCGCTTGATGTTTGACTTGTATTCACTTTTGGCGTGGTTGTTGTGGCTGTTGAGGTGGTTGTGGCTAGAGGAGCGGCAATGTAGGCTGTGAACGTGGGGTCTTGCACGATTTTGTACCCGCCGTATTCGGGATAGCTGGTTATGTAAAAGTAGTTTGCTTTGCTCATATCTGAGATTGTTGCTTGGGCTTTAGCGTAGAGGCTGGGGAACATGTGTGCGACTACGAGCGGCAGAAACCTTGCTAGGGTAGTTTGGTAGTCAAAGAGTGCGTTGCCTGTGAAGTCAGCCGCTTTAGCTGTTCGGGTAACGGCTTGATAGGTGTTGTAGGCGCTTTCGGTTGGGTCTGCAGTGTAGTTGTAGAGGTCGTAGTTTTGATTTGTGCCAAAGTCCGCGTTGAAGATTTTCTCGCCGTCATCAGAATACGTCGCTATTGATGAGGTAGGCGTCTCTGTTTGAGTAGCATTTTCTCCAGAGGAGGTTACGCTGTAAGTCTGGTGGTTCGCCATGATTAATGTTTGATAGTTTATGATGCTCATCTCAATCCCGTGGTTCTGAATGAAGTCATTGATGGTTGTGTCTCCGAGTTTTCTGCCCAATAAACCGTACATTCCTGTGTTGTCATAACGTACCCACAACAAAGGCGAGGCTCCTATGAAAAGGTCTCTCATCCTTCCAATGACATGATTCTCCGTCAAGGTTGCAGTTTGCGCGGCAGGATTAATCGTCAACGTATAGGTGAAGCTTAACTCATCATAAACCGACAAAGCAACAGGGATACTGCTGTCCGAGTGGGGGTTTGATGGGTCAATATATGTTCTCCACCATAATGCAGTCATGTTCGTGTAGGTCATGCCCCACGTCCAAGTAAGATTATCTTCGGAGTGAGTTAGAGGGATGAGTTCAGTTTGGCTATTGAGAGCTGGAAGCGTAGCGTTTAGAAAGCTCAAGTCGTACCCTAGACTAAAAGATGCGTAGAGTGTGTCGTTTATGGTCGGTGACCCGGAGAGGCTTGTGTTCGGGGATTCTTGGAAAGCCATCAACATGAGGAACGTGGATTCTGCTATCACATCTTGACTTTCGTTGGTCTTGTAATGCATTATAATTGATTGCATGGGAATGTTTAGGTAAGTTGACCCGTTATGGGTTACATTTTCTAATCCTGCATAGAGAACCTGTACTCCGCTTGTATTAAGGTAGGTCATGTAGGTATTGGCGTGGTAATTTGCAAACCCGCTTGGGAGGGTGATGTTGTTTGCCGATGCATAGTTGCGAACGTAATTGTAATAGTCAACTGATTTGGCAAAACTTCCTTGTGAAAAATCTGATTTCTGAAGAGTATCTGCTGAAGCGAAAGGTGTGGCAATCATCACCGTCAATAAAGCTGTGAAAACAAGTATCATTCCGATTAGTTTGTTGATTTTCATATTGTTTTCTTCTTTTCCGAGTTAGACTGCATGGGCAATAAGTATTATGAATTTTCAATCATTAGCTACAATCCTTCTTCGGACTAATTGAATTGAATTTAATCCCGCCAACCAGAATCACTTCAGTTACTGCAAATTCTTCAACCACTGGGAAAAACCTGTTATGAAAAGCTCAGACTTAAAATTAGACGTTAAAGACCTTTCTTAGGGAATTGAGCCAAGTTTTTAAGATAAGTCTTAAATCTGAAAAGCGTAGAAATTGCCTAAACATAATAAAGTCAAAATTAGGTGAAAGAATTGTTGAAATGTGCCAAATGCGGAGAAGAATTGACACCACAAGATTCTAGATGCCCCAAATGCGGAAGTGGAGACCGAAACATATACCTCATGGATGAAGGTAAGGCACACGACGGTGTAAAATTAAAGGTTAAGGATACAGACGGAAAAACAACTCGCATTTCCGTTTTCAGAAACAAGGTCAGCAACCAAGGCAAAGAAGCAAAAGAAGAATAACGTAGATATTGAAAAAAATAAATACACTCAACACGTTGAGGAACAAGATGAAAAAGGTAATTGGAAAACTGTTCACGCTGAAGATGAGCCATTAACAGAACACAACAAGAAAAAACAAAACAAATCGAAAAAATAGTCTCTTCACATTTTTTGGCTTTTTGAAAGCACGGCAAGTGTTAAATCTTCATGGCATGGAAATAAACTAATATAGCAAAAAAAGATACTGGATTCAATCCCACTTTTGAGAACGGTGGTTATTGGGAATACTATAAAGATTTAGAACAACAATTTGAGAATTTTTTGAAACTTGTTCCTTATTTAAGAAAAAATGAAAAAGTGTATTCTTTCAGATTGGCTAGCGCGCGCTGGGGCGGAAGCATGTTAGCACACTATCTAAACGGCAACGTCCTAAAAGTCCAAAAAATCCTCCGACACAAACGAATTGAAAGCACAATGAAATACATTCAACTCCTTCATTTAGAAGACGACGAATTTGAAGTTACCAGCGCCACGACAATTGAAGAAATTAAGAATCTAGGGTCAGCAGGCTGGACAAAGTACGACGAAATGACTGTTAACGGAATGCAAGTTCATTTCTACAAGAAACCAAAACGCTTCTCAAACGCTTAAATTCCAAGTGCTGGCGAAAAGAGGGGGTATAAACGTGAGTGACATAAGTATAAGCTTTTATACGTATGTGGATGAGATGTTAAAATAAACTAGATCGTTTGTCGTGAGGATATAGGCTGAATGCCCTACATTAAAAAAATCGAGTTGAAAGGTTTCAAATCTTTTGGGCCGCAGACCACCAAGATATCCTTGGACAAAGGTTTCACGGCTTTGACGGGTCCGAACGGAAGCGGGAAATCCAACATTATGGACGCTGTGCTTTTTTCTCTTGGTGAATTAAGTACGAGGCGGCTTCGCGCTGAAAACGCCGCGCACCTGATTTTTCATGGTTCAGATAAGGCTGGGCAGGAAAAAGCCAAGATGGCTAAGGTAGTTATTCAATTTGACAATTCAGACGGGACAATGCCTGTTGACACGACCACGGTGACTATTAGCCGCGAGGTTTTCAAGAACGGTCAAAGTGTTTACCGTTTAAACGGCAGAAGAATGTCCAGAGCTTACATCACGGAAACCCTGTCGATGAGTTCTATTAGTAGCATGAGCCAAAACATCATCCCGCAGGGTACTCTGACAAGGCTAACAGAGATTAACTCTTTGGAACGCAGAAAAATAATCGAAGACCTCGTGGGGATAGGTCAATACGACTCGGAGAAGACTGAGGCAGAGGAAAAACTCCGCGCCGCAGACATCTCCATCCGCACCGCCATGGGAAGAATAGATGAAGTCCAAAAACGCCTCGACGATTTGGAACGGGAACGCAACCAGCTCCTGCGCTACAACTTTATTCAAGCGGAAACTAAAAAGTTTCAAGCCGTCAAAATCTCAAGCGACATCACCCAAGTAAACGCCAAACTCAACGAAGCCAAAAACCAAACTGAAAAAGTTCAGGCAAGAGTCGATAAGCTGAAAGAGCAGCGGGATTTGCGAAGGGGCAAACGCCATGAGGTTGAGGGTGAATGGCGTAAACTTAGCGGAGAGGGCCTTGAGGAAGGCGGCTCGCAGGTTCTTAAGGTTCAAATTGCCATTGGCGAGTTAAAATCCAAATTAACGGAGTTAACCACAAGAATCAATTCTGGGCAAGGCAGCCTCGAAAGCCTCAAGCGGGTAAGAGAGAACAACCTTTCCCAGCAGGAAAACCTTCGGAACGAGATACGGGAAAACCGCCTAAAAATCAGGGTTTTTCGAAGCGAACTCGGAAAGATCCAGGCGATGATGGCTCAACGGGTGTCTGAACATGAGGTGTTGGCGAAACAGACTTCTGAGCTTTGGGGTGGACTTGACACTAACAATGAGCAGATACGTGCAAAGCAGACTCAAATCGATAACCACGTTAAGCGCCTAGCGTTTTTGCGTTCGGAATACAGCAAAGAGAAAGCGGCGCTTCGCCTCTGCACTGGAAGAATCAAAAGCTTAACGGTAAGAAAAGAAAGGTTCCAAACGAGCTTGACGGAGATTGAAAAGTCGCTCGCCGAGCTGGAGCAAGTCCAAAAGGACCAGAGAACCCAGCTTAAAAACCTTGAAGCCTCGATTGAACGCAAAAAAACTCAGAAAGAAACCGTTGTGAAGGAAATCGCGGAAGCCGAAAAAATAGCAAGTTCAGCTAAGGACGCCGTGGTAGAGTTTGCGACGCAGAGGGATCTTGCCGCAACGATTGCCGCTGAAGAAAAAGCACTGAGAAGCATTGAGGAAATGGGTAACGTCGGCGCAATCAACGGGATTCACGGCAGGCTGCGTAACCTGATAAAGATTGACAGGAACTACAAGAAAGCGATCGAGGCGGCGGCGACGGGTTGGCTTGACGCTTTGGTTGTCGCGAACCTTGACTCAGCCTTCACTTGTGCCGAAACGCTCAGACGCATGAAACTGGGCAGAATCAAAATTATTCCGCTCCAAGGAGCCATAACCCCCAAGAACAAGCCTGTACCCAACCGTGATGGCGTTGTCGGTGTGCTCTCCAGTTTCATGAAGTACGAAAGCAGCTACGAGGTAGCTGTGAACTACGTTTTCGGAGACACCCTGGTGGTTTCAAACGACAGGGTGGGTTTTGCGCTTTCAAACGAAGGCTACCGCACCGTAACAGTGAGCGGCGACCTCTTCGAGTCTGGCGCCTTCGAAAGCGGATACTACCGTGCACCCATAGATTTCTCCACGATAATCCCAAGCGAAAACGCCCTCAAAAGCCTGGACGAAGCCGTCAACGCCCTGCAAACACACCTCACTCAGAGAGGATTAGACATTACAGGTCTTGAAGAAGAGGTTGAACGCTCAAAGATCGAGATGACGCGTCTCCAAGAAGGGATTGCGACGCTTGACCGGGAAATTGTCCGGATTAAACGCGGCGTCAAAAGAACACAGTTTAACATTCGTCACACGGAAAAATACGGCGGCAAACTTGAGCGTGAAGCGGCGTCGTACAAGGGACGCATGGAGGTTTACCGAAACGAACGCAACAGCATGCGCCGAGAAGACGAGAAGCTGCGCGGCGAAATCGCCAATTTACGCCTGAAAACCGATGTGAAGCATATCCAGGATCTTGAGGTCGAACGGGAAAAAATAGGTGAAGAAGTAAACAAGCTTAAACAAAATAGTGGGTCAACGCAGACGGAGATTTCGACTTACCAGTCACAGTTCGACCGCGTGCTACGCAACGGCTACAGAAACATTAAGATCCAGATTGTTAAGGTTGAGCAGCAACAGCGAAAACTGGAAAAAGAAGTTGCAGACGCCCTGCTGGAACGCGACGCCCTCAAGAAGGAACTTGATGAGCAAGAGAAAACCCGTGTTGAGTTGTCTAAAGCCGTGTTTTCTTCAAGGGAAGAATCCAAGAAATTCAATGCGCAACTAGACGCTATCGACTCTGAACTTCGACTTCTTGACACAGAATATGAGGTAGCAGACCGACTGCTGAACCAGCTGCAACTTAGCACCGAGACCAGTCAGCTTCGTTTGCAGCAGCTTCAAAGTCAACTACGCCAGTTCGGATACGAGCAGCCCTTGGAAACTGACCAGAAACAGGTGGAAGAGGCCGAAACCACAATCCGAATGATGCAGTTTGAAATAGAGAGAATCGGCGCCATAAACCAGCTCGCACTATCCCACTACGCCGACCAGCTTTCCCGTTACCGAGAGCTTTCAGTGCGCCTAAACGAGTTGGAAAGGGAAAAGCAAGCCATCGTGCAGTTTATGGATGAAATTGAAGCTAAGAAACGCAAGGTTTTCATGGATGCCTTCGACAAAATCAACGCCAGCCTCAAAGTTTACTTTGCCAAACTCACCGGCGGCGGAGAAGCGACGATTAAGCTTGAAAACCCCGATGAACCCTTCGCTGGAGGCATAGACATGATTGTTCAGTTCCCGAACAAGCCTTCAATCGTTGTCAGCGGAGCAAGCGGCGGTGAACGCTCAATTACGGCGGTTGCCTTCATTTTCTCCCTTAAAGATTTCACGCCGGCTTCATTCTACATTCTTGACGAAGTCGACGCACACTTAGACGCGTACCATACAACGAAACTTGCAGAGTTGCTCCTTGAAGAAGCCGCAAAAATGCAGTTCATAGTAATTTCTCTCAGACCTGAAATGGTTAACAAAGCACAGAAAGTCTACGGCGTCTACGAACGAAACGGAGTCTCCAACGTAGTCACAGCAAAGTTCCCACCGGAGGCCCCGAGCTAAATGGCTTCAGCCTCGACAGCACCGATGAGAAAACCGTTTTACCTGCGTCCACCATGGAACATCCTGTTCGAAATCAGCAAGCTTGAAAAGCTAACACCCTGGAACGTCAACATCGCTTATCTTTTGCGGTCATTTCTCGCTGAAATGGAGAGGACAAACAAAACGGATTTTCGAGCCTCAGGCGTCGCATTGGATTCTTCCGCCCTGATTTACTTGATGAAATCCAAGCTTCTGCTTACCCTGCAGGAACCGCCTACGCCACCTCCTACGGGTCCCCAAGACTATGTGCCGCCGCCTCTGTTCCTGCCGCTTAGGCACGAATTGACCTCTACAACCATTCAGCACCTGCTCGAAGTCTTAGACGACGTGCTCAAAGGCGAAAGACTGCTCAACCTAAACCATGTAATTGAGCAGCACCCAATCTTGCCATCCGTTACCGATCTGCTCCCTCAGTTCGACAAGTTCATGGCCGAAATAGAAGTGCAAATCGAGAATTTGTATGCTGTCTTATGCGAGAAAGTTGGGGGCTCGGGAATAATTGATTTTTCAACCCTTACCAAAACCATGACGCGAATCGAAGCGTTGCGAACGTTTATTTACCTGCTGTTTTTAGCTCAGGATGGCATGGTAAGTTTGTGGCAGAACGAGGAAACTGAAGAATTATACATTGCCGTGGGGAAATTAAACGTTGGAAAAGCCCAAGGAACAACCAGCTGAGTCAAACCCTGATGTAGAAACGCAGGATTTGGGGCGTCAAGCCCACTGCATGGTACTCATAGAAGCCGCCCTCTTCGTCGCGGGTCGGCCATTAGACTTGAACGAGCTGTGCCAAGTCATAGGTAGCCGCTCAAAAAAGAAAGCCCAAAAGTACGCAAACGCCCTAATGCAGGAATATAATGCGAGAAGCACAGCGCTTGAGATTCTAGCTCTGAAAGACGAACGCTACGTTCTACAGGTCAAAGCAGAATTCACTCACTTAATCCAGAAACTAGTGAACCGCCCGTTGCTTTCTTCAGGTCCCCTCAAAACACTTTCTTACATTGCCATTAGGCAGCCTATCAGCCAAAAACGAGTCATCGACGTCAGGGGTCAACACGCCTACGGCCACATTAAGGAGCTAAAGGAGAGCCATTTGATCATGGCTGAAAAAAGCGGACGCACCATGGTATTGAAAACCACAGCTGACTTCGCCGACTACTTCGGCTTGCCCAATGATATAACAGAAATGAAAAGGAATCTGCGAAAGATTTTTGGCGAATCACTAAAAGACGAAAAGGACTCACATCAATAAAACATTCTAACTCAGTTAGCTTCTCTTGAAACGGATACGTTTATATGGAAATCTAATGTTTTAGTGAATGCTCGAATTAGATATTCGTAGGAAATGTGAAATAATGTCTGTTTGGCATGGCACTTTACGCAAAAGAAAACTTACAGGCGGCAAAAAACGAGCGTACCGCGTCAAGAAAAAATATGAAGCCGGCGGTTACCCCGCTGAAACCATCCTCGGCGAACCTAAAAGGAAAACCGTCAGAGGACTCGGCGGCAACACCAAAGTCAAAGTCTTAAGCGACAAATTCGCCTCAGTAACCGACCCTAAAACGGGCAAAACACAGAAAACAGGAATCACCCGCGTGGTGCGCAACGGCGCAAACGTGGATTACAACCGCAGAGGCGTCATAACTAAAGGTGCAGAAATCGAAACCGCCCTAGGCTTAGCAAAGGTCACCAGTCGACCAGGAAACGACGGCATAATCAACGCAGTGCTGATTGCAAGCAAAGAAAAAGCTTAAGATTTTTTAGGCATGTTGTTTGCCTGAACATTCTTTATTCTTATCAGTTGTTTTGCGATTTTCACAATAATCTTTTCTTTAGCCTCTTTCTTTTCAACAAGCAACATTCCACTCTTAATCCAGGGTCTTTTAGGAAAATGCGCTTCAAGCCTAACCTCGTTTTTCAAGCCAAGCCGATCAACCGCCAATTTTAACTCATCGATCTTCGGCATCTGCACCGCCAAGCTCTTGGCTACTCGGCGTCCATCCTTTCGGGTTCGGGCGACGTCAAAGTAGATTGGCCAAATTATTGCTTTGTCAAGTTTTTTCATGTCGGTTCATCTCTATTTGTGAGCGTAATACGCGACCATTTTCTGGTTCACCTGGTCGATTCGGACAAATCCGAAACGTTCAAACTGTATTATGGTGTCTGGCTTTAAGTTTTTGCAGGCGCTTTCCGCGAATCCTTCTGTAACCGAAGCGTCAGGCATGACAACCTGGCATTGGAATTCTTCGCTTTTGGGGATCCACTGGATGAGCTGAGCCTTGATTTTCCTCACATCCTCATACGACTCGCTGGCAAAAGACGCCGTCACGGAGTCGGCGGTTTTGGCTTCGACTTTAACGTTGAAAAGCTCCATAAGCCTTACAACCTTACCGGCCTCCAATGCTTCCGCATCCCTTCTTGAAACCCAGAAACCCGCTGCTTGCTCTTCGCCAGCAGGAACCACGGTGTATTCTCTGACTCCGCGTTCAGGATTCTCTGGGTGCAGGGGAAGTTTGGCTTGGAAAGTTTTCGGTGTCCCCAAAACCTTAAGTTCCACGGGGTTGGGAACGAAGAAGTATCTGTTGCTTGCAGCGTCGAGGATTTTGCGGTTGTAAGAGTACAGGTTCTCCCAGCTCAGGGTCACGTCGTTTGATTTTGTTCCCACATCGATTATCATTTTCTTGATAGCTTCAGGCGTTATGCCTCGTTTCCTCAACGCGGCGAACGTGCCTAAACGTGGATCGTCAAAACCCGTGTAGACGCCGTCTTTTACTCCTTGAATGATTTTTGATTTGCTCAAAAATGCTCCTGTGATTTTGAGTCTGCCGTAATGTATAGCTTCGGGGTATTCCCAGCCTAGATACTCATACATGTATTTTTGGCGGACCATGTTAGTGTAGTGTTCTTTGCCTCGGATAATGTGTGTCATGCCCATCAAGTGGTCGTCTAACCCTGCCGCCAAATTGTACAGAGGCCAAACAATGTATCGGCTTCCCACCCGCGGATGCGGATACTTTTTCGTGTCAATAACCCTCAGAGCAGGCCAATCTCTAACCGCTGGGTTCGGATGCTCAATGTCAGTTTTTACTCGAACCACCGCTTGCCCTTCCAAGTAGCCTCCGCTTAACATGCCTTTCCACCGTTCCAGCTGCTCCTCTGCAGGCAAATTTCGGCAGGGGCAGGGTTGTTTCGCTAAGGTTTTTTTGCGGAAATCTTCAGAGGGGCATTCGCAGACGTAGGCGTTGCCGTTTGAGATAAGTTTCTCCGTGTACTCGTAGTAGATTGGGAGTCGGTCGCTTTGGATGTATTCCTCGTCTACTTTGCAGCCGAGCCACGCTAAATCCTGCCTGATGCTCTCGTAGAAAACCAGCGATGGCCTCTTCACTTTTGGATCCGTGTCCTCGAAGCGCAGGATGAATTTGCCGCCGTACATGCGCGCGTACTCGTGGCTCAGAAGAATGGCTCTTGCAGAACCCAAATGCAGGACGCAGTCAGGATTAGGGGAGAAACGAGTCACTATCAACGAATATTTGTCGGCGTTAGGCAACGGGGAAAGACGTTTTTCCTCAGGTTTCTCTTTCCTTTGGGTTTCAGGCCAATTCTCCTCGACAATTGCCTTTTGTTCCGCCAAAGAGAGGCTGTTAACCTCGGATACAACATTATTGATTACGCCTGAAAGCTCCTTCACTTTAGACCGCAAATCCACTCTCTCGCCAAGGATTTTGCCTACCAAGGCGCCCGCTTGAGCTTTGCCGTCGTGGGAAACTGCGTTCAACAATGCGGCTTTGCGAATAAGCTCTCTTAATTCAACATCGTTTTCTAGTGCCAAACCAGTGACGCTCACAAACTACTTGTTTCTTTTAATCAAGAATTCAGCGAACGCTTTTAATTTTTCCTTAGCTTGAGGCGTCGGCAGCAGCTTTTCCGTTTCGACCCAGCTTTCCTCAACCATACGTTCCGCAGTAAGTCTAACGTGTTCTATTGCGTCGTACTTCTGCATTAGGACGATGGCTTCATCCCGCAACACCTGCTCGGAAGTATGCATGTTAAGAATATCTATAAGCCGCTTCTGATCCGCGTTGCTAGCTTTTCCGAGCGTGTAAATAACCATCAAGGTTCGTTTGCCCTCGGTAATATCTTGCCCCACGCCGCCTTTCTTCTTCGCAAAGTCTACGCCGGTCAAATCCAAAATGTCATCCTGCATCTGGAACGCTACACCAATGCTTTCCGCTAAACGCCCAAGCCTTTCAACCAGCGGCTTGTCTGCGCCAGAAAGCACCGCCGCCATTTTCGCCGCCATCCGCGCAAGGGTGCCCGTTTTGTAAGCACACATCTGCAAATAATCGTCTTCGCGTAAATGGTCAGCGTTGGCTATACCTCTGTGCCAAGCGATGTCCATTGCTTGCCCCAAACTTAGGTTAATCATTTCCTGAACGTAAACCTCGTAAACGTCCCGCTGCTTCTCGGGCGCAATCTTTGACTTTTGCGTCATAAGCGGCAGAAGAGGCAGGAAATACATGGCGTTTCCAGCGTTAACCGCTATGTCCATTTGATAGATTTTGTAGGTGCATGGTTTTCCTCGACGAAGCTCCGAGGCGTCTTCGATGTCGTCAACAACCAAGGTTCCATTATGAATGACTTCGGGGATAATTGAGAAGTCCAAGCAGAAATCCGAGTTATTACCCAACGCTTCACATATCAACAAGAAGAGGGCTGGGCGCCACCTTTTTCCGCCTCTATCCAGCATGTCCCAAATCGGGTCCGCGATTGCCTTGTTAAGCGGCTCCAGGTTGTAGCTGTACATCGGCGGGGCAACTTTGAAGATGATCGAGTCTTTTGTGAATTTTCTGGGAACGTATTTTTCGATGGCTTTGTCGATTAATGGTGCTTTTTCTTCAAGAAACTTTTCAATATTCAAACGTTACGGGTCTCCTCTGGGCGTAATTTGCAGTGTCGAAATCCCTGATGTTCAGCCACTCCGCGGTCTTTCCCGTCACGACCGCAGGCACCTTTGCGAGAGATTCAAGATTTTTGGCGCCGACAAGAAACATTACGTTTCTCAGCTCACTGATTAAACAGGAAAGCAACTGCTCTGTTTCCTCGGCTTCTTTAACGGCTGCTTCAAGAACGGGTTGGGATAAGCTTGCTAAACTCGCGTTCAAAGCTAAAGCCTTCGCTACATCTAAGCCGTTTCGCACTCCGCCTGAAGCGACCACAGGAATCTTCACAGTTTGAATTGTCTCAACAAGGCTGACAACCGTTGGGATTCCCCAATCCCAGAACGCCTCATCCATAGTTTTCCCGTTTGCTGAACGATAAAACTCAACCGCCGCGAAACTTGTCCCGCCAACTCCGCCGACGTCAATGGCTTTTACGCCTGCAGACTCCAACGCTTTTGCGTCTTCCGCAGAAATGCCGCAGCCAGTCTCCTTGACGATTACGGGAACGTCTAGCTCAGCGGCGATTTCGCCGATTTTAGCTAGGACACCTTTGAAGTTGGTTTGTCCCTCGGGTTGAATTGCTTCCTGCAGCGGGTTCATGTGGATTGCCAAGGCATCCGCATCTATCATTTCAACGGCTCTCTTTGCTTCTTTTAAACTGTATCCGTTTGCGAGTTGAACTCCGCCGATGTTTGCAATTAAGAAGGCGGTTGGCGCTTTTTTGCGTGCCACTGCATAAGTGCCTTCGAGTTTTTTGTTTTCGATGGCTGCTCTTTGGCTTCCCACACCCATACCCAAATGGAGCTTTTCGACTGCTTGCGCGATTGAAGAGTTGATTTTTGTAGCTTCGCTTGTTCCGCCAGTCATGGCTCCAACGATTAGGGGCGCGGAGAGTTTTTTGCCTAAGAAAGATGTGGATAAATCGATTTTTTCGCGGTCAAGTTCTGGCAGGGCGCGGTGGATCAGCTGGATGTCTTCAAAGCCTGAGGTGGCTTTTTTAGCTTGGGCTTTTTGTTCGAGGCAAATCTTTATGTGGTCTGCCTTGCGTTTCTGTGTTTCTTCAGCCATGCTGCTACTTCTCGATCTCCGTCCCTAAAACACTTTGGTCTGTTAGTGCTCGGTAAATAGATAATCCCTTTGTGGCACCAGTAACTGTAACGTGAACTCCCTGTTCAATGGCTGGGATAAGCTCGGCTATTTTCCCCGCCATGCCTCCTGTAACGTCTGTGCCCGCTGCTTTGCCGAGTTTAGGTTGAATCTGCTTGAGCTCAGCCAGAGTCAAATGCTTGTATGGCTTGGCGTCGGGGTTGGTTTTCGGGTCTGCGTCGAACAAGCCGTCTGTGTCGGCGCCTATAACGATTTTTTGAGCCTTATACTTGATTGCTAAGTAAGCAACCAGCTGGTCGCCTGAGATAACCGTGAAACCCAGTTTTTCATCTAAAACTGCGTCACCGTACATTACGGGGGTGAACGTCATTTTAGTCATCGCCTGAAGTACCGAGTCGTCAAAAAACTTGATTTTTCCGTTCTCAGCAATGAAGCAGGATGACGGTGCTATGCTTATGGCTGGGATTTCATGCCAAATGAGCGCATCCATAACTAGCCCGTTCAAAACGGTCATTACATGGTGTGTTTCAGCGAAACCAAGCTTCTGGGTTGGATCTTCTTTGTACCCGTCTTTTATGCCGTACTTCGCCGCGGTTGGGTGACCGAAGCTGCCGCCGCCGTGAACAATGATTAGGTTATCCAAGTCTGCCCGCTTGATCTCCTCAGCTAAACGATTTATGATTTCTGTTTTCGCAGCTAATTCTTCTGTCTTATCGGTGATGGCTGAGCCGCCGATTTTTAGGATTATTGGTTTCGCATCGTTCAATTATCATCAACCTTCACATGAAGTATTAAATCACTCATTGAAAAGCATTACCGAGAACAAAAAAAGACAACAATTTTTCAGCGGCCAAAAAAACGGCAACTTCGGATTTTAGCCTTCTTTTAGCAGCGAAAAACTAAATGCTTCATTTCTTAGCCCTGTATTTCGAAATGCCACTTTTCACGGCGTACCCCAAAATCACAATCACCCAGACAAGCGCAAGCGCGATTGCGGTGGCGGTCACTATCAGATTCAGGTTTATTATGCTACCTACCTGGTAAGCGAATGTCTGCGAATATTGATCCGGTGTAGGCGCCGCCGTTGTCGGGGGTGGAGGAGGTGGAGGCAGCGGAACCGTCTGAATCGGCGTCGCAGGGACCGGCGTGATCGTGGGTGTGTAGTTAGGGATGGACGGAGCCGAGGTACTAGGCTGAGTCAGGAATGGAACAAAAGTGATAGTTCCGAGGTGATAATCATCTTTTGAATCGTAGATTGTTTGGTTAATTGTTGCTGAGTCAGCTATTCCCCACCAGTTGCTCTGCGCGTCAATGCTGGCGGTTGTTGCGGTTATGCTGTTTTGCGTGTTTCCAACGATGTTGTTGTTGCTGATTACGCCTAAAGGAGGGTTGTGTATTCCTATTTGGTTGTTGGTGATTGTGTTGGATGTTATGGTTCCGCCTCCGTTGATTCCGTACCGTGAGTTGCCGTCGACCAAGTTATCGTTCACGGTGACGGTGGCGGTTGGGAATATATCTATTCCATCAGTTCCCCTCAGGAACTGGTTGCCCTGAATCGTCAATGAAGCTCCAATTTCAGCGATAACTCCTGAGAAGCAGCTTGAAAACACGTTACTTGAAATTGTGAAAGCCCCGTTCGAGAGATCATCGACGCCGACTAGGTACCCGCTGCCTTGGAACTGGTTGCTATTTATCTGCGGAGTGCCGGAGTTGACTTTTATCCCGTAGCTATTGTTGCAGTACGTCGCAGCAAAAGTATTGTCTGTTATGACGGGTGAACCGCCGATGACGGATATGCCCGAGTTGGTGCAGCCGAAGCTTCCTTCGAACTGATTGTTGGTTATCGTCGGGGAGGCGCTATTCACCGATACGACGCTGATGCTGTTTGGGTTGCTTTGTATGTTAACGTTTATGACGTTGTTAGATATCGTCGTGGAAGCGGCTTCTCCGATGTTAATTGGTCCTCCGTAGGTTGAAATCCAATTGAACGTGCAACTGTCCACTTCAATTGATGTTCCCGGGTCTGTGCTTACTTCTACTCCGTTTAGAGTGGCGTCTTGAATGATTGATGCTGGATTAGTGTTGGTTCCAGGATAATTTTGTTGCTCAAAAATTATGGGGGCGCTATAATAGGTTATGTTGACGTCACCGTTGAAAACGATTTGGTCGGCGGCGTTCCCACGGGCAGTTAACGTACCGTACACCATTAACATGTACATTCCCATGTCGACGGTGACGCCGGGGTCAATAGTCAACGTGACGTTGTTGCTTACAGTCACGGCCCCATTGAAGATAATTGGGCTCTGCGCAACCGTCCATTCCGTATTTGAACTAATTGTTACGTTTCCAGAGACCTGTGCATGAGCGCTCTGGTCAAGAAACAACCCGCTGAATAGAATTGTCACGATTAGGAGGATGCAAGCTAGGCGTTTCATGTTAACACTGCATGCGTATAGGCTCTTAAAATATAAATTACTTTGGACAAACACGGCTGGTCAGTTTTTCTACGGCGATTTTCTGGTTTGGTTTCATTAAAACTTAAAAAGGCAATGCGCTGACAAGATAGGCTATGGGGAAGCCTGTTTCGAACCTTGTTCAAGGTTTAATCAGGTTCACGAACAAGAGCTTGGTTAAAAACCTCATTGTTATTACGCTATGCGTTATGTTCTTCTTCATCCAGCTTTTCTACCCCTACGACTTTTACTCAGCTCATAGTGACTCAAATTCCTCGTTCCAAGTCGGGATACACTACGTTTACGAGCAGGATAACCTGACCGATATTTACGGGCAAGTTACGCAGATTTACGATTTAGGCTTCAAAGTCATACGGATAAATTTTGAGTGCGACCCGCAATACCCTACTGATCCGGTAAATCAGAAGACCGACATGTTTTTCGAAGCGACAAGCTATTACGGGTTAGCGGTTGCTCTTGTAATACCCAACGATGAAACCACAGATAGTATCAATTTTTACCTTGACCACTGGGGAGGCAACTTAACATATGTTCAAATCATGAACGAGCCTGAAACCTCTTCCAGCTGGGACGTAGGCGCGTTATTTACGGACGACGAAATCCTCTCCACGTTCAACAGCATCTACACAACCGTCGAATCCCATCACCTTTCCGCAGAGCTGTACACTAACTTTGGAATCGGCTACGTCCTGAGACCCAACATACCAGTAGAGTTCAGCCAAAAACTCAACTTCGTTGGGTTAGACGTCTACATGAATTCATTCCTCGTTTTATCTCCGCTCTTTATCCAAAACCTACATGAAATAACCCATAAAGACGTGGTGATAACCGAGTTTGGCATGTCAACAACTAACAGCGATGAGCAAACCAACTACATCATCAGTGGACTGAATCTTTTCAAGAGCATGGGGCTCAAAGGATGCTGGATCGTCTATTGGAACAGTGCATACGATAACTACGGGATCCGCGGAACCCCAACAGAAACAGCGGTAGGTGACTGGATTGCAAAAAACGCAAAGTGAAAACAAAGTGCTCAACCACTTAAGAAACATGAGGCTAGCCGAAAAGTTGCTAATTCAAGGACTAATAACAGTCATCATCCTAATCGTAATTCAAGCCTGGTTCTACAGTGCGCAAGACTCCTTCATGAATTACATGCCTCCACTGGGCTTCGCGTTCCTGCTAGCCATAACCTATTTCGCGCAACCCATCATAATCGGTGCAGTAAACATCGCCCTAATCAACAGCCTGCATAAAACCCGAGGCTGGCAAGTTGGCTTCTGGCTAAACGGGATCTTCCTACTGCTCGCATTCTCAACCCTAAACCTTATCCTACAAGTAACCTTCAACCTGCAATTCATGCCCTCCATAGCCATAATAGATTTGCTGCTGTCGTTCCCCTTCGGTTGCCTAGCAAGATTCAGCAACGGCGGATGGAAAAAACCTATAGACTAAAGGAGCGAGAAATTGCTGCATTGGAACTTCGAAGCACTTCGGGAGACGACAGCAAAGAGACAGGAATTCGCCAGAAGAGCAGTAAGTTTAATTGCTATTCCAGCTAACGGTTTAGCAATGGATAAAGCCGATAAATCGGGTTCTGCAAAGCTTTTTTGCGCAGTAATCTTAGGGATTGTTCTATACATGGTTCTCGATGCGGTTGTTCAGCTGTTGCCGCCGCATTACAGCCCAATCAGCCAAGCTGAAAGCGACCTCGCAATAGGCAAATACGGGCTCATCATGACCATAAACTTCCTCAACCGCGGCCTGCTCTCGCTCTTATTCATTTACGCGTTTCTCCGAACCCTGGATTATGTCGGCGTTGCCCGAACTCAATTTCGAACAGGAACCTATTTGCTGGGCACCTGGGCAGTGGGAGCGATTCTTCTTGCAATATTTCCCACTGATGTTCCAGCGACGCCGGTGTCTTGGCATGGAGCAATTCATCTTGTAGTCGCAATCATAGCATTTATCGGCGGAGCATTCGGAACGCTCACCATTTCACAGAAACTTCCTCAAAATGGAAAACTCCAAGGCTTAAAACGCACAGCGTTGCCGCTGTCAACAATCGTTATCGTTATTTGGGCTGTTGAGTTCGGATTGCCTTTCCTGCTTCCTCACTTAAATTCCCGAATAGGCGGTCTAACAGAACGGCTCTTCCTTGGTTCCGTTCTACTTTGGATAGGCGTTGTATCGGCATACCTCATCACACTTCCGCATAAAATAAAAGCCACGGCGCCAAGCAAAAAATAAACTCGACTTTAGAGGTAATCTAACAATTCTAATCTTTAAAAATAGAGGCGAACGTTTACGTTACGATTACGCTGTCGTTTTCTATTTGGATTTTACTGCCCGTTTTTATTTTTGAGATGTCGATTTTGTCTACGCAGGGGATTTCGCTGATGATTACGCCGACCGCAACCACGGTTTCGCATTCCTTGTTGATCATGCCTTTGGGTGCCGTGCCGTTCTTTTTCATTCGGTACAGCGTATAGCTTCCGACGGTTGAGCCTTTGCCAGTTGGGAACACTAACATTTTGTCTTTGACGCTTTGACCCTGCAGCTCATGGCCTTTCTCGATGACGACGCCCGTATTTGGGTCTACGCCGCCGTAGAAAGAAATAGGCTGGGTGGTCACAAGTGCTTCTCCCCGTGCTTTGCCTTTGTAGATTATTCTGCCTTTCAGTTGCTCCATTTTCCAGTCACAGCTGCCTGTACGCATTCTTCTATGCTTCCCATCTTGGTTTTCATGAGGTTCTGCCTCGAGTAGAAGCAGCCTTTCGCCGAAGTTGTCGCCAACGACTTAAACCTCCCCTTAAGCGGTGCAACAGCCATGCATGTGTCACACGCGAATTTGGCCCCCGCCGCCTCGATGATTTGTGTATATCCGCGTTTGTCAGCGAGCTGCTTTGCCGTTCGTGAAGTCGCTATCCAAAACTCCGTGCCCTCAGCAACCTTTTTGCATTCAAGCAGTTGTGCGACTTTGGCGATCTCGTTTATTGAACAGTGTGGGCAGCCGACGCAGACGAGTTCTATGTCGTCTACTTGGTCGTTGATGCTGTCGTAGGCGTTTTTGATGTCGGCTTGCTCGATGGAAACTTTTTCCTTTGGGGTAGGTTGGTGCTCTGAATCGGGCGTTATGCCTTTAATGTAAAACAGGGGTTTAGAGCCGTAGGTGACAACTGAAGCGCAGAACGATTTAAGCTCGTCAAGGTCAGCCTCTTTGATGCCCGTGAGGTAGGGGATTTTGTTTTCTGCTTTCTTGCCTACGGCGTAACCCAATGCGCCCCAATCCGAAAGTTTCGTCAATTCAGCCTTCACCTCCACGTGGACATCGGGAACTCGGTTTTCATCCAGATGCAGCCCGTAACACGGGGTTTTACCGACAAAAGCCGCCGCCAAAGCCGAAGGTCCGCCTTCTTTGTTTGTTTTTGCGCCAATCACAGAGTTCGCAAACGTGACGGCGGAGCTCTCTGACCACGCGACATGTTCACCAAAGATAGGCAGGTTGCCGATGAGGTAGGGTGTGCAGGTGCAGCTGATAAGTATCCCCATTTTCTCAAAGGCTTTTATGACGAGGTTCTGTTTTTCAGCGAATTCTGGGCTAATGCCGAGGTTGCGCCAGTTTTCCAGGTCCATGCCCGCTGGGTTTAATGTTGTGAGAACACGGACTTTGCCGTCTTTTGCCAGTTCATCGAGGAATTCCAGTCCAGCGTCGCCGAGATTGTTGTACGATACGCCTGACACTTGGACGCTGCCTACCTTGATGAGCCTTTTTGCGCCGTAAATCTCCCCTAGGGCAACGAGGATTTCCATACTTTTCCGCACCGCGTAGCCTTCGGCGCCGTCAAGCATTTTCTGTTCTTGCTCAGTCAGCTGCATATCTATCCCAGATACTTGTTTAAGTCTACTTTAACGTATTCTTCTTTTTTGAAGCCCTTCCCAGTTGTAACAAGCGGTATGGTTGCGTCTAAACCTGCTTTGGCGGTGGTTGCTTTCTTGCCTTCGCTTAGGTCGCCTGACGGGTCAAGCGATGAACCGGGCTGGTTTGAGAGGATAACCGCGTTTTTGTCCGCTTGGAACCTTGTCGCTATAGCCCACTCCACTTCGTTGGGATCGTAAATGTTTACGTCCTCGTCGACGACGACCACGTGTTTAAGGGACTTGTGCCCTTCGAAGGCTGCGGCAATAGCTTTTTTGCCGTCATCAGCGTTCTGCTTCTTTATCTGCACGACAGCGTGGAGCCAGCTGCATCCACCGGGGGTAATGTAGACGTCTCTACATTGGCAAACCTTGTTGACTTCGTTGTAAATGGTCGGCTCCTTTGGCATGCCCATGAGGAATTTGTGTTCGTTTTTGCCTGCGAGAATCGTCTGATAAATTGGATTCTTTCTATGAGTGACGCATTTGATTTCGACAATCGGCTGCTGACGCACACGGTCGACAACTCCCGTTAAATCCAAAAATGGTCCTTCAGACGCTTTCTCTTTGGTTATGCGCCCTTCAAGCACAAACTCACAGTCCGCCGGCACCTCCAAATCGACCGTTTTGCACTTAACCAACTCGGTTTTCTCCAGCGCGTTTGCCATTCCCAGCTCATCCACGCCTTTGGGCAGTGAAGTTGCAGCTGACAGCAGAACAGCGGTGGAGTTGCCGATGCAGATGGCTATGTCGAGTTCGCCGCCGGTTTTTTTGAGGGCTGTATCGGTGCCGCGGTCTTCAACGATTCGGGCAACGAAATGGTTTTTGTCTTTTAACATGAGACGGTGGAAGCACATGTTTCTGCCAAACTGCGGGTCATTGATGATGGTTACGGCTGAAGCTATGTATTTACCGCCGTCCTTCTCCGTGTAATGCATTATAGGCAAACTGGTTAAGTCAACGTTTGTTTCCACGATTTCTTGGCAAGCGGCTTTCTCAGCCATTTGCGGCGGTGTAGGGTGTGCTATAGCGTTGGATAATTTTGGCAGAAGCTTATCTTTCTGTATGCCGAGAGACTGCGCGATCAATTCTTTAGAAGAAACAAGACCTGCCACAACAGGATAACTGGATTCCTTGACGTTCTCGAAATAAACTGGCTTCTCGCCAAGAGCGTTGATTACTCCAGACAACTCGTATTCAGTGGAGACGGGCTTTGTGATTTTGGTTAATTGACCTTTTTTTTCTAGTTGTTCAATGAAGGCTCGCAAGCCCAATTCGGTTCGCCTCTTTTTTAAAATAACCTTTCCAAGTCTTAATAAAAGAATCGCCGTCAATCGATAAAATGGAAGTCCCAGCTTTCACAGTACCATTGTCAGCATCAACCTAAAACAGCTGCGTTAATCACCTTGAAGCCATTGTTTGCGTGAATAACTGATTGGGAAACAACTACATTAATATTTGATGGGCTACCTTGGCTTAAGAAAGTGTTTCCCAGCTTTTAGAAGAGGAAAAAAATTGAAGATTCGGGTCTTAGGGGCAGCTAGAGAAGTCGGCGGATCCTGCATTGCCGTTACAACTGACCGCTATAAAGTCGCTTTAGATTACGGCATAAAGCTTGACGGTGTAACTGATGAGTACCCAAAAAACTTTGACGCAATAATGATTAGCCACGCCCACCTGGACCATTCAGGAAGCCTTCTTCGGCTATCTAAATCTAGAAACAAGCAAGTAATTGTAGGCTCAAAGATTACTCATGACATTACTGTTGATTTGCTTAAGGACATGATAAAAGTTCAAGAACTCAACGGTAACGCAACAGGGTACAATAACGAAACAGCTGAGACGCTAAAGCAATCTTGGGTTCCCCCGGAATCCCTTGCTTTACCAGGTATGAAGGTGGATATGTATCCTGCGGGGCATGTTGCCGGGGCCAGCATGACGGGTATCAACGTTGAAGGAAAATCTCTCTTGTACACGGGGGACTTTTGTCTACATAACACCGAAATCCTTGATGGCTGCAACCCTGATGTCCTTCCGAAAGAACCAGACGTTCTTGTTTCAGAGTCAACATACGGTGGGAAAAATAGGCCGCCACGTAGTGAACTTATCGACCAACTGTTCTCCGAGATTAAAACCACTCTAAAGCACAGGGGCAACGTCTTGATTCCCACTTTTGCGTTCCACCGAAGCCAGGAGATGGCTAAACGATTAGACCAAGCCATTGAAAACGGAACGTTACCCAACTACAACGTTTATATGGTTTCCAGGTTGGCAAATAAAATAACATCAATTTTCAACGCTAACAAGGAACTGTTTACGCAAGAGATCAAGCAACAGACAAAACCGTTTGAATACAAGAATGTTCGAGAGATTGAGCGAACAACGGATATTGAGGAGCCAGCTATAGTGGTTTGTACTCCGGGTTTTGGTCATGCAGGGGCAAGCCTTTCTTTGCTTAATGAATGGGCGGAAATTGAGGAGAATACCGTGATTGTCACTTCAGGTTATTTGCCGCCTGACAGTCCCTTGAAACTGGCTAAAGACAAGGGTTATGTTAAGATTGATGGTGAAAGGTATTCCGTGCAGGCAAGAATTGTTCAGATTGAACTTTCGGGGCATGCAGATCAAGGGGAACTTGTAGAATTGGTAAAGCAGCTGAAGCCGAAGCGAACAGTTCTTGTGCATGGCGACCTCAAGCAGGCAGAAGCACTTTCCCAGCAGATTTCAGGGTTAACAGATGTTTATATCCCAGAAAAGGCTGAGACCATAACTGCATAAGACTTAGACTATAGCTCAAGGCAAAACCCCTTCTTTTGTTTTTAATAAGCGTTAACGCCTATTCTAGTCATCAAATATTCGTAGCCTGCACCCTTAAAGGCTCCCACTATCTTTCCCTGCACTTCCTTGCCTGGAGTCAAGGCAACCATGCAGCCGCCTCCTCCTCCGCCTGTCAACTTCGCTCCGAAAGCGCCCTGCTTGCGCGCTATATCCACAAGTTGGTCGAGTTCTTTGCTGGATACGCCGAGCTCTTGGAGTATGCGGTGGTTTTCGTTCATGAGGTCACCGACTTTTTTTAGGTCTCCACTTTCAAGTGCTTTGCGTCCTGTAACCGCTAAGCTTTCAGCTTGCTTGAACAGTGGATCATATTTGGCTGGGTTTTTCTTTTTGCGGTCTGCAACCCCTTCAACCATAGCTTTGGTATTGGCCACTTTGCCGGTGCTTCCAATCACGATTTCGATTGGTTTGTGAACATGAATTTTCTCAACGATGTCTTGTCCTCCGGCAGGGTTCTTCTTAAACCACATCAAACCGCCATAGGTTGCTGCGGTGTTGTCGATGCCTGATGGGTTGCCAGCGTAGGCTTTTTCGGCTTCGTAGGCAATGGCATTAATTTTTTCGTTGGAGAGGTTAAGCGATAGTTCTTCGTTGATGGCTCTTGCGATGGCGACGCTGCTTGCAGCAGAAGCGCCGAGTCCGCTGAAGCCTGGAAGGGATCCGCCGATCCAAATGTCAAGTCCAATTTTGGGGTTGATGCCCATGGTTTTCAGCATTCTCTCGATTGATTCGATTTGTTGGAGACGTTTTTCTTCGCTGTACCCTTTGGCGGTTTTTCTTTCGTCTTTGATGTTGAGGCCTTTGAGGGCTTTTTTGACTTCAGCGTCGGTCGTGGCGTCAATAGCGGAGACGATTCCGGGTGAACCGTGGACAACGAAGTGTTCGCCGAACAAAATTACTTTTCCGTAACCTGACCCTTTACCCACCAACTTTACACCTTGAAAGGTAGCTATAACGACAATTATAATAAAAACATTCTTTTAACAACTTGTCGGATTCAAAAAAGGCAATTTAGAGAATTTGCCAAGCATTTATGAGGCGATAGCGCCTGAACTTGGTTTCGGCTTAAGCCTGGGTTTGGAAATAAAAACTGAGAATTTTAGAATAGCCTTTTCTAAAGAGGAGTAAGAAACAAAGACTTTTTAAATATGGAGACCCCAAACTTAAACTGGTAAAAAACATGTCAAAAGCAAAAAACGCGAAAGCAAAGGTAGAGGAAGAAGCAAAGAAAATTGCAGTTGACGCCAAGAAAGCTGGCGCAAAAGTGAAAGAAGACTCCAAGAAAGTCGCTGCGGGCGCAAAGAAAGAAGCTGAAAAAGTAAAAAAGAAACTGTAACGAAGTCAACTATTTTAATCTCTATTTTTTCTTTTTTTTTCCATGAATCCATAACCCACTAGAATTTTAGAAAAGTTGCCGGTTTTTGACTTCTTAGGCTATAGCAGTAATCTAAACCTGTGTTGACGTGTTGCAAAGGGACCCCCTCCGTCTGTCTCTGTCCCTATCAGAGATACCAATCAAACCGCGAGTGGGTTATGGACTTGTGGTTTCTTTTGAAAGTCCGGTTTAGAAATGCCTCAAGAAATATTTTTAAGGCAAGCTTGGATGGTGGGGCAAAAAGCAGTGTTGGGTGGTCAAGCCATGTGTTAACAGGGACAGGCAAAAAACTTTAGGCAAAGATGCCTTGTCGCCTTGTTAGCAGCCAGACCGCCGAACGGTTGCTGGCAATCCCTTGCTTTTCCTTTCTCGCTCAAACCATACTACACAAGAACAAAATATAAGGCAATGTTGTAACACTTTGATGTCACAACCGCTTGGTTATGGCGAGCTCTATTACGCTTGCTTATCACGCCCTCGGAGCCCATCGACGATATACGTTTGCATTTCGAATGGAGTTTAAATAAAGAATATGAATGTGAATTGTAGGTGCAAAATCTTTTTTCACTTATTCCTCCATACACACATTTAGCCGGATATCCCCCAAGCAGGAACGGCTGAGGACTCCACTGCATGAGTGAAGAAATAGACAGTTTGATTGAGAGTAAAGAAGCGGAGCTTTTGCCTTTTATCTCACGCATGGAGGAACTCAAAGTCGAGTTTACTAAAGAGACGGTGACTTTTGCGTCTGAATGGTACAGAAAAACCGCAAAGGATTACATCACCAAATCCCCAGAGGTTACGCTTGGTTTAACGGAAGAAAGAATTGCCGACATGAAAGCTGGAGTAAACGAGTTAGTTAAGAACGCGGCAAAAACTGTTCATAAGGAACTCGACACCTCTGCGATTTGGTGGCATATGGAGCCGCATCTTCGCGAATCCATCGAGCGATACCGGCAGGTAGCTGACAAGTTTCCAGAGGTTCTTGACCGTGCCGTGCGACGCACGCTTGGCCACTTGGGAGTAGTGCTGGAGAAATTTGGGTTCCGAGTGACAGCCAGCGGCTACTCAGGCACATATTGTGAGTTTTGGTTTGAACGAGTGGGCAAGCTGGAAACAGTCCCCCTTTACCCGCATCTTCTCAAATGGACAGATGCGATGCAGGACACTATTCGACAATACGATGCACAGTACGTAGAAGCAACTGCGATCTACTACGAGATTCAGGAGCTTAAAAGTGAAAAGAAAAAACTGGAAGCCCTCACCAGATGGGACTCCATCTAAACTTTTTTTTGGTTATTTCCTGAAACTTACAGCCGCGTAGCCGACTACGCTTGAGTGGTCGCCTGTTATGTCGCCGCTGTTATGGTAATTGAGCAGTTGCGCCTTAGCGCAGACCCCGTTAGCATAAGTTATTAGAGCCGTTATCGGCGCATAGCCGCATGCCGTGATATTTTGTGTTTCAACGGTTTCGTAGAAGCGTTTAGCATCCAAATCCATCACCGCTTTCAGTGCCGCTTGGTCCTTTTCAGCAGCTCTCTTCGCTGGTTCATAATGGGTCATATCCGAAGAAGTGATAACCACAGAGTTTGTTGCATCCAAAGCTTCCTCAAGCGCGCCGCCGATTTCAACTGCGGATTCGTAATCCTGCATAAGAAAGCAGATGGGAACGATTTTGAACGCGTCGCCAAACAGAAACTGCAAGAAAGGCAACTGCACCTCAATAGAGTGCTCGTAGCGGTGGGCAACCTCGTCCACGTCGATGAGACTGGCTTCCTGCCTTATTTGGTCAGCCAACACCGTATCTATCTCTACACTTCCAAGCGGGGTCTCCCAAACGCCCTGCCTCATCATGCTCAAGGCGCTACCGTAGCCCGTGTGGTTTGGACCCATAAGAACGACTGTATCTGGTTTGCCATCTTTGGCTAACTCGTGATAAGCGGATGCTGCCACGGGACCTGAATACATGTAGCCCGCGTGGGGGCAAATCAACCCGACGATTCTTCGCGGCTTGGAATGCATGTTTACTTCTGGAAGTTTCTGTGGACCTATCTTGTGGAGGAAACAACTTTTAATCTGTGCTCTGAGCTCTTCGGCGTCGGCTTCATAAAATTGTCCAGCGACGGTTGGAAGCCGAAGAGTCGGCAACTCCTTAGGGTTCCTCCTCCTCTTCGCGTGTCACTTTGGCTTCGAAGTCATCGATGGTTACCGGCGGATCTTTGTCTGGACCAAGTTCGCCTCTTTCACGAAGCAGCTGCCTTGCTAGTAGCCAGAATATGACGGCCAATGCTCTTCTTCCTTTGTTGTTGGTTGGGATGACAAGGTCTACGCCTGCGAACTCGTTATCCGTGCTGCATAAAGCGACAATTGGGATTCCAACTTTGCTTGCTTCTTTGACAGCTTGCGCGTCTGCTCTAGGGTCGGACACAACTATAACTTCCGGGTCGATCCTGCCGGGATACTGCGGGTTGGACAGTTGCCCGGGAATGAATCTGCCGATAAGCGGCGTTGCGCCTGTGAGTTTGCAGAACATTCTGATTGGTTCTTGAGCGTAAAGTCTGGTTGCCGCCACCGAGATTTTGGCGTGTTCATAACGTGACAAAAACTTCGCAGTGACTCTTATTCGGTCATCTGTCTTTTTAACGTCAAGAACGAATAACCCGTCTGGGCGAACCCGGTAAATGAACGGTTCCATATCTAAGGTTTTCATTCGGGTGCCGATGTGGATACCTGCTGACAGCAATGTGTCACGCGGCAAGAGAAGTTCTTCCCCTGGCGCCGCTTCTGCGGTTTGGGCAGCTTGAGGGGTCTCTTCTTCAGTCTCAGGTTCTTCAGCTTCAGGCTGCTCCTCAGCTTGCTGCTCTTCTTCTGGGGCAGTTTCTACGGTTTCCTCTAAGTTTTCCTCTTCTTTTTCGACTGGTTCATTATCTTTTACTTCGTCTTCAGACATACTTTCACTTCTGTTAGCGCATTTTTAAATCAGCCATTTTGGCTCTATTCCCAAGGAAATCCTCGATACGTATGAGTTCGTTGAGTTTGGCTATGCGTGCGCCTTCTACGACACCTGCTTTGATGAGGGGACACTTGTAAGCCACAGCCAAATGAGCAATATGCCAATCACATGTGTCGCCTGAACGATGGGAAACAACAGGGTCGTACCCGTGCCTCTGCGCCATCTCAATCGTTTGAGCTGCATCACTTAGCGTGCCAATCTGGTTGACTTTTATGATGATAGCGTTTCCAGCGTTAATCTTTATTCCATTATTTAACCTTTCAGTATTAGTTGTGAACAAATCATCGCCGCAGATTAAGCAGTTTTTGGCTTTACGGGTCAGTTCAGCAAAGCTTTCGTAGTCTTCCTCGTGAAACGGGTCTTCCACGTAGGCAAGACGGTACTTCTCGATTAACCCAAGGAGGAACTCAAGTTGCTCGGCTGTTTCCAACTTCTTTCCTTCGCTTGCATAAACATATCTTTCTTCTTTAGGTTTCCAAAGCGAGGACGCTGCAACGTCTATACCGAAACCGCATTCAAAATCAAGCTCGTTGCCGACTTCTTCACAAGCCTTCGCGATAACTTCAAACGCGTCAGTTGTATCTATGTTAGCTATCCAGGCACCCTCGTCGCTTTTGCCACCGTTAAAAGTTGCGCTTTTTTTCTTCAGTGAATCGCCGATTTTCTTGTGAATCTGGGTGTTGGCGGTTTGCGCCTCAACAAAGGTTTCCGCCCCATGTGGCAGCGCCAGGTACTCTTGGATGTCTGGAGCTTTGCCTCTTGCATGTTGGCCCCCGCTTATGCAGTTCCCAAGGGGATACGGCAGCGTTGTTGCGGCGTTGCCTCCGAGAAACTGGAAAAGCAAAAGCCCATGGCTATTTGCAGCGGCTTCCGCATTGGCTAATGAGATAGCGCAGGCTGTATTTCCGCCGATGTTCCTAAAATCGGTTGTGCCGTCCACTTCATGTAAGGTGCTATCGATTTCCTCTTGGAAATCCGCGTTTAATCCTGCGAGTTCAGGAGCGATTAAATCGTCAACTTTTTTGATGGCTGCTTCGACTCCGCCCTGCGGATAATATTCCACTTCAGCTTTCCCACGGCTTTTTCCGGCTGGAGCAGAAGCCCTTCCGAAGCCGCCAGTGGTGATTACGTCAACCTCAATAGTTTCTTCTCCACGATTGTTGAAAACTTTTCTGGCAATGAGGTCTTCGATAATAGATGACAAGGCTTTAAACCTCAAATGGGTACAATTTTGTTGCCAGCTTATTTTAGGTTTCGGAAAACCTGCAGTTACGTTTTTTGGTTTAAACCCCATAAAGTATAATAGACTCTTTTTTGCTTTAGAAGCAAAATCTGCGCTATGGCATTAGCCTTGACCTTTGGTCAGAACCGCTCCAATGTGACGCTGATAATGCCTACCCAAAAAAACAAAGGTAGGTACACATGAAAATGATAGAATTCGCACTGTTAGCGGTAGGCGCATTAGTCGGCGCTTTTCTCCGTTACGCAATGGTTGCTTCACCAAAAACCATCGGCGGCTTGCCCATAAACGTTTTAGCCGTCAACGTCATCGGCAGCTTCATTCTTGGGGTGTTTTCCGTTCTGGCTGTTGCATTAAACTTAGACTCAAACTATTCGTTGCTTGTCGCCACTGGATTCTGCGGCGCCTTCACAACCATGTCATCTTTCGCGCTGGAGACTAGCAACCTCATGGATAGCAACCGCTTTATCCTAGTGGCACTGAACATAATTGCCAACGTTGGGTTATCTTTGGGTGCCGTGTTAGGTGGAAAAGTGGTCGGCAACGAGATCATGGAGCGGGTTGTTAGGTGAGGCTCAAAATGTGGAGCTTAACGCTAAGGTTCAAACGAAACGATATGCTCGGCGGAAAACGGCTTGAACCCCTCGTCATGGATTTTTTGACTAAGGCAGGAGTCAGCGGAGCAACCGTTTGGACAGGTATGGATGGGTTCGGCAAAAGGGGCAAGTCAACGCTGAAGCTTGAAGGGGTCACAGTTAACATGCCCATAATTATTGAAGTGATTGATGAGCAGTCTAGGCTTGAACCGCTTCTTCCCGATCTGAAACGGATAGTTGGGGACAACGGGCTAGTGACCGTGCAAGATATCTATGTTCTATGACAAAGACTTCAATCACGTTCAATTCCGCGTGACAGACGGTTTCTGACTTTTAAAAAAGCAAGGAAAAACTTGCCATAATGCCTTGAACTAGCTTACTGCCATTATAAAGACCATGTTTTTTCTTGTCTTTGTCGAAACAGCAACTTTCCCGCCGTATCTGGTCGCCGGTCTCTCGGGTTCACGATGGCTCATGCGGCATCGCACACCCATTGTCTTTTTATCCGTTGAAATCCAGACTACGCATCCTAATGTTTGGCATTCAGGGCATCTTATTGCGTCGCCGATGTTAACCATAAACTAAATCCCCCGTTTCATAACTGTTGTTTAGCGAGAACTTTCCCGCAGATTTTCTTCCAGAGCCCATGCTCCACCCAAAAAAGTACATGTTTCTTACCCTTCTTGTTCTCCTCTTAGAAAAGAATCAGTGACTCAACAGGGCTAACCCAGCGAACAAAAGAAACTCTTCTCGTACATAAGAGAGCCCCACTCTTATAAACTCGCAGAAATGCAACTCTATTTCCTATTGAATGAGACAAACCTGCCCGAACCGTTAAAACTCCCGTAGAAGCCTGTCGAAAAGAGCTTTGCTTTTTGCAATTTCTTTCATAGGAGTGTCGTGTAAAAGCTCCAGCGTTATTGGGCCATCATAGCCGTAGCTGTGGAGCCTCGCAAGGAAGGACATGAGTTCTGTTTTGGGTTCGATGAATGGTTTATGCGCTTTGTCTGCCATGTGAACGTTACAGACGCGGCTGCCATATTTTTCCAGAAGATTATCAACCTGCTTGGTTTCCAGCGCATGACACAAATCAAACGTTATCCCCATGCAACCGTCGTCAATAACGGACAGGACTTCTTCAAGCTGCTCAACGTTTTTGCCAAAACCAGTCGACGTGTAAGAAAGGTTTTCCAAAGCCAACTTTATGCCCAGTTTCTTCGCGAACGGCTTGATTTCATCATTAAAAACTTCATTTAAGCACCGTTCCATTACGTTCCGAGGCAGTTTCTTTGAAACGTTTGAGTGCACGACCATAAGTGAAACTCCAAGGGCGCGGGCGCATTCAAGCGAGATTTTCCCGTAGTAAACGGCTTGGTGTACCTCGATGGGGTCTTTCACATGCAGAATCGCTGAGTGAAGCGTTAAGCAGTTCAAACCAGAAGCCGCCAGCGCTTTCTGTTCCCGATAAACGTCCCTGTCATGCTCTTTCTTTATGGCTTTCATGTTAAACTCAATGTTCTTAAAACCAAGCTGCTTAACCGCTGCAAAGTTCCCATTCAAGCTCAGTTTGCTAAAGACTCCGTTAGATAGACTAAGCTTCATCCGCGTCAACCCAGCCAGCAAGTTCAGTTTGCAACTCTATAGAAACAGCTTAAAAGATAAACAAGTCGGTCAACACACTTTTCACCGAAAACCGTTGCCCCACGGTTTTCAGACATCGCCAATTTCGCAGATGTCTTTCAGGTTTTTCGGCTCTTTTTTAAATAATTTGGGATGCTTTAATTCATTTTAATAACATTTAAGCCACTTAAAGGAAAAATAATATATGTATCTATATTATAATACCCTAATTATTGGCTGAGGTCTCTGGTTAAACTCGCGATGGATAAATGCAATTCCCCATTTCCATCTTTCCTTCCTTAAATCTTCCAGAGCCTCAGCCAAGACTTTTCATCTAAGATTAACAGGGTGGGTCGAGGTTAATTTCGGCTTTTCTGAGTTTGTTGGCTGCGTTTAGGGCAACGGTTATTTTTCAGGTTTCCAAAGTAATAACGGTGAATTCAGACGGTTGAAGTTAAAGTTCGTTTCTTCACTTCCCTTCGGGAAATCGTAAACAAACGAGAAGAAACCCTAACCCTTAACCAGAGTGGAAAGGTCACTGTTGACTCTGTTCTCAAAATGCTTTCAGAAAAATACGGCGAACCCTTCACAGATTACGTTTATGACGGAAAAACTGGGCAACCTAAAGGGTTCCTGCAGTTCCTCGTCAACGGAAACAGCACCTCAACGCTGAACGGGCTACAAACGGAGCTTCGGGACGGGGATGTGTTGGCTATTCTGCCACCAGTAGGCGGCGGCTAAGAAAACTATCATTCTTAGGAAACAAAAAGGGTGGATAGTAGTAAATGCTAAAAGTAAAAGTGCTGTAATTAAAAAGCTATCTTTCCTGAAACTTAGGTAAAGCATTATGCCTCCAGCTATAGTCAAAACCGTTAAGGATCTGATTTATTGGCAGTACGCGAAAATCATCGCTGATTCAACTGGCGTCGGCAAGACGGATTACGGGTTTGTGATGAATAAGTTTAAGCAGCTTAGGCAGGGCAGCATTGCATGGAATGAAATCCGCGAGTATGTAAAGGAGAAGGAAACCGCCGATGAGTGTGTTTTCTGCGGAGCCACAGCCGATCTGACGCTTGAGCATCTGTTGCCCAGAAAATTTGACGGTCCAAACACCGAGAAGAACCTTGTTTGGATATGTAAAAGCTGCAACTCGTCGAAGGGTGCCAAAAGGCTATATGAGTACTTCGCCTCGGAGGCAGGCGTGGAAGCCGCCAAATATGACGTTCCCCGCATAGCCGAAGGCAAATACCTCAAATTCGCGTATGAAGCGCTCAAACAAAAAAGCTTCCTAGCAACGACGGGAGCACAATTAAGAAGCGGAGTCTGCCCAAAATGCGACATGAAACCGCTTTGCATCAGGCAGGATTCGGAGGGGGAACTGTCCCCTTTCTGCATCGACGGCCTTCTAACATTATGCTTCAAGGAAAAGACTTGACGTTAACTGAACTTAATTTAGACTCTAATCCAAAAAATCGACCCAAAACAACCCCTAAACAATAGCCCAACACTACAGGGTTTAGTATTTACATCAAAATTCCAATGAAAATATGAGTAGTCAAAGACCGAAGAGGAGTATAGTCTTTGTGATCAAAAACTAACCACAAAAATGGTGACGCTCACATGACGCCTGCCCAGAAAGGTACCTTTTTGCGCATCAGGTTAATGTACTCTTTTAGCACTTCTTGCTCGTCCGCCGTCAAGTCATCCGCATGCGCCGTTAACAACGCCTGCGCGTCCTTCTCAGGCACCTTCACATACAACACGTCCCTCTCGAAAATGTGTCTGCCCGCAACGGGTTTATCCATCGAAATCGCCACCTGCATACCTACCTTAGCTTCAGGTATAGCTTTGCCCTGATCCTGAATTTGGTCCACTTCGCCAAGGTCGCTACCGTCTTCTTTGCGTATAAGTCCATATTTTGGCCTTAATCTTCCGCCCAGCACTTCCACACCAACAACCAAAGGCTTGGCCCTATGGAAGATACAGTTTGGCAAAACCGTAACTTTTCCCGGCTTAACAAGCGCATCAAACTCCGCCTCGCTCTTGGTTTCACGTTTATTTTTAGCCCACTGCAAATACGCGTCGATGAGGTTGTAGATTATTGGTTGGTTAAAGATTGGGATACCGTTAGCTGCTGCTTCCTCCTCAGCGTCAGGCAAAGTTTTGACACCAAACGCTAAGATGGCGCCAACCAGCGGTTCACGGGTTTTCACAACCGACGCCTCAATCACGTCACGTTTGCTGATGTCGCCGACGTCGGCGATTCGCACCTGTACGTTGTTTGCCTTCAAAATTTCAGCCATTGCCTCAAGCGAACCCAGCGTGTCGGCTTTAACAATAACACCCTCAATCTCTTTGGCAATTCGGATTCTACCGATTTCTTCAGTGATAAGCTTAGCGTACTTCGCAGGGTCTTCACCAGCCGGCACAGCAAACAACGGGGCACCAGCCAAAGCACCCTCTAAATCCGGTGCAACTATCTTGACGCCTGCGCTGGCAAAAACACAGTCAACTGAAGTAAACTTGTCTCGCGGATCCCTCATTTCATCCAGCGGCTTCGGAACCAGAATCGCCCTTACACGAGCCGTAAGCGGCCCGTTTCGTCCGCCGACAACAATCAAATCATCCTTGCGCAGAGTGCCGTCGTATACAATCGTGTTCAAAGTCAAGCCTAAACCCGGCTCCTCCTTAACTTCCAACACGGAGCCTTTAGCGGCGCCCTCAGTTGTCTGGAGCCGCTTTTTAAGGAACTGCTGACTCAACCCAACCAAAACCATAACCAGTTCGGATAAGCCTTCACCGGTTTTGGCGCTGGTGGGCACCAAAGCCACGTTGACAGTGAAGTCGCGGATGTGGTCAAAACGGTCAGTTTTGAAACCTTGGCGGCTGAACTCACCCATAACAGTGTAAAGTCGGTTATCCAGCGCTTCACGCACAAAACTTGACTGAGAAGCGTAAGACTGCAAGAAAGGCATCCCCTGATGTGCGGTCCAACCTGGAACACGGTCAATCTTGTTAACCGCAACAAGAAACGGCGTTTTACGCGCCTTCAGGATTTCTATACACTCGTAAGTTTGCGCCTCAAAACCCCTTAAAACATCAATGACAAGAACAGCGATGTCAGCGACGCTTCCGCCTCTGCGCCTCAGATTCGTAAAAGCTTCATGCCCAGGCGTATCCACAATCAGCAGCCCCGGAATTTCGATGCCCGTTTTGAAATTAGACAGATAAGGTCCAATTAGCTGTTTCAATGTTTCAACTGGGAAGAAGCTGGCGCCAATGTGCTGTGTCATTCCGCCTGCTTCGCGGGCTTGGACGCTGGTTTTTCGCAGTTCGTCAAGAAGTGAAGTTTTGCCTGCGTCTACGTGTCCTAAGACGCATACTATGGGTTGGCGTGTGGGCATTGTATTTCGCTTCCTCAATAAATTTTCTATGTGTTCTATTGTTTTTATGGTTTATAAATGATGGTGAACCGTTTTAAGCGATCGAAGAATTCACAGCAACCCTAAAGCTTCGACTTTTGGCTTGAAAAAAGCGTGGTCGAAGCGTTATTCTGTGGGTCTGACAAGTAGCATGAACAGGCCGATGGCAAGCAGGATTACGCTTAAAACCCCGAAGAATAGGCTGAAGGCGCCAAGCTCGCTGGTGCTTGTGGCCGTCAAATAAAGCAGTATTCCGCCGATTACTATGACTAGTAAGCCGAAGAATTTTTCGGCTAGCGATACCCAGAATGTGTCGCCTTCTTCACTCATATTGTTTGCGCCCTGTCTCTCCGTGTTAATGGCTACATTAAACAAGTGGGGTATTTTAAATTATTTGTTGTCTGCTGAGATTTCAGTCTCCATCACAACCCGGTCAAAAAATCGAAATCTGCTTCACACACGAGTTTCTACCCTGCCAACTAGGCTTGTTCTTGACGCGGCACAGTCACATAAAGATATATGGTTTACATGATTTTTTACTTGTTGGTGTTTTGATGGAAAAAAAAGAAATGTTAGCTGAAATTAAAGAGAAAACTACCACTGTAATCATAAAAGAATTCAGTCCAGACGGCGCAATGATACAGTATAATTCAAGCGGCGAAGCCAAAGGCGAACATTACCATGCTAGCCATATGGAAACCACCGACGTCAAGATGAAGATGGATGGTACGAACGAGTGGGAAAGCCGCTCGATGGAGATGACAAAGGAAGGCGACGTAGTCATGATTTCTGGCAGGGGTACTGGGCGTGCAAACAACTTCAGCGGAGAATTCACTTACATGACGAATTCGCCAAGGCTTAGCTGGCTCAACAATACGAAAGGACACGTAGAAGGCACAACAGACATGAAAAACAACGAAGCAACCATAAAAGTGTGGGCGGAAAAGCAGGAAGAAGCAACCGGCGCAGCCATGATGTAAACGCTTAGCTCTTCAGCTTTGTTGGCAGATACTCATCAACAATGTAGGTTAAACCGTAACGGCTGAAAGCTTCCTGTTCAGCCTTTCTTTTTATTTTCAGGAACAACTTTATTTCTTTTTGCCAGATAGGATCATTCTGGTAGCGTGGGTCTTTCTGCAGTTCGTAGAGCCGTTTTATGTCTACTTCATCGAGCGGATCCGTCGGTAGCTTGTACTCGATTATGTCGCTTGCCCAAACCCCGCTCCACACTGCATCAGGAGTGTTGAGCTCTCTCAGGTGGGCTGCGTTGGCTGAGCCTGAAATAATTACTTGTGCAATGTGCATCCCCCATGGGTCACCGTCGGTTAAAATGTAAACGGGCAAGTTTAGTTCGTCGTGCAGGCGCCTTATGAAGCTGCGGGTTTGTCTTGGTGCCTGTCCCCCACAAGAAATTAGCAGTGCTTTATGCTTATTGTGAACGTTTTCTTCGATGAACCTCGTAAATAATGCGCCTTTCTCGATGGCTATCACTTTGTTAGCTTTCGTCGATATCAACTCAGACGAAGTTAAGGCTGGGCCGATCAAGACGCCGTCAGGGTGGCTAGTTAAATTCAGGGTTTTGCCCTCGTAGCCTGGAACGGTGTAGCCGATGTCTAAATCGCCGAAGATTGCGCTGCGTTCTTCTGGGAAAATATGGAAGTCTTCACGCGCGAAACCCGTCAGCGTTTCCAGGTCGGTGATGATGTTGTTTGATTCCTGCTGGTCCGTGAAGGTCATCTCGTAAGCCTGCGCCGAGTAGTAGACGTCTCTTAAGGTGCTGGTTTTACGTTGACTTGTAAGTTCGTTGCTGAACATTGCTGCCCAGGCTAGCTGAGTGAAAGGTTTAATGTGCCTTATGTTTCGGGCGCTTCGGCTGACGTTTTTTTCGCCGAGGATGTATTGGCGAAGAGCGGCGTCGTACATTATGTTGTCAGTTCCGCGGCTGGGCATGTCAATGGTTGGAAAA
>Ga0326727_10004139_pt1 | contig 44327 bp, 43 predicted proteins | sample MB2enrmetagenome_FD_207643 | JGI IMG/M metagenome (GOLD analysis project Ga0326727, IMG submission 207643) | Lab enriched peat soil microbial communities from McLean, Ithaca, NY, United States - MB29MY | ecosystem: Environmental > Terrestrial > Soil > Wetlands > Peat | place: USA: New York... | reverse complement strand
GCCAGAAGTCGAAGCAAACGCGCACGGCCAGTATGATCCGGCAACTCCGCACTCTCGGCTACCGTGTTGAGCTCCTTAACACTCCGCCGGCTGTTCCAGCGTAGTCGAGGTTTTTCGACCCTGCGCCAACCACGAGTTTTCGGATTGAGTTTCGGATCGTGTTGGAAGTTCCCAGGAGCGGGTATAATCTACCCCGACCAACTTGATTGATGCCCAGCCGAAGGAGGAACCGTGAATGACTTTCCGGATTTCATGAAGAGTCCTGCCAACAGGATTGCCACCAGCAGTCAAGCCACGCCCGGCGTCGAAGGCTACGTTTTTGATGGCGTGGATGGAAGTCAGATGGCGTTCTGGACTTGTCGTGAATCGGCGACATCGACTCCACACGTGCATGAGTATGATGAGTACATGGTGGTTGTTCAGGGTTGCTACACGCTCATTTTCGACGGCAAGCGAGTACCCGTGAGAGCCGGGGAGGAATATTTCATTCCACAGGGGACATGGCATGGCGGCGAGCCCATCGCTGGGACGAGAACCATCCATGCCTTCGGTGGACGTCGCGCGGAGAGGGTTCGATAAGTTCACGTGAGTGCCGCATGGAAGACGCGCCCCTCGCGGGCGACCTCGTAATAAATGGTGTTAGGGGTGTCGGACCAGTATTCGAACGTGTCCTTGCTCGCGACCAAGACATCGGCTGGGATGCCCAAAGGTCGCAAAACTTCCCGCAGCCGCACCATCTCCTCGAGGCGTGACGTGATACTCGGTTCGATCACCATCACGTCGAGGTCGCTGTCCTCGGCACTCTGGCCACGCGCGCAGGAACCGAACACGATGATGGTTGCGCTTGGCGCCGCCTGCCGCAGTAATTCCACGGCTTGCTGGATTGTGGCTTCGTCGATCATGACATCGCGAACCGGAAGCTGCCGGGTTCCAGGCCGGCGCGCAGGGCGAGTTCGTGCACCAGCAACTGGATATAGACGGAGTCGATCAGCGTCCCCAATCCAAGCCGGACCGGCTCAACGGGAACAAGCCGGACATTGGTCGTGTCCGCAAAAGGCTGGTCGGAGTAGAGCAGCACGCGCCCGCCGTGCTTGCGTATGTCCTTCGCGAGCTTGAAGAGCCCAACATCGGCTTGGCGCTTCGGGCCGATCTCCTTCTGCCGGGCGAAGATGATGTAACGGTGGGAGGGGTCGATAATTTCCATGGGACCGTGGCGGAACTGCGCGGCGCTCATGGGTTCCGCGCCCATCTTCGCCACCTCTTTGAACAAGAGCGCCCCCTGGTAGGCCGAAGCCAGTTCGGCTCCACGGGACAGCAGGGCAATGTAGTGCGGGTTGTTAAAATACTCGACGGTGGGCAAGGTCAGTTCGTCACCGCCCTCGAGAATCTTCTCTTGCGCCTCGATAGCCTGCATCAATGCCTGAGTAAGCGCCTGTGGCGGCTTTCGGGATATAGCTACTGCCAGGTACATCAAAACCGCCACGGCGCAGGCGTAAGTCTTGGTGCCCACGGCGGCGGGAGGGCCGGCCATCATGGGCAGCAAAAGGTTGGCTCGCCGGGCCAGGGAACTTGCTTCCGTATTGCAGATTGCGACCAGGCCCTCTTTCCTCGGCAAAGCGTCGAGCAACCGCAGCACTTCTGCCGTTTCACCCGATTGTGAGACAACCACCAGCAGTATGTCTGCACCGTGGAACTTCCGCAGGTGGTCCACCAGCTCGCCTGTCTCCCAGATCAGGGCGCGAATGCCGAGTGAATTCAAGTAAGCCTGGGCCGGGTAAGCTGCATACATCGACGATCCCATTCCAGTGAACACCACGGTAGGTGGCCAGCGGTTCACCATCCCTCGCAACACCTTGGCGGGGATGGCTCCGGGACTGGTATAAAACTTCCGCAGGCCCGAAAGGACCGCTGGCTGCTGCCCGATTTCTTCCATTAAGCTGGTCATGGGAGTGCCAGTGGTTAGTGCTTAGTGCTAGTGGCTAGCGAACAAAGCCTGCAGGTTAACTGCCGGTACTAGTCACTAGCCACTAAGCACTAGCCACTGTAATTATACCACTTGCGCCCAGGGGGTCGAATGAGGTTTCATAGGAGCATGAAAACCAATCCCTGCCTCGCTTTAATTCTTGCGGCGCTGACGGCGCCGTTTCTCCCAACCCTTTGCGCTCGCGGCGCCGATCCGGGTGCCGCCCCGAACAAGTATCTTGTGTACATCGGCACTTATACCGAGAAGGGAAGCAAAGGCATCTACGCTTGCCGCTTTAACGCAGCCTCGGACCACTTGGACTCGATCGGACTGGCGGCCGAGACTGCCGACCCGTCCTTCCTAACCATCGACCCTAGCCGCCAGCACCTTTACGCCGTCAACGAGGTATCGGAGTACCAGGGCCACAGTAGCGGCGGAGTCAGCGCCTTTGCCATTGCTCCAGGGACTGGCAAGCTCACCTTCTTGAACGAAGTGGCGTCCGGCGGGGCGGGTCCTTGCCACCTCACCGTGGATAAAACTGGAAAGTTCGTCCTGGTCGCCAACTACGGCGGCGGAAGCTTGGCAGTGTTCCCAATTCTCGGCGACGGTAGTCTGGGCAAGGCGACGGCGTTTGTGCAGCACAAAGGCGCCAGCGTCAACCCTCAACGCCAGGAAGGGCCGCACGTGCATTCGGTTTACATGTCACCGGACAACCGCTTCGTCATCAGCGCGGACCTGGGCCTCGATGCGATGTTCGTTTATCGTTTCGACCCAGGAAAAGGGACGCTCACGCCGAATATTCCCCCTTCCGCCACGGTCAGCTCCGGAGCTGGGCCGCGGCATTTTGCCTTTACTCCCAACGGGAAGTTCGGCTATGTGATCGACGAAATGCAATCCACCATCACCCCATTCGCGTACGAGGCGGCCAAGGGAGCTCTGGATGTGCTCCAACCCTTCTCGACGCTTCCCCCAGATTTCAAAGGCGAGAGTACTGGCGCCGAGGTGGCCGTGCATCCTTCGGGGAAGTTCTTGTATGCGTCGAACCGCGGGCTCGACACGATCGCCGTGTTCTCAATTAACTCTAAGAAAGGGACACTCGAGCCTTTGGCACAGGTTCCTACACTTGGGAAAACGCCTCGCAGCTTCACGATTGACCCAACCGGGACGTATTTGTTCGTGGCCAACCAGGACTCCGACAATGTCGTGCAGTTCCGCATCAACCCGATCACCGGGCTTCTCTCTCCCACCGGCCAGGTGCTTCAGGCGCCTTCGCCCGTATGCGTGACATTCCTGCCGCTCGAATGATGACGCAGTACATCCAGTTCCTATGGGACTTTTCTATCTAGTGCGTCATGGAGAGTCGGCCTGGAATGCCGAAAACCGGCTTTGCGGCCGATCCGATATACCCCTCTCCGAGGCGGGGCGCCGGCAGGCAAAACGCCTCGCCGAGCGCCTGAAGACCATTCCGTTCGATGGGTTCTACACGAGTCCGCTCGGGCGGGCCTTCGAGACCGCGCGCCTGATCGCCGAGGTTGGGGGCCTCGAGCCTGTCCCCGACCAGAGGCTTGTGGAGCTCGATTATGGCCAATGGGAAGGGCGAACCTTGTCGGATATCATGGAGAACGACTCCCAGGCTTTTCACGCTTGGGACGCCAAACCCGCGCAACTCGCGCCTCCTGGCGGCGAAACTGGCCTGGCAGCCCAGCAGCGCGTCGTCTCGTTTCTGGATTCTCTTCTGCCCAAACATCAGCAGGGTCGCGTGCTGGTGACCTTCCACAAGACCGTTTGCCGCCTGGCGATCTGCCACGTTCTGGGCATGGCGCCGGACGAGTACCGAAGGCGGCTTGTCCTCAATAATACTGCCCTGAGTATCATCCGCTCCCGGCTGCATGGGTGGGAGCTAATTACCTTCAACGATACGTCGCACCTATCAGCCTCCCCTGCTGAACACACTTCGTTGGCCGAGGAGTTTTAACTCGCTCTTCGCCTGAGGGTCAACCAAAACATTCGGTTTCCACGAGAATTGCGTGCACCTCCCCAGGGCCATGAACCCCACGGATGAGGATTTGTTCGATGTCGGCAGTACGGCTGGTCCCTGTAATGAAAACCACCGACCGGCCCCAGGCGGCCTGCCTGGTTGCGCAGGCCACGCGCAGCCTTTCCAAGACTTCGTCGAGCGTCGCCACTAGTTGGGTGCGCCGGTACAATGCCACGTGCACAGGCGGGGCTAGCGATGCCAGTTGAGCGCCCTCCGTCCAACTGGCTGCCACCAGGCTGCCAGTTTCCGCCAAAGCATATTCCACGCCGGTGATCCCCGCGGTTGCCGCAAAGCTGGCCTCAGCAAAGGTCGATCGTGAAGGCTCCCCCTTGGAAACCTCCCGCCCCGCTGAGGCTGGCCAAACTGAAACGTTCTTCCCAAACGAGCGGAGTAGGGCTTCGATTTTCAATTCCGCCAAAAGCGGATTGCGGGAAAGGACCACGTTCGCGGCATTCGCCTGAAAGAGGATGACGCTCAGGATTTCTTCCAGCTCCTGTCGATTAGCCGCTCGATGGGCCACTCCGGCCACCTTTGCCAACTCTGTCTCGAATCTGGCTAGCACCTCGCCAGGAGGGATGGGAGGCAGGACTCCCTCCAGCGTCGAGGTTGGAGTCATGGCGCCCGCTCGAGACAAAGTGTGGTCCAACGGACGGCCCAAAGCTATCCGAATTCGCCGAATAAAATCATCGCGTTGTGCCAATCCTAACACCTCCCGAAATCGGTCAGTTGAAGGGGTGGCGGCTCAACAACGCCATGTTGTCCACCAGCCGGCGAGACTATCCGCGGCTTCCATCACCCGCCGAAAACTGCCGCCGCCAGCGCAGAATTGTATCATAACTCACTGTGGCGGTGTCATTTGTCAGAATCTCGAACTTTCTCACGATTGGGTGTACCGCCGACCTTTATGCCCCGGTTTGCCGACCTGAAGGTCGGTGCCAGGTCCAAAACGGGAAGCTGTCCTAAAGGCTTGACACTAGAGGTCAAACTTGTGTATATCATTAGCAAAATTTTCCGAGAAAATGTGCAACCTTGAGGGGTCGAGGGTCATCAATTAACGCTGATGATATAGGTTAACAGGCTTTGGGTTGTCACAAAATGATCGGAGGAGAGGTAGGAATGGGATCTGCTTTGAAAACTGCGAAGAATGGTTATAGAACATTGTTGCTTAAGAAGCGAACCGAATTGCTCGCATCGGCAAAAGGCGCGCCGGCGGCGCTGGCGACCAATGTTCAGTCGCCCGATGTCGTTGAGTTTGCCGTCCGAACTGCCGAACAGGATGTGACGGCGGTAACTGCAAGTCTGCGCAGTCAACTTTTGAGGGAAGTCGACAATGCGCTTGGTCGTTGTGCCCGCGGCACTTACGGCGCCTGTGAAGGGTGCCACGAGGAGATTGCACCTCCTCGCCTCAAGGCCGTCCCCTGGACTCGCTATTGCCTTACCTGCCAGGAACTTCGCTCCAGAAACTAGGCGGCGGTTCCGCATCGTGGCGCGGACTTGGAAGTGTGCTCATGCGGAACTGCAGGCCTTTGCAAGCTTGAATTAATCCCCTCCAAGAGGAAAGCGTAATGCCGCATTGCGTGAGGTGTGCTATCGTTAACAGGCGGCGGGAGATATGTCTAAGATCAGAGTTCGGTTTGCCCCTAGCCCGACTGGTTACGTCCACGTCGGGAACGCCCGCACGGCCCTTTTCAACTGGCTTTTTGCCCGGCACTACGGCGGCGCCTTCGTTTTGCGGATCGAAGACACGGACATCGAGCGGTCCAAGGAGGAGTTCGAACGACAGTTGGTCGAGGACCTACGTTGGTTCGGCATCGATTGGGACGAGGGACCGGACAAAGGGGGTGAGTTTGCTCCTTACCGTCAGTCGGAGCGTAAGGAGACCTACTCCCGGCTGGCTACCCAATTGATTGACCAGGGCCAGGCCTATTTCTGCTTCTGTACACTGGAGCAACTCGAGCAGGAACGCCAAGAGGCACTGAAGGCCGGCCTCCAACCCCGTTATTCGGGGCGCTGCCGGATGCGTCCGCGCGAAGAGGCAGCGCGCAAGTTTGCGGCGGGCGAGCCGGCTGCAATCCGGCTGAAGATCATTGCCAGCGCGTTTTCCTGGAACGACCTTGTTCACGGGCCGACCAGTTTTTCGGCGGAGGTCATCGGTGACCCGGTCCTGGTGCGCTCCGGCGGTAATCCCAATTACAACTATGCGGTGGTCGTTGACGATCACTTGATGGCGATCACTCACGTGATTCGCGGCGACGACCACATTTCGAACACTCCCCGTCAACTCGCGGTCTATGCCGCCCTGGGCTGGGAGCCGCCGCAGTTTGCTCATCTCTCCACCATTCTGGGCGCTGACCGGACACGCCTTTCCAAGCGCCACGGGGCGACCTCGCTCGAGAGTTTTCGCGAGATGGGAATCCTCCCCGAGGCGCTGCGGAATTACCTGGCGCTGTTAGGTTGGTCGCCGGCGGATGGAAAGACGGAAATCCTTAGCCCACAACAACTTGTCGAGCAATTTTCGCTCGAACACATAACCAAGAGTCCGGCAGTGTTTGACCAGGAGAAGCTCTATTGGCTGAATCGGCACTACTTGAAGGAGTGTCAACCCCAGCGTTTGGTGGAGCTGGCGATGCCGGTCCTTCATTCAGCGGGGTACCTGGAGGCCCAACCAACTGCGGAAGTTAAGGCTTGGCTCGAAGGGGTGCTGAACGCCGTTCTCAAGAACCTCAACACGTTCGAGCAACTTCCCGACGCGGTCCGGATCATATTCGAGTACGACGCGAGGAAGGCAGTCGAGGAATTAGACCTTGCGGCGACGCCGAGCGCCCGCGCGGTGCTTGGCGCCTTCATCCCTAAGGCCCTGGCCCAACCAGAATTGAGCTACGAGCAGTTCCGCGCCCTCACCAAGGAAGTGCAGAAGGAAACAGGGAACAAAGGAAAGGACTTGTTCCACCCCATTCGGGTCGCCCTAACCGGCGCAACCTCCGGCCCGGAACTCGAGAAGCTGATTCCCATATTCGAGGCTGGCGCCAGGCTGCCCCTTCCTTGGCACGTCAGGAGCGTCGCCGAACGCCTGGCTGAATTCGCCTCAGCAGCAAACCTGAAGCCGGAATCGAAGCCATTGTAGGGGCGGCCCTAGTGGCCGCCCGTGCGCTCGCCCGGTGCGGAGTGGACATTCCTTCGCTCCGCTCAGGACAAGTTCCGCCCGCGAGTTGTGGCACGGCCATTCCTTCACTCCGTTCAGGACGGGCTTTGGCCGTGAATCGGCACGGGCAAGATGCCCGTGCCACGGCGGGCGGGACGCCCGCACCACGCCTCATAAGCTCACCCCCTCTGCCGCCGGTCCTTTGTTTTCTATAACATTCTCGCTTTGTTCTCTCGATTTTGTGGCCGACAAGTCGAGGAACCGAGAAGTGGAGGAGTCGACCGCCACGTTCCGGCCTGCGGTCACAGGCCTGTAGCCGGTTTTAGGTCTGACACACCAGGACTCAGCGACTGTTTGTACTTGTCCTTTGTTTTCATAGACATTCTCGCTTTGTTCGCTCAAAAAAGCTTTCAGCGATCAGCTATCAGCTTTCAGCCGTCGGCAAGTCGACTTCTCAACTCCTCGACTCTTTGACTTTTTGACCTCGTTCTTTGTTTTCATAGACATTCTCGCTTTGTTCCCCCGATTTTGCAGTCGGCGCCACCTTCCGGCCTGCGGTTCGTCGCTTGCGGTCGGCAATTGGTGTCCAACTCCTCGACAACGATCTGCCCACCTGCCCATTTGCCTACCTGCCCTTGCTCTTGCACTCCTCGACTTCTTGAGTGAGCAGGAGATACGAACCACCGGCAGGAACCACAGACGAAGACACAAGAGGACTTTCTGGCATGACCTATCGGGCAGGCCTAACACCCTGCCCAACCCCACGAAACAACTCTAGCCTATGTCGGCCCGTTTGTCAAGAGAAAAATGCGCAGGGACAATTAGTCGCTTCCGTACACGAAGCCAGCAGCGCCGTTTGTGTAGGTGATGCGGGAACGTGTAGTCCGGCAGGCAACCGGGTCAAGAGTACGGCGAATCTCCTCGCCCGGCCGCATCGGCCCCTCGCGTACCACAAGAACGTCGATGTCCGAGCCGGGTTCGGCATCGCCCCGTGCTTGCGCGCCGAAGAGCATGAGGCGGACAAGCCGCGGCCCATAGAGCGCCTCAATCCGTCTCCGCAACTCTGCGATCAGGCTTTGCAACCGCTCGCCCACTTCGGCAATCCCCCTCCTGGCGAATCATTGCAGGATTAAGGGGCGCTTGTCGAGGTTTTGGAGCGCGCCAGCTTTGGAGTGCGGCAGCTTGCTGCCGCTTTCCTGTCGCGAGCTTGCTCGCGCTCATGGCGGTTCGCGACGCGATTTCGGCCACGTCTTTGACTCGTCCACAACGGGCCGGGTCTGAAGTCACCGCCGAGGAGCAACCCAGCGCCTGGCTCCCCCGAGCCGGCGCGAGTGCCCTCCAGAATTCATGCCGCCTAAAGGCTTCGTGACGACAAGCGACAGATCTGTTGTTATCGCGGGAGGAGCCGACATTGGTTCTCTCTCCGGGACCCAGGCCCGCCCCCGAAGCCGCTGCGGTAACCACGGTGCGGCATCGTTACTCGGCGCGTAATACAAACCAACGGGAGTCGCTCGCGGTAATCCGGATAAGAGCAGTCTGACAGGATCTCCAAGTGGCCAGCGGCGCCGCGGGGCCACCTCCACGGGTAGACCGTTTCCGGTCAAAGTTCTCGGTGCCGCCCTGTTCCATGGCTTGCCATTGACTGCTCACGGCTTTCGGAGCATTATCACGGCGAGAAAACCGCACGGTCTGTCAGCCTCTGACCGTGGTTTCGAATTCAAACAGTCGGCCTCCGATTGCCCGAAGGAGAGCGATCATGGCTGTTCCCGACTACCAGAGCCTGATGTTGCCGCTGCTCAAGTTTGCCGCCGAGCAAGATGCGGAAATATCGACCGGGGATGCGGTTGAAGCGCTTGGGTCCAGACTCCGGCTTACGGAAGACGATCTCAAGGAGATGCTCCCGAGCGGCCTCCAAAGCACATTCATCAACCGAGTTGGGTGGGCGTCGACGTACATGAAAAAGGCGGGACTTCTCGAAGCCACCCGTCGCGGCTACTACCGAATCACTCCACGCGGAAAAGAACTCCTCGCGAAGAATCCGAAGATCGTTAACGTAAAACTCCTCAAGCAGTACCCTGAGTTCCTCGCTTTCCAACAGCTCAAGGGAACGCGAACAGGCGAGAAAAAGGACTCGACACTCTCCGCGGAAGCAACAAGTGCCACACCCTCTGAGGCGCTGGAGAACGCCTACGAGAACCTTCGCGACGAACTTGGAGATGAGCTGCTTTCCAGGGTGAAGAAGTCACCCCCGGCATTCTTCGAACGAATCGTCGTCGAGTTGCTCGTGAAAATGGGTTACGGCGGCTCGCGGGCAGACGCGGGCAAAGCCATCGGCAAGAGCGGGGATGGAGGCATCGACGGGATCATCAAGGAAGACAAGCTCGGTCTCGATATCGTTTACATCCAGGCCAAACGATGGGACACCGGTGCCGTAGGAAGACCGGAAGTCATGCAGTTTGCGGGAGCGCTTCAGGCCCAGAAGGCAAATAAGGGAATCCTGATCACCACCTCTCGGTTCACCGACGATGCCAGGAACTACGTCACCCAAATCGGAAGCAAAATTGTCTTGATCGATGGCGAACAATTGACCCAATTGATGATCGACCATGACGTTGGGGTGTCGACGGTTTCGCTGTATCCGGTAAAGAAGATCGATACGGATTATTTTGATGACGGTATTTGACCCCGTGCTTCACGGAGTGTACTTTATCGCCGAAGCGGGAATAGGCGACCGTCCGCTCAGATCGGCGTGCGCAAAACTGCATCTCAAGGAGTGCACCAATGGCAGAATATCCTCCCTACGTAAACGCTTACAACGGTATTCCCACACTTTTCGGGAAAATCAAGGCAGCGGCCGTTCCGCCGAAGTTCAACGTGGATTTCCTCAGCACGGCCTTAGACTTGAAATCTTCGAGCTACCGGGCGATGATCCCCTTGCTGAAGAAGCTCGGATTTCTTGATCCCGCGAATGTTCCCACGAAAGCCTATAAAGACTTTCGCGAGCCCTCCCAATCCGGGACAGTGATGGCCGCGCAGTTGAAGGATGCGTACAAATCTCTTTTCCAAGCCAACGAATATGCATGGAAGCTAAACAAGGAAGAATTGTTAGCCAAGATGAAGAGCCTGACTGGAGTGGCGGACGATGATCAGGTCATTCCTTATTCGGCCGGCACATTCTTGGCCCTTTCTAAATTGGCAAAGTGGGAAGGTGGTGTGCCGAAAAAGAGTGAGTCCGCGACAGACGATAGCGAAGAAGAAGAGAACAATAACGGTGGTCGCAAACACAGGGACCTTGGTGATGGGAGGCTCCGTCTTTCCTACACGATCAACCTGAATTTACCAGCGACGACAGAGATTGAGGTCTTTAATGCCATTTTCAAGAGCCTGCGCGAGAACCTGCTGAGGGAGTCATGAGCCTAAGCGATGACGTCAAACTGTTCGGTATGCACAACCTCATGTTAGAGACTGACCTGAAGAAGCTGGAGGAGTCCGGTATTCAGATCGAGCACGTCAAGACTATTCAGCGCGTTGAGATTGTTGACGTAGACCTCTTTGAGAGCGACATCTTGCAAGAAGCTCGCAAGATGGCGGATTTCTATGCCCTCTACTACTCGCTGGAGAACTCCATCCGGCGACTGATCTCCGAGCGGCTTTCGGAGAAGCACGGAGCCAACTGGTGGAGAGACAGAGTTCCCGACGGCGTTCAGAAAGAAGTCGATAAGAAGCAGAGAGAAGAAAAGGACACGACGATGTCGATCCGATCCGAAGATCCTCTCGCTTACACAAATTTCGGTGAACTGATCAGTATCTTCGACCAGAATTGGAGTGATTTCTCAGACACACTGAGAAGTCAGAAGGCCATGCAGACCATACTTTCTCAATTCAACAAAATTCGAAATGTCATCGCTCACAGCTGCGCTTTGAATGAGGATGAGATCACGCGGTTCCAACTTTTGGTGAAGGATTGGTTCCGGATCCAAGGTTAGCTTCACTCGTGGGTTCCCGGCAACGCTAACCTGCGGTCCAAGATTAGCGGCTTTAAGGCGATTCCGCCCGGACGCCCAATTGTTTTGCCACCTCTGAGAAGAGAACCTATACTACGAATATGCCAAGTTCCGTCACAGCCCCGGAAAGTCAGCTAAGCAGGCGCGACAAGTTTCGCGCCTACATGCAGGCATTCAACCCGACTGCGCCGGCAGTCGACCTCATCCGAGCGGGTTTGGTGATAGAAGACTTGCACCAGTCTCTTTATCGGAATCTAGCAGGTCGCGCCGACCTTGAGCCGGGCAGTCAGCAGCTTTTAGTTGGGGGAGTTGGATCGGGGAAGACGACTGAACTACTTCTGGCAAAGCGGTCGTTGGAATCTCAAGGTCACATCCTGCCGCTATACATCGACGTCCCCAAGGCAACCGACCTCAGCGGATTGAATACGGGGTGCCTCGTCGCGTGTCTTGGACTAAAAATAGCAGCGCATTTCGGCAACGGCGTTGGTGCATACTCGGAGGATACAGAACTTAAGGCAGAGTTGGGCAAGCCTTTCGAGAAGCTCCGGACTTACGCGTACGGCAAGATTGAAAGAATTTGGGTCCCTTTTGATGACGACTCTCCGGACTTTGATGATTCCGATTATGATGAGGGTCGTTTTACATTACGGAAAATTCCAGGTAAGCTGCGCCCCCCGTTACCGAGTCTCGACCGTGAAATCCAAGGCATCCGTGAGCCCCTTGAACAGTTCCTTGCGGCCGCAAAACGACGCGGAAAGGAGGTCGTGGTCATATTCGATGGGCTGGATCGTTTGCTCGATCCCACCCAGTTCTGGTCAGTCGCCCACCAAGATCTGAGGCTCCTGCGGCAACTTAAAGTGTCGGCACTGGCCACCGCGCCCCTATCGGTGCTGTTTGCAGCCGAGGTCGGCCAGTCCATTGCTGGTGAGTTCGACAGGGTCCAGCATCTTGCGGTCATAACACCAGGTCCCGATAATGCTTGTTTGCGGTCCGTCCTGGAAAAGCGCCATTGCTCTGACCTGCTGAACAGAGAAGAAGTGGATGCCATCTGCCACTATTCGGGCGGAGTCCTGCGTGACTTGATCTCCCTCTCACGTGATGCCGGTGAAGAAGCCTATGTGTCAGAGCACGATACCATTATTGCCGCTGACGTGGAAAAAGTGATTCGCCAACTCGGCAACGGATACCTGCGGGGATTAGGCCCCCCAGTGATCAATGCGCTGCTTGAGCTGGACCAGTCCAAATCATTTAATGTGAGACTGCCGCACAACATCGAGCTTCTCCTTACCCGACGCGTCTTGGAGTATTCCTCTACCGATTTCCGCGTCCATCCTGCACTGCTTTCAGTCATTCCCCGGCCGGAGTTGAAGAGTGCCTGAGTTCTCAAGTCAACCGTTTTTCGGAATTGCCCTCCGATTGGAAATACGAGGAGAAACTGGATGGCTTGCTGTGCTAGCCCCCGTTACCGATTCAATCGCCGCTTTGGACCAGTTGCAGATCGAGTTGCAATCGATTCTGCAGAGGCCCGCCCGCGTAATTCAGCTTGAACCTTCAACGTTTGAGGAGTTGCGCGAGGCCTTGCATCGGCCGGACGGCGATGCGGTTATCCTGTCAAGCGGGACTGGTTTAACGCAGGAGAAGTGGCGTTCGCTCGACATTATGCGCAGCGCCTTGGAACGCAAAGGGCCAGTGATTCTATGGCTCTCCCCGGGTGACGTCGCTAATCTCACTGGTTATGCCCCGAACATTCGCAGCTTCATTGGTGCAAGCATTTTCCTCGCAGGTCCCGACGGGAGCATCATGACGGACGCGGAACGCCAAGAGCGGCTGAACGAGCTCAGCCAGCATTTCGGGTTTACGGGCGATGAGGCGGTGCGGAGAGCGGAAGCCAGGGAACTGCCGCACGAGCCCGAGTTTGTGGAATGGCTGGTGTTGCTTGGCCGAGGTGGTCTGCTGTGACGCTCGAACGAGCCCGCGAATTAGCCGAAGCGCTTGACTTGAAGACTGACCGCGAACTTGACGGGTTACAACTTGGCCCGCCGCATAAAGTTATGAGCCAAATCCGGGGTTACCTTCTCCGGCGTTCCGAAGAAATCAAAACAAAAAACAATCCCATCCAACTCTTGAGGTTCCACGCGGCAGATGAATTCGCACAGATCGATCTCGGTCCGAGTTTTGACAAGGGTTCCACGCCGCAGCACTTTCACTTCGATTCGGGCGCCCGCCTCAGCTTCGGGCTAACCTTACGTGAAGTAGGGCGCGGATCACAGGTCGTGTCGTACAGATATCAATTTGTGTTCCCTGACGCGCAATCCCCCCAATACCTGCGATTTGACTTGAACGAAGCGCCACACGCCGACCCGCTCGCCGAGCCCCGTTGCCACCTGCATCCGGGAATCGATGAAGTACGCATACCCTTTTCCGTACATAATCCTATCGAGATTCTCGATCGGATTTTCTTCGTATTGGAGAGGGCGACACAAGGGAGCCGGTAGCAGACGACGTCACTTGGTCGTATAGTCGGAACCGTAGATGTAGTCCGGGGCTGTGCTAGAACCGCAGCGGCAAAGATGCCGGTAAAGGGCACTGCCGCACGCCGCACGTGCTGGGTACGCGAGACTGCCATGTCATCTACTCATGCCACTCCGCGGCTGGCTAACCCCGGTTTCATTTCACAGCCCTTATAATCCCGGGGAAAAGCCTGCGGCCAGAAAGCCGCTGAGCTTGGCTGGCCCATTGCCCTCACTGTTCCAACGTCGCCGCTAACCGGACTTCCGAACCTGACTCCACGGTGATTTCACGCGACCAATCGGGGTGACCGGAGAGCTTGACGGTAACCGTGTGCTTCCCCGGTTTCAGCTTCAAGACTGCCGGGCTATTTCCCACAAACTGGCCATCGGCGTAGACATCGGCGCCATCGGGATTGGAGGTTACATTCACCGTACCCGTTGCCGTCTCTTGGGCTGGTGACGCAGGCGGCTTTTCTTCCCCGGTTTGCGTTTCAGCGGGTTCCTTTGCGACGTTGGTGGTGACACCTACGCGCCAGGCAACAGCTCCAACGGTGGTCGACGATTCCCGGGCTTACCACCTCCTGCACCCCTCCTAGAGTCGGGAGCAGAGGTTGTTGAAGACGCCCGGCGTCCCGGAAATCCTGGAGTTGGCGACCAGGAGGGCTCGACTAGACTCCCACTCGACCTCTGATGCAAGCCCAAAATCGCGCGCACCCGGGCCACGTATTTCCTCATCCTTAAACATTGCGATGTCCCCCCCGAATGACGGCATCAAAAACTATAAACCGCGTTATAATCGGAAGCATGGCAGGACTCGTTACAACCTTACCGGCTCCCCTCAAGGCATGGGAAGACGGGACGATTCGGGTCGGGTCTTCGCGCGTGCTCCTTGGTTTGGTGGTCCACTACTTCAAACAAGGCGCCACGGCGGAGCAGATCCAGCATAGCTTCCCGTCAGTCACTCTCCGCGATATTTACGGCACGATCTTCTACTATCTTGAGCACACCGAAGAAGTCGAAACGTATCTCGCGGAGCAAGAGACACAGGCGGAGGAGATCGAGCAAACGCTCCGAAACACTCAAGGTCCCACCTGCGTCCAAAAACGGCTGGAAGAGCGGCGCGCTCGCATGTTCAAGTGAACCCCTTTCTGCATGTTGAAGCTCCTCATCGATGAGAACCTCGACCAACGCATTCTGCGTGGGCTGCAACTGCGTGTTCCGGGCTTGTTATATACCCTCGTCCAGGATACCGCTTTGGCGGGAGCGCAGGATGCCGCGCTGCTCGAATGGGCAGCGAGGAACCAGCGCGTGCTTGTAACCCACGATCGAAAGACGATGCTTAAGGCTGCGTACCAGAGGCTGCGTTCTGGGCAGAAAACTGCCGGGTTGGTGATCGTGAGGAAGGAACTGCCTTTGATCAGGGCAATCGAGGATCTGGTGTTGCTGCTGGAGTGCTCTACGGAGACGGACCTCGAAAATCAGGTCGTATTCATTCCCCTCTAATCTGGTTTGCTCCACCCAATGCGCATGGCGAAGGCAGACGACCTACTTCTTGGAGGGCGGCGGCTTCGATGGGCTGCACATCGCGTGCGATCCTGTCTACCAGTTCGTCTTCCGCGACTTCGAGGTCATAGCGAACCTGGAGGTTCATCCAAAAGACCGGCGTGGTGTTGAAGTAGCGCCCCAGGCGCAGGGCCGTATCGGTCGAGATGGCGCGGCGCTCGTGGACAATCTCCGCGATGCGGGTGACCGGCACGCGCAAGTCCAAAGCCAGCTTGTTCATGCTGAGGCCGAGCGGCTTCATGAACTCCTCGCGCAGAATCTCGCTCTGATTCGCTCGAGCGTACCCCAATTGCAAGGCCAGAGCGAGATTCCTCGCTCCGCTCGGAATGACATCCATTTTAGAAGACTACCCAAATTAGGACACCACCAGCCGATCAGAAGCCTTGCCCCGTCCGCGATTCCGGTTTACAATGCTTGCGAGGGCTTCTCGAGAGAAACTGATTGAATCGCAAGATCTGCCGCCGCCGATTCTGCCGATCGCCAGACAGAAATGAGGCAAGTCATGAAATCGATTCGGATTTACGGACTGCACCGATTATTGGGGATTGCGGTCCCGATCGTCTGCGCCGGCGTTCTATCCGCGCAAGTTCGCCAGGCGCCAGTCCCGTTGGGAGAGACGCCTGCGGCGATTTGCAGCACGCTGCGAGAGGGTTACACGAGTTTTGCGCAGTGCCACTCCGCAACCCAAGCCCAAATGTGCGCCATGGCGCAGCTCGCCCAGGAGGACCACACACAAGCCCATCGATTCGACGCCATCATGGGCGAGTCGGACCCGGACAAGGCCATCCGGCTTGTCGATGATTTTGTCGGAAGCTATCCGAGCAGCAGCTTACTCAGCTTCGCTTACTTTTTCGCGGCAAGTGCCTATCAAAAAAAGGGCAACATCGAGCAAATCGCCGAGTGTGCCGGTAAGAGCCTGAAGTTGGACCCTGATAATCTCATGAGCTTGATTCTGGACGTTGAGGTGCTGCCCCAGCCACAATATATCAAGAAGCACCCGTCTGACCGCGCCAATATTCTGCGGCAAGCACAGAACGAGGCCGACCGCGCGCTCAAGCTTATCCCGCAGATTCTGAAGGAATCCCAAGAGTCTGATGCGGAATATCAGAAGCGCCTGGCCGCGGTGGCTAGTGAAGTTCACGGAGCTCTGGGCACGGTCCACATGGAACTCGCGCCCGGCGGGCCAGGCGGCCTCGACAAAGCTGAGTTAGCGAAAGCTGAGCAGGAGTTTCAGATCGCCGTGTCCACGACGCGCAATCCCGATCCTCGTGATTACTATCGATTGGGTGAGGCCTATGGCGTGGAGGGCAAGTGGGACGATGCCATTCAAGCTTTCACGAAGGCCGGCAAGCTTGGGCAGGACACAGCGATTAAGGCTTACTCGAGTGAGCAGATCGCCCAATTGAAAAAGAGGAAGGCCCAGGGTTTGGCCGCCGCAAACCGTGCTGCAGCGTCCGGACATTAAGTTGACGATGCTTGCGGTTACATTCCACCGATTCGCTCCGTATCGCTGCTTTGGAAACTCGATGTCATTCTGAGCGAAGCGAAGAATCTCGCTCTGGTCCGTGGTGAAGCGAGAACGAAAAGATCAGAGCGAGATTCTTCGCTTCGCTCAGAACGACAGGGTTTTCATGGTTTCTGGGTGCTCGTCAGCCGACGGGCATGCGCGAGTGCTCTGAGAATGCTTGCGCCCAAGGCACCTTGGAGTGCTGTAGCGCCAGCCACCGCCTTGGGCTCGAATTCCAGGGCGGCAGCTTCGCTGCCGCACTCCAAGACGCTTTGCGCATTTCCATCGATTGCTTCGCTCCGTCGCCTCCTTTGGGACTATGCCCCTCGCTCGATTTATCAATTCCGGTTTACAATGGTCACGATGAGTTCACGAGACAAATTGATTGTGGCGCTGGATCTGCCCAGCGGCAGCGCTGCCACGCAAATGGCGGAACGCCTGCAGGGCCACGTGGGGCTATTCAAAGTTGGCTCAGAGCTTTTCACAGCCGAAGGGCCAGTGCCGGTGCGCTATCTCATCACCACGGGCCACAAGGTTTTCCTCGACCTTAAATTCCACGACATCCCCAACACGGTGCGCGCGGCGGCCCGCGAGGCTGCGGAACTCGGGGTCAGCCTGGTGAACGTGCACGCTTCGGGCGGGCGGAAGATGATGGAAGCTGCGCTGGAAGGAGCACGCTCAGCAGGGGCGGCCCAACCGGCGAGCCCCAAGGTGCTGGCGGTGACCATCCTGACCAGTCTGGAAGCCCAGGACCTTGCGGAGTTGGGTATTTCGGGGACGCCGATGGAGGCCGTCGTCCGCTTGGCGTGCCTGGCGCAAAGCGTGGGTCTCGACGGCGTGGTGGCCTCGGCGCGCGAAATTGCGGCGATTCGGCGGGCATGCGGGTCGAACTTTCTGATCGTGACGCCGGGGATTCGGCCCGCTTTCTCCGCCACCAACGACCAGGCTCGGATCGCGACCCCCGCCAGCGCCATAGCCGCCGGCGCGGACTACCTGGTGGTGGGACGGCCGGTTACGGGCGCGCCCGATCCGGTTGCGGCGGCGGACGCGATTGTGGCGGAGATGGAGACGGCGTCGACCGCTCCCCTCCTTGGATAAGGAGGAGTTTCGCCGTGGCGCACGAAGAAAAGCAGATCCTGCGCTTCGCTCAGGATGACATGTCATTCTGAGCGAAGCGAAGAATCTGCATTTGGTTGCGGCTTTATCACGCTGTGCCTCAGCGCCTCTGTGGTGACTCTTATTTCAAAGGAAATACTCCATGACCGACAGCGAAATCCTCCAGATCTTTCGTGACAACTCCGCCCTGCTCGAGGGCCACTTCATTCTCTCTTCCGGGCTGCACAGCGATCGCTACGTACAATGCGCGCAGGTCTTGCAGCATCCCAAAATTGCTGAACAACTCTGTTCCGAACTCGCGGCGAAACTGCGGCACCTGGGCGCGACATTGGTGGCGGCGCCGGCGCTGGGCGGAATTCTGGTGGCGCACGAAGTGGGCCGCGCACTGGGCGTCCGGGCGCTCTTTACCGAGCGGCAGGACGGCCTCATGACTCTGCGTCGCGGATTCACTATCGCTTCCGGCGAGCCGGTGCTGGTGGTGGAGGATGTGCTCACCACCGGCCTCTCGACGCGCGAAACGATGAAATGCGTCGAAGAAGCGGGAGGGAAGGTCGTGGGTGCGGGTTCCCTGATCGACCGCAGCGGCGGCGCGACCGATCTTGGCGTCCCCCGGTCGGCATTGCTGACTCTAACCATTCAGAACTACAACCCTGCCGACTGCCCTCTCTGCCGGTCGGGCATTCCCGCCGTCAAGCCCGGTAGCCGCACCAAGCGCGCCGCATAGGCACAACGTAGGGGCAACCCTTGTGGTTGCCCAGGGCGGCCACTAGGGCCGCCTCTACGAGACATGTTTTACTGGATTTCAGGCCTTTGGTGGGAGTATCATGCCAGCGTTCAGAGGGGCGGCAAGGAATAATCAGCCGGTCGGTCCCGGAGAGGTTACTAAAGCAGGTGCGGCTGAAAAAACACTAAGGAGGCATATTCATGGTCGATGGAGTAATGAGTCGGAGAAAGTTTCTGGGCGCGGCCGCGGCAACGGCGACGGGCGCCATGATCCTTAAACCCGGGGCCGTGCGAGGTGCGGATGAGAACTCGACTTTGCGCCTGGGAATTTTAGGCGTGGGGGGACGCGGCACGGCGGTTGGGACGGGTTTCGTTGACAACACCAACACGCGCGTGGTGGCCCTGGCGGATCTTTTCCCCGATCAACTTGCGGCGGGCCGAAAACACTTCGATGAGCACCAGCAGGCAAAGGGGTACGCGGCGATTGATCCCTCGCAACTCTTCCAAGGCCCCAATGCTTACAAAGAGATTGCGGCCTCGAAAGAACTGGATTTCATCCTCATCACTACTCCTCCCTACTTCCACCCTCATCACCTGGAAACCGTCGTGGAGGCAGGGAAGCACGTCTATTGCGAAAAGCCCGTGGCGGTGGACGTACCGGGGGCCAAGCACGTGATGCACATTGGCGAAAAGGCCAACGGGAAATTGAGCCTCGAGGTAGGATTTCAAATCCGCAAGGCTCCGCCCCACGCTGAGTTGGTGAAGCGGATTCAGGAAGGCGCTCTGGGCAAACTCGGCTGCGGTCTGGCCTACTACTATTGCGGCCACATCGATCGACCCGAATGGCCCGATGCCTCGCCCGACGAGAAGAAGCTCCGCAACTGGGTCTGGTACAAATCACTTTCCGGGGACATCATCGTCGAGCAGAACATCCACGTGATTGACATGGTGAATTGGACGCTCCAGGGGCATCCCGTTATGGCTGTGGGTGGGGGCAGCCGCAAGCTGCGCACGGATGCCGGCGACTGCTTTGATAATTTCAATCTCGTGTTCACTTATCCCAACCATGTGCAGATCAGCTTCGGATCCACGCAGTTTGACAACCCGACGTTTGACGCCGCAACCCAGTTTTACGGCGACAAGGGCAGTTCGCAGGCGCACTACGACCACCGGGTCAGCATTGCCGGAGCAGAGCCGTGGGACGCGGGACTTGGCCCGGCGCAAGGCGGTAACCAGTTCTCTGTGGCGGGGACGTTCAAAGGCTCCCTGGACGAAGCCGAGTCGGAGAAACAGAAGGCGTTTATTGAGAGCATCACCAGCAACCAGTTCCACAACCAGGCGGCACAGGGCGCCGAGTCCGCGCTTAGCGCCATGTTGGGACGCACGGCCGCCTACACAGGCAAGTTGGTTACCTGGGATGAATTGCTGAAATCAACCGAGGTATTCGATCCCCATATCGATATCTCCAAGATGGGTAGAACGTAAAGCAACAAGTCGGGACTTCTGGAAAAGCAGGCCCGCCTGTCATGATGCCGAATTTCTCCGTGATCTCGTGCCTCGAGAATTGCAACACTGAGATCACGGAGACCCTCAGTGAGCTCTGTGTTCAATCTTTTTAGCGACGGAGAACACGGAGACAGTCCGGTTGTGGGGAAGGCTTGGCTACAAGAACAGGTGCACTGGTCATTTATACCGCAGCAAACAGCAAGACGAGATCAGAAGTAGGGGGAGATTGAAATGGACAATCATAGTTCACGACGGGATTTCTTAAAAACATCAATTGCAGTTGGCGCGGCGGCGCTGAGCGGCACGGCGGGGGCTTCGATGGCGTCTCCTGCACCGGAAGCGGGCCATATCAAGAAGGCCCTCCAGATCGAGATGCTGCCCAAGAACCTGAGTTACGCCGACCGGATGAAGCTGGTGAAGGCCGTGGGCTTCGACGCTATCGAGGGCCAGACCGTGACTGACCAGCGGGAGGCTGAGGAGATCAAGCAGGCAGCGGACGACGCCAAAGTCAGAATCCATTCCGTGATGAACATGGCGCATTGGGAGAATCCGCTCTCCTCGCCTGACCCCGCGGTCGTGGAGAAGAGCCTCGAGGGAATGCGAACTTCACTTCACAATGCCAAGCTCTGGGGCGCCGAGGCGGTGTTGTTGGTGCCCGCCGTCGTTAACGCGCAGGTGAGCTACCACGATGCATGGACGCGCTCCCAGAAGCAGATCAAGAAACTGCTCCCGCTGGCTGAGGAATTGAAGGTCGTTATCGCTATCGAGGAAGTCTGGAACAAATTCCTTCTCAGCCCGCTTGAGATGCCAAAGTACGTGGATGAGTTCCAGAGCCCGTGGCTCAAGTCGTATTTCGACGTAGGCAACGTGGTGCTTTACGGTTATCCCCAGGACTGGATTCACAACCTGGGCAAGCGCATCGCGAAAGTCCACCTGAAGGATTTCAAGCACGTCGAAGATGGCTACCGTTGGGTCAATTTGGGAGAAGGCGAAATCGATTGGCCAGCGGTCCGCAAAGCCTTCGCCGACGTTGGCTACACGGGCTACGCCACCACTGAGCTCGAAGGCGGCGATGAGGCTTACTTGCGCGACGTGGGCAAGCGCGTGGACCGGCTGGTGCTGGGGATATCCTAGGCCCAACGCTGTAGGGGGACGGCTTGCCGTCCCCGGTGTGTTACTGGGCCGACGAGGGTAGGGCAAGCCCTACCCCTACAGCGCGCGGGGCCTACCGTTCCGGCTTGAAGATCGCTATGCCCAGCGGCGGCAGGGTCACGTCGATATGGCAGGGTTGGTTCTGCCAAGGCATGGGCACCGCCTGCCGCCCTGGCGAGTTCGTCACTCCGCTCCCGCCGTACTGCGCGGCATCCGTATTGAGAACCTCGCGATAGAAACATGGCGCTGGCACGCCGATGTGGTAACGCTCGCGCGGGACGGGTGTGAAGTTGCAGACCACCACCAGATGATTATTGGGGTCGCGCGCGCGGCGCTGAAAGACGACCACCGAGTTATCGGTATCGTGGAAGTCAATCCACTCAAACCCCTGCCATTCAAAATCCACTTCGTACAGTGAGGGCTCCGCCTGGTAAAGGTGATTCAGGTCAGCCACGAGCCTCCGGACCTGCTGGTGCGGTATATATTCCAGCAGGTTCCAATCCAGGGACTGCTTGGAATTCCACTCATTCCATTGGCCGATCTCCCCGCCCATGAACAGCATTTTCTTGCCGGGGTGAGTGACTTGGAAGGCATAGAGCGCGCGCAGGTTGGCAAACTGCTGCCAAACATCGCCGGGCATTTTCGCCAGCAGCGCGCGTTTGCCGTGCACCACTTCATCATGGGAGAGCACCAGCACAAAATTCTCGCTGAAGGCATAGAGAAGCGAGAAGGTGAGGTTGTGGTGGTGATACTTGCGATGGATGGATCCCTTGGAAAAGTAAAGCAGGATGTCGTGCATCCAGCCCATATTCCACTTCAGGCTGAACCCCAGCCCCCCCAAGTGAGTGGGGCGCGAAACCGCCGGCCAGGCGGTGGACTCCTCCGCGATGGTGAGCACGCCGGGATGCTCCTGATGCGCGAGTTCGTTGAACCGTTTAATGAAATCGATGGCGTCGAGGTTTTCGTTGCCGCCGTAGCGGTTGGGGATCCACTGCCCAGGCTTGCGTGAATAGTCCAGGTAAAGCATGGACGCCACCGCATCCACTCGCAGCCCGTCGGCGTGATACTTCTCCAGCCAGAAAAGCGCGCTATTCAGCAGGAAGTTTCGTACTTCCGACCGGCCGTAATTGAAAATCCGCGTGCCCCAATCAGGGTGCTCACGCAGACGCGGGTCATCGTGCTCGTAAAGGTGCGTGCCATCGAAGTATGCCAGGCCATGGGCATCGGAAGGGAAGTGCGCCGGCACCCAGTCGAGGATGACGCCGATCCCGTGTTGGTGGCAGTAATCAACAAAATACATGAAGTCCTGGGGGGTGCCGTGGCGGCTGGTGGGCGCGAAGTAACCCACGGTCTGATATCCCCAGGATTCATCCAACGGGTGCTCCATGACAGGCAGCAGTTCGATGTGGGTGAATCCCATTTCCCTGACGTAGTCCACCAGTTGTTCGGCGAGTTCGCGGTAGCTGAGCAGGCGATTGCCGTCACCGCGGCGCCAGGAGCCGAGGTGAACTTCGTAGATGGCCAGGGGCGACTTCAGGGATTGGCGTTGGGAGCGCGCCTCCATCCAGGCCTGGTCGTGCCAGGTATAGTCATTGATGTCTCGCACCACGGAAGCGTTGTTGGGCCGGAGTTCGGCAAAGAAGGCGAAGGGATCGGCCTTGAGGCCAAAGTAATCGTTGTGGCCCTTGATCTCATACTTGTAAACTTCGCCCTCCACGAGGCCCGGAATAAACAGTTCCCAAATACCGCTGCCTCCGCGCACACGCATCGGGTGGCGGCGGCCGTTCCAGTTATTGAAATTCCCTACGACGCTGGCTCGTTGCGCGTTCGGAGCCCACACCGCGAACGCCACGCCTGGAACTCCTTCGACCTCCGTGAGGTGGGCGCCGAGTTTTTCGTAGGATTTGTGGTGGGTCCCTTCACCGAGAAGGTAGAGGTCGAACTCAGAAAGAGTGGGGGGAAAGCGGTAGGGGTCTTCGAACTCAACCTCATTGCCGTCCCCATAATTGGCACGAAGCCGATATCGGAATGCTTGCGCTTGGTTAGGAAACACGGCCTCGAAAAAGCCGTCGGCGTGGATGAGTTGAGCCGGAATGACTTCCGACTCGCGCAAAACCCACAGTTGTTCTGCTCCCGGCAGGTAGGCGCGAACGGCAACAGCCGGTTTCTCTTCCCACTCCACGACGTGCGCGCCGAGAATGTGGAAAGGGTCCGAGTGCTCGGCGTTTAGAATCGACTCGACCTCCTCCAGCGGCGCGGTGGTTGCAGCTAACAGGTCGGTTGGCTCAAGCATATCCAACTATTGTATATGAGAACCCGGGGGATTGCAGGAGTCAGTAGTCAGGAGTCAGAAGTCGGAATGTCGAAGTCTGGGGTTCAGGAGCCATAAAAAAGAGGTGGCGCATGACCTGTAATCCAAGTATGCGCCACCTCGTCTCTGGCACTGACTCCTGACTTCTGACTCCTGAATCCTCCGCGTTATCGTCTGCCGTGGCCACCGCCACCATGCCCGCCTCCGCCACCGCTATGGCCCCCGCCACCGCCGGAAACGTGGCCACCGCCGCCCCCTCCACCCTTTCCACCGCCGCTAGACGGCGCCGAGCCGCGCCCGCCGCCACTGTAAGAACGCGGCGCGTTGGATCGTGGGACAACAATGGGCCTATGCATGTTCAGCGTAGGACGGCCACCGTAACCGCCATAGGACCGCGCTCCCGACCATTGGCCCCAGCCTGGTGCGGCAGAGCGCGGGGCAGGCTGAGACCGCATCGTTCCGTAGCCGCCATTGCTGTAGCTTCGAGTCTGCCCTCCCTGGGAATAAGGTGCGCGTGAAGAGAACTGTTGCCAGCCTGGGTTGCCTGAATGGCCCTGAGGGGTCGCAGACCTCGGGTTCGCAAAGCCGGAACGGTTCGTGTTGCCATAGGCACCGCCGGTCGCGTTCCCATATCTCTCCGTGGAGTTCGCGCCCCGAGCGCCATTGTTCGCGGCGCTCGTGGGGCCCTGCCGGACCATCTGCTGAATCTGTCCGGCCCGCTGATTGAATGACTCCGTGCGGGTGGTAACAGGATTCCGCGAGAAGAAGTGAGTGCTATTGATCGACCGTGACGGTATGGCGGAACGGCTGGCCATACGATTACCCGGCATCAAGCTAGCGCGCGTGGGGACCACCGGCAGACTTCCGCGCACCATCTGGGCTGAATGCAGCGTCGCAGCGTCCACGCCCCGCCCGAACTCCCTTGAGGGCAATCCCCTCCCAAACTGACTGGAAGGCATGGTAGTTATGCCTCGCCGGACATTGGCGTTGGTGAGCGCCGCTTGCAGGTTGGACGTGTAGCGCCCATTTACGCCTCGCGGGTAACCTCCGCCGAAGTTGTTGATGTGGCCTATGCTTCCAATACCTACAGCACTGTAGCCATTATGATGTCCCCACCAACCGAACATGGCGTCAAAAGGCCCCAGGGCCAGCCAGCCAATCGAACGGAAACCCAAACCAAGACCGATTCCGATTCCCCGCCCGAGGCCGAGGAAGGAGACATAGGCCGGCGCCCAAAGCGGCCGCACTCCCAATCCGATGCCCGGCCACCAGCACCAACGGCCTCCACCCCAGAACCACCGCCCGTAATGGTAAGGCGCCCAGCCCCACGGTTCATAGCCAACCCACGTCCATCCCCAATAGGGCTCCCAAGTCCAGTTACCATCGGAATATGGCGACCAGTCCGGCCCTTCGTTCGGCGACCAGACGTTGCCGTAGTCAGGGTTATTTTGCCATGTCCCGTACTGGTCGAGGTCCTGCGCGCCGGCGTAATACCGGTTCGTATATTGCCAGCTTTGCGCCTGCTCGATCATGCGGTCGCGCTGCTCGTTCCACCGATCGAATCCATCGAAGGGCCGGGCGTTAGCAACCTGGTATTCAGGATTCTCCATGCCCCGCACGTAAATGACCTGGCCAGCCTCAACGTTTGTGCTGCCCTGCGGGGTCGATACCTGAACCGTGCCTTTGTGGACGGTCACTTCCGTCTGCGAGTCGCCGTCGATCTGAATGCGATAAACGCCTGGGCCTTGTGGAATCACCGCCATGTTGGGCGTATCGATTTCCACATTGGCTTCCGAGCCTTTGAATACCGTGTAGTCGACGGTCCCGTTTGCCACCTGAATCTGAATCCTGCCTTGCACGAGAGCGGCAATCTTCACCTGGGCGTTTTGGTCCAGGCGCATCATATTCGCGAAATCAAGCTGAACTTCCGTGCGCGAGTTCCCGGCGGTCGCAACCGTATCGCCCTGCATCACCGGCGCGTTTACTATGGCCGCCACCCATTCCCCGCTATCCCCCCGCATCAAGGAAACCTGGCCATTTACAATGCCCACGCGGGCGGCACCCGGGGCGGGTCCCTGCTCTTGGCCTGTGCCGTATTGTCCCTGCTGCTGGTCAGGGCCGTAGGGCGGTGGTCCCTGGTCAGGGTTCCCGTTATCCGGAAGCGGGGCTTGCCCTTGAGCCTCGGGCGGAGGCGCCTGCTCCTGAGCCATGGCCATCCTCGCCGCTACGAGGAATATCGTGCTGAGCGCAATCGCGTACCAGAGTCTTCGGTTTTTCATGGCCCACCTCTCACCCATCTGACACTTCTCGTCTGCCACCCTGTTCAGGGCAACTGTGTGGCCAAAGATCAGGAACCAAGCGAAACACCACATCTCGTTGAGGCTAAAACAGTTATGAGTGATTACCGAACCCGCAGGCAGGGGGTTATGAACCCTGGTCTTGGCTGAATTCAGCCGAAGGTGGCCGATTTGAGCCAACCTGCAGTCCCTTCATTTTCAAAGGAATACGACCGTGCGTCGTTGTCTGTCATCCTGAGCATTGACAGCCGTGGGGCTGCCCTTGCTGAGCAGAAACTCCGCGCGACCGGGAGTCTGAGCCGCCGTTGATTCGAAAAGGCTTACGCGCCGACTTTCTGCAGAGCGAAGCGAAGGATCTCCGTAGTTTGTTTTGTCGTCGGCACGAACGGAAGACCAACTGCCGGGATTCTTCGCCCCGACAAGCCAGGGCTCAGAATGACAGGATGGCGCGGTGGGCAGTGAAATCGTCACACAGGGTGACCACACGGGTCGCGCCTACGTCTCAGGCTCGTCGGGCACGCCCAGTTTCGACAAACGATAACGGAAAGCATTGCGGGAAAGTCCCAGGAGGCGTGCGGCTTGGCTCTTGTTGCCGTTGGCACGGCGCAGGGCTTCTTGGATGATCTCGTCCTCGTACTGCTCCAGCGTCATGCCCTGCGGCAAGAAGGGTCCGGCCGCGTCGCCGAAGGGCATTCCGGGGCCGGCAATGGCGGGCGCGCCCCGGCCGAAGTCCAGCCTGATATCGCCGACGTCAAGCATCGTGCCGGTCGAGAGGGCCACGGCACGCTCGATAATGTTCTCGAGTTCCCGGATGTTGCCGGGCCAATGGAAATCCATCAGCATCCGCATGGCGGCAGGGGTAATGCCCTTGATGGGCTTTGCGGATTCGCGCGCAAACCGCGCCAGGAAATGGTCCGCAAGGTAGGGGATATCTTCCTTATGCTCGCGCAGGGGTGGAATGCTGATCGGCACGACGTTCAGGCGATAGTAAAGATCCTCGCGGAAGGTGCCCTGTTCGAGGGCGGCGCGCAAGTCCTGGTTCGTCGCTGCAAGCACGCGCACATCTACCTTCAACGTTTTCGTGCCGCCCAGGCGTTCAAACTCGCGCTCCTGGAGCACGCGAAGAAGCTTCACCTGGATGGCCCCAGGCACGTCTCCGATTTCGTCCAGAAGAATCGTGCCCTTGTCCGCCAGCTCGAACTTGCCGGGCTTCGACGTCACCGCCCCGGTAAAAGCCCCTCTCTCGTATCCGAACAGCTCACTCTCCAGGAGGTTTTCGGGGATGGCGGTGCAATTGATCTTGATGAAGGGCCCGGAAGCGCGGCGCGAGTGCTGATGGATGGCGCGCGCGATCATGTCTTTGCCCACGCCGCTTTCACCGCCCAGCAGCACGGTGGAATTCGTAGGCGCCACGCGCTCCACGAGGGCAAGCACTTCCTGGAGCTTGGCGCTCTTGGCGACGATGTTCTCAAACCGGTACCGCTCGCCCAGCGCTTCGCGCAGGTCGCGGTTCTCCTCGCGCAGGCGGCGAACGTCCAGCTCCTTGCCGATGAGAAGCTTGATCTCCTCCATCGAGAAAGGCTTCAGCACATAATCGCTTGCCCCGGCCTTCATGGCGTTAATCGCGGTCTCGACCGTGCCATAAGCCGTCATCAAAATGACCGGCAAGTGCGCGTTCGAGCGCTTCACGTTTTGCAGGAATTCCAGGCCGTCCATGCGCGGAAGCTTAAGGTCTGTAAGCACCAGGTCCACTTTCTCCTGCCGTAACAGCTTGAGTCCGGTCTCAGCATCCGGGGCGGCAAGGGTCGTGTAGCCCTCGTCCGCCAGATTCAACTCCAGCAGCCGCAACATTTTCGCTTCGTCTTCGACAATTAGAATGGTAGCCATGGTTTTAGGGCAGAGAAGAAATTGGAAAATGGAAAATGGAAAATGGAAACTGGAAAATCGAAAATGGAAAATGGAAACTGGAAACCGGCGTATAGAAAGTGGACAACATTACACTTCCGTATTTGATGTTCGTGACCGCCATATCATTTCCAACCGCTCGGATAAGCTTTACAGGCTCACAGTTCCCGTCTACCATCTTCCAGTTTCCATTTTCCATTTTCCAGTTTCCATTTTCTACTTTCCGCTTTCCGTCTGCTGCTTGCGCGCCAGTGTTGAACGAAGGTATCCATTGAGCAAGCGCGTCACTGACTGAATCAGCGCGTCCAGACGCTTGGCATCAGCAACGTTCAGATAGCCTTCATCTACGCAGGTCGTGAGATGGTCCCTCAACTCGTACAAAGAGCCACGCGCCTGGCGGCACATTTGGGCGTTTTCCTGGTAGCCAAACCTCCCGTACCCTTCAGCGATGTTAGCTGTCACCGAAACCGCCGCGCGTCGTATCTGGCTTGCCAGACCGAACTTCTCGACATCGGGAAGACTTTTTGCCACGCCGTACATTTCGCGCCGCAGTTGGCGGGCCGTCTGCCAGACCTCCAGATCCTTAAAGTCCCTGACCTGCTTCGACGCCACCGAAATACTCACGATTTTTTCCATTCGTTGGTTTCCACTTTCCATTTTCGATTTTCCATTTTCCAGTTTCCATTTTCCAGTTTCCAGTTTCTGTTCTTGTCACTCCGCCGGCAAAAACACGCGAAAGCACGCCCCCTTCCCCGGTTCGCTCGAAAGACGGATCCAGCCGCGATGATCATCCACGATTTTCGAGACCAGGGAGAGACCCAATCCCACGCCTTCCTTCTTGGTTGTGAAAAAGGGATTGAAAATCTGCTCGCGCAGTTCAGGAGGGATGCCCGGTCCGGTGTCTTCGATGTTGACCTCCACGCCGTTCTTTCCGTCAAATCTCGCGGTCGCAATACTCAGGGTCAGCTTGCCGCCGGTTTCTTTCATCGCTTCAAAGGCATTCAACACCAGGTTGGTGAAGGCCTGTTCCGAGAGATCCGGGTCCACGTTCATTTCCGGCAAGCCGTCCGCGTAGCGCCGGACCACCTCGACCTTCGCCTCCGGCCAGCGCTCGCCCGCCACCATGACCGCCCGGTCGAGGAGAGGCGGAATCTGCGTAGGCCTTCTCTCCAGGTTGAGCGGGCGCGCGAAGTTGAGGAAGCGCGTCACTACCGTGTTGAGGCGATTCACCTCGCTGGTGATAAACCCGGCAACTTCCGTGGTCAGCGGGTCGGCCGACTGGAGACGGCGTGTAAGCGTTTCCGCCGAGCCTCTAATTACCGCCAAGGGATTGCGAATCTCGTGGGCCAGTCCCGCCGTGAGCTGACCCAACGCCGCCAGCCGCTCCGACCTTCGAGCTTCTTCTTGCGCCAGTTCGAGGCGGCGGTTAGTCTCCGCCAACTCTTCCGCCAACAGCCGGTAGCGCTTCGCCTGGCGGCGGTTCTCGCTCACGAATGGATTCACCAGCACGGCCGCCAGAAAAAAGAAGATATTTCGGAGGGCGAGTTCCTTGGCCGTCTCCGGCGTCAATTCGAATCGTTCTAAAGCAGGTATCAAGAGCGAACAGTAGGCTGCCGAAGTAACGGCAGTCCAGATCAGCGTGCCAGTCCCCTCGAAGAACAGGGCTGCCGTCATGACGGGCAAGAAATAAATAAGATAGTAGCTGCTGTTTATGCCGCCAGCCGGGTCGCCGGTGTGCTTCATGAGCAGGGTGGACAAGAGAATCTTGATAATGACGCTGTAATACCTTCGACTTGGAAGATCGATCAGGAACCTCAGGCGAGCGGCCGTGAAGGCCTTGAGGAGGGCGTTATAAAACCTGTTGCCCGACGGATTCCAGGTTAGAAAGTGACGCTCGAAGACCTGGAACACGCCGATGCCCAGCAGAATTTCTTGCTTGTGGATCTCGTTGATGGGGTCCATCAACGCAAGGGCGCCCAAAAAGACCAGCCAGAGGAGATCCGTCCAGGCGAAAGTGAGGCGTTCTTGGTCTGCCATGATCGGGGTTAATAGACACTCCAATGTAACATCTCTCCTGGGAGTTGTGAAATAAACCATTCCGATGGGAGTGGCCCAGTTTGGGGGAATCGCGCAATTCTTCGAAAACGTGTAGGGGCAGGGCTTGCCCTGCCCGCCCGTCAGGGGACGGCAAGCCGTCCCCCTACAGGGTGCCGGCGATTTTTTCGCCGGCGATTTTTCGCTTGACAAGCCCGGTTGGATATGATAGCCTATTGTTGTGCTCGTGATTGGGACAACTTGTCGCCGGCAAGCTCGGGGGTTGATGAAGAGTGAAACGAAACCCAATACTCCGGTCGAGAGGTAGGAAGAAGCACACTACGAAAAATGGAAAATAGTGGGAACGAAGCTAAGAAGTACTTGAAAACAAAGGAAGTCGCACTTATTAATGCTGCAAATTATGCGCGTTTAGGGCCCAAATTAGCAGCAATTTAAGCCAAAAAGGAGCAAAGAACGCTTCATCTTGCGAAAACGAAGTCAGGGCCTGCGACTCCCTGCGCGATGCCGCCACAGCGACAGGTAGTCGGCTAGACAACCGTGGGATTTGCATCGGCTCCGGCTTGGTCTAGGGTCGGGCCGTGGCGCCTTAGCGACGGATCAGGGGTTGGTGTTTTCCTCCTGACCCGGGCCTCGAACTGTAATAGCCTATTTTGGTTGTTGTCGGTACGAAGCCAACTCAAACCCCAGAAGGAACCAAAATCTATGCCGGGAATCATCAAGGAAAGACTTTTCACTCCAGGGCCGACGCCCTTGCTCATGGAAGCCCAGGCGCGCGCCATGGTTGCGAACGTTCACCACCGCACCGAGGCGTTTCGCCGCATCATGCGCGAAACCTTGGATCTTCTCAAATACTATTTCAATACCCAAAACGATGTCCTGATACTGGCCAGTTCCGGTTCGGGAGCGATGGAAGGCTCCGTCTCGAACCTGGTATCGCCCGGCGAACGCATCCTGGTGGGCACGGCGGGGAAGTTCGGCGAGCGCTGGCTGGGTCTGGCGCAAGCGTACGGCATCGAGGCCGTTAAAGTCGAATCTCCCTATGGTCATCCGTTGAACGTCAATGAGGTCAAAGCGAGGTTGGAGCAGGATGGCCCGTTCCGCTCGGTGTACGTTCAAGCCACCGAGACCTCGACCGCCGTCAGCCACGACGTGAAGGCGCTGGGCGAGATCGTCAGGAACTACCCCGAGACCTGCCTGGTGGTTGACGCCATCACCGGCCTCGGCACCACCGACCTTCGCCCGGATGAGTGGGGCCTGGACATCGTCGTCGGGGGATCGCAGAAGGCCGTCATGGTCGCTCCCGGCCTGGCCTTCGTCAGCGTCAGCGAGAAAGCCTGGAAAATGATGGCCAAGGCCAAGCTTCCCCGCTACTATTTTGATTTTGCGAAGGAGCGGAAGAACCAGGCCAAAGGGGAGACGAGTTACACTCCTGCGACGACGCTCATCATCAGCTTGCATGCGGCGCTCGAGTACATTCAACAGATCGGCCGGGAGAACCTGATCGCCAACTCCGCGCTGCTGGCGGAGGCCACGCGCGAAGCCGCCAAGGCGCTAGGGCTCAAGTTATTTGCGGTCTCCTCGCCGGCCAACGCCGCCACCGCGGTCTGCGCGCCGGAAGGAATGGATTCAGGCGCTATCGTCAAAGAAATGCGCAGCCGATTCGGGGCCGTCATTGCCAACGGCCAGGGAAGCATGAAGGGCAAAATCTTTCGCCTCGCCCACCTCGGCTATTACGACGTTCCTGAACTGTTTGCGGCGACGGCGACCCTGGAGTTGGTTCTCTTGAAGTTGGGACACCAGGTTGAATTGGGCAGCGGCGTGCGCGCCGCCCAGGAAGTGTACTTGCGGCGGTGTGGCTAGGACGTAGGGGCGGCCCTTGTGGCCGCCCTCAGGCAACCGCAAGGGTTGCCCGTGCGTTGCACCGCGGCGCAAGAGACCCCTCACCCGTCAGCTGACGAGCTGATGAAAACGCCGGCAGCGGGACACCCTCTCCCCAAGGGAGAGGGAAGACAAACGGAGGTCGTTTTTTGCTGTCGACTTTCGACTATCAACTATCGACTTTCTTATGAAAATTCTCATCGCAGACAATGTTTCAGCAAAAGCACTGGAAGTTCTGGAGGCTCAGAAAACCTGGGAAGTGATTTTCCTTCCCATGAAGGCGAATGCCACCGTCGAGGAAGAAATCCAGGACGCCGACGCCCTGGTGGTGCGCAGCGCCACGAAGGCGACGGCGGCGCTGCTCGAACGGGCCAGGCGTTTGCGCGTCATCGGGCGCGCGGGCAGCGGTGTGGACAACGTCGACCTGGACGCCGCAACCAAAAAGGGCATTGTGGTGATGAACACGCCGGGCGGCAACGCCGTGAGCGTGGCCGAGCACACCATGGGCTTGATCCTTGCCCTGGCGAGGCATATCCCGGAGGCCGACAGCCTGCTCAAACGCGGCCAGTGGGAGAAAAAGAAGCTCACCGGCATCGAGTTGCGCTTGAAGACCCTGGGCCTGGTGGGCTTCGGCAGCATCGGACGCGAAGTGGCGCGACTTGCACAGGCTTTCGGCATGTCGGTTCTCGCCTCCGACCCCTTTGTTTCATCCCGGCTGGCAGAGGAACAGGGCGTCAAGCTGGTCTCACTTGAAGAACTACTGAAGGAAAGCGATTTCCTGAGCTTGCATGCGGCGGCGACTGCGGAGAACCATTACATGCTCAATGCCAGGACGCTGGCGCTTGCCAAGCCCGGCTTGCGCGTCGTGAACTGCGCGCGCGGCGAGTTGATCAACCAGGCGGACTTGCTGGCCGCCCTGGAAAGCGGCCAGGTGGGCGGAGCGGGGCTGGACGTCTTTGAAACCGAGCCGCCCAAAGACGCGCGCCTGCTGAACCACCCGCGCGTCGTCGCCACCCCGCACATCGCGGGCTCCACGGAAGAGGCGCAGGAGATCGTGGGCATCCGGATCGCCGAGCAGGTACGCGATTACCTTCTCCAGGGCGTGCCGCGCAACGCCGTCAACATGCCCACCATCTCGCCCGAGGAGTATCAGAAGCTCGCGCCTTATTTGCAGCTTGGCGAAAACCTCGGCACTTTCCTGGCCCAGGTTGCGGGCGGGCGGATCAGCGAAGCGAGAATCAGCTACGACGGCGGGCTGGCGGAACTGAATACGCACCTGGTGAAGAACGCGGTCCTGAAAGGCATTCTCAAGAAAGCCCTCTCCGACAGCGTGAACATCGTCAACGCCGGCACCCTGGCGCAGGCGCGGGGCATTGAAGTGCTGGAGGTCAGCAGCGCACGGCGCGCCACGTTCTCTCATTCTCTGGGCCTGGCCTTGCGCACCGAAACCGGGTCGGCTAGTGCACTAGCGATGGTGGGCCCGCGCGGCCACCTGCGCATCCTGGGCATCAACGAATTCGACATCGAAGCCCCTCTGGAGGGCATTCACGTCTACATTCGCAACCAGGACGTGCCGGGCGTGATCGGGCGCATCGGCACCATCCTGGGCGACCACAAAATCAACATCGCCAATTTCGCACTGGGCCGCGACGCACAGGGAGGCGAGGCGGTGGGGTTGGTCCAGGTTGACGGACTCGTCCCGGAAGAAGTGCTGGCAGAAATCCGCTCCATTGCCGCCATTCGGGTAGTGCGGGTGGTGGAAATCTGAAGGGCAGTGGCTAGTGTTTAGTGGTTAGTGGTTTGACTAGCCACTAGCCACTAGCCACTAGCCACTAGCTACCGATCATGAACGTTTGGGTCTTCAAAATCAACACCAAGCGCGGCTGGGAGTTCGATCAATACTTCCGCTCGCGCACGCGCGGCGTTTATGAACTGGGCGACGAAGGCTGGATTCGCAGCGCCTCGAGCTTGCGCTATATCCGCGAAGAAGTAAAATGCGGAGACCTGTTTCTCTGCTACGAGGTGGACCGCAAGTGGGTGGTGGGGATAGCGCGAGCGGCTTCAGATGGGCGCGACACCGGCCTGGGCTCGCTCCTCGATTTCTGCCCGCCTCGGGAGGCCCTGCGCCTGAAGCAGCCTCTCACGCGCCATCCCGACCTCGATCACATCCTGGCTTTCAGCCCCCACCGCGGCCGTGGCACCGTCCAGAAGATCGACCGCGACGAGTTCCTTCGCCTGCGCCGCATCCTGCTGCGCAAGAACCCTGAGCAGGCGGACGCCCTGCGCCGGCTCCTCGGTTGTGGAGAGCCGTCAGTTCTCAGCCATCAGCTATCAGCTTTCAGCTCGGCGGTCCACCGCCCCCACAAATCGAAATAACAGCCCTCTCCGTGGGTAGCGGGCGTCGCGCTCCAGCGTTTTCATCAGCCGGAGCGTGGCGGGTGAGGGGCTGGTTTCGCAACAATTCTCTGGAACTCCTGGACGGAAGCGCAGTCCCCACGACACGCTATCAGGAAGATCAGGCGAGTTGGTTGGAACAGGACTGCCATCTCAAACCCCACGGTAAACCTCACGCCGGTGGCGGATGTAATGTACAGTCACGATCCTGGCGGTTGAGTCGACCTCGTAGACTATCCGATAGTCGCCAATTCGCACCCGGTACATTTTCTCGCTGGAGGCGAGTTTGGCGGAGCCGTGCGGAAAGAGATTCTGTTTAAGAGATTCGACGCGCAACATAACGCGCGAAGCGATGGCATGGGGCAGGGTGCGGAGGTCCTTTTCGACGGAGGGCTTGAGGCGGACGCTATAGGATCCCATCTGCTTTGAGGCGTCGCTTCATTTCGACCAGGCTAATGGATTCCTCTTCCCGCCGCTCAGCGACGACGGCAAGATCATGCAAGTCCTCGAGAAGTTTCCTATACTTCGCCACGGGAAGCACAATAGCCGTGGTCTTTCCCCCTTCATCCACGATGAATTGTTTCTTAGGCGCCTTCATCGAATTCCAACCTCATTTTACAGGCGATTGATGACGCTCGCAAGATACCCAGCACCAAAGCCGTTGTCAATATTCACCACGCAAACGTTGGGCGAGCAGCTATTGAGCATGCCGAGCAGCGCGGCGAGGCCGCGAAAACTGGCCCCGTAACCTACGCTCGAGGGCACGGCGATGACGGGCGCACTCACCATGCCACCCACGACGCTGGGGAGCGCGCCTTCCATGCCTGCCACGCAGATGATGATGCGAGCGTCGCGCAGGTGCCGGCTCTCACCCAACAGGCGGTGGATGCCCGCCACACCCACGTCGTAGAGCGACTCAACGCGGTTTCCCATGATGTCGGCGGTAACCAGCGCTTCCTCGGCCACCGGGATGTCTGAGGTGCCCGCGCAGACCACCAGGATTTTCCCCTTGCCTCGAATCTTACGCTCGCGGCGAAAGGTGATGGCGCCGGAAAGCTCATAGAACTTAGCCGTCTTTTCCAGATTCTTCAGGCGCTCAAACAACCCCGCATCGCCCCGCGTGATGAGGACATTGTGCTTGTTCAGCAGCATGTGACGCACGATGCCCTCGACGTGCGCCGGGTCTTTGCCGCGCGCGAAGACCACTTCAGGCAATCCCTGGCGAAGCGACCGGTGATGGTCGATCTTGGCGTAACCCAGATTCTCGTAAGGCAGGTTGCGCAGCCGCTCCAATGCGCCTTCCACGCTCAGCTTGCCCCGCCGCACTTGCTGGAGCATTTCGGTGATTTCTTCAGGTGACAATGTCCCCTCCCCGGTCCGTGGTCTTAAAAGTTAGTATATCAGGTGCAAGCCGACTTTCTTGACTTCCCGCAACGCACTTACTAACATGCCTTTGATGCCCTCCTCGCAAACTGCCCTCGGCAAGCGTCTGATCCTCGGAGTGACCGGCGCCAGCGGCGCGATCTTTGCCCGTCGCATGCTGCAACTGCTGGAAGCCGACGATCGGGTCGGGAAAATACATCTCGTGATCTCCGGTAGCGGGTTGAAGGTGATGCGAGATGAGTTGGACCTGGAGGTGTCGCGATCCGCGGAGATCGCTTGCGCCCTTGCCGCGCAGGCGGTAGCGAAGACCGAGTACTCGCTGGATTCTGACATCGGCGCCAGCATCGCCAGTGGGTCGTATGCTGTGGACGGCATGGTGGTGATCCCCTGCACCACAGGCTGCCTGGCGCAAATCGCCCACGGAATCTCGGATACGCTCATCGAACGCGCTGCAGACGTTTGCCTGAAGGAAAGCCGCAAGCTCGTGCTGGCGGTGCGCGACGCCCCCTTCAATCAGATTCATCTAAAGAACATGTTGCGCGCGCAGGCCGCCGGGGCCGTGATTTTTCCTATCATCCCTTCTTTTTACCATCGGCCGAAGACCCTCGACGATCTGGTCACGCAGTTTTGCTGCCGCGTGCTGGCGCTGCTTGGACTGGAGCAGGCGGATCAATTCCGATGGAAGGGACTGGGAGCGGGGGAGGGCAGTGGGCAGTAGCTTCTGAATTAGCGATCAAATGAATCAATGGCTCAATGATCCAATGGATCAATCCTTCAGGTCGTGACGTGATACTTCGCCTGATCATTGCGCTGCTCTCGCTCGCCGGGCTTGCCGATTCCCTCTATTTCACCTTCGCCTACTACGGGCGAATTCGCAAGGCGCGCTGGGTGCCGGAAGTCTTCTGCGCGCGAGAGGGTTCGAGTTGCGTTACCGTGGTTCGCACACCCTACGCGCGGGTCTTCGGGATTCCGAATTCGCTGCTTGGCATTCTCTACTATCTGTGCTTGTTGGTGTGGATTGGATTTGTGCCCCGGCACCTGAGCATATCAGGGCAGATCTTCAGGCCATTCGAGACGGTGGGCCTGTGGCTGCTGGGCGCAAGCCTGCTCACGGTCATGCTCGGCTTCTATCTGGTGTATGCGCTCCGGCGCGTCCTCGGCGTTGACTGCCCACTCTGCTACGCTGCCCACGCCATCAACGTAGCCCTTTTCGTGCTTTTGATATTCATTTCCTAATTCCAGGAAAGTCCCATGCGAGACGCGTGGCGCGGGTGTAGAATACGTGTCCGTTTCTAACTGGTTTTGTTGAATACAACGGAAAGGACACGTATGCGAAAACACGTTTTGCGTCTTTTTGGAATACTAACGATCGTCGCCTGCGCTTCGCTCGCCGTGGCGCAGGAACAGAACCCCGTATCCCTTCCCCCGCCTCAGACCTCTGGAGGAAAGCCGCTGATGCAAGTCCTCAAAGATCGACATTCGACGCGGGAATTCAGCAGTCAAAAACTCTCGCCGCAGACGCTTTCCAACCTGCTTTGGGCGGCCTTCGGAATGAACCGCCCGGACGGCAAGCGGACCGCCCCTTCCGCCATGAATTGGCAGGAAATTGATGTCTACGTGGCCACCCAGGACGGCCTTTACGTCTACGACGCCAAAGCCAATGCTCTGAAGCCAGTCTTGCAGCAGGACGTTCGCGGGGCGACCGGCCAGCAGGCGTTTGTCAAAGATGCCGCGCTCGACCTCGTTTATGTAGCGGACCTCGGGAAAACGGGAAGAGCCGGCGGCGAGGACCAGATCATGTACACGGCGGCCGATACGGGGTTCATCGCCCAAAACGTGTACCTGTTCTGTGCTTCCGAAGGGCTAGCGGCGGTGGTGCGAGGCAGCATTGATCGCGAGGCGTTCGCGAAAACCGCAAAGCTCCGGACCAACCAGAAGATCATCCTGGCACAGACTGTTGGATATCCAAAATAGTGACGGGGAACTTCCGAGGCAATTCGACGCCGGTGGATGGGTGTCGCCAAAATCAACTTCCTCATGCCTGCCGTGTTTCGCGCTTTCTTGACCGCAGAGAACACGGAAACTAGGTGGCTGCACTTGCGCATTCGCGGGAGATTTGGCCATGATAGGGGTATGGCTATACACGGCAGCATGGCGAACCAGCGCAACCCTAACGCCACTTCGACCGAGGCCCCCAAGGGCCTGATCGCCAAGCTCCGCACCACGCTCGAAATGATCAAGTTCGAGCACTCGATCTTCGCGCTGCCGTTTGCACTGACGGGCGCCATGCTGGCGGTGCGGGGCTGGCCGGCTTGGCGGCAGGTGCTCTGGCTGATCGTGGCCATGGTCGGCGCGCGCAGTGCCGCCATGACCTTCAATCGCATCGCCGACCTTAAATTGGACGCGCTCAACCCGCGCACCAGGATGCGTGCACTGCCTGCGGGGCAACTCAGCCTGCGGTTCGCGCTAGGCTTCACTTTGCTTTCCTGCGTGCTGCTGGTATTGGCGGCGCGCGAACTCAACCCCCTCGCATTCAAGCTTTCGCCGCTTGCCCTTGCGCTCCTGCTTGTCTATTCCTACACCAAGCGCTTCACCGTCCTGTCGCACGTCGTATTGGGAGCATGTTTAGGGATGTCGCCCATCGCCGCCTGGATTGCCTTGCGAGGCGACGTGAGCCTGAGCGTCTTACTTCTGGGTGCCGCAGTCACCTTATGGACAGCCGGCTTCGACATCATCTACGCCTGCCAGGACGTCGAATTCGACCACGCCCTGGGCCTCTACTCTATACCCAAACGCTACGGGATCAGGGCGGCGCTTTACGCCTCTGCCTTCCTTCACGTGCTGATGCTGGCGCTGCTGGTTAGCGTGGCCCGGATGGAGAACCTGGGGTGGCTGGCTATGGCAGGTCTGATCGCGGTGGCTTGCTTACTCACCTACGAACACGCTCTCGTCAAGCCTTCCGACTTGTCCCGGGTGAACGCCGCCTTCTTTACCGTGAACGGATACGTCAGCGTGCTGTTCTTTGTCACTTGGGCCACAGATATATTGATCCATTGAATCATTGAGTCGTTGAGCGACTGAGTCATTCCAGACACGCATGCGCCCGGCTTAATGGCCCAATGACTCAATGGCCAAATGGCTCAATTACTGGAGCCTGTGCGTGAATCCTATTTCTTTGAAAACCAGCGAATCAAAGATGGCAAGGACATGCTTGCGATAGGCTAAAATACGAGCCACCGTTCCCTGGTAAACGGGATCGTGATCGGCGAGGCGCTGCCACTCGGCAAGTACGCGGGCCGGCACGTCGATGTCTTCCCGGAGCTTTTGCAGCGGACACCCGCGTAGGAAAAGGCCATAGAAGAACGCCGCCTCATCCTGGGGCTCCGCGAAACTGTAATCAGTCCACTCCATAGCGTCTCGAGCTTCGAAGACTAAATTCTAAACCCAACTCAGGGTGGGTTGCCAGAAGTTTTGTGCCCCGCGGACAGTCAGGCCGAGCACACACCCAGGGGCTTTGTCAAGTCCTATTCAGTATTCATGCGGGTTTGGGGACTGCCCCGCTTCGCTCGGAAGGACACCTGGACCGCGGGCGGGTGGTGTCCTAGTTTCGGCGTGGCGCCGGCCTTTAGGCCAGCATCTGCCAACTTAAAGGTCGGCGCTACGTTCAAATTGGGACACCGCCCGCGGGCGCAACGGGTTGCAATCGGGGCTTCCCGCCGATAGAATGGGAATTTAGCCATATGTTCACGGGCACACTCCGCGTCGAAGATTCGAAGCTCGATCCCATTGCCGAAAAGGTGATGGCGGGGGAGCGCCTTAGTTTCGACGAGGGCGTTACGCTCTACGAGTCCGCCGACCTGCTCGCCCTCGGCTACCTGGCCAACCACGTCCGCGAGCGCCTGCACGGGAAGCGGACTTATTTCAATGTCAACCGGCACCTTAATCCGACGAACGTGTGCGTGGCCAGTTGCAAGCTTTGCGCCTTCGGCCGCAAGCCCGACGCGCCTGCCGCTTACACGATGGCCCTGGAAGAAGCCTTTCGCATTGCCGGCGAAGGCTGGTCGGAGGCTGTAACGGAATTTCACATCGTGGGCGGCCTGCATCCCGACCTGCCGTTCCAGTTTTACTTGGACCTGATGCGTGGCTTGAAGGAAAGGTTTCCGAGCGTCCACTTGAAGGCCTTCACGGCTGTCGAGATCGGTTACTTCTCGCACATCACGCAAATGCCCATTCGCGACGTTCTACTGAAGCTTAAGGAGGCGGGAGTCAGCTCGCTGCCCGGCGGAGGCGCGGAGATTTTTGCTCCGGCGGTGCGCCGGGTCATCTGCGACCACAAAATCGGTGCGTACACCTGGCTCAAGGTGCACCGCATCGCGCATGAACTCGGAATGCCTTCCAACGCCACGATGCTCTACGGGCACATCGAATCTTCGCAGGATCGCGTTGACCACCTGCTGCAATTGCGCAACCTTCAGGACGAGACCCACGGGTTTCAAACCTTCATCCCGCTGGCCTTTCACCCTGCCAACACCGAACTGGGGAAACTCGTCGCCCACACCGAGACTTCCGGTTTCATGGATCTAAAAAACGTGGCCGTGGCGCGCCTCCTGCTCGACAACTTCCCGCATATCAAGGCCTATTGGATCATGATGACGCCGCGCGTGGCGCAGGTGGCGTTGCGCTTCGGGGCCGATGATTTGGATGGGACCGTGGTGGAAGAGAAGATCTATCACGATGCCGGCGCGCGAACACCCCAGGCCATGACCCGCCAGCAGATCATCCGCCTGATCTGTGAAGCAGGCCAGGAACCTTTCGAAAGAGACACCCTCTACCGGCCCATCACTCGCGCCGAGACAACCGTCGCCGTCCAGGTGTGAGCTTCTCATTCTTAGACCTCCTCCGCAAAGAGCTCATCTCGAGTACCCACCGCGCTCGTTTGTGCGGGCTAGAATCTGGCAGTATAATCCCACATCCCGAGTGGTTGTTTAATGGCAGGTTCGCTGCGCCTTGCCGTTTCGTTTTCGTCCCTGTGCTTCGTGGGCGAGACCCTGGCCAGGTGAAGGTCTGAACGTGTCATGGACGACGTGGACATGCTTAAATGAAAACGAAATCGTTGCTCCTCTTCGTCGCCAGCTTTACACTGACCGCAGTTCTCGGCCCCGCGAGTCAATACTTGACTCCGCTACCCTCCGCATTGCTTCTCGCACTTCGCTGGATCTCGATCGCCACGCTGGTTCTCTACGCGCTTTTCAAGCGCACCCTGACGACCTGGATTCTGGTGGCCATGATCACGGGCGCGGTCCTGGGTCACGATTGGCCCCACGCGGCCCTGAACCTGCGGCTTCTCAGCATGATCTTTTTGCGACTCATCCGCTGCATCATCGCCCCGCTGCTTTTCGGCTCGCTCGTGAGCGGCATCGCGGGGCACTCCAACCTGAAAAAGGTGGGGCGCATGGGCGTAAAGGCGATTGTGTACTTCGAGGCGGTCACCACCTTTGCGCTGTTCATCGGACTCGCCGCCATAAACCTGAGCAAGGCAGGCGTGGGAGTACACTTGCCGCCGGCCGGCGGCGAAGCGGTCCAGGTGCAGCGAATGTCCGCCTCAGAGACCATCCTGCACATCTTCCCCGAGAACCTGGCAAAATCCGTTGCGGAAGGTCAGATCTTGCAAGTCGTGGTGTTCAGCATCCTGTTCGGCATCGCACTGGCGATGGTTCGCGAGGAACGACGCCGGCCGTTAGTCAACCTCGCCGAAAGCCTCACGGAGACCATGTTCAAGTTCACCAACCTCGTCATGTACATGGCGCCGCTGGGCGTGGGTGCGGCCATCGCCTATACGGTGGGCAGCACCGGCATGGGCGTCCTGTTCAACCTCGCGAAGCTGCTGCTCACCCTCTACGTCGCCCTGCTTGTTTTTATTCTTGGAGTTCTGTTGCCGGTGGCCCTGTTGACCCGGGTGCCGCTGAAGAAGTTCATCGCGGCAGTGGCGGAGCCGGTCTCGATTGCCTTTGGAACCTCGAGTTCCGAGGCCGCCTTGCCGCGCGCCATGGAAGCCATGGAGGCGATCGGGGTGCCTCGTCCGGTGGTGGCGTTCGTCATGCCGACGGGCTACAGCTTTAACCTCGACGGCAGCACGCTCTATCTTTCGATCGCCGCTATCTTCGTCGCGCAGGCCGGCGGCGTGCACCTCAGCCTTGGCCAGCAATTGCTTCTCATGCTCACGCTCATGCTGACCAGTAAAGGTGTGGCGGGCGTCTCGCGCGCCGCGATCGTCATTCTCCTCGGTACGGCTGGATCGTTCGGCCTGCCCACTGAGCCCATCTTCATTCTGCTCGGCATCGACCAACTGATGGACATGGCGCGCACCTCGGTCAACGTATTAGGCAACTGCCTTGCCACCGTGGTGATCTCACGCTGGGAAGGCGACTTCGGCAAAGAGCAGCCATCCCCTGTGGTGATGAATGCGGTTGCCAGCTAAGTAGGGTGTTGCTCGAGGCAAGCCCTCTCCTGTGGATGACACAATACCTCTTCGAGACGAATCAGGGTGAGCGCGTCATGCACGAGATCCTGCGCTTTCTTTCGTCGCCCTGAGCGGTGATAGACTAGTGTTGCGTTACCGAAGAAAGTGAAACAGCGGATGGTCTGTCACCCTGAGCGCAGCGAAGGGTCTCTGCAGTTGTTTTCTCCGTGAAACTGCGGGGATGCTTCGCTTCGCTCAGCATGACAGCTTACGCTCGGCGTGTCTCACCTATTTGCGTAACGCGACACTAGTCGCACCACAGGCGAGCGGAGGTTTCCGGCCGCTGGCGGCGGAGGTTCGTTGCATGCAAATCAGTGCGCAATTCCCGAAGCGTGACCTACCCTCTCGACATGACGGCGCAATAGCAAGCGCCTTTACAACCCAGATTTCTTTGTTGCTCCTCTGCGCTTTTCTGGCCGGCCCGACGGTTTTGATCGCCCAAGTCGCGGGGCCGCTCACAGCCTCGAGTAATCCCAACTATTTCAAAGATGCGAACGGCTCGGTTCTTATTTTGAACGGCTCGCAGACTTGGAACACGCTTCAGGACTGGGGCGCGAACGGCTCTGTCGAGAAACTGGATTTCCACGCATTCGTCAAGTTCCTCAGAGCGCACGGCCACAATTTCACTTTACTTTGGACCATAGAATTGCCGAAGTTCTGCGGCCTTCCCCTGTTTGAGGGCTCCGCTCCGGATTTAACCGCTGCCCCGTTCCCCTGGTTGAGGACCGGCCCGGGGACTGCGACGGACGGCGGTCTGAAATTCGATCTCAAGAAGTTTGACCAGAGCTTCTTCGACCGCTTGCGGGCGCGGGCGCAGGCGCTGAACACTGCCGGCCTTTATGTGGGCGTCTATTTATTCACCGGCGAATTCCTCAACGTGTATCGCTGCTCGACCGACGGCTACCCCTTCACCGCAGCCAACAATATCAATGGCGTTGACGATGGTTACACAAGCGGAAGAAAAGGCAAGGGCTCCGTAACGATGACCTCTCCCAACGCGATTACCGCGTTTCAGGACGCTTACGTGGAAAAGACCATCGACACCTTGAACGATCTGCCGAACGTCCTTTGGATCGTCTCCGAAGAGGCGCCCACTGATTCCACTTGGTGGAACAACCACCAGATCGCTCACATTCGGAGTTACGAGTCGCGAAAGCCGCACCAGCATCCGATCGGCTACGCCGCGCTCGAGGGGCCCTCGGATAACATACTCTACAACTCGGACGCAGATTGGGTCGCGCCAGGCGCGAGAATTTCGCCGGTCAAGTCCTGCGGCACTGGGAAGCCGGCCTGCAAGGTCAACGTCAATGACAGCGACCACAGCTACTGGGAGATCTGGAAGGACACGCCTCAGCAGGGTCGCAACTATGCCTGGGAAAACTTCCTGACCGGCAACCAAGTCCTGTTCATGGACCCCTACTTGGTTTATTACCCGCGCGAGAAGCGAAACTTGTGCCTCTCTCCGGTCAACGACATTTGCCGAGCGCCGGACACGCGTTGGGACAACCTCAGGGATAATCTCGGGTACATAGTGAGATATTCTCGCAGGTTGAATCTCGCCCACGTCAGTCCCCGCGGTTCTCTTTCTTCGACAGGGTATTCTCTTGCCCAGACTCCTCCTGCCGGTGCGGAGTACCTGGTCTACTCGCCTTCCGGCGGTTCGTTCACGGTTGACCTCTCCGCGATGCCGCACTCGAGGACGCTGGCCGTCGAGTGGTTCAATCCTTCGACAGGGGCTACGGTTGCCGGAGAGCCCATTCCCGCCGGTTCAGCCTCGCAATCGTTCACGCCGCCGTTCAACCAGGATGCCGTGCTTTATCTGGTGGACACAGCGGGACACGCGGGCGCCGTCAAGAGGTAGTGGTCGAGAAGCGATGGAAGCAGTTTTACGCAAAGGCGCAAAGTACACCAAGGCCGCAAAGAAAAGAAACTGGGCGACGCTCCCAAGGGGCGAGGGCGCGTTCGAAAAAGGGGGAGGGCGGTGCTTGCAGAACGTAGGGGCGGCTCGCGAGCCGCCCCTACGAAACCATAGGAAGTTAGAAGTCGATTCGCAGGCTCGACAGAGCGTGGCCCACGCCCGACTCGCGAGATAGGCAAGATGTGGCTGGCTGCGGCGGCCCAGCCCCCGCCGGGCCGGCATTTCTGCATTCCCACCATGCTGACCCAGCGGGACGGAGACGCTTCGCGCTAGAATTCGAAGCGAAGCGCCATCTGGACAGTACGAGGTCCGGCTTGCGCCACACCCTGGGCGTTGGAAATGTGCCCGAAGCTGCCGGTGATGTTCATGTTCGGCTCGCCCCAGTTAAGGATGTTGAACAGATTGGAGAATTGCGCCTCGTACCTGACAGCGAAGCGCTCGT